>Ga0307435_1000313_pt1 | contig 21896 bp, 13 predicted proteins | sample SalMarWE160470MG_FD_202164 | JGI IMG/M metagenome (GOLD analysis project Ga0307435, IMG submission 202164) | Salt marsh sediment microbial communities from the Plum Island Ecosystem LTER, Massachusetts, United States - WE1604-70 | ecosystem: Environmental > Aquatic > Marine > Intertidal zone >... | reverse complement strand
TCAATCCGGCCAGGTTGACGCCTCCGGACATAGATACTGATCTTTGTTCTCGCCGACGTGATGAAGTGATTCGATTCGTTTCCGAACGATATGGTTCGGATCGAGTGGCAATGGTGGCTACCATTAATCGATTCCGCCCGCGCTCTGCTCTTCGAGAAGTTGCTAAGGCTCATGGGCTGACCCCTGCTGAGGTCAGGTCTTTGGCTGAAAGCTTGCCTGTACGGTGGTGGAGAAAGGTTGAGCCAGGCTCTGGGCGCGATTCACCCTATGCGGAGCTTGCTGAACGTTTCTCATCCCCTCTCCATCACAAGATATTCCGAGACGCTGAAGCGTTATGGGGTGTCCCTCGCCACCTTTCGGTCCATCCTGGTGGCGTGGTTATCACACCAGGCCCGCTCACCGATCTGGTTCCAATCATGTTGGCAGCTAAGGGGGTCGTCATCACCCAATTCGATTTGGAGGCCGTCGAACGGTTCGGTCTGGTGAAAATCGATCTGTTGGGCATCCGAGGCCTGACCGTCTTGGGAGACGTTGCTGACGCCGTTCGGCAGAATGCTTCCAAGGCTCCTTCGATCTGGACTTTGGCCGGTATTTCTGGATCAATTTCGTCTGGCGCTACCACAGTGCAGGTGCTGGAATCGATACCTGAGCATGACCAAGTAACGGCTGATCTGGTGAAAAACGGTCGTACCATCGGTTGTTTTCAGATCGAGAGCCCCGGCATGCGAGCAACTCTCAAGGAAATCCGCGCCAGCAGCGTCGACGATCTCATGATAGCGCTGGCATTATACCGACCGGGACCGCTTACCGGCGGCTTGAAAGACGCCTTCGTCCGGCGCCATCGTGGTGAGGAAGAGGTCACGCAAATACATCCGGCGCTTGGGCCTTTGCTGGAAGATACTCACGGAGTCATCCTGTATCAGGAGCAAGTACTGCGAATAGCCCATGAGCTGGCAGGTCTGAGTTTGGCGGAGGCTGACCTGTTGCGCCGAGCCATGAGCCACTTCGATCCTGGCGAACAGATGAAGACGCTCAAGGAGAAATTTATCAGGGGTGCGTTGAACAATAGCGCGGTGCCGGAAGATATTGGCGAGGGGGTATGGGATCTGATGGCAGCTTTTGCAGGTTATGGTTTTCCTAAAGCTCATGCCGCTTCATATGCACAACTTTCCTGGCGCGCTGCCTGGTGCAAAGTTCATTTCCCGGCTATTTTCATGGCTGCGGTCCTGGCGAATTGGGGAGGTTATTACAGCCAACGCGTCTACCTGACAGAAGCTCGTCGCATGGGGTTGGAATTGGCTCCACCGCGTATCAATTATGCCCAAAGGGAATTCAGCGCCAGTTCTATTGATGGAAAAGATGTGCTTGTCATGGGTTTGGATCAAGTGCGGGAGCTCACCCGGCGCACCCAAAAGATTATTCTCGCACAACGACCTTTTCACTCCCTGGCTGATTTTCTGGTGCGGGTCGATCCTCGTCCGGTAGAGGCAGAAAATTTGGTAAAAGTCGGCGCTTTAGAGGGATTTGGGTCAATTCCCGGTTTGTTGAAGCAAATTCAAGCGGGAAGCTGGCGTGCAAGGCAGCTGCGCTTATTTTCTGCGGAAGAGGACCTTGCTCCTGAGATGGAAAAGGATTGGTCCTTGCAGGAAAAAGTCGCTGCACAGCAGGCTGTTCTAGGCATCAGTATCATTGCTCACCCGTTAGAACTGGTCGCTGAGGGTATCGCAAATGCCGGGGCGCTCAGCACTGTTGATGCCGCGGCCTTGCTGGGCAAACAGGTTCGGGTGGCCGGGATGCGACAGACCTGGCGGCGCAGCCGTACAACCCGTGGCGATTACATCTATTTTATGTCCCTGGAAGACCTGGAAGGTATGTTGGATATCGTCTTATTTTCCGATGTGCATCGCCGTTACCGGAAAGTGTTTTCCGGACCTGGTCCGTATGTAATAGAGGGTGTAGTTGAGATGAATGAGGCAGGGGGAGAGCCTTTCATCCGAGCTGAAAGAGCCTGGCGGTTGGGAGGAAATTAAACGCTGAAAAAATCAATAGGATTCCTATATAAATGAAAATATGCTTTATTATGGGCTGTTCTTGTGGAAATTCAGCGGTATAAAGACGGCGTAACCGTTGGCGACCGTGGTAGCCTGCCTCACATAGGTCTTATCCAGGCCGTCCTCGATCTCAGCGGTATTTGTGATCATTTGGGGAGAATCAATTTGCCCCCCGATTATCAGTGTGAATGTGATCGTCACGGGTTTGGAGGTGTTGACAGCCCCATTCCAGGTGATTACATCCCCCGAAAGATCGTAGCTGCCAGAGGAGGCCCAAAGCCCCCCCAGGTATTGTGTGCCGGTCGGTAAATTATCACTCACAATCACGTTTGGTAAAGCAGGACCCGGATTGCGTAGAACGATTGTGTAGTTGAGGCTCTCTCCGGAATTTGCCAGGATGCGATCGACCTGCTTGACAGATGCGCTTAGATTTCCTTGTAGGAACGAACCGGTGCGCTGGTAATTAGCCCGGCCGGTGCCCCATAATATTCGGGCGTTTGCAGTGCCTGGCAAGTCATACGCTACCAGTCCAGAATGAGCGGTGTTTAAAACGACCTCTAAATCCGCATCACTGTCGATATTTGCCAAGGTTGGAGCTGGCAGTGCGCCGTTCCAATCTGCGCTTCCAAAGGGATCTGGGAGATTAATCTCCTGAATTACATTTCCCAGGTAATCCAGAATATAGAGTTTACCCGTAAGACCGGAACCTTTCTCAGCCCATGAACTAAATATGACCTCTGCAAACCCGTCGTTGTCCAGGTCGACCACCACCGGTTCAGATGCGAAGTGATAGACGCCAACAGCTGGGTTGTAGACCGCATAAGGCCAGTTGCCATGCTCGCTTTTGTCCAGCCAGAAGGCGTGCATGCGTCCATCATAAGAAGGATACAGGATTTCCAGGTTTCCATCACTATCCAGGTCGGCAAGCACAGGGTTAGGTTGAGCGTTTTCGATTCTGTTGTAATCCTCACTTAAAGGTGCACCGGTATCAATTGGCGGGGTGTTCCAGTTGAATCCATCCATATTAAACCGGCTGCGGTCACGGCTAAAAATGTAAACGCCGTTGTATTTACTAGGATATCCGCTGATGCAATCGTATACATTTCCAGTGACGACTACCTCGTTGACGCCATCCCCGTTGACATCACCGATGGTCGCGGCGCTATGGGCAAAGTTAGGGCGGTAGCGCTCACTACGCTCATCCTCAGGGCGACAGGTTCCCCATCCGCGCAATTCCGTTTCAAGGCTCTCCCATACGCCAACCTTGCCCCAGGCCTTGTCCCCATAGATTGGGTTTGCCTGAATCTGGGTACCGTCCGGCTGGTAGGCACAGATGTAGTGTACATCTGATGGTATTATCAATTCGCCTTCAGCGTCGCTATCCACATTGCCAATTGCGGCGTTATCGTTGAAAATGCCCCAGGCGTAACCGCTATCGTTACTGAGCTGTGGCCAGCCCTGCCCGAGAGTGCCATCGGATTCGAAAACCCAGGTGTTGACTTTATCAGAAACGGCGCCAGTCGTGATAATCTCCAAAATCCCATCGCCATCAAGATCATATACAGATAAGCCTCGCAGCTCACCAGAGCTGGGATTTTGCGGCCATCCTGGTTTAAAATAACCCAGGTGGTTATAAACTGATAGGTAGCCGCCACTGTGGGCAGTGACGATTTCCAGATCACCATCCCCCTCCAGGTCGGCGACCACGATGCCGGGCCAGGTGCGTCCGACGTTGTTCGCACCCGGCTGGCTGCGGTCATGCCCTGAAGATACTTGCCATTTCAATGTCCCGGTTGCGCCATCAAGGACAAAGATCGAATAAGCGGATCCGATCACCTCGAGGGAACCATCTCCGTCCAGATCGGTCACAGCAGGCGAGGAATACCAGCCGGTTTCACACCAGGAGGAATAACAGCCCCCGTATTGCCACTTCAGGAGGGGGGTTTGTGGGTTTGCTGACCAGGCTGCCCGTATGACTGGTTGGCCATCATTTAACTTCAGGTTGAATAGGAGCAAGGCCAAAAGCAGAATATGAGTCGTGATTTTCCCTTTCATGATCAACAGTCCCTTTGCTGCTCAACTTTTATTACCACTTGCATGACGAATGGTATCGTCATATCCATCCTATAGGTAACTGGCAACACCATCAATAGCCTATTATTCCCACTCATAGAAGGAAGAAACGATCATCATTTTCTCTATCAAAGTATAATCACCTTTTGTTGCCCTTTGTTTGAGGCATCTCACGTGAGCAAGCATGCAGCAAATTCTCACCTTTTCGATTGTTTTTCTGGCAGTCTTCACCCAAAGCCTTTCTGGTTTTGGCGTGGCTCTCGTGGCGATGGCTTTGCTCCCGGGGATTATCAGCATCCGGGTTGCCTCACCCTTGATTGCATTGGTTGGCGGGACCATTGAAGTTGTCTTGTTGGTGCGTTATCGCCAGGCCTTAAACTTGAAAGTAGTGTGGCGCTTGGCGCTGGCTTCACTTCTAGGTATCCCGTTGGGTGTTTGGGCCTTGAGCAGCGTAGGTGAGAACATTATCATCACACTATTAGGGATTGTGCTCGTCGGTTATGCTTTATACGGCTTGTTGGAGTTCAAACTGCCCGAGTTGAGCAAACCTGCTTGGGCATATGGGTTGGGATTCCTGGCTGGGGTGCTGGGTGGAGCGTACAATACTTCAGGACCTCCCGTCATCATCTATGGGAATTGCAGAGGTTGGCTTCCCGCTGAATTTAAAAGCAACCTGCAAAGTTTCTTCTTAATCAACAACCTGTTTATTATTGCCGGCCATTTCTGGAGTCATAATTTGACGGGTCTGATTTTAAAGGAATATCTACTGGTTTTTCCGGCGATCGTTTTGGGAATTATCACAGGGATCAGTTTGGATAAGATCATCAATCCGAGGACATTCCGGAAAATCGTGTTTTGGCTGCTGATCGTGATGGGATTGCGATTGATGTTCTCAGGGATGTTTCCGGTAGTTTGACCAGACTCTATAGATTTTCCTTGACGAGTCCTTCGAATCAGGTGCTTCGCCTGGCTGCAAGCGCAGTATTCTTACCATATATATACTCAAATGCCTTGTCGGCGGTTGAATGGCGATGTTTAGCGCCAGATCGTCTGGCGCCAGACGGTATCCAGACAGAAGTGTTTGGTATTCGAAGAATGTTGGCATAGTTATGTTCATGTGTCTTATGCTTAGATCGCTTTCGCTCAAGAGAGATTTATTCCAAAGGCACAACTTGCATGCTGCGTGCTGACTGGTAGAGCGCTACTGTTGTACGGATATGATCGCGGCTTTCTTCAAGGCTTAGGTAGGTGGGTGTGCCGTCAAGAATGGCCGCGTGTATGTCTTCAACTTCACCCAGGTAGAGGTCTTTTTCCGGGACCTCGATTTCTCTGGTCTCCCCCTCCTTTGGGTAAAAAACCATCCGGTGATTTTCATCCATGCTGATAAAAGGCCTGTTGAGTATCAGGCGACCCTCGCTGCCGATGATTTCCACAGAGGTGTAGAAGGAGGTAAGAAACGACGAAGTGATCTGGGCTAGCTGGTTGCCGGGATAGATCATTTGACCAGCAAAAGTCTCGTCTACACCGGTATCACCGAGTGATTGCATGCCTGAGACCCTTTCAGGAGGGCCATTCAAAATGAATTGGGCCAGGCTGATTGGATAGACGCCCACATCCCATAGACAACCGCCTCCGTATTCGGGCACGCGCCGGATATTCTGGCGGCTTTTTAGGGAAAAATGAAAGCTGCCTTTAACCAAAGAGATATTGCCTAGCCTTCCGCTGTGAGCCCATTCACCCGCCAACTTTGTTTGAGGATGGTGGCGGTACATAAAAGCTTCAGCCAGAACCATGTGACTATCCCGGCTGGCAGTGATCATCCTGTCAACTTCTGCGACAGAGAGCGCTAGGGGTTTCTCACACAGCACGTGAACTCCTGCGTTCAAAGCTTTAACGGTCCATTCGGCGTGCAGGTGATTGGGCAGACTGATGTAAACCGCATCGATCGATCCGGAGGTCAGCATGCTATCGTAGCTGCTGAAGGCTAGAGGGATTTGCCACTCAGCCGCGTAGCTCTTGGCAGAATGTTGGCTCCGGCTGGCGACCGCAACCAAAGCGCCGCGTTTAGACGATCTGATGGCTGGGATAAAGTAGCGGTTGATGTGGGCAGTGGACAACAATCCCCACCGGATTTTATCCATATTGGTGCCTCCTTCTGGTAAACTAGGTTATTGAGTTTTGGACAGGTTTTGGCTGTGAATAGGCTTGAATGCAGGTCTGCACAAATTAATCTGCAATGAGTCTATACCAAACCTAATTCTAGGTCAATTTATTATCTCGCTATGGGCAAACAAGATGGTATGGTCTTTATCCATGGTCTGGAAGGCAGTAGCCAGGGAGTCAAGGCTACCTTGTTGCGAGGTATTTTCCCAGAGATTCTGACACCTGATTTTCAGGGATCGTTAGATGACCGAATGGCCGATTCGGAAGCCCTGCTTGCTGGCAAGAACGGCTGGAAAATAATTGGCTCGAGTTTCGGCGGTTTGATGGCGGCTTTGTTCGCCTGCCGCTGTCCTTCGCTGGTTGATAGGCTGATCCTTCTGGCACCAGCTTTGATCTGGCCCGACTTTGCGAATAACCTACCCGCACCGATTTCCTTACCGGTGATTGTATACCATGGTAGTAAAGATGAGATAATCTCTCTAGAAGCTGTTAGAGAGATTTCGAATAAAGTCTTTTTGAATCTGACTTTTCATGTGGTAGATGATGATCACGGTTTATACCAGACGGTCCATGCTATTGATTGGCGAAACTTGATGGGGGATTTTATATAACTGGAAGAATGGCAGGAAAGGAGATTATTGAGTTCGTTGTTGCCCGGCGGGGTTCTTCATTCGAAGAGGAACGGAAGCAGGCAGAATAATAAGTCGTGAAACATGGATTGGTTATTCAGAACCCCCAGTGATCCAGAACAAGAAAGCGTTCGCCTCTGCGAGCGCTCCAGCGGGGAGGGAGGGATTCGAACCCTCGGACGAAGTTTAAAGCCCCGTCAACCGCTTAGCAGGCGGTCCCAATCAGCCACTCTGGCACCTCCCCATAAATTTTATGAATGAACTATCGTAAAAATAAGTTCGGCAACACCTTCAAGCGGAGGGAGAGGGATTCGAACCCCCGGTGGGCGTGAACCCACAGCTGTTTTCAAGACAGCCGCCTTAGACCACTCGGCCATCCCTCCATTATTATGGGAGAGAATCCCTCCCGAGCTGAAAGTATTCTACCATAACCATTTTGGCGCGCCAATGCAATCAAATTAAATGGGTGCAGGTCCGATTGGGGGCGAGTTTACAACCTACCCCAGTCTGGGGAGAAATTGGGGTGTTGTGCGCAGCGCAAAGCACTGCGCACAACACCCCAAACCCCATTTGTCCCAGAAATGACATACACTCAATTAAATTGTGGTTGGGTCGCCCCATTTTGTTTCCGGGTTTTCTAATCCTAAGTTAACAATACTCTCAGGATTCTCTAACCCCGTACGTCTATACTTGCGTGAGTAAGTTATTTCCGTTGAACTTAATAATATTTCTAATATGCAGGGGAAAATAATAGCAAACCCGATCTATTTCCCAGGCAGGAGATTCTCTAAGGCATAAAAAATGAATATCTTAAAAAAAGCCCATTCTTCGCGAAAAATTTTGGTTTTTTTGTTACTTCCTACCCTGGCGTTGGCTTGTGGAATCTCTTTCCCCTTAGCTACCCTGGCTACTCCTACCTCTCAACCAGTGCCTGCAGTAGCCCCCACGGTGCAAGTCCCCATCACATTACCAGCTCCTGTTATCGATGAGCAGAGCACGCTTATCGATTTATACCAACGTGTCAACCCATCTGTGGTTAATATCACCATTTACGTTTCCCAGAGTGGGCAGGTAGTAGCTTTATCACAAGGATCTGGCTTCGTCTACGATGATCAAGGCCATGTTGTGACCAATGCCCATGTCGTTCAAGATGCCGAACAAATCGATGTGACATTTTCTGACGGATCTATCCAATCTGGAAAGGTACTTGGATTGGACTTAAACAGCGACTTGGCGGTATTGAAGGTGGATCAGATGCCTTCGGGTGTGCAACCTCTACCTTTGGGAGACATGGATACGCTAGAGGTTGGGGAGTCGGTGGTGGCAATCGGTAACCCGTTCGGCCTCGAAGGCACCTTGACGCGGGGTATAATCAGCGCCTTGGGACGTACTATTCCAGCGCTTACGCCCTTCTCGATCCCCCAGGCTATTCAAACCGATGCAGCCATCAACCCCGGTAATTCGGGCGGGCCACTCTTGAACCTGCTGGGTGAGGTTATAGGGGTCAATGCCCAGATAGAAACATCTGGTCTGAATACCAGTAACAGCGGCGTCGGTTTCGCCATTCCAGTGAATATCCTCAAGCGAGTTGTGCCTGACCTGGTGGAAAATGGCCAAACAGAGTGGTCTTGGTTGGGCATTCGAGGAGGTAGCCTTGACCCAACCCAAGTCGAAGCCATGAAACTCCCTGTGGATCGAGGTGCTTTCATCTCGGAAATTACCCCAGGCGGTCCCGCAGAGAAAGCCGGATTACAAGGAGCTACCGGTACTACTACTGTCAACGGACGGGCTACCCTCACCGGTGGAGATGTCATAACTGCTATTGATGATCAGCCAGTGCGTTCGTTTGATGATCTACTCATCTACATAGCCTTAAAAACCCGGCCGGGCCAGGATATCAAACTCAGCATTATTCGAGATGGGAAAACCCAAGAAGTCAGTTTGCAGCTAGCCCCCCGCCCAGAATCGCTGGATACCTCGACAACCCCCTGATGAGTTATGCCTCATCCTTCATCAGTGTTATGAGAACTTATAATTACTTACGAGTTTGTTTTTTTTCACAAATCCTGTTGAAAGATTAAAATAACGGGCTGAATAAGATAAACCAAGCTGACGCAAGTCCAAGGGCGCCAAGAAGGACCCGGGAGTTGCGTCTTTCGTATTTATTGGTTATATGCTTTGCTTCTCGGCTTTTTCTGTCCATGCTATACTTGGCTGCAACATGTGGAAAGCCCGGTTAAATCCTTATACGCCTTTCAAAGATCAAGGATTCATCTTGTTCCCCCACCTTGGGAGCACGTCAACGTGAAACATATTGCCCGATCTACTCTTATCGTGGCGGTATTTTTCGGGCTCGATAAGCTATTGGGATTTGGCCGGCAGATTCTCATTGCCCGCCAATTTGGCCTTTCTTATGAAATTGATGTATTCAATGCCGCCAACAATATCCCGGACTTGCTCTCCGCCTTGATCTCCGGGGGGGCTTTGGGCGTTGCTTTGATCCCTGTCTTGTCGGAGTATCTTGAGGGGCGCGGTCGCCCGGCTGCCTGGGATTTGTTTTCTCATATTGTGAACCTGGCTTTTTTGGTCACTGCGGGGCTATCGATTGTGATCGTCATATTTGCCAGACCGTTGGTTTCCTTCAAATATGGGATTGCTCCAGGATTTCCACCAGCCCAACAGACTTTGACGGCTGAATTGATGCGGCTTGACCTGGCTGCCATCTTGATATTTTCGATAAGCGGTTTGGTTATGGCAGGGTTGCAGGCAAATCAACATTTTCTGCTGCCTGCCATGGCACCAGGGTTGTACAATTTGGGTCAGATTTTTGGCTTGATCATCTTGGCTCCGCTAAAAGGATTGAATCTGGGAGTCTTCACTTTACCTGCATTCGGTTTGGGCATTCATGGACTGGTTTATGGAGTGATCCTTGGATCGTTGTTACACCTGGGGATTCAGATGCCGGGTTTAATTAAGTATGGATTTCGTTGGGCGCCGGTTATCAACCTGCGGGATCCTGGGGTGAAGCAGGTTTTGAAGCTCTTAGGACCACGCGTGCTTACCATGTTCTTCCTCTACTTATTCTTCTACGTGCGTGATAATCTGGCATCCGGCCTGGGCGAAGGAGCTGTGACGGCCCTTAACTATGGCTGGTTCATAATGCAAGTTCCTGAGACATTGATCGGCACAGCTATCGGTATTACACTCTTGCCTACTTTGGCTGAGCAATTCGCCCGGGGGGAAACCGAAGTGTTCCGCCACACCTTGAATCACGCCTTACGCACCATTCTGGCGCTTACCTTACCTGCGGCAACCTTGCTGGCAGTCGGTCTACCTCCTTTCATCGAGGTGGTTTTTGGATTTGACCCGCTGGAAGCGAGTATGGTTGTGTGGGCTTCGCGTGCATACCTGCTCGGCTTGATAGGACATTCCTTGCTCGAAGTTGCTGCCCGCTCCTTTTACGCTCGCCAGGATGCTCGCACACCCCTGTATGCTGCAGCGCTTAATGCTCTCGCTTATATCTTCGTGGCGATATCTCTATCTCGCAGTCTGGGGCCTACAGGAATAGCCCTGGCTAACTCAATCGTCTTCACCAGCGAAGCCTTACTGTTGCTCTACCTTTTAAATCGCAGATTACCGGGGTTGCTCCAATTGGGCGGTACTTTGAGGCGCGTCGTTCTCGTCTCCGCGGTAGGAGCATTGTTAGTTTTCTCGCTTATGCGCCTGCCGGTAATTCCATCGTTGCCTCTGGCAGCAGGATCGTTAACCCTGGTTGGGGTGCTGCTTTTACCATTTATCTGGCCTGAAGTGAATCTATTATTAAAGATGTAGACGGCTTTTTGGTCGGAGATTTGCGACGAATAGAGGTAGTTTGAAGGTTATTATCGAATTCTATATGTCAAAGTTCACCTCGTTTTTTTTCATTCTTGCCTGGATAGCCACACTGCCAGGAGGCTTTAAGGACCCTTCAAGGGCCATGAAATCTGCCTGGCAGGATAAGGTTGACCCCACTTTATTAACAGAATTCCTTTCCAATGCAGGTGAGATTGAGTTCATCGTGTATCTAAACGCCCAAGCTGATCTTACCCCCGCTTTTGGATTGCAGACAAAAATAGAGAAAGGGGAATATGTCTACCAGCGTCTGACGGAGCTTGCCCGACGCACCCAGGAACCCATCCTCAATGCCTTGAGTACCATGGGAGTGGGCTACAAATCCTTTTGGATTGCTAACATGATATGGGTGAGAGGCGACTTAGCGGTGATTCAGGGGATTGCTCAGCGTCCGGAGGTAGCTCATATCTTTGCCAATCCCTACGTGCGATTTATTTTACCTGCTCCGGGAAGCAGAAGTACGGAGGTTCAATCCTATTCCACAGTTGAATGGAATTTACAAAAGGTGAACGCAGATAAAGTATGGCAGGCAGGATATACCGGTCAGGGTACGGTTATTGCCGGGCAAGATACTGGCTATGATTGGGATCATCCTGCCTTACGAAATCAATATCGCGGCTGGAATGGGACCTCGGCTGATCACGATTACAACTGGCACGACGCGATCCATAACGGTGGTGGAACCTGCGGGGCTGATTCACCTGAACCATGCGATGACCATGGTCATGGCACTCATACGATGGGCATCATGGTGGGTGATGATGGTGCTGGTCACCAAATTGGTATGGCCCCGGGAGCCAGGTGGATTGGTTGCCGTAACATGGACCAGGGTGTCGGTTCTCCTGCCACCTATAGTGAATGTTACCAATGGCTCCTCGCTCCGACTGATTTAAATGACCAAAACCCTCGTCCAGACCTGGCACCGGATGTGATCAATAATTCCTGGAGTTGCCCGGTCAATGAAGGCTGTACGGCTCCCGAGGTGTTGCTGGCCGTAGTAAACAATGTGCGGGCAGCCGGGATCATGACAGTACATTCGGCTGGCAATAATGGCCCAGATTGCAGCAGCATTGATACGCCGGCTGCCATTTATGGGTCTTCCTTCACGGTAGGCAATACCAACCAATTGGATTTTATCGATTCTTCTAGCAGTCGTGGGCCGGTTACCATCGATGGTAGTGGTCGTTTAAAACCTGACATCTCAGCACCTGGCATGAATATCTACTCCAGCTGGGTAGGAGGTGGTTATGCAGTGCTGAGTGGCACCAGCATGGCTGCGCCGCATGTTTCTGGCTTGGCAGCCTTACTGATCTCGCAAGATCCATCCCTGGCAGGCCATGTCTCTGCAATTGAGCAATCCATAGAAAAGTCTGCTGCGCCGGTCAATCTATCCATCCCGCAAACTTGTGGGGGTCTTTCCAGCCAACAAATGCCCAATAACACCTACGGTTATGGCCGGATTGATGCCTGGGGTGCGGTTCAAGCCAATCAACACAAACTTACCATCCAAAAAACCGCCTTTCCGGAGGTGGTGGACCCAGGAGAGCTGATCACTTATACAATTACCACAACCCACACGCACGTAAGTGCCCCTGCCACCAACGCAGTGATCAGCGATACGCTTCCCTCCGGAACGAGTCTGATCACCGCGACCATGCCTTATACTTTCAATGGGGATACCGTCCAGTGGATTTTTCCCAACCTGGGAGCCATCGATCAGCGTTCAGTCGATCTGGTCGTTAGGGTTTCCACTGAGGTTACTGGAACCATCGATAATATCGCTTACACTGCCAGCTGCGATGAAGTCACCCCTCCAGTCACAGGTCCAATCGTAACTGTAACAGTCGGCCGAGTATTCGGCGCAGACCTGCAACCGGACCTCACTGGGCACGTCCCACCAGGAGGAATCATCACTTATACTCATACACTGACGAATACGGGAAACGTCCAAGATTCTTATGATCTAACCCTCACCAGCATTTATAGCTGGCAGGGCTCCTTTAGCACCCCTTCTCCCATCACACTGGCAGCTGGCCAGGCAATTCCTATCGCTCTAACCCTCTGGATACCACCCCAGGTTGATCCTGGTATTGCGAACACCTCCATTATTACAGTTACCTCTCGATCTAAGGCTTCTATCTTCGCTTGGATAGCTGATACTACCAAGGTGGTTTATCAATATTATTCCCCGATCGTGTATAAAAATCTCTGGAATCCGTGAATTTTTAGTGAATCTTTGAGGTAGATTTTTTAAACCCTCATAATTAACCTGGGATTTTCCTCATATCTGCAGATTGACCCAGTAATCGGGATGAATTCGCCAGGATGCCTAAATCGGGCAGGGATTGAGCGGCTGCGGCGAATATCGGGGGGAGAAAACCCAGGGAAGCTAGCGAGAGCCCTACTAGGTTATAGATTACAGTAAAGGCAATATTCATTTTCACTACCCGCATGGTCCTGTGTGCGATCTGCAAAACCTGAGGAATGAGACTCCAATCGTCTTTCATGATGGTGATATGAGCGGATTGGATGGCTACATCGGTTCCCGCGGCCCCCATGGCAATGCCGACATCAGATTGAGCCAGTGCGGGCGCGTCATTAACCCCATCACCGACCATTATGACCGTATGTCCTTGTTGCTGGTATTCCTTGACGATGGCGATCTTATCTTCCGGTAATAGTTCAGCGCGGTAACTTATGCCGATGCGATTGGCGAGTTCTGCCGCGCTGGGTTGGTTATCTCCGGTGAGCAGTTCGATCTTTTGGAGACCCAGTGCCTCAATGTCATGGATGGCTTGAGGAACTTTGGGTCTCAAGGTATCAGAAGCAGCCAATAACCCCATAAGCTCCCCCTCGACTTCAACATACAATAGCGATTTGCCTTGAGACTCAAGGCGTTTCGATTGGGCTAGCTGGTGCTTTCCCGATACCATCCGGTGGTTTCCTACCGTAACGGTTTTACCGTTGACCTTCGCTCGCACGCCTACCCCGGGAATGGCTTCGAAATCTTGAGGGTCTTGCAAGGATAAACCCTCCTGGGATGCAGCCATCCGCACTGCTTCTGCCAGCGGGTGTTCCGAAAAGCGTTCGGCTGCTGCGGCTAATGATAGGATTTTCAATCTTGGATCACCGTTGGCAGATCGGTTAGCGGATTGGCTAACCCTCGCTAGGTTGGGCACTCCGGTATCCCAGACTTCTATATCGGTGATTTGAGGCTTACCTTGCGTCAGGGTACCAGTCTTATCAATCAACAAAACATCGGCTTTGGCCAATAATTCCAGGTATTTGCCTCCCTTTATCATCAAGCCATGTTTAGCGCCTGCACCGATTGAGGCCAGCATGGCAATAGGGGTTGCCAGGGCAAACGAGCATGAACAAGTTACGATCAATACTGCTGCGGTTGCCAGGGGATCGCGCCGAACCAGATAAGTAAGGACAGCCAGGCCAGTAACCACCGGCAGGTAATAAGCCGAAACCTTGTCGGCCAGTCTCTGCACATCGGCGCGGTGCGCTTCAGCTTCCTCTACCAGCTTGACCACCCGACCGAAGGTTGAGTCGGCTCCCACATGGGTGACGCGTACCCGCAAGCTTCCCAATTGCGCCAAGGTGGCTGCGAACACGCGATCTCCCGGTCTAGCTTCAACCGGCATGGATTCACCGGTAATAGCAGCCTGATTCAGCGTAGCTTGCCCGGCGATAACCACACCATCCACAGGGATTTTTTCGCCAGGTCTGACGATGACCACATCTCCGGGTTGAATTTCACCGATGGGAACCTCGGATTCAACCTCACCACGCAAGATACGCGCTTGCAAGGGAGCCATAGCAGTGAGATCTTTGACCGCCCGTCGAGCACGATCAGTTGTGAACCGCTCGGTGTAATCGCCAATCCGCATGAAAAACACTACTATGGCTGCTGTGGCCCATTCTCCCACCGCCAAAGCAGCCACTACCCCCAGGCTCATCAGGGTGTGCGAGATGATTTTTCCCTTGAATAACGCTTTGATCACTTTGCTGAAGACGGGATAACCGCCCAGCAGGACGATAGCCTGTCCGATTGACCAGGGTACCCGTTGGGTGATAGCCTTGAATAATCCAAACCATTCGCCGACTACGATAGTAAAAAGAACCACACCAAAAACTACCCCCAGCAAAGTCAGGATTGGACCGGTAAATCCGGTAAAGGAAGAGATTGGCTGGCTTAGTTCTTCGATTGGGACGGTATAACCTGCCCTCAGGATGGCTTGTTGGATGTCATCCATTTTTACCTGGTCAGGATCAAATCGCACTACTGCCTTCTCAGATGCCAGGTAAACCTCCGATGATGCTACCCCTGGTAATCCTCCAATGGCGGTTTTGACATGGTTGGTACATTCAGCGCAATCCATACCTTGGATGGGTACTTCTACCACTTTGAATTCGGGCATACCTAATTATCCTCAGCCAGGTTATAACGGACGCATTGGTATATTCCCCTGGCCACCTCAGCGAGAAGTTCATCGGCTGTCTGTAATAGCGTCTCAACACGTGTGTCGCTCAATTGGTAATAAACGTGACGGCCTTGTTGTTCTCTTCGAACCAGGCCACAATCATACAAACAGCTCAAATGGTTGGAGGCATTGGGTTGGGATAAATTGGTAGCTTCAACGATTTGGCTCACCGTAGCAGGACCTGATCTTAAAGCCTCTAAGATACTGAGGCGAGAAGCATCTGAAAAACCACGGAAAAGTTTGGCTTTGAGAGTTTCTGCCCGCAGATCAATATTCATTAGCATGTCATTGCTCCAATATATAATAATATAATCAATTGATGATATTTTACCTTAAAATAATGAAGTATGGTTAATAAAACAGCCCATCGCCCGAATTGGCCGGGTATGGGCTGGGATCTGTATTTATTGGCAAATTTCTAAGAAGATTCTTTTTTATATGGTTGCCCGTCAGCAGCTGGCATGCGGGCCCGTCCGACGATGCCTGCCAGAACAACCATCGTGGCCAGGTACGGGGCCATTCCAAGCAGGTCCACCGGAATCCCAACTTGCAGCAGGGATAATTTTTCTTGCCAGGAATCGAAGAAACCGAAAATCAAAGACCCAAAGAACGCCCCCCCCGGATTCCAATTTCCAAAAATCATGGCAGCCAGGCCTAAGAAACCTTTCCCAGCAGTCATCCCTTCATTAAACCTACCAGCTGATCCAATGCTCATGTAAGAACCTGACAAACCGGCAATCGCTCCGCTGATCATTACACTTACGTAACGTGTTCGAAATACATTGATACCCAAGGTATCGGCGGCTCTGGGATGTTCCCCAACCGATCTCACCCGTAGGCCCCATCGGGTCGCATACATCAGGAATTGGGTGACGAAAATCAATACGATCATTAAATAGATAATAGGGCTCTGGTTGAAAAAGATTGGTCCGATAAAGGGTATTCTCCAAAGTCCTGGGATGGCAAGGGCAGAGATGGTGGGGCCAGGTTGATTCAATTGTGGATATACGTTTAACACGGCTCGTTGCAGGTAGCTGGTTAATCCCAGAGCAAGGATGATTATTCCGGCCCCGCTAACGATCTGGTCAACCAGATAACGGATGGATAAAACCGCGTGGAGTAACCCGGTGAGTAAACCTGAGATGATCCCTGCCAGCAGGCCTACAAACAAGCTTCCGGTTACGCTGGCGAATACCACGGAAGTAAAAGCCCCGATCAGCATCATACCCTCGATACCAATGTTAACCACTCCCGATCGTTCGCTGTATAAACCGCTTAGGGCTGCCAGCCCGATGGGGGTTGCTCGAACCACGCTGCTGACCAACATCCCGGTAAGGTTGAGCGACTTCCCTTGGGTTGCCCAAATCAAGAATGCTGAAATTGCCAGGATTCCGATGAAAACGATGAATAGCGTATCTCGTCCAAATCTACGAATCAAATGCCAAATCCCTGCTAATCCAGCCAGGGAAGCCAGGATATATAGAGATATATTGGTGGGGATGACCAGGTCGGGCGCTGGGATGGTGACCCCAGAACGCTGACTGGTCAAAACAAAAGTGGAGGTTTCACCTGCAGTACCGAAGGATAGTAGCAAAATCAGTATCGCTACTAGAATTGAAAAAACACCAACCACAACCGCTCGGAGTTTTTGCGCTTTCGGACGAAGGATCTCAGCTTGCGCCATTTATCTCTCCTTATGATGAACCCCAGCCACCTACGAGAACGGCTTCTTCTTCCCGCTCGGATTTCAGCCGGTAAAGACTGCGGATGATCTCGGGTGCTGCCACAAAGATTATGATCATCCCTTGCACGATCCGGATGATTTCGACAGGGGTGCCCGCAACGGATTGCATACGGGCAGCGCCCCCTCGTAAGAAACCGAATAGAAGCGAAGCCAGCACCACGCCTAACGGGTGGCTATTGCCCAGCAGAGCCAAGGCGATCGAATCAAAACCATAGCCAGTGGAAAAAGCGCGTACCATGCGATGATCAACGCCCAAAACCTGGTTGGTGCCGGCCAACCCTGCCAGTGCTCCGCTGAGAGACATGGTCAGCACGATGATTGAAGCGATTCGAACACCTGCATAGCGGGCTGCATGCGGATTGGCTCCCACCATTCGGATTTCCATCCCGATAGTGGTTTTCCATAAGAACCAATAGACCAGGGCAGCAAATACCAGCGCCAACAAGAAGCCTACGTGAATCCGCATGGGACGGGGGAATAAAGCAGGTAGATATGCGGATGGAGCGATTTCTGGCGTGATCGGTAAGCCATCTGGGCGCGCCATAGGACCCTGCAGCAGGTAATCGGTAAGTCGGAAAGCAATGTAGTTCATCATGATCGTGTTGATCACTTCATGTGCCCCCGTGCGGGCTTTAAGATATCCCGGGATCGCTCCCCAAATCCCTCCGGCCAATATACCCGCCAAGATCGCCAGTGGCAGGTGGATTATGGCTGGCAATCCCTTTATCGCATAACCCACGTAAACTGAAGCCAGGCCGCCGACAAACAATTGGCCCTCTGCGCCAATGTTAAACAGGCCTCCTCGAAATCCGAGCGCAACCGCTAACCCCGCAAAAATATAGGGGGTAGAAATCACCAGACTCTCGCTAAATGGTCGAAAAGCCTCTAACAGAGCTCTGCTTTCACCAGTTGCGCTCCACACCCTGAAGGCATCCACAATACTCGCCGGGCTTCCAAAGGCTCCCACAAACAAAGCTAAATAGGCGTCGAATATTAATCCGAAGGTTATTGAAAGCGCTTCGATGGGGGCATGGAAAAAATTTCTCCAGGCAAGCAATACGTTTGGAGATGAAGCGGCAATGATAACGCCTCCAATTATCAATGCGGTAAACACAGAAAGTAGGGGTATCCACAAGGCTGATAGAACACCCTGCCTGACAAAGAGCCTTTGAAGGAAGTTTGGCTTTTTATCGTCTGGGAGCTGCTCGTCTTGGGAATTTTCTGGTACTTTGCTCAAGATGATCTCCTATCTTAAACCTGGGAGTGATCGTTTTTACATCCCATCCGGATCGATTATGCCGGTGCTGCCTCCAGGATGCCTGCCATCAGCAACCCCAACCTTTCCCGGGTGGCTTCTTCAACCGGTAAAATAGCCAGGATTTTCCCCTCAAACATGACGGCTATACGATCGGATAGGCTCATGATCTCGTCCAGTTCGGGCGAAACCAAGAGCACGGCACAACCTTCATCGCGTTTCTGGATGATGCGACCATGGATGTACTCGACAGAGCCAACATCAAGGCCGCGGGTTGGTTGGGAGGCGATCAGTAATTTGATAGGTCTTGAAAATTCGCGGGCAACAATGACCTTTTGCTGGTTCCCGCCGGAAAGGTTGGAAACCGGCACAAAGATGTTGGGTGTCCTTATATCGAATTGATCTACACGTTCTTGGGCGGTTTTTTCGATGATCTTGTGCTGCAAGGAAAGACCTTTGGCAAAGGGGGGTTCATTATAGGTGTTTAAAACCAGATTGTCCGCTACAGAAAATGCAAGCACCAATCCATCGCGCTGGCGATCTTCAGGGACATGTGCAGAGCCGATCCTGCATATCTGGCGCGGTGATAAATTTGTCGTATCCTGCCCCAGAATGGTTATCTGGCCGCTTTCAGCCTCCCGCAGCCCGGTGAGCGCTTCCACCAGCTCTGTTTGCCCGTTGCCCTGCACACCCGCGATGCCCAAGACTTCGCCAGCTTTCAGTTGAAAACTGACATCATTAACTGCAATCAGGTGGCGATCATCCCGCACATTTAGACCCTCTACCTCCAGGACGACTCCATTCGGTTCTGCTGGTTCTTTTTCAACGGTCAGGATCACCTCACGACCCACCATCATGCTGGCCAGCGCTCCTTCGGTTGCTTGGTCAGGTGTTGTAGTCCCCACCACGCGTCCGTTGCGTAGTACGGTAATCCGGTCAGCAATAGTCAGAACTTCGTGCAGCTTGTGGGAAATGAAGATCAAGGATTTCCCTTTTTCTACCAGGGAGCGAATAATCTTAAACAATTCGTCTACTTCTTGAGGAGTCAACACCGCGGTTGGCTCATCAAAGATCAGGATATCTGCCTGGCGGTAGAGGACTTTGATAATTTCCACGCGTTGTTGAACACCCACCGGGAGATCCTCGACGAGCACCTCAGGCTCGACTCTCAATCCAAACTGGGAGGATATATCACGTATGCGCCCCGCAGCCGCCTCTCTGTCCAGGTATCCACCAAACTTTACCGATTCGACTCCCAACATCACGTTCTCTGTCACGGTGAAGACCGGCACCAACATAAAGTGTTGGTGTACCATGCCGATACCTAAGTCGATAGCATCGCGGGGATTTGTGATTTCCACCTTGGACCCCCGGATAAGGATCTCACCTTCGTCTGGGGCATATAGTCCGTAGAGCACATTCATCAAAGTGGTCTTACCCGCTCCATTTTCCCCCAGCAGTGCCAGGATCTCGCCTTGGTTGAGCGTCAGATCGATGCGGTCGTTAGCCAATACACCCGGGAACCTTTTGGTGATACCTCGCAGCTCCAGCAGTGGAGGCATATTTTTCTCCTTGAGTCGCTGCCTTGAGACAGCCTCTATGTGCATCAAGCGGTTTCTGGGTCTTATGCAAGGCGGTGCCAGGTTTAGACCTGACACCGCCTGATCTCATACTTTCTAAGCTAGATAGGGGTTATTCTCCGTAAAGACCGGGTGGGCAGTATTGGGGGTACGAGATGCAGCCCGTATCCGTGATCTCACCAGAGATGATTTTCTGCTGGAGATCCTGTACCTCTGCCTTCAAATCCGCAGGAACAGCGCTGTCAAGATCGTGGTAAGGGGCTAGGCCGACGCCATCGTTCTTCAGGTCGCCGGTGTATACGCCACAGCCGTTGAAGGTGCCTTCCATGCTAGCCTTGATTACACCGAACACCGAGTTGTCCATCTTTTTCATGACGCTGGTCAGTATCACGTCCTGAGCCTCGGTCAGCAGGTTATATCCATCGGTATCCACCCAGATACCATACCCGCCCCGCTCGCGGGCCACATCAAAGCCTGGCGATCCGATCAAACCACCGACCGGGATGAAAATATCTGCGCCCTCATCAAACAGGGATTCGGTGGCTTCCTTTCCTTTGGTTAGGTCGGTGAAGTCGCCGGTGAATAGCCCTTCGCCGGTGGCATTGTCCCAGCCGATCAGTTCTACATTGGTGCCATGGGCTTGGTTGTAAGCATCCATACCCATCTGGAAACCGACGCCGAAGATGGTGACTGTTGGGATTTTGGATCCCCCGAAGTAGCCCAATTTGCCGGTTTTGGTCATACCTGCGGCAAGGTAGCCCGCCAGGAAAGCAGCCTGGTCCGTCTTAAAAACCTGACCCTCTACGTTGGGGATGCATTCACTATTACCGACCACACCTTCGGGGACGCCGAATGGGTCTGGGTAGGCATAATCCACGATGCTGAATTTTACGTCTGGGTACTGAGCCGCTACTTTGGCCAGGTCGCCGCCCAGGAAGAAACCGGCGGCAATGACCAGGTCATAGCCCTGGCTGGCAAATTCCGTCAGGTTTGGCTCGTATTGTGTGGCTTCATCGGACTGGATAAATTTTGCCTCGACGCCTAGTTCTTGTTCTGCGCGTAAGACGCCGTTCCATTGGGTCGTGTTGAAGCTCTGGTCGTCGATGCCGCCCGTGTCAGTGACAAAACCAACCCGGAAAGCAGTGGGTGCCGTCGTAGGGGTAGCAGCCGGCTGGCAAGCTGCTAGAACCATGGCGGCGAGGATAATCAGCGCTAACAACGTATAGACTTTCTTGGTCATGGTATTCTCCTCCTGAAAAGTAATTCGAGTTATAGGTTGTCTTGGTTTTCTTATGTGGGGGAAATTTAGGAGATCAGAACCTGGCGGATAAGCATACCTCCTTTATAAAAGACTTAATATTTATTTAGTGCTTGATTGGATTACCCCAAAAAAAAAGTCTCTGTGCGCCGATTTTCTTATTACAGTATAGCGTTTATTATCATTCTTTGCAAGGTTGTCAACCAATAAAGAGGTTAACAATGTGTGGATTGACACTTTTCTTGGATCATTAATACCCCATTATCTCTTTGACGATAGTGAAATGAAGACCCTATGGTGAGGATTCGCCGCCCTCGATCGGCGATTGCTGGGCGCCTGTGTCGATGTAGCCGGATTGCAGGTCTTTCAACATACCCTCAACCAGGTGTAGGCGTCCTGGGCTGACCAGCTCTGGGTTGATATCCCTGATGAATAGTGACATTGGTCGTGTCATATTGCCGTTTCCAGCTAAGAGCAGCGGCCATATCTCTTTCAAGGTTGGAATGTAATCAGAATAGATAGAAGCCACCCAATGCTGGCGAATTGCCTGGGGAGGGGCGCTGCCTCCAATGATGTTTATCTCTGCTTGAGCCAGAGAATTGAGCAGGGCCTGGTCGCCAGCTCCAGGTGGAATGTATACTGTTTTGACAAATTTATCCCGGAGCACGTCTGTCAAAGCCAGCCACTCAGCCTGGCTAGCTCCGGAGGGTAATTCCACAAACAAGGGATAATTATAATAAGGTGGATGGGTTTGACGGCACA
>Ga0307435_1000312_pt1 | contig 21931 bp, 31 predicted proteins | sample SalMarWE160470MG_FD_202164 | JGI IMG/M metagenome (GOLD analysis project Ga0307435, IMG submission 202164) | Salt marsh sediment microbial communities from the Plum Island Ecosystem LTER, Massachusetts, United States - WE1604-70 | ecosystem: Environmental > Aquatic > Marine > Intertidal zone >... | reverse complement strand
CGCCCTCCACGTTCACCGCGCGCACGCGAACCGTGATCTCCGTTCCCGGATCCGCCTGATACGCTCCCTTGATGAGATCCATGCCTTCGGGTTCCACGCTCATGATGAAAGGCTTTGTGGAAACGACAACCGGCACGCACACGCCCTCTTCCTCATCTTCGGACATTTCGCACTTCAGTCCCGGACCGCAGGCTCGCGTGGTCTGATCGCACGCTTCGCCTTCTGCCACGAGTTCCGCGGACTCGCGGTCGTCGTTGACGCACGTGCCGTAATCCACGCCGGGCTCCCCGTCCTTAAGGTCGCATACGAGGCCGGGATTGCACGGGAGACGCGCCGGACCGCTGCATTTGGATCCAAGTGCCCCCAAAGGCCCCATGTCCTCAGGAACGGCCGTTTTCGGCTCGCTCTCAACGCTCTGCCATAAGAGGTATCCGCCGGCTAAAACGATGATGAGCGCCGCGGAAATGACAAGTATTTTCTTCATATGTGTGGCTCGTAGTGTACTCGGTCGTGCCCGCGGAGTCGAGATAGGGAGTTAGGGATTAGGGAGTTAGGGTTTAGGGGGGCAGAAAGCGCAGGAAGGTGCGCGCCCCAACCCCCCTAACTCCCTAATCCCTAACTCCCTAACTCCCTAATAAAACAACCCCCCCGACCAGAAGTCCCGGTCGGGGGTGAGTGTGTAGGTAAGGTAAGAAGGTGCGAGAACTTATGGAATGATCCCAAGCTCCCGTTCCATCATCTCTGGCGCGCCCCAGTCCCATTCGAGATCGGGATCATAAGGCGTGGCGTCCGGGATGGGACCCTGGTCGTCAGCCAGAGGCTCGCCGACAGTATAGTCAACGAAGAACGCATCATGGACCACGCGGACACGTTCGTTGGGATCATTGAACAGGTCGTATGCCAGGCTCCCGCCGGGTTCGCCGATCACCCAGCCGGGTATGGCTCCGTAGGACGGAATCACTCCGGTATATGCGGGATCATCGGGGTTCGGATAGTGATACCCGATGAAGCGCAGCGTTGCATGACGGCTCACAACGTAGACCTTCGGGTCGCTTGCGATCCGCACCAGATAGGTGCCCGGACGGATGGTCATATTTCCGCCGTAGGAAATGCCGACGATGACCTCTTCCGGAAACTCACGAACCTGCCTGCAGATATCGGGATCTTCCGTAGGATCCTGCTCGTTCCACCCGTACCAGGAAGCGAGCTGTGTGTGCGACGTGAACACGTAGCGCTTTTGGTCCGATCCATAGTAGTACACCTGATGGCCCATGTCGCTCTTTATCAGCATACCGGAAAGCGGCGTATCGTAATCGCGAGCAAAGCCACCCGTCGTACAGCACCCGTCCATGAGCTGATCATTGCAGAATGAGAACTCACCCCATGCTTCCGTTCCGTGGTCAACGCCGCCGGCACCGCCTTCAGAAGCTGCTCCGGCCTCGTTTCCGATGTCGCCGCCCGCTCCGCCTGCACCTCCCTCTCCCGAAGAAGGCTCGACGATGGTGACGTAACCCCGTGACGGCGGGTACCCGTACGCCAGATCATCGACGAAATCATCCTTTGACGTATTAGCACCGAAGCCGATGAGGTTCATTCCGACACGGTTTCCGGCGACTGGAACGACTTCCGTGTCTGCCACATCCATCGTAACCAAATACCGGACCGTGTGACCCGAAGGAACGGTGAGAACGGAACCCAGATCAACGCTGTCGAAGAAGGCTCTCGTATAGGAGCTCGTCTGTGAGTGCTCCGAATCCGTGAAGGTGAGACTGAACGGGATCGGGCCCCACACGGGAATCCCGGACTCCCAAATGGTCACGTTTCTGAAATTCCAGTCATCCCCGCTCTCACAGGGCCACCGGCAGAACAACGTGGAGTCTTCTTCCCAACCCGGCGCGTCCGGACTGCTGAGGTCAAGTTCGATGATGCGGATCAGAACGTCTTCGCATTCGGAAGCGGTCACCTCGAGCGCCATCATTGGAACCTCGTCCGAACCGAGCTCAACATCGCCTTCGGCGTAATCTGCAACGCTGACGAACGCCGCAGAAGTGCAGGCACTCCCGGCTTCACCGCTTGCTCCACCGATCTCGTTCGCTCCGCCAACGCCCGGCGTTCCGCCCACTCCCGTCGCTCCGCCAACGCCAACAGTCGTTCCGCCGACTCCGGCTTCGCAGCCGGTGCAGACTCCTCGGATGCCGTTATACGTGCATGTGCTGGTTCCGATTGTCGAGTTGTCGTCACACAGGCACGGCGATACGGATCCCGGCAAACAGTCGTGCGTGGGGGGTGGTATCGGTTCTCCGCAGCCGGTGCAATCCGACAACGTATAACTGATCAGACATAGCATGAAGCCGATTGAGCCGTCCTCGCACTGACAGCGCTGTGCCGTACCCGGAACGCACTCGTCGCCCATGGCCGGCTGTCCGGCTTCGCCCATGGCTCCTCCAACAGCCGTGTTTCCACTGCCGCCGATGGAAGGGATGGGAATCACGCCGCCAATGCCGATAACAGCTCCGCCGACGCCGACAAGCGGATCACGGACGCTACCGCCTGTTCCGCCCGTCGCATCGGAGGCGTGATGATCGCCCGGCGCGTGAACGCCCGCCTCTCCTCCGGTATCAGCGGGCGAGCCGGTGGACGTTCCGTAATCGCGCGTGGTTGTTCCCCCGCATGCGATCGCAAAGACCGCAATGAGAATCGCGTAGAAGCTCTTCATGATTGGTACCTCTCTCTTCTTTTTTGAATATGCTATTCACTCCCGAGGATATCACGGGAGCTACTGAAACTTGTTGAAATCTTACGAGTTTTACGTCTTCTTTGGACGGTTACCCGCAACGCGAATAACGCGAGAATATACTACAAAATAGCCATTCTGTCAAGTATATTTGGCTAAAATAATAAAAAGAAAGGATAAAATGTCTCTTTTTTAGTGCAATTTTACAACAAGAGACCCGTTGCCCGATGCCCGTTGCCCGATGCCCGATCTTAGGCCAATACCGAATAAATCGTCCGCATCCCGTGCGGTTCCTTGAGGAGCGGCGTCTGTTTGAGCGTATGGAAAATGAGATTCGAGGCCCGGGAAAAATCCAGGCTCGTTCCCGTAATGTAGAGCACGTTCTGGAGCGGTTCGTGGCGAAGGAACCGCGCGAGCGCGATGATTTTATGGCTCACGTATTCGGCGTTCGGCTGTGAAGCGCGAATGGAGCGGTAGCAGTCTTCGTGCACCAGCGAGCCGTCCGATGGCAAAATGCGGTGATCCCCTTCCTGGAGCTCGGTCCTGCAGAGTGCGCAGTGGCTGAGCGACGGCGCGAAGCCGATGCGGTCCAGGAGCTTGAGCGCCGAAGCTGCGTACAAAAGTTTGGATCGTTCAACGGTCGGATCTTCAATGAGACGCTCTGCGACGATGAGCAGTTCCATGAGCAGGTTGTAGAGTTCCGGGTCCACGATGCCGGGCTTCTGCAATCGTTCAAAGAGATCGAAGAACGTACCGACCACGGCGAGCGCGCCCAGACAGTAGCGAATGGATTGGTGCCCCTCGATCACGCGCGACACCGCGAGCTTATCAAACGTGGCGCCCTTGGCCACCATCACTTCCACTTCTTCCATCGGGACGAGGTGCCCGGCCTGCTTCGCCTCTTTGCGGCTCGCACCGCGCGCCACGGCTTCGATGAGTCCGTGCGACCGTCCGAACAGCACAATCCGCCGGTCATGTTCCCTGAACGGCTCGCATTTGAGGACGATGGCGCGGTCGCGGATGTAGGACATGCTGGTTCGTGGTTCGTCGTGCGTGGTGCGTAGCATCAATACCACGCACCACGCACCACGCACTACGCACTGCTGTCCAGCCATCCCTGCAGGATCGCCGCCGCGGCCAGATCATCCCGCTTTTCCTTGATTCCCGCCTCGCGCGCCTGCACGGCCGCGAGCTTGGACGTGAGCGTCTCATCCGCGGCTTGAACCTCAACACCGAGCGTGTTCAGGACTTCCACGAACTCATTCACTTCACGAACTTGCTGATTCTGAGATGTTGGATCATTGAGCGGACGCGGAACCCCCACGATGATCCGTTCCACTTCATCGCGGTCAATCACCTCGCTGATTCGGTCCGTAAGACGGTCGAATCCTTCATTCGGAATAACGCCCCACGGACTCGCGAGTTTGGACTCCGTGTCGCCCAGAGCGAGACCGACGCGCTTGGAGCCGTAATCAATGCCTAAGACTCTCATAGTTCGTTACGTCGTTACGTCGGACGTCGGGTAGATCTACGCAACGACGCCCGAAGCAACGACGCTCGATTTAATCCGGCCACGGCGTTATCAAATCGTACCCGTCCTTGGTCACCGCAACCGTGACTTCAAAATGCGCGCTCGGCGAACCGTCTCGCGTCACGATCGTCCATCCGTCATCAAGCTGATCTACCTGCCAGCCGCCGAGGTTCACCATGGGTTCAATGGCCAGCACCATGCCGGCCTTCAGCTCCACGCGCGGAGATCGTGGATCGCGGAAGTTCGGAATCGGCGGCTCCTCGTGCACCGCATGGCCCACGCCGTGCCCCACGAGGTCGCGGACAATGCCGTAGCCTTTCGGTTTAATGAAGTCCTCAATAGCTGCGCCGATGTCGCCAAGCATCCCGCCCTTGTGAATCGTTTCCAGACCCTTGACGAGCCCCTCGCGCGTGGCGCGCACGAGATCCGCGATGTTCGGATCAACGTTTCCGACCACGACTGTGGTCGCCATGTCCGTGCATAAATCCTTGTACCAGAGACCAATATCCATGCTCACGATGTCCCCGTCCTTCACCAAGCGATCTTCTGACGGAATACCGTGAACGACTTCATCATTAATGGAAATACAAACCGCCGCCGGGTATCCGGGATCCGAAGATGAGATCTTGTAACCGAGGAAGGACGGCTTCCCTCCGGCTTCCCGAAACCGTTGTTGGGCAAGTTCATCCAGCTCCTTGGTGCTCACGCCGGGAACGCACTTCTCCCGAAGTTCCCGAAGCACGGACGACAGAATTTTCCCGCCTTCCTTGAGTTTTTCGATTTCCTCCGGGGTTTTGATGAGTGACATCAGACAAAGCGTAGTCTTTTAGGCTAAAAAGGACAAGGGGTTGACACATTTCACGGGATGTGATATATTTTATTCGGCCTAGAGGAGAGGCATACATTGAACTAGCAAAAAAACTCCGTCCCCCATCAACGCTGATGGGGGATTTTTTTCAACTTCCCCTCACGACCTATGCCCCACTCCGCACCACGAAATCCATCCAGGTCTTGCCGAAAGGATCGTGATATTTCTTCAAATCCAATATCTCGAAGCCGGACGCCATCATGGATTCTCTCAATTCCTCCTCGGTCCAGTATTTCCTGAACCGCTTATGCTCTTTACCGTAATCTTCTTTGTTGTACAGGCCCTCCTTGCTTTCGGAGGACTCTGTGGAGCTTAACAGCGCAACGCCGCCCGGGGTTAAGATCGACCGTATCTTTTTAAACACCGCCGGGATCTCCGCTTTGGGAAACAGGTGGATGAACGCAAAGGCCAGCAAGGCGTCGAACGGCTCCTCGAATTCCGTTTTCATGACATCCCCGACCATGACCGTGGCTTCCGGATTTCTCCTTGCGGCAAACGCGGCCATCTTCGGCGAAATTTCGATGCCTGAAACGCGGAAGCCTTTTTTCGCGAGCACGCTCATGGCAATGTCCACGCCGCACCCGACATCAAGAACCGAGCCTCCCGGCTTGATGTACGAAGCAAAGTAGTCCATGGCCTCTTCCGTGATCGGCAGTAATGCATCCACGCGCCGCTCATACTCTTCCGCGAGGTCATCGTAGAGATTTTTATGAAGCGCGGAGGTGTCCATATCTTCAACGCTATTAGCTTTACTCCCTGCCCTATTGGAATGATTACTTTTTCGACGTTCGCCAAAATTCCTCAATGAGCTCAATGTCCTTCAAATCCTTTTCCTGACCCCTTATTTTCTTACGTTTTACCACATCTTCCAGCCTGCCAAAAGGAAGACCGTTGATGATATCCGCCTCCTTGATGACCTTCTCAATATTCTGGAGTGGCGGGTTCCAATCCTTCCATAGTTCGATGTCTCCATGAGACCAGTACTCGCTTCCCTTAGGCGTCTCCTTCAATTTCCACTCCGGTTTGTTTCGATACGATTCCCATACGTCCTCAGTAACGAGGATGTCGATATCTCGACATTCCCGTAATCCTCTCACGGCAATCGGCGCACTTCCGAACAAAATGAACTTGCCGATCGGCAAATTCAGCTTTCTAACGCTCTCAAATAGTTCGTTCGTATCCATATTTCAGTTGTCGAAATAAAGCTACCAGCTCCATACTGAACGACAAACGACCCCTACGGACAAAGCCCCAGCTTCATAAACTTGTCCAGTTCTTTTTCGCCTACAACCCTCTTTGTAATCGCCCCGACAAACACGCGGTAGGCCGCTCGATTTTCTTTTTTGTAGTTCATTGGGACACCAAGGACAGCCTTACACTTCTTGCATACGAGTTCCCGCTTTCCATTAAAATCATTCGGAAAGGCAATCCGATCAAGATACAGACGTTTGAGTATTCCCGGACCGTCTTTTTGATATACCAAAATTTCCGTTCCGCATTTTTCACAGCTGACAGATAACCATCGGGAGTATCCGCCCCGATGTTTCCTGAATCGATCTGTTTTAAATGTAATTTGTTTACTCATGTTTATGCCTTAAGCTCTTAGCTCTCCGCGCTCTCTCTACGGACAAAATCCCAGCTTCGCCAGCTTCTTCATCATCACCTCGTGCACGTAGTCGATGGACTGGTCGCCCTTGATCATGAGAAGTACGCCGCGCTGACGGTAGAATCGCGTGAGCGGCTCCGTCATGAAGTGGTAGCTCGAGAGCCGCATGCGGATGGCGTCCTCCGAATCATCATCCCGCCGTTTGAGCTTTCCACCGCAAACCGAGCACTTCCCCTTTTTGGCCGGCGGAGCTTCTTTGAGGTTGTAGACGGCTTTGCAGTCCGGACACTGAATGCGGTAAAGGAGCCGTTCGACTGCCATGTCATCGCTGATTTTAATAAAGATGGCAACGTTGATGGGCAGAATGCGCTGAAGGGAACCGGCCTGTTCCACCGTTCTCGGATACCCGTCCAGGATGAAACCGTTCTTCAAATTCATGCTCTTAAGCTGCCTGCTCATAATGCCGTTCACGAGCTCGTCCGGGGCCAAACAGCCGCTTTGGACGTACTGCTCCGCGATCCTCCCCAAGCTCGTGCCATCCGCGATCTCCTGCCGAAACAGAATGCCGGATCCGATGAGCGGAATGCTGAACTTCTCGGAAAGAAGCTGGCCCTGTGTCCCCTTGCCGCAGCCTTGCGGACCAAAGATGACGGCGCGTAGTCGTTTGGAACTCATATGAGAAGTGAATGGAATATGGAATGCGGAATATGGAATGCGGAGGCTTTTCTTCGAGCGTTCATTCCGTCTTCCGTCTTCCGTTCAATCGAGTATGCATAGCTTCTATAACAGGGAGAGAATGATGAAGGGAATGCCCGCGCCGATGAAGAGCGGGACAAGGCCCGGAAACGGTTTTGACGGACCGCGCCGGCTCAACCAATAAGCTCCCGCGAGCAGTCCGGCGCCGACGACGAATGCCTGCAAAATTCCTTGAACGGAAGCTCGCGTCACGAGGATGAGGGGAAGGATGAGATCACCGGCTCCCAAAAAAACGGCTTGCGGTGATTTGATGGATTCTTTGATGTCTCCGACTGCCTGCTTCCACGATGCCGGAACGATGAGTCCGGGGATGACGCCGCGATGGATGGATGTTCGCGCGAGCCTCGTGGCGATGCCGCCCGGACGCCCGGCGAAGATATCATAGATGAAAAAAGCGACCAAGATGATTGCCAGTTTGCTCAAAGAGAACATGAATGCGAAATGGAGCGCAATGCCCGCAGCACCGATGAGGATGAACGCATCGTGCACGAGCACCTTCCGCATGCGCGCCTGAAGGATCGTGAGCGCCGCGGCGATCAGGAGGCCGATTTCCCACGGGAGGACAAACCACATGAAAACCCATACGCCGAGGAAGAGCGTCACGCCGAGCAGGAGTTCGTAGAACAGACGGACGTTCAGCTTGCGAATGATGAAACCGATGAGCAGGAGAAATCCCGCAACGAGCACGAAGAATTGCCACGTGATGATGCCCGCGGGGATCGTTGACGGCGTGTAAGAAGGAACGGAAATCAATCTTCGAACCGCGAAAGAGGCGAGGAGCGAAAGAATGGCGTATGAACCCAAAATCCAAAAAATCGAAAACGGGATTCCGTTTCCTTTAAAAACATCTGTTTTTTTCGATACACTCTCGTTCATGATGCGAAGGGAAGTATACCCGCCGAGAAGAGAACATAAAAGCAGGGAGCTCATCCCTGCGTAAATGTCGAATGTCGATAAATCCGTTTCGGATTTCGATATTCGATGTTCGATATTGCCTTCTAGTACGCATCGTACTCCCGCATCGTCACATGCGATTCAACCTGTTTCACGGATTCGATGACAACGGAAACGACGATGAGCAGGGACGTGCCGCCGATGGCGAATGTGGACGTTCCGCTGTACGCCTGCATGATAACCGGCAGAACGGCGATCAACCCGAGGAAGATGGAACCGGCGAACGTCACGCGCGTGATTACGTGCTGGAGGTAGTCTGCGGTCGGAGGACCCGGACGGATGCCCGGAATGAAGCCTCCCTGCTTCTGGAGATTTTCCGCAACTTGATCGGGCTTAAAGATAACGGCCGTGTAGAAGTAGGTGAATCCGACAACGAGTAAGAAGTAGAAAACGCCGTAGAACAACTGATTCTGCAGGAGGGCGAGCCCCCATCGAGCCGTATTGGCGATCCACGCCGCTTTGGCCGTCAAAAAGAATTGGCCGACCATGGTTGGAAGAATGAGGAGGGAGATGGCAAAGATGATCGGGATAACGCCGGCCATGAGCACGCGGAGCGGCAAATGTGTTGAAATGCCGGATCCCATTCCCCGGACCTGCCGCGCGTACTGGATCGGAACGTTCCGCTGCGCTTCGGAGATGTATACGACACCCACGACCGTTATGACTGCGATGGCCGCGTAGCTCAACCACGTAATGAGCTGCGATGCGTCGTACGTAACGAGCGCCCGCTGAATCACGGACGGGAGGCTCGAAACGATGCCGGCGAAAATGAGGAGCGAAATGCCGTTCCCAACCTTCTTTTCACTGATGAGCTCTCCAATCCACATGAGGAATACCGTTCCCGCCGTAATGGTCATGATGATCGTTATGTAAAACATGAGGTCGCTGCGCACGAGAATCGGAACCGGAGAGGACTTCATGAGGGAGATGATGCCGATGGATTGAAGGATCGCCAACGGCACGGTAACCAGGCGCGTCCATTGCGTAATCTTTTGACGGCCGGCCTCCCCTTCTTTTTGGAGCTCCTCGATTTTCGTTGAGATCATCCCCAAGAGTTGGAACATGATGGAAGCCGTAATGAACGGCGCCACGCCAACGGCGATAACCGAAAAATTCTCCAGCGTGCCTCCGCTGAAGAGGTTGATGAGCCCGAGCGCCTGATTCGATTGAAAGAATCCTTTGAGCGCAATGACGTCCACGCCGGGGAGCGGGATATTCGCCAGCAATCGAAACAGCACCATCATCATCCCGACGAACAGGAGACTGTTTCGGACTTCTTTAATCTTCCATGCTTGGAGGAGCTTTTGCCACATAGATCATTGCGCATTGCGCATTTCGTATTGCGCATTCTCTTTGTTTCGGAGCCCGAGCATCATCCGGGCATCATGCGAAATGCGCAATTCGCAATGCGAAATTATTAGCATCCTACTTCTTTGACGGCTTTTTGGCCATCTTCTTGTCTGAACGCTTCTTGTTCTTCTTCGATGCGACTTCCGTAACCTTCCCGCCCGCTTTCTCGATCGCCGCTTTCGCCGTAGGCGTCGTCAAAACATCGATAAGAGTGATCTTCTTGGTTATTTCACCCGTATTCACAACCTTAGCGCTCGGAACCGTCATGGGAATGAGGTTTCGCGCCTTCAACGCCTTCACGCTTACTTCCGATCCCGAATCAAACCATCGATCGAGCTGCGCGAGCGTGATCGTCTGCGGATGAATGCGGCCGCTCTTGAATCCGCGCATCTTCGGAATACGAAGGAGCATCTGTTTCATGCCCTTGAGCTTCAATCCGCTCTTTCCGCCGGAACGCGAACGCTGGCCCTTTTCTCCGCGGCCGGACGTTTTTCCTTTACCGCATCCTTCTCCGCGCCCAACGCGCTTTCGTCTGGAACGAGATCCTTTGGCCGGTTTAATTGTATGGAGGCGTAATTCTGACATATGATTACTTGGTTACCGAAGACTCCGTATCCGTTTGCCGGTTCTTACCATCCTTGGAAGCGCCATGCCGAGCCGCATGTTCATCCTTCTTCGCTTTTGGCGGCGTTCGAAGCTCCTTTAACGCCTTAAATGTCGCTTTGACATTGTTCGTCTTATTTGCGGAGCCCATAATCTTGGAAACGACGTTTGGAATCCCCGCAATTTCCAGCACCTGCCGAACGGCTCCCCCGGCCTTTACTCCCGTTCCTTTCGGAGCCGGTTTCAAGAGGACGGTGGCTGAACAGTACTTGGATTTGATTGCGTGCGGAATCGTTTCATCCACCAACGGAACGGTAATGAGGCTCTTCCGCGCCTGTGCGAACGCTTTTGTCGTCGCCCCGGCCACATCCGTCGCTTTCCCCAAACCGAATCCCACGCGGCCCTTCCGGTTGCCAACGATGCCGAGGGCACGGAACCGCATGCGCTTCCCGCCGGCGGTTACGCGCGTAATGCGTGCGATTTCGAGTGACTTCTCTTCGTAATCCGACTGCTCCGGAATATCCGACTTCGGATCCCGGCGGCGGCCAAACTTCCCCCGATTCCCCCCGGGGCCGCGCTGGCGAATACGAAACGATCGGGCATCTGATCGCCCTCCGCGCTTTGGCGCTCCCGGCGCACCCTGTCCTTCGACAGACGGCGGGGCCGCCTGCGGTTCCGCTGTTTTAGGTGCCGCGGTTTGCTGAGTGTCCTTTTTTTCTTCCGTCATAATATTAAAATTTGAGTCCCCCTTCACGCGCGCCTTCAGCGAGCGCTTTGACGCGGCCATGGAATCGCTTGTCCCTTCGATCAAATACAACCTTCTCCACCTTCTTCGCAATGGCCTTCTTCGCAATGGCTTTCCCGACCTCAGCGGCGACCTCAACGGGAGTCTTGCCTTTTTTCGCCGCAGCCGTAACATCCCGATCCGATGCGGACACGATCGTCACGGATGTGGTGTCATCAATAATCTGAGCGGAGATGTGCCGAAGCGTTCGATTCACCGTTAACCGCGGACGCGTTGGCGTGCCCTTGACGCGAGCGCGGACGCGTACGATGCGTCTTGCCCGAGATTTCTGCAGTTTGATTAGCTTATTGCTCATAGATCCTTTGTTTACGCTCCTGCCTTCGCGGCCTTTCCGGCCTTCCGGCGAACAACTTCATCGATATACTTAATCCCTTTTCCCTTATACGGCTCCGGGGGACGAACGCGGCGAATCTGCGCCGCAACCTCTCCGACGGCCTGCTTGTCGATTCCGGAAATCGAAAGGGTGTTCTTCTCAACGGCAGCTGCAACGCCTTCCGGAAGTTCATAGTTCACCGGATGGGAAAACCCGACTTCCATCTGCACCTTGTTGCCGGAAACGGATACGCGATACCCCACACCGATGAATTCAAGCTTCTTTTCAAATCCTTTCTCCACGCCTTCCACGGCATTCGCGATGAGCTTGCGGTAAAGACCCCAAAGCGCCCGATCTTTGATCGCATCCGGTTGTTTCACTTCTACGACGATCCTATGCTCCGGCGTCATGGTCGCCGTTACGTGCGGATGGAGCTCAACCGCGAGCGTCCCTTTCGGCCCTTTGGCATTCACAACGCTCCCCGAGATGTTCACCTCGACGCCGTTTGGGATTTCAATGGGTTTTCGTCCGATTCGTGACATATCGTTTACGTAATTTCACACAAGACCTCTCCGCCGAGCTTGCGGCGACGGGCCTCTTTATTCGTCATCACACCCGCAGATGTCGATACGATGGCAAATCCGATATCTGACATAACACGCGGAAGCTCGTATGATTTGCGATAAATGCGCAACCCCGGCTTGGAAACGCGCTTAACCGATTGAATCTTCGGCGTCTTATTATCATACTTCAGCGTAATCGTGAGCGTCTTCTTCGGACCGTCCGCAACCTCCGAAACATCGGCCACGTACCCCTCGTTTTGAAGAATCTTCGCAACGCGGTACTTCAATTTTGAAGACGGGCTAACAACCGTCTCGTGTTGAGCGGCTTGCGCATTCCGTATGCGGGTCAAAAAGTCTGCGATAGGATCTTGAAACATATGCTTACCAACTTGATTTCGTCACACCGGGAAGTTCGCCTCGGTTTGCGAGTTCGCGGAAACAGATGCGACAGATGTCGAAATCACGGATGTACCCGTGCTTCCGGCCGCAGCGCCAGCACCGTCGAACTTCCCTCGTGGAGAACTTCGGTTTCTTACGTGACTTTGCTCGTTGATTCTCAGTAGCCATAATTATTTCTGAAATGGAAATCCGAGTGCTTCGAAGAGCAGGCGGCCCTGTTCCTCATTCTTCGCACTCGTTGTTACCGTTACCTCAAGACCGTGAACGCGCTCAACTTCATCCGACCGAATCTCCGGGAACGCGAGGTGTTCGCTGAATCCATAGGAGAGGTTCCCTTCGCGGTCAACGATCTTCTTTGGGATTCCCCGGAAGTCGCGAACGCGCGGGAACGTGAAGTTCACGAGCTTCTCGACGAAATCCCACATGCGCTTGCCGCGAATGGTGACCTTCAATCCCAGTATCTGACCCTTCCGTGTCTTGAAGTTTGAAATGGAAATACGCGCCTTGGTTTTTACCGGCCGCTGGCCCGTAATGCGCGCGAGAACGTCTTCCGCCGTCTCCATGAGTTTGCCGTCCTTGTGCTTCGCCGGTGCAATCGCAACGGATACCGTCACCTTCGTAAGGGTTGGAACGGCATTCGTATTCTTTAATCCGAGCTCTTTTTTAAGAGCGGGAACGATCGCTTTCTTGTAGTCTTCTCTTAAACTCATACGTTTTTCTTCTTATCTTCTTCAACCTTCTCCTCGCCCTTCGGCACAGTGCGCTTCGCCTCTGCAGGCGCCTTCTCTCCCGTTACTCCCCGCTCGTTGCCCTTCGTCCGATTCCGATGCTTGTGCCGGCGCGCCTTTCCGTCTTCGCCTACAATCTGTACGTTCGAAGCGGAAATCGGCATGGAGAATTCGATTGTCTGGCCTTTTTCTCCCTGCTTCTTCGTTCGTAAATGGCGTTTACAGACATTGAGCCCCTCCACGACCACGCGACCAAGCTTCGGAAATGTCTGAACGACTTTTCCGGTCTTTCCGTTGTCTTTTCCGGTGAGGATTTTTACCGTATCACCTGTTTTTACTCGTAACTTCATAAGATTTATAGGACTTCCGGGGCCAACGAAACGATCTTCGTATACCCGAGAGCGCGGAGTTCGCGCGCCACCGGACCGAAGATGCGTGTTCCTTTCGGCTCCTTTGTCTTTCGATCAATAATCACCGCCGCATTCTCATCGAATCGAATGTACGTCCCGTCCGGGCGCCGCGTTTCCTTCGCCGTCCTGACGAGCACGGCGTGCACAACGTCCGACTTCTTCACGGCCGCGCGCGGAACAGCCTCTTTTACCGCACACGTTACGACATCTCCGAGTCTCGCGTATCGCTTCTTGTATCCGCCGAGTACTCGAATCACCTGAAGCTTTTTGGCTCCTGAGTTATCCGCTGATTTAAGCATTGATCGATGTTGTACCATACAATTCTCTTATGCGGCGGTTATCGTCCGTACGTATGCCCAGCACTTATCCTTGGAGAGCGGACGACACTCCTGAAATTCAATTAAATCACCATCGTGCGCTTTGCCGAGCGGATCGTGAACCTTAAAGTTCTTCGACACCGTGTACATCTTTTTGTACTTCGCGTGCGCAACCCGGCGATCAACACGAACCACGGCCGTCTTCGTCATTTTTGTTGAGACGACGGTACCGCGTAATCGACGTTGCTGTGTTCCATTCATAGTCATTATTCCTTGGTTACTTCTTCCCGTTTCTGTTTCAAGACCGTCTTGATCTGCGCGAGCTCCCTTCGTGCCTTCCGGAGATCTCTCACGCGCGTCTGCTGGCGCGTCATCACCGTAAAACGCAAATCCCGGACATGCGCTGCCGTTTTTGCCAAAAGCTCGGTGAGCCGCTTTGGCGATTGATTGCGGAGTTCCTTAATATCCATATTACGATTCTCTGGAGATGACCGTTGCTTTGCACGGAAGTTTATAGATCGCGTCCTTAAGCGCCTGCCGAGCTTTATCCTCCGGAATTCCATCTATCTCAAAGAGGACCATGCCCGGTTTCACTTCCACCACGTAATGCTCCACCGCACCCTTCCCGGATCCCATGGGCACCTCGCTCCCCTTGCGCGTGATCGGATGATCCGGAAATACACGGATCCACATCTTGCCTCCGCGGCGCAAGTAACGCGTCATCACGCGGCGGCACGCTTCGATCTGTCGTGAAGTGAGCCATGCCGGGCTGAGCGCTTTCATTCCATACGTACCAAAAGCGAGCGTCAACTTATCCGTTGCCTTTCGTCGGAACAGGGCGCGGCCCTTGTGCCACTTGCGATGCTTTACTTTCTTGGGAATTAACATAGATCCTTATGTCGTAGGCGCTGTCGATGCCGCATCTCGATGCGGTGAACGGCCTCCCCCTCCGTAAGACGGACGATCTCCCCCGTGTCGGCGATCACGCGGTCCGCGCGTGGGAGTTGTCGGCTGATACATGGAGAGACGGTCCTGCTCGAATACATCTCCGCGATAGATCCAAACCTTTACACCGATCGTTCCCGCCTTCGTCTGCGCCACGGTCTGTTCGTAATCGATATCCGCACGAAGACTCGTAAGAGGAATCTTTCCCCATCCGAGCCACTCACGGCGCGCGATTTCCGCTCCGTTCAACCGACCGGAAACGGATATTTTCGCACCCAGCGCACCGGATCGCTTCACGCGTTCAATCGTCATCTTTAAGACGCGGCGAAACGGCATGCGCCGCTCCAGGTCTCCCACGACCTGTTGAGCCACGATTGCCGCATCAAGGTTCGCTTTCGGAACTTCAACCACATCCACGCGAAGGTTCACCTTTCGTCCACGGAAAAATTCCTTCATGATCTTCTTCCGGAGCTCCTCAATGCCGGCAGCGCTCCTTCCGATGACGAATCCGGGCTTTCCGGTGTGAATTTTGATGCCAACAACGCCCTGAGAGCGCTCGATGGACACATTGCTCACCGCACCGTCTTTCAGCTGTGTTTTTACAAAATGACGAATGCCTAAATCCTGCTGGAGCTGCTTCCTGTATGCATCGCCACGCGCAAACCAACGACTGGGCCACGTCGTCGTGACTCCCATGCGGAACATTTTTGGATGAACTTTATGACCCATATTATTTTGTGGTTGAATCCTTAGCAGCCTTCTTGACTGCCGGTTTAACAGCTTTTTCTCCATCAGCCGTTTTAGCCGGATCCTTTGCGGATTTCTTATCTGTCGTTTTTACCGATGTTTTCGCGGACTTCTTGTCTGCCTTTTTCTTACCGCCCTTCATCTGTGATCGATGGACGTCTTCCGGCGTCTCGTCGCTCAACACGATCGTGATGTGAGATGTACGCTTGCGAATCGGCGCCGCTCGTCCGTACGCACGCGGCCTCCACCGATGAAGCGTCGTGCCCGCATCCGCAACAACCTTCGCGACGCGCAACGTGGACAGATCCGCTTTGTCGTTGTGTTCCGCATTTGCCATGGCACTCTTCAGGAGCTTCAAAACAGGACCCGCCGCTTCTTTCGGGCTGAATTCCAACTGCTGGACAGCCGTTTGAACCGGCAATCCTCGGACCGTATCAATCACGAGTCGGACCTTTCGGGGCGACATGCGTAGATTTCGGAGACGTGCGCTAACTTGCATACATTTACTTCTTCTTCTGTTCGAGTTCCTTCATCATCTTTCCACCGTGACGGGTGAACTTACGCGTCGGAGAGAACTCGCCGAGCTTATGGCCAACCATGTTCTCAGAAATGAGAACGGGGATGTGCTGCTTGCCATTGTGAATCGCCATCACGAATCCAACCATTTCCGGCGTGATCGTCGAAGCACGCGCCCACGTTTTGATCGGCGTCTTATCCCCCTCCGTCAGCTTTGAAACCTTCTTGAGGAGTTTCGCGTCCACGTATGGACCTTTTTTTAGACTTCGAGACATAATTTATCGTTTCTTCTTCTTACGTCGTGTAACAATGAGCGCCGTGGACGGCTTTTTGATCCTTCGCGTCTTCACGCCGAGCGCTTTCTTTCCCCATGGTGTTTTCGGACCCTGCTTCAAACCGATCGGGTTTTTTCCTTCACCTCCGCCATGCGGGTGATCAACCGGGTTCATCACTTTTCCGCGAACCGTCGGACGAATTCCCCTATGGCGCATGCGTCCGGCCTTTCCCCATCGCACGAGACGCCAATCCGGATTCGAAACGGAACCGATCGTCGCCGAACACTTCTTGAGGACCATGCGGATCTCGGATGAAGGGAGTTTGAGCGTCGCGTACCTGCCTTCCACAGCCATGATCTGAACACCGGCGCCGGCGCCATGCGCGAGCTGACCGCCCTTTCCCGGCTGAAGCTCCACGGAGTGAACTCTGATGCCAACCGGAAGCATATCGAGCGGCAACCGGTTCCCCGGAATGATCTCAATTTTCTTCGTAAGCGAGGAGACGACCATGTCACCGACATTCACGCCTTCCGGAGCAAGCATGTATCGCTTCTCACCGTCCCGATAGACGAGGAGGGCGATGCGCGCACCGCGGTTCGGATCGTACTCGATCGCATCGATGCGTGCGGGAATATCGTACTTATTTCGTATAAAATCAACGTCGCGGATAAACTTTTTGTTCCCGGCGCCCTTGTGCCGGACGGTAATACGGCCGTTCGTTCGACCCGCTTTTTCTTTCTTGGTGAACTTGAGCGCCTTCTCCGGCTTCTTCTTTGTGATATCAGAAAAATCCTGCACGGATGAATTCCGGCGGCCTTTCGTAACTGGGCGATACTTCTTGATGGGCATAACGTTTGATTACACGCCTTCGACGAGCGTTATCGTCTGACCTTTCTTCAATTCAACGAGCGCTTTCTTCCACGCGTTCCGGCGACCCTTGATACGTCCGCGGTTCATAACCTTTCCGATTCCGCGCTGCGTTCGGACATGCGTAACGTTCACTTTGTAAATCGCTTCAACCGCTTTACCGATCTCAACCTTATTCGCGGAAATCGGAACATCGAATACGTAGATCCCCCTGTCTGCCAGAACGGCCGCCTTCTCACTCACGTGCGGCTTCAGAAGGAGTCCGGAGAACATCCCGGCCTTAGTATCAACGATGGACACTTCCTTTTTATCTTCGATTTTCTTTTCAACCTTCTTTTCAGCAACCTTTTTTTTGCCATCCTGTTGAGCGACCTGCGGGGTTGCCCCTACGGATGCCGCTACGGACTTTTTTGCCGTCTGAAGAGCGTCCGCCTTTTTGGACGGTTGCTTCGCCTGCTGTTTCTTAAATCGATCGAATAGTGCCATATTTGTTATTTTACCTTGTTGTACAAGGATTCAAATGCCGGAATCGCTTCTTTTTCGAAAATGACCGTATCAAATCGAAGGATGTCCACCACGCTCAAAGCATTTGCCGTAACTACGAACACGTTGTCTAAATTTCGTGCCATGCGCACGAGTTCCGGACGCGAGCTCGGAATGATGTAGAGCGCCGTTCGTTTCACCGGGAGCTTCTGGAGAAGCGCCGCGAGTTCCTTCGTTTTGCTCGATGCGGGTTTGAACGTTTCGACGATGAAGAGCCGTTTATCCGCAACCTTATCGGACAATGCCATGAAGAACGCTTTTTGCTTCGCCTTCCTGTTGATCTTCACGCCAAAGTTCCGAACGTTTCGCGGACCGAACGTAATACCGCCGCCCACCCAGATCGGAGATCGATTGGATCCGTGTCGCGCGCGTCCCGTACCCTTCTGCTTCCATGGCTTCTTCCCGCCGCCGCGGACCTCTCCGCGCGTCTTCGTGTGGCCGATGGGACGCCTCGCATTCGCCAACTGAGCAACGATCGCTTCATGCACGAGTCCCGTATTTACTTTCACGCCAAAATGAGCGGCATTCAATTCCATGTCGCCTGTTACTTTTCCTTCAATGTTATAAACAGATACCTTTGGCATACATTTATACGGATACGATTTCAATGACGCTGTTCCGCGCACCCGGAAGCGCGCCCTTTACGGCGATAACGCCGTTCTTCACGTCAACGATTTCCAAATTACGAACGGTAACGGTTTCATCCCCCATGCGGCCCGGCATCCGCTGGCCCTTGAACACGCGCTGTGGACCGGTTGCACCGATAGACCCGATGGCACGCAACTGATCTTTGTGACCGTGGGAAGCTTTTTGTCCTTTAAAATTATACCGTCTCACAACGCCTTGAAATCCTTTTCCCTTGGATCGACCGCTGACATGCACCTTCTCACCCGGTTCAAAAATGGCCGCATCGATACTGTCGCCACGCTTATACGTATCCGTGTTCTCTGCATGGAATTCACGGAGTGTTCCGTACTGCTCGAGGTCTTTCAGGTGTCCGAGCTGAGGCTTCTGAAGTTTTCGTTTTGGCTGGAAACCGAGCTGGACCGCGGTGTAGCCGTCAATATCCTTTGACTTCACCTGCGTGACCACGCAAGGACCCGCTTCAACGAGCGTAACGGGAACCACCGTCCCATCCGGGCGGTATATCTGTGACATCTCTATTTTTCGACCAAGAATGAATTTCATATGGATTGGTCCCGTTTCGCGGGACATCGCTAACCGGCTGAATCCTCGACCGACGGAAAGCGGTCGAAAAAGCCAGAGGTCTGATTCACGATGATCATCATCATAGATAGACCTCTGGCCTCGGAGCGTACGAAGCGCATTCACCGCCGTTTGCGATAAATGATTCTAAATGGTTGTTATTGAACCCGCGTCCACTCGTCGCTGCAGGGAGGTTATACCGTAACGCTTCTTTTCGCTCGAAGCGCTTACTCTCACCATCCGTTTCATCTGATGTTGAGAGGATAACTTACTCCTTGGGATAAGTTCCGCGGGGGAACGTTGATGCGGCCGACTGCCAGCAGTCAAATGCCAGCTGCCGATTTACATTTTAATCTCCACGTCGACACCTGCAGGAAGATTCAGACTCGTGAGCGCTTCGATCGTCTTGGCATTCGGATCGAGAATATCCACAATGCGCTTGTGAATACGCATCTCGAACTGCTCGCGCGCACCCTTGTGCACGAACGTCGAACGATTCACCGTCCACTTCTTCTTCTCCGTTGGGAGGGGGACGGGACCGATGACACTTGCACCTGATCGCTCCGCCGTATCAATAATCGTACGGGTGGATTGATCGATGATCTTGTGATCATACGCGCGAATTTTGATTCGCACGCGGTGTGCATCGCTCTTCTTTTCTTTCTTCGTGTCAGCCATGAGATTTTTATCGGATCCGTCTCCCTGACGAGGGAGAAGCGATCCACTCATCCGCCGGAAATATTTCCGTGAGATGAGCGGACCGCCTCTCTTGCCTAGAGGCGGTTCACTGAATTGATTACTTGATAACTTTGGTAACGATACCCGCACCAACCGTCTTGCCGCCTTCGCGGATGGCAAACTTCATTTTATCTTCCATGGCAACCGGAGAAATGAGCTTGACGATGATGTTCGCCGTATCTCCCGGCATAACCATTTCCGTACCTTCTTTAAGGGTCACTTCACCCGTTACGTCTGTGGTTCGGATGTAGAACTGCGGCTTATAGCCCTTGAAGAACGGCTTGTGTCGACCACCTTCGTCCTTCTTGAGCGCGTAGACTTCCGCTTCGAATTCCGTATGCGGCGTGATGGATCCCGGCTTGGCCAAAACCATTCCGCGCTCCACTTCGTCCTTCTTAACCCCGCGGAGGAGGATACCCGCATTATCGCCCGCAAGACCTTCGTCGAGCTGCTTGTTAAACATTTCAATACCGGTGACAACCGTCTTCATCGGCTCCTCGCGGAGTCCGACGATTTCAACTTCGTCGTTGAGCTTAACCGTTCCTCGTTCGATGCGACCCGTTACAACCGTGCCGCGGCCTTCGATGGAGAACACGTCTTCGATCGGCAGAAGCAACGGCTTTTCAACATCGCGTTCCGGCTGAGGAATTTTTTCATCAAGCGCCTTGAGTATTTCGATAACAGGCTTGGTGGCCTCCGGATCCGTCGGATTTTGAAGCGCCTTCAAGGCAGAACCTCGAACGACCGCTGCGTTATCTCCGTCAAACTCATATTTCTTGAGAAGCTCGCGGACCTCTTCTTCAACGAGATCGATCAACTCCGGATCATCAACCATATCCACCTTGTTCAAAAACACGACGATTTCCGGCACACCCACCTGACCTGCGAGCAAGATATGCTCCGCCGTCTGCGGCATGGGACCGTCTGTTGCGGATACGACAAGAATTGCACCATCCATCTGGGCCGCACCCGTAATCATGTTCTTAATGTAGTCCGCGTGTCCCGGACAGTCGACGTGCGCGTAGTGGCGAGCATCCGTCTCATACTCCGTATGCGCCGTGGCAATGGTAATACCGCGAGCTTTTGACTCCGGAGCTTTGTCCAGGTCATCAACACCCTTGGTCTGCGCCGCTCCACCCTGCGCGTTCAAAACGGCGAGGATTGCGGCGGTTAACGTGGTCTTCCCGTGGTCAACGTGACCAATGGTTCCGACGTTTACGTGCGGCTTGGATCGATCGAATTTTTCTGCCATATAAAGGCTAAGTTAATAGAATTTATGAGGGTATGTAATTTTGAGCACGAGGAGTATACCACCACCCAAAAATCCACGCAAGGGGTCGATCTTACTGTCAATGAAGCCAAAAAATGGCTGTATCCGGAGGAAGATTTTTAAAAGAAAAGCCCGTTTTTACGAGCTTTCTTTATCTTCAAGCGGTTCAAAGTAGAAATTATCTTCCAAGAATCGCTCCTCCGGCGGCTCCGGAGCATCCACATCCAGAGATGAGAGCGGTTCGCTCGCCTGCTCGTCAAAACGCTCCATAGTGAGGTCCGCGAGCGCCTGCGCGATCTCGTCGCGTTCCTCTTCGACTTCGTCCGTGATCCTCGGCTTGCCCGATGAGATGGGACGGGACACGCCGACCATGGACGCAAAGTCCTCGAACGGCATAACAACCTGGGGCGAATCCCCGCGCTCATTCGTAATGACGACCGGGATACCGAGTTTTCGTGCGGTATCGAGAATGTGGTTCAGACTCATAGTATGAACCATATCATCATGGTGGGTTGGAGTTGGCAAGAGGGAAATCGAGTGATGTGTGGACGAGTGGACGAAATGCATCGACGGGTTGACGGACAAGAGCCGTAAGCGTAAACAGACGTCATCGATCCTTCACCAAGGCTTCCCGCCCTGAATCCCAAAGAAAGGAAAAGGCTCGTGACAGAATCTTATACCGATGAGATCGTTCAAGAATCCGATGAGATCGCACTGTACGCGTGCGGTCATAAAGGATTTATCAAGTACACGTTTTCCCACCTGGGGTTCAAGTTCGGTACCATTCCCAGGATGATTGAAAAGCGCGACCTGTGTCCGGCGTGCATCTGGAAACGGATGCGGCCGCAAATCATTCTATGCGCGACATGCGGTCTTCCGATTCTTCC
>Ga0307435_1000311_pt1 | contig 21985 bp, 20 predicted proteins | sample SalMarWE160470MG_FD_202164 | JGI IMG/M metagenome (GOLD analysis project Ga0307435, IMG submission 202164) | Salt marsh sediment microbial communities from the Plum Island Ecosystem LTER, Massachusetts, United States - WE1604-70 | ecosystem: Environmental > Aquatic > Marine > Intertidal zone >... | reverse complement strand
CGGGGGCATGGTGGCTTCTTTGTCCAGGCATTGCCGGTAACGAGCATAGAGGGAACGGCCGAAGTTATCTATCTGGTTGCCCATATCATTTATGTAAAATTCTTTTTCTACAGCATAGCCAGAGACGTTAAGCACATTAGCCAGGGTACTGCCTAAAACGGCACCACGGCCATGACCTACGTGAAGAGGTCCGGTGGGGTTGACACTAACGAATTCAAGTTGGACCTTATTACCTTTGCCTAGCTCAATATCACCATACGATTCACCAGCAGCCAGGACTGATTCCGCTTCCGTACTCAGCCAGTCCTCCCGCAGGGTGAAGTTGATGAAGCCTGGCTCAGCAATCCAAATCCTGTCAATTTGGGGCGGTGGTACTATATGCGCAGAGACCTTTTCGGCTACAGCCATGGGGGACATCTTCATAGCCCGAGCCAGCTTCAAAGGGAGGCCTGAAGCAAAATCTCCGTGTTCGGGGTTTTGAGGATGTTCTATAAGCACCTCGGGCAAGGCGGCTGAAGCGAGGGCACCTTCTTGCTGTGCCTTCAATACAGCTTGCTGCAAACATCTAGCTAATTCTTGCTTCAGCATGATTAAATTCTAAACAAATACAAATTCCTCGCCCTCATAGGCGTGGATTAAGGTGAAAGAGAATTATACGAAGTTTTGCCATTTACTACAATATTTATCATATGTCAGCTCCATTCAGCACCCCTGGACCATGCCCGACTCAATTGTTGACGTAAAGGTTGATGTTCGGCTTTGTTTAAATTGGGGTCGCTTTGAAAAAGAGTTATCGCCTCTTGCCGAACTAACTCCAGACTGTGTAAATCGGTTAGCTTGGCAAGTTTGAGGTCGGGCAAGCCGCTCTGGTGGGTGCCGAAAAATTCCCCGGGACCTCGTAGCTCTAAGTCTTTCTCAGCCAGGGCGAAGCCATCATGAACCTTCTCCATCAGCCGGAGACGCTCCCTTGCTTCAGGTGAAAGCTTTTCCGGGATAAGCAGGCAGTAGCCCTGTTCTTTATCTCGCCCCACACGCCCCCTAAACTGGTGGAGCTGAGATAAGCCAAAGCGTTCAGCACCCTCTACCATCATGACAGAGGCCCTGGGTACGTCGATGCCCACCTCCACCACCGAGGTTGACACCAGAATATCGAGCTCCCCGCTTCGAAAACGGCGCATCACCTCCTCTTTCTCAGTACCAGGCATTTGACCATGGAGTAGTCCTAATTTTAAATTCGGGAAAACCTCTCGGGATAGTCGCGCATATTCCGTTGTGGCGGCTTTGGCCTCGAGTATTTCGGATTCTTCGACTAAGGGGCAGATGATGAAAGCTTGTCGGCCATTGCTGACCTGGCGATGGAGGAAGCTGTAAGCCTTCTCTCTATCTTGTGGTTCGAGACACTTTGTTTTCACTACCTGTCGCCCCGGCGGCAGCTCATCGATAACCGAAATGTCGAGGTCTCCATAGAGCGTCAGCGCCATGGTTCGAGGAATAGGTGTGGCTGTCATGACCAGGACATGGGGGTTAAATCCTTTTTGCCGCAGGGCCGAGCGTTGTAGCACGCCAAAGCGGTGTTGCTCATCGATCACCGCCAATCCCAACTTGTTGAATTCCACTTCTTTTTGAATAAGGGCATGGGTGCCGACAACAATATCCACTTCACCTTGCCCCATTTTATAATGTAGTCTCTCCTTCTCGTTACTGCTGAGGCTCCCGGTGAGCAAAGCGATGGTAAGTGGCCTGGAGAGAAAGCCTGTGTAGCACCTGATAGTTCCTTCGCCCGGCTCAGAACCCTGTTCCTGGGTGCCGACCTGGGACAGATAGCCACAGATATTGGTGTAGTGTTGCTCGGCTAAGACCTCAGTGGGCGCCATTAATGCCCCCTGGTAACCGTTGGCAGCAGCTATCAGGAGAGCCAGGGTCGCAATTACGGTTTTGCCGCTGCCTACCTCTCCCTGAAGAAGACGGGACATGGCTTTTGCTTGTTTCAGGTCGGTTAAAATTTCCTGCAGCACTCGCTCCTGGGCCGGGGTCAAGGTGAAAGGCAGGCAATGTAGAAATCTGCTGATAACTTCCTGGTCTATATGAAAAGCATTACCCGGTTGACCTTCCTGCCAGTCTCGCTTTCTAGCCAGCACGCCTAACTGAAGAAGAAATAGCTCGTCGAAGGATAGCCTCCCTCTCGCCCTTTCCGCCATTGTCTGGTCATCGGGGTAGTGAATTTGAGTTATTGCGGCGGGAAGGTCTAATAATTGGCAGCGGGCTTTAATCTCTGAAGGCAGGAAATCGCCCACTTGCCAGACATAGCCATCGACAGCCTCCTTGGTCCATTTCCTTACTTGCCTGGGATATAAGCCTTGAGTAAGGGGATAGACGGGAACCAGGCGCCCGGTGTGAATTAGTTCTTTATCTTCAAGCAATTCCCACTCCGGGGACTCGAATACTTTGTGTCCTTTGAACAGGCCGACCGTGCCGCTAATTACTACTCTGGCGTTAGTACGGAAGATTTTTGCCAGGTAAGGTTGATTGAACCAGACCACTCTAATGTTTCCCGTCTTGTCGCCGACAATTGCCTCTGTGCCTTTCCGGTTACCCAGAGTAGCTACTCTGGCTTGCCAGATTGTGCCTATGATAGTTTGCTCTTCACCTTCTATAAGTTCCGAGACGGGTTTCCTCCGGCTGTAATCGACATAGCGCCTGGGGAAAAAATACAGCAGCTCGTGCACTGTTCTTACATTAAGCTTAGCGAATTTATTAGCTACGCTGAGGGCGATGCCCTTGATAACAGTTAGGGGCGAGTCCAGCCCCTCTCTTCGCTTCTGGCGGGGCTCAGCCAGCGCCGTTACCCCCGTCTTATTCCTCTCCCTTGAGGGGAGAGGAGAGGTGAGGGTGCCCTCCTTCGCTCTTTCCAGCTTATCCAGCCAGCCAAAGACATTTGTTATCCATCTCTTGCGCTCATCCACGCCGTAAGATCCGTAATTGGAATTGGCCAGGTTAAGTTCATCAAAGCCGCTTACAAGCTGCGGGTTATTGATGCTCTGCCTGATTTGCCCGGCCTGCTTGTGAAGATACTTATCCAGGCCGCCGATTACTGCCTTATCGGTGTAACCTTTCCGGCATTCCAGCTCAAGAACGTTTCGTAGCGAATCAATGCCTGTCACTTTCTATTCCAACCCAAAAAGGTTCGCAACCTCTTGGAGACCCCCAGGTTTTTGTACAAATTTAATCGGGGTAGTCTATTCTGCTTCAAGGACGGCAACAGCCAGGGCATGAGGGCCAACGTGAGTTCCTATCACCGGGCTTACCTTGGAACGATAGATGCGCTCCGGAGGGACTGCATCCTTAAGCCGCTCGGCTAATGTCTGTAAATCGTCGGGAGTAGTGGCATCCTCGATAGCCACGGCTTCTATCCGGCTGACCCCCTTAACAAAATTTACCAGGAAATCCATGGCTTGAGCCCGGTTGCGAGGACGAGCAATAGGAAAGGTTTCACCATCTTTTACTCCTACTATAGGATTTACTTTTAACAAGCTACCCAGGAAAGCCTGTGCCTTACCAATGCGCCCGCCTCTTCTCAGGTATTCCAGTGTATCGAAGCTCACAAGAACATGTACTCTGGGAATCGCTCTCCTGACCCGGTCAGCGATTTGCTTCAAATTAGCCCCTGACTGAGCCATCTTGGCTGCGGAAATGACTAAGAGCATTTGTGCGCCTGCTCCTGCTTTAGAATCAATGACTTCAATGCGGCAATCTTTGCCGACCATAGCCTTGCCCTGAAGCGCTGCTGCATAAGTGGCGCTGAACTTTTCAGAAAGAGTTATAGTCAGGATTTCCTTTGTTTCCTCCGCTAATTTAGTGAAAAGCTCGGCAAAATCAGCCGGGGTGACCGTTGAGGTGGTGGGGTGGATCTTAGTTGTTTTCAACTTATGGTAGAACTCCTCCGTGCTCAGGTCAATATTATCCCGGTAGGTCTCGTTGCCAAATTGGACGTACAACGGCACCACAGTAATCCCAAACTCCTGGGCTAACTGCGGGGTAATGTCAGAGCAGCTATCGGTTACAACCTTAACCATTATTCGTTACCTCGCTTTTTGTCATTGCGAGCGAAGCGCGGCAATCTCAATATCTTTTCTTCGGCACTATCGTGCCTCGCAACGGCAGAAAACGGAAAGGCCAAATTTTTACTTTTTGACTTGTCATTTTGATTTTTTATCTTTGATTTTTGACTTAACGTCATTCCAGGGAAATTATATAATTATAATGCGGCTGGCCACCATAAACTACCTCGACCTCGGTGTGGTACCGGTCACGAATTTCCTGAGCTATCCCTTGAGCTTCAGCACCCTTGATTTCAGCACCGTAATAAACGGTGACTATCCCGGCCTTTTCAACTCCTGTTTTGCCTAGGGCTTCAAGGACAACATCCCCCGCTTTATCAGCCCTGGCTATCAAGTCTTCATCGTTCAAAAGGGCAATAAATTGCCCCTTTCCTATTTCCAGGCCTTTAAGACAGGTCTCACGCGCTGCTCTGGTAACCTCTATAGCCCTTACCTTACTTATTGCTTTCTCCATAGCCCGAGCATTTTTCTCTAGATTCATGTCATAACCGAAAGCCAGAAATGCCGCTATGCCTTGAGGGATATTCCTGGTGGGGACCACCTTCACCTTTTTGGAAGTTAAGGATCGGACCTGGGAAGCGGCAGACACGATGTTCTTGTTATTGGGCAGTAGAATAATGTTGTCCGAGGGGGCTGATTCCACAGCTTGCAGGAGCTCACGAACGCTGGGATTCATCGTTTGACCGCCGGGGACAATGATTATGTTACCTAGACTATTAAGCAGCTCGAAAAAACCGTCTCCGGTGGCCACTGTTACCATAGCGATATCGACTGAAGGCATTCTTTCCTTCTGCATCTTGATGAATTCTGTATATTGGTCATCCATGTTATTAATGGTTATCTCATGCAGTTTGCCCAACTTTGTGGCATATTTCAGGATTTCACCGGGCTCGAAGCTATGGATATGGACTCTAACCAGGGTATCGTAGCCTGTAACTATCAAAGATTGCCCCTTCTTTTTGAGGTCTTTTTCGATTTTGCCTAAATTAAGGTTCTGCCCTTCCAGGACAAAATTTGTGCAATAACCATGAGGCGTTTCCATCTGGGTAGGCCTCTGGGCTGCCCTGGGCACTAATTCTGTCTCGGCAACAACCAGGCGGGGCTTCCGGTATTGTAGATTATGTGACTCTCCCTTGAGGAATTGAAGGGCGCCGTCCAGTAAAACATACAAGCCTTGCCCACCGGCATCCACCACTCCGGCATCCCTTAATACTGGCAGTAAGCTGGGTGTTCGGGCCACCGAATCCTCAGCCGATTTTACCGCGGCTTCCAACACCGAGACCAGGGCATCATCATTTTTTACTGCTTCTTGAGCAGCTTTAGATGCGTCTGTAAGCACCGTCAGGATGGTTCCCTCAACAGGATTGACAATCCCTTTGTAAGCCATTTGTGATGCTCCGGCCAGTGCTCTGGCAAAATCACCGCCGTCGAAATGGGTCTTGCCCCCCAGCCCTTTAGCTAAACCACGCCAGAATTGAGATAAGATAACCCCGGAATTGCCCCGCGCTCCCATTAAAGCACCGTGAGCCAGCGCTTTGGCTACCGAGGAGACCTGGTTATCCGAATTGAGCTTTGCCTCTTCCAGAGCAAACTTCATGGTGAGCACCATATTGGTTCCGGTATCACCATCAGGAACAGGGAAAACGTTTATAGCATTGATATCGGGGGCGCTTTTTTCCAGCCAGGCAGTTCCTGAGGCAAACATTTCCTTCAGGGTTTGACCATCGGCTAAATTAGTTTTCATCCCACCCCTTTACCCGGGCTGATAGTTATGTTATCATTACGCAAATTTAACAGATAGAGAAGTTTCTATGAAGTGCGAGATTTGCGGTAAAAAACCTCAAACCGGGCATAATGTAAGCCACTCCAAACGGCGTACCCTGCGACGCTGGCTACCTAATATTCACCGAACTACGATTATGGTAGAAGGAAAGAAAAGAAAAGTCAACATCTGCACCAGATGCCTCCGCACCCAGTATAAAGCAGCCCGCCCGCCCAAGCCCCACCACGAGATTGCGGAGCCTGTTCCGAGCGTAAGCGAGGAATCTCGCTCCTCGCAATGACACACCACACGTCATTGCGAGCCATCTTGTCATTTTGAGCCTCTCCCCCCGTTGTAATTGCGAGGAGCCCCGATGAATCGGGGCGACGTGGCAATCTCATTGGCTAAATCCCAAACCCCACAACTCAATCTCTAAACTGCCCCTCCAAAATGCAAAAGGTAAAAATAAAAATGCAAAATGACAGAGCAAAGGTTGAAATTTTTGGATTTTAAATTGTAATTTTGATTTTTTATGTTTGATTTTTAACTTTCTATGACACCGCTTCTCTTAGCCTCTGTAACGCCTGGCTTATCCCTTCCTCGGCCCTCTCTCTTTTGTCATTGCGAGCCCCGACTTGTCGGGGCGTGGCAATCTCCGGGATTGCTTCGGCACTATCGTGCCTCGCAATGACGGAAAGGGAGGGGCTAAAAATTTGCATTTTGACTTGTAATTTTGATTTTTTATGTTTGATTTTTAACTTTCTATGACACCGCTTCCCTCAGCCTTTGTAGCGCCTGGCTTATCCCTTCCTCGGCCCTGAATACGCTGTTTCCCGCCACCAGGACATCGGCGCCGGCTTCGACTATGTCCGGGGCATTGTCGGCATTAATCCCCCCGTCGACTTCGAGCTCGATACCCGGTTTTCTATTATCAATGATTTTGCGCATATTCGCTATCCTGGGCAATGTTTCCGGGATAAAAGATTGCCCCCCGAAGCCAGGATTAACGCTCATAATGAGAATCAAATCCACATGATGAATAAATTCATCTACTGCGCTGAGAGGAGTAGGCGGATTTAAGGATACTCCGGCCTTGACCCCCTGTTCCTTTATCGCCTGAATCGTACTAAGAAGATGGGCAGAGGCTTCTACATGCACGGTAATAATATCGGCGCCTGCGTTGATAAATTCGGAGATATACCGCTCCGGGTGCTCTATCATCAAGTGGACATCCAGTGGCAGGCTGGTTACCCGGCGAATTGAAGCCACCACCGGGGCCCCGATGGTAATATTGGGCACGAAATGCCCGTCCATGACATCTACGTGGATATAATCAGCTCCAGCTCTTGTAACCTCGGCAATTTGCTCCCCAAGGCGGGTAAAATCCGCGGAAAGAATCGACGGCGCCAGCTTAATCATTTTTTGATCAGCCTCTTGGCTCTTCTCAGTGCCTTTCCCACCTGTTGTGGGGAGGTGCCGCCGATAACATTTCGGGCGGCTACGGATGATTCCAAAGTTATATTATAGACATCGTTGCCGAAGAGCGCGGAGAACTTTTTATATTCCTTCCGGCCGAGCTCCCGGAAGCTCTTGCCCTTACCGGTGGCATATTCGCTGAGTCTGGCGACCACGCCGTGGGCTTCCCGAAACGGCATGCCTTTCTTCACCAGATAGTCGGCCAGGTCCGTAGCCAGAATATAATCTGTTTTCATCGCTTGAGAAATACGCTCGGTGTTTACTTTAAGCGTTTTTACCATCCCGGCAAATACTTCCAGACTGGAGTGTAATGTGTCCCCAGTGTCGAAAAGCCCCTCCTTGTCTTCCTGCATGTCCCGGTTATAGGCTAAAGGCAGAGACTTCATAGTGGTCAACATGCCTATGAGGTGGCCATATACCCGCCCGGTTTTCCCCCTGGCCAGCTCGGCTACATCGGGATTTTTCTTCTGGGGCATTATGCTGCTGCCCGTGGTAAAGGCGTTGCCAATCTCTATAAAGCCGAACTCGCTCGATGACCACAGGATAAGCTCCTCAGCCAGCCTGGAAAGATGCATCATGGTGACGGCCGCCGCCGCTTCGTATTCTATGATGAAGTCCCTATCGGAAACGGCATCCAGGCTGTTGGTGCTCACCTTGCTGAAGCCCAGCTGCCGGGCGACGAATTCTCGGTCCAGGGGATAAGGAACGCCGGCTAAGGCACCGCTGCCCAGGGGCAGGACGTCGGTGCGCCTGAGGCAATCGTGAAACCTTTCCTTATCTCGCTGGAACATCTCGAAATAAGCCAGCAGGTGGTGGGCCAGGAGGACAGGCTGGGCCTGCTGCAGGTGGGTATAGCCGGGCATGATGACGGCTTTGTTCGCTTCGGCCAACTCCACCAGCGAAGTTTGCAGAGCTTTTATCTTATCGATGGTTTTCAAGATTTCCTCCTTGACGAAGAGGCGCAAGTCCAGAGCTATCTGGTCGTTCCTGGAACGGGCGGTATGGAGCTTGCCTGCCGCATCGCCTATCTTCTCAAACAACCCCGCTTCGATATTCATGTGTATATCCTCGAGCTCGGTTTTGAATTGAAACTTTCCTCGCTCGATTTCCTTTCGAATAGAGTTGAGCCCCTTGATTATCGTCTCAGCCTCGCTCTCGGCTATTATCCCTTGCTTTGCCAGCATCCTGGCGTGAGCGATGCTACCCTCGATGTCCTGGCGGTATAGCCGCCGGTCAAAGGGAATAGATGCCACGTAATTTTGTACCGGTTTATTGGTGTCTTTCATCTCTCCAAAACTCCAGTTTCTATTTTGGCTTCGCTTTCCGCTATTATACCTTGTTTTGCCGGTATTTTTAACAGGGAGCAGTAATCTCCCGTGTCATTGCGAGCCCCGACGTGTCGGGGCGTGGCAATCTCTGGGATTGCGGAGCTTGTTCCGAAGCGTAAGCGAGGAATCTCGCTCCCCCCAGTGACCGACAGAGATATGGAAGGGAAGGGCTACTTTATGTGATATAATCTGAGCAAGGGCAGACCAGGTAAAGGTGGCCAAACTACCGCAGGTTATTGGCATGGTCAATAAGAAATCACTTATTCCTGTCGACAGGATTGAGAAGGCAATTCTGTTAATCCGTGGGCAAAAAGTTATGCTCGATGCTGACCTGGCGGAGCTTTATGGTGTCGAGACGAGGGTTTTAGTTCAAGCAGTCAAACGTAATCTGGAGCGCTTCCCTGAAGATTTCATGTTCCAACTCAACAAAGATGATGTTGATTTTCTAAGATCACAAATTGTGACCTTAAAGAAAGGACGCGGGCAACACAGCAAGTACCTGCCGTACGCCTTTACTGAACAAGGCGTTGCCATGCTATCCAGTGTCTTGCGTAGCCAGCGTGCTATCCAGGTAAATATTGAGATAATGCGGGCCTTTATTCGCTTACGGCAGATGCTTGCCAGCCATGTCGAGCTTGCCCGCAAGCTAGACGCCCTTGAGAAGAAGTATGATGCTCAATTTAAACAGGTGTTTGAAGCTATTCGTCAGCTTATGGCGCCACCGGAACCGAAACGGCGCGCCATAGGATTTCGAAAAGGGGACGAATGAAATCTGGTTTTGGTTAAGTTGAGGACGAGAAAGCTGTGTTAATGCCCAAGAAGCTGGTGGACAAGAGCCAGGCTTACTTCTGGACGAGGCGGTGGCAGGAAGGCGAGAGGGCGGCTGACGAAGACATTAAGGCCGGGCGCGTCAAGACCTTTGACTCGGTTGATGAGCTTATTAAAGATTTAGAGCAGGAATGAGGTAACTAATCCCCGAAAGGGGAGTGCGATTACTCGGTTTTGTTCAGAAGTCCGATTCTGCTTTTCAGCTTTTGCACTTTGATCTGTCATTTTGTCTTTGATTTTTGTTCTTCGTTTGTCATTTTTATTTTTTATCTTTAATTTTTACTATTCGTTTTGTTTTGCCACTATTTTTAACACTAGCAGTAACCCACCGTGTCATTGCGAGCGAAGCGAAGAATCTCCTCTTACGATTCTCCCTCCTTCACCCTCACCTTAATCCTTTCCCATCAAAGGAGGCTAAAATCTTTGCATTTTGACATGTCATTTTGATTTTTTATCTTTAATTTTTACTATTCCTTTTGTTTTGCCGGTATTTTTAACAGGAGCATCTGCTTGAAGCCTGAGGATACCTCGGGTTTACTCACATTCCTCAATATCTTCTCGCTGTGTATCGTTAGCTCTTCACAATTCTGTTGCTGAATAAAGTGAATAGTATTACAATTATATTGCGCATTGCTAATAGGAGAAACGAAATCCAATGCCCAACTATTTTATGGTTGTTGAAAACTATGAGAACTGGTTGAAGACAAAACAGAAGAATTTCACAGAAAAAGCATTTAAAGATGGGCAATCACGCGTTATCATCCGGTCAATTCGACCGGGGGATCTTCTTGCATATTATGTGTCGAGTGGTATCAGCGCGTTGGGGGGTATCGTTGAAGTAGCCTTACCAATGTATCGGCGAACTGATCTGTATTGGGACGACTACTACAATCTGCGATTCAAAACCAAACCTATAATCATCTTAGAAGAACCAAACTTCGTACCCATTCGACCGTTAATAAAGGATTTGGATTTTGTGAAAGCACAGCGTAGATGGGGTAACTATGTATACCACAGCATACGAAAGATCAGTACCAGTGATTTCGAACTAATGCGAACCGCCATATTAGAAGCGGGGAAATAACAACTCTGTGCATATCCATCCGACTTTGCTATTTAAACATTCCAATAACTATGGTAAACTATGGTAAACTATGTTAAAGTATGATAATACCGAATGACAATAGGCATACAGCGCAACAAGTAGCGCGTATTCTTGGGATATATAAACGTACTCTATTTAACTGGGAAAAATCCGGTAAGATACCCCCTGCAAAGAGAGATCCGATGAATAATTATCGGTATTATACAGCCGAAGACATTGAGTATTTAAGGAAAAGAACCCAGCGCTAATGAAGGTCACTGAAAAAACAAAAGTTGTGAAGTCATCAAAGCGTGTATCACAACCGCCGACTTATGATGTCGTAATTTTGGATCTTTTTTCATGTAATCCTGATGGTGAAAATAACACTATGGTGCATGAATACCTGTTATACAAAATACTATCTAGCCTTAAAGAGACTGGTTCACTTTGGTTAATAGCTAACCATATCAGGAATAATATGGAATTGATACCGTATGGTTTTGAATTAGCTGAAATTATATCTAAGCAAGGTTTCTTTCTCAGAAATATAATAACCTGGTTTATTCCAAACTCAATTAATGAACAACAGAGGTTAACAAACCGGTATGCTCATTTGTTCTTTTTCGTGAAAGATGTAAATTCGTATTATTTCAACAAAGACTTAGCGCGTGAAAAACATATCTGGAAAGACATCGAATGGGGACATAGATCTGGTAGATATAATCCTTTAGGTAAAGACCCAAGCAATGTATGGCTTCAGACTGAGGATGATAGCAGAGGCAACATCACAAATCACATACCATTATCATTCAAGGATATGATCAACAGAATAAAAATGCTTTCTCTTCCCCAAGATGGCAACATAGCCATATATTCCGATAATGATGTTGGGTTTGATGGGGCTATTGTTTGTCCCACTAGAGAATTGGTCAGTCTTGTACGGATGAATCAAAAAGAAGCAAAGACACCTAACATAAGAAAAAGCATAGTAGGGCAAAAATCATATAAGGTACTGCACAAGAGTTCTGAAATCATGAATGAATTGAATGATGGAGAAGTAGATTTAATTGTGACCTCTCCACCTTATTGGGACATGAAAAATTATGGTATTAGAGACCAAATTGGCTACTCTGAATCCTACGCCATATATCTATCGAGAATTAAGGCGGTGTGGCGAGAGTGTTATAGAGTTCTTAGCGAACATGGCACATTTTGGCTAAACATAAATACAAAAACACATGACAAGACAATTCGTATGATTCAATATGATTTTGTTAAGCAATGTATCGATATTGGGTTTAGATTATGGGATATAGTGATTTGGCATAAATCTGTAAGTGGACCGGCTCCTGATAACAATTTAACAGATAAATTTGAGTATGTATTAATATTTTTCAAAAACCCCGATTTCTGCATTCACACTGATTATGCGAACAATAAATGTGACTATCAAATACCATCGTTAAACACCATGGGAAATGTCTGGAACATAAATAGACTATGGGGAAGCATAGGGAAAGGGTTTCCCCATCCTGCTATGTATCCTGATGAACTGATTGAAAGAATATTAGAGCTGGGCACAGTTGAAGGAGACCTGGTATTAGATCCATTTCTAGGATCTGGGACTACTCTAATAGTAGCAAAGAAACTCTCAAGGTCCTGTATTGGATATGAAATAAATTCAGATTACTTCTCAATCCTTAAGAAACGCCTTTATGACACAAAATTAGAGAATTTATTTAATCTCAATGAAAATGTTTCTTTTACCTAAATGAACAAAAGCCAAATATATAGATTTAAACCTGATATCCACCTCGAGATTCGGAATAACCATCAGGTGGTCAAATTCGGATCATGTCTTGATATTCTCGATGAGATCAGGGAGAGTAGTATAGCAATAGTAGTAACCTCGCCTCCCTACGACCTTAACAAGGCATACGGGAAATATATTGATATGGTAGGCATTGAAGAATGGAAAACTCTAATTTCTTTGACAACAGAAAAAGTCTATAGGATATTGAAACCAAATGGTAGTTTTTTCCTCAATGTATCACCTATCCCTGATCCGAAGACTAAGGAAATAATACCTCTTGGTTCTGTTGCTTACGATATTATCAAGCACCACGGTTTTTATCTTAGAAATATGATTGTATGGAATTTCAACAGTATGGTTAATTGTGTGAATCGCTTGAGCGGGCGCTATGAAAATATATTATGGTGTGTTAAGGATATAAAAAACTACATTTTTAATCTTGATGATATAAGGATACCTTATATTACTAAGAAGGATAAAAGACTAGATCCCGCTGGTGGTAGAAATCCTACTGATTCATGGTATTTCAATCGTGTAAATAACATGACTAAAATGAAATACGATATCCAACATCCTACAGTGTATCCAACCCCTATGATAGAAAGGATAATAAAAATGTCATCCTATCGTAATGATTGGATTCTAGATCCCTTTTTGGGTTCAGGAAGCTCTCTTATTGCAGCTGCTAATTGCAGTAGAAATGGCATAGGCATTGAACTTGATGAACAATATAAAAACCTCATAGTGCGCAGGTTGGAACGTGAAATTGAATTGTAGGGAAAGTTATTTAGATAAGAAGACGTGAGAACTTGCTTCTCGTTAGCCCAGTTGGCATATCTTCAATAAATCTCCTCATGAATCCTTGCCCGTAGTCAATTTTGTATAAGTACAATTTTTTAAGTAACGCTATATGTTGATAAACATTATGGAAATATACGCGAATCCTCATCTCTCTGAAATCTGTATCATGGAGCGATTTTCCCGTGTATCTTTTATCGGCTTTTTTACATCGCTCCCTTAGCTCCTTCATTGGCAAGTCCTCACAAAATGGACACGCACATTTTATCTTAGAATAGATATCATTATACAGTTCTTTATGAGAGAAGGAATTTGGCATAGCAACAAAATTCAGATGTTTGTCCAGTAGTGGGAAATACGGTTCAGAAATAGCATCCGTACATGCTCTTCGCCAAGGTGAAGCGACATCACAGCTGTCAATTCCGTATTTTATGAGCAATGGCATATTTCCCCAACCTCCGAGGCCCAGGCCATGAGTTTTTATATTCCATTTTGTTTTTTCTTTAAAAGTAGAAACCGTTTCCAGTGCTTGCTTAATAGCATATGTGGATTTATTTGCAATACCAGCAATACCGACAATATCTATTGTTTCACGATGATGCTCATATAAATATTCCAAGTTACTCCGTAATTCTTCCGGGTAAACAGCATTTATAGGTACCATAATCAGAGCATTTGTATTTTTAAATCTAATTGATATATCTAGTAAATCACGATTAATGCTATGTCTAGCTTGTCTACTCAGACTTTCCCAAACTCTAATCCCCTTGTAAGAGATTTCATTTCTTGTCGTATATGAAGGTCCTATATCAAAACTAACAAATATGTCGGGCTGCCCAGTTCTTAGGAACTGTTCATATGCACTGAGATACTTCCCATAACTCGCAACACTCGTTGCTGGTAAATTATCGTAAATGATTTTGTTAAATATTCGGTTACCGCCTATGTCTAACAGAATGATTAAGTCATTAACAATACTAGACGAGATAGGTGTATGATCTTTTACAATTTTTCTTATGTCCTTCCCCCGAAAAGATTCAAACCTAGTATTGAAATCTCTAGGTGGTATTGTCCAACCTAATATAAACGACGAGAAATTAAATAGGAAATGATAATGATTTATTTTCCTGCAAAAATACTCCAAATTACTGAATAAATGAACATATTCCCCTTCTCCACCAGGCCATCCAACAGTAGGGAAAAAGGCAGGTAATGCAATAGTTCCGTGTGGTGTCTCTATACAATCATTCATATTCTATTTAAACAGCATGACAAACTGCTCCAAATTTTTCATGTCAAGCAAACTTGGATAGAATTTATTTTGATATCCTACCTGCTTTATCCTTTTATTCACTGTAATGTAATCACCATCTTTTGCTTTTCTCGTGTGGGCAATACCACCTTCCATTGCTTCTAGTGTATCCTCTAAATCCATATAATAGATACCCTTAATGCAAGGAAAATCAACCCAGTGTAAATAATAGACTGGTAAATCTGTAATCCCTTTGATTGTCTCTATTTGCTTTTGGACCTTTTCATAGTCAAGTGTAATTGAGCCTTCATAACATTCACGCCCGGGTTTATATCTGTATGCCCATACGAAAGGCGCATTGTGATATTTCACCTCATAGTAAGCTATGGGTTCCCATTTATCATTACTTATGAAATTATCAGGTAATACTGTATTCTTCGCATCGGCCTTTCCTGATTTGATGCCAATATCATTAAGAAAATTTGAAAAAATGTTTTCGAATTTCTTACCATATAATACGTCATATTGCTTTATAGATTTGTTTCGTGGGTTCAGATAGAATTTCCAACATCCCTTACATTCCTCTTCTAAACCAGGTATCATATGAAAGTATTCTTGTCGTGGCTTCAATCCTTGCTCGAACATTTTCTTTTCACACGTCATGTTAAAATCGGAGAACTGTAAGTAACTATGATACTGGGAAGTGTTCTTCATGAAATCTTTAACCTCATTTGTTTTCGTTAACAGAGCGATGTACAGTTCTTGGCTTCTAGTCATGTCTTCAGTTCACTCCTCATTTCAGGTGGCTGAAGCCTATCGTTGAGTAAATGAATCAGGCCAGCTTCCTGTGTCCTTTGTGTAGCAAATACTGTTGAGCCTATTCCCCAGAGGGCGCTGTATACCCACCATAAGCACTAAAAGGTGAATACAAGGCGAACTTCACTACTCCAGGGTATTCCAAATTGCCTGTTGCCTCATCCCAACCCAATTCCTCCGCTTTTTCCCTCATAGGACTGTATTTCTGGCAAGAATATATTACTTTGTACACCATTGTCGATGCGTGGGTCAAGCGTCCCGGCTGGGCAGAATTTCAGGGATATCGTACCAATCAGGCCTGCTACAAATCCGGTATTACGCCCCCAGAATACTTGACTTTGGTTTGAGCGCAAGTCAGTGATGGTAAAGGGCACTATCGGATACCATAAAGAGAAGGATTGACAGGTCTCGCTACTTGGCTTACCATGGATATTATTAAGGGCTAATGAAGGCAACATTGTTTATTTGCTGTATTCTGGTTTTGGCCTTATTGGGCTTAACTTGTACCCCAGAGGCTACATTAGAGATTTCCTTAACTGAAGTAGATAACGGGGTCATACTTCAGAATGTAGGTAACGTTGCTTGCCTTGTTTTTGTCAGTTCACCTGAGGGTGACCAGCAGTTTGAACTGGCTGTCGGCGAAAGTGTGACAGTTACTGATATAGCAAAGCCGATTGAGGTTGCAGCAGTTAGCTTGCAGGACCGATTAGGCTAGAGAGAATATTATGTCTAGCGTAAGAATACACTGTGCTATTAGCAAAAAGAGAACTGGCTTTGCATTCCGTGAATTGCACGAATGGATCGATGAGGATGCTAAGAACGTGGGAGTTAGCCATCGCAAAAAGCGACATTATTTCAACCTAAAAGACCAGAAGACAATAAAGGATTACTGGGATAAAATGAAAGGAAAAGGCTGGGGGGAAAAAGCAATCGTAGAATGGTTGTTTCATATAGCTATCGATAATCTGGAGACCGCATACAAGCTTTCTTTGAAAGAAGGTAGTTACGGTCAGAATACGTACAATTATATTAAAGTTGTCCTCAATCCCAACGGTTACATAGATTGTGAGTTTAAGCGGTTAGCCAGTGACTAGTCAGGTGAATTTAGAGAGGATAGATATTGCTTAGACCAGACATTCTATTCTGCTTAACAATGCTAATAGCGGTCATAGTTTATGCCTTTAGGCATCCCGATATTGACGATTGGCGAGGACATTAGTCATACATATCCTCAAATTTCACTGACCTAGCGAATTCCAGGGACACCATACCAATTAGGCCTACTATCAATCAGGTATTATGCCCCCAGAATACCACCAGTCGTTTCTCTCTGAGACGACCTTCTAATCTCATCCATCTTACTATACAGGCTTCCTTGACCGTCTCGGAATTTTATCCCCTGAATTTACTTCTTCATTGAGTCGCTTTAGGGTATTGATGTGAACTGAATGAAGATTCGTCTTTGTGGGCTGGCGGTTCTTGACAGCTTCAGAAGCGACCGACCCCGGGCCGTTAAATATTTCTGTTAATGTGCCATCATGTTCAATCTTAACGCCTAGGTAATAGTCGGGCACATGGTCTACAGGGAAGGTCAAGGAATCCTTCATTGTCGCCTTTATTTGCACTTGTCTTCCATCTGATACCTTCGCGTCATGATGTTTCTGGAGGCCATCATATAGTTCAATGTCATATTTAACTTCTGCAAGGACCTCACCGAGGTCGCCGACAAGGCGACCATCAAGTGTAAATCTTCTCTTGGGATACTTGGTATGCAATTGCTGCGTAATCTGAAGTAGCTGCTTTATAGCTTTTGGTATAGTGATTTCCATAATTCTCCTTGAGTGCAAACTGCCGTGAACAATCACTCGAGACTTTCTCATATTCTAACATCATGAAAGAATACCGGTCAACGAGGTCAGGCATATTCCGAACTCCAGGGACACCATACCAATTAGGCCTACTGCAAATCAGGTATTATGTCCCCAGAATACCCCGATTAAAAGCAATTGACAAGTTAATCTTCAGCAAGCTCGATATCTGTTAAGTAAATCTTCTTCTGTATAGTGTCATAAGACCCAGTAACCGATACCCGCTCGTCAAAATATGACCTAACAAGGTCATCCATACCTTCACGAACATAGACAAACAAAGATCTACCATCATCCGTAGTAAAACCTATCATATCTTTTCCACGAGATTTAGCATAATCTAGCACACCTTTTAATTTGATAGGCTGAAATCTGTCTTCTTCTGGTATTCCTAGCTTTGCTACGACTGGAATATCTTTATGTATTCTAGTTAGTCCAATGCTTTTCTTAGTACTGGATAGGCCAACTAAGCTTATATTCTCACCATCAGGCGCCATTTTTCTGGCTTGGGAGACGAAGTTCAGGTAATATGCCTCTCCCCCAATAAGTTGTCTTAAACTCTCTATATCGCCTTTGTTTATGTATTCAACTCCAGTTAAAATTTCGTCTATTATCTCCGATGCGCTGAAAAGCATCGTTGTCTGATATTCTAGGGGAAGGCCGAGCCGCAATGTAATAGCAAAACTTCCTGTCCTCGGAACAGATAAGGCTGGGGTAAAGTATTTATACATACCCGCTGGACGACCAGACCTTTGGTAATCTCTTTGCATTTTGCGTTGGACCGTCCTACTTAAAATTGAATAAAGCGCTTGGATTCTTTTCAGAAATTCATCATAAAACACCATTCCGGAACCAACAACATTGCCTTGGAGTGATAGTTGTAGGTCTTCAGGTGTTAAAGTCACACCATGCTCCCGCAGATGCTCCTCAAAATTCACTTGCCCCCACAAAGCTTTCAACTCTTCCTTCACCTGAAGTGGTGGATAACCAGATAAACCCTTCGCAATTAGCTGCAACGCAACATCAAATTTCTTACCTTGATATGCTAATGATGCTGCACTACTGTAAAGTATAGACCGAGTCGGTTCAGATGATTCCTTAATTGGAATGATATCAGCTGCTTGGGCCTCATATTCATAAGCTTGGACAGCCAAAGCCTCAGCCTCATCAAATTCACCCTTTTCTCGGGCGACTAGCGCCAACTGAGCTAAGCTCATAGCTTTATTATGTAGTTCACGAAAATTGCTCATACTTTTGCCACCTTAGACATCGGATAACTAAACTCGATCACAATAATAAAGGTGGGTAAACCTGGTTTCAACCGTCTCTGTTTATCCTTAATCCTGCTGTCAACGGTATTTGATTCGTCTTCCTGTAGTATGCCAGAGACTTCTAAACGTGCCGCATGATTAAAAATCAGGTCATCAATTTCCTGTTTGTAGCCAAGGTAATAGTCAATCGTGGTGCCTCTACTCGCCTGTTCAATAGCTGTGAAATCCGTAATCTCACGCACTATTAGAAGGGCTATTGCACAGGCTGCGTTCTCTGTAGCCTTGACCAAGTCAGCATAAGCCCGCCGCAATTCGTCTGTCACTTCGTCATCCCAGAGTACTTGGAAAGCAGCATCTGAATCATCATGATGCTTTACCTTAAGCCTCACCCCACTTTTGTGCTTCTGATTATCCAAGCAAACCATACAATTCTGCTTATAGAATCCAGCGGCTTGTTTGGGAATAACAGGTATCCCGTCCTCAAGAGATTCCAAATGTAGTGGCTTACCGATGGTAGCATTCATAATAGAACCTTCATTTCCAGTGCTTAGCAGATATAGTGCTATATCTCAATACTCTATGCAATCCAAAACGCATTGTCAAGCGACATTTGATCTTGTTCAAATACTTCATAAGAAACAATGTCTTTGTAGTAGTAACTTTTCCAAACTGGAAGTTGCCGGGGATGGTCTTCTATGAAGCAGTTAAGGACTTGGCCAGTCCATACTATGGTTGGCTGCTCTTATTGATGACTACCGACTCTGTGAGGCGGAGAATTTATTCCCCTTTAGCTCTTGTTGAATACACAGAGATAGCTTGTTGCAGAATTGACAGAGAGCGGGGGGCGAAAAAGCCTTGGTCTATCGCCCCAGATAAAAGCTCAACAAGGCTGTCCTTTCTCATTATGGGGGCAATTGGCAGTGATGGAAAATATGGTATAGTTAAGTAAGAAATGGCCTCCCAGCAACATGAGGAAATACGGAAAATCCAGCAAAGCCTTGAAAGAAGAGGGATCAGTAGCATTTACCACTACACGCGTATTGAAAATTTACCCTCCATTTTCAGACATGGAGGCATTCTGTGTAGCGCCGAAAGGCGCAGACTCGGTATAATTACTGTGGGTGATGACTGGCAAAGGTGGGGCTCAAGAGACAAATCTCAAGAAATGGAAGAGTATGTTGCTTGCTCCCTCGAGCCCCCTTATGGCATGTTAGAGAAAGACCTTGATGCTGGCTATACACTAGCTCTATGCGACATTAAGGCTAGTTTGATTAGTAGGGAAGGAACCTTGTTTTGTCCCGCATGGAGTTCTTATCGGGAATTCAATTTGGAGAGACTGAAGGAGCGTTCCACAGCAGAGCATTTTGATGGCATGTTTCCGAACCCTTCCTCCAGTGAACCGAAGTTCTACGGCGCTGAGATTCTCGTCAAAGTCAGCATTCCCTTGCTTGAAATTCAGAGAGTATATTTCACTGACAAGGAACTACGAGACCGGGCGATTCAGGATTGTACTCTTGTCATACAAGAAGTTGGGCGCAGAGGTGTTACTATCTACTTCGTTATTCGTCCAGAAGTTTTTAAACGTCCCCCTGACCATTATCTAAAGCGGCAAAGATTTCGCAGATGATTATGACGGTATGGAGATAAGCAGATGGAAGAAGCTCTTAGACAACCGTACAGCGTGACTATTGAGACAGCTGAAAAGTCATTGGAGGATGAACTGTACGACCAATTCAGCGGCGTTTTGCTTGGGAGCGCGATTGCTGACGCTCTTGGATGGATGACCGAGTTCTTGAAATCAAAAAAACAACTCAAAAGAATATATGGAGTCGACACTATTATAGATTTCCACACGTGGAAGAAAAAGACAGGCGGGCGCTTTCGCACATATATTGATGTTATCCAGCCAGGTGAGTATTCGGATGATACCCAGCTTATGCTATGTACTGCTCGCTCATTGAGACCGGATGGTACCTGCAACATGGAGCATTTCTCAAAGTCGGAACTGCCCCTCTGGCTTGACTACGCAAGAGGTGCGGGCATAACCGTAACTACGGCGGCAAGGGCTATTCAAAGGAAAAGCGCTTCTTGGAATAACAACTTTTTCAAAGTCAAGAGGGGCAATGTCTATTCGGACTACCGCGAGGCTGGAGCTAATGGTGCTGCTATGCGCATAGCTCCAATCGTGCTTGCCAATAGTAATAGGTTCGACGAAACGGCTTACAATGAAATATGGAAAAACGCCATAGTAACCCATGGGCACCCTAGAGCTATTATTGGTGCCTTACTACATGGCAAGGCATTGCAGCTTGTATTGGAACAAGGATTCACAAGCTCTAGACATATATTAAGTGAGCTACAATCGTTTGTTAATACCCTGTACATACCTCTGCAAGAAGCACCTATAGGCGAATGGGTGCGAAAGTGGAACTATGGGCAGAATGTTGAATTAGAGGTTTGTTTCCAAGATGTAAAGAATGAAGTAGCTAACCAGCTCTATTTCATAGGGCGTACGCTTAACGCACCTCAAGTTGAGGTATTAACTCAATTAGGTTGTTTTGACCGAGCAACTAAGGGCTCTGGTACTGCTACAGCATTAGCTGCTTTAGCTTTGTTTCTGCGATACGGCCTTGATTACAAGAAAGCTATCTTGGAAACTATCAATATGGTCGGAGCCGATACAGACACAATTGGGTTGATGGTTGGCGCACTAGCAGGAGCTGTAAGTGGGTATATCGGTATACCAGACCGATGGGCTGTTCAGCTACAAGATTTTTCTTATTTCTTGCGTGTAGCCAAAGCTCTTAGCAAAATCCGTCTTGGAAGGTCTAACGGGATAGACCTTTTGCCCCATACCTCTAACCTACCCAGAGAAGTTCCAGATATCCGTGAAGAAATTCGGAGTGGTAAAATACGAAGAAAGGAACTGGTCAAACACCCTTTGTTCGGTCTTGGTTGGGTGCATGAGGTTATGGGTGGTTGGATAAAGAAACGCGAAAGTGCCACAATAACTTTGGCACATGTGATGTTTGACATGGGGCAAAGTTGTTGGTTTAAGGCCTATTCTTCTAGATCGAACCGCCCTAGCTAGCCCGGTCTAACAATAGGACAGATTGTGCAGCTTTCCAGTCGCTTTTAAGCGCTAATTAATAAATTCAGTTCCGTCTTTGGTAATCTGTCTCAGAAAACGCAGAATTCCAGGGACACCATACCAATCAGGCCTACCACAAATCAGGCATTGTGCCGCGGGTTATGTGCTCGGAGTGATGCTTCAGCCACCCGCTCATTTTAAGGTGCCCCTAGTCCCTCGAAGCGACATTTTCTCCTTGTTCGAATAAAGAATCCATGTTAATCTCTGCTTAGAACTCGTGTGTTACCCTGACAAATAAGGTCCCGCAGCGACGGCCAGGGCAGGCGAGACTTAGTAAGGGATCGCCCCCTGCCTCATTTCTGGTCCAGGTTTTTTATGAGTTCATCGACGGAGTCAAAGGTCTTGACGCGCCCGGCCTTAATGTCTTCGTCAGCCGCCCTCTCGCCTTCCTGCCACTTCCTCGTCCAGAAGTAAGCCTGA
>Ga0307435_1000310_pt1 | contig 21991 bp, 9 predicted proteins | sample SalMarWE160470MG_FD_202164 | JGI IMG/M metagenome (GOLD analysis project Ga0307435, IMG submission 202164) | Salt marsh sediment microbial communities from the Plum Island Ecosystem LTER, Massachusetts, United States - WE1604-70 | ecosystem: Environmental > Aquatic > Marine > Intertidal zone >... | reverse complement strand
ATTCCACAGGCTATGAGTTCAGCCTGATGAACGCTGCGACCGATGCTGAGGTGGTATCAGCGTCAGTATCAGGGACGACTTACACCTATACCGGCACGCTTTCCTACAGCAATTCTTACTACTGGACGGTGAAGGCGATGAAGGATACTACGGTGTTTGGTGACGCTACGGCAACCTTCACTACCGGTGCGGAGGGAGTTGTACCGCCTGCACCTGCTACTGCGTCATGGTTGTGGGTTATTATTGCCCTTGGTGCTGTGGTGTGGCTGGTGATTCTGGTGCTTATCTTCCGAACACGAAGGGTGTAACAACCCTTCCCACCTGACCTCTCCCTTGAAGGGAGAGGAATAAGGAGAGGGTGAAAAGGGGGGCTCAACGCCCCCCTTTCCTTTTCCCCCCAGGTTAAATCCTGAACTCGAAGCACTAAATTCTAAACAAATCCCAATATCTAAATTCAAAGCTCAATTTAGTAGCTATCAGCTATCAGCTTTCAGCCATTAGCTGACCGCTGAATGCTGATTACTGACCGCTGACCGCTGATTGCTGACTGCTCTTTTACATTGTTTAGCATTTCGGATTTAGTATTTAGAGTTTTGCTTTGCCGGGATTGCCGCGCTACGCTCGCAATGACAAACTGACGCCGAGATTGCCGCGCTTCGCTCGCAATGAAAAGAGGCGAAGGGCTCGCAATGACAGGTGAAGTGAGCCGGGAACAGGCCCCGCAATCTCATGCTATAATGGTGCAATGACGGGTGGAGAGGCTGGCAATGATGTCTCCTTGTCATTGCGAGGCACAAAGTGCCGAAGCAATCCCTCACCTGTCCTCTCCCTTGAAGAAGGGAATAAGGAGGGGTGATAAATAACTACAGCCTATTGACAAAGTTAGCGTGGTGATATAATAATGAATGAACGCTTAGCACGAAGGTAAAAATGATTAAGGCCTGGAAATTTTCCCCTATGTAATCGAACCTATTGACAAGGTTAATGTGGTATGTATAATAAGGAAAACGTTTATTACGGAGGTAAAAATGATTAAAGTTTGGAGATTCCTCTCAGTTTCAGTTGTTCTTGCGGTATGTCTAGGACTGATGCTGGTGCCTGCACTGCCAACGGCGGTTTTAGGTGATCCGGCAAATGAGTGGGCCTTTGAAATCCAGGATGAGACTGTGACAATGGTACCAGTCAGTACAAGTTTCACGGTGAACATCACAGCCGTCCAGTTGAGTACCGATAACTCGGACGGATGGGAGGCGTATGTAAGGTATGACCCTACATACCTCAGTGTGACCAGTATAGATAAGCCGGCCACCTTGCCTGCGCCCAATAACCAGCCCCCGGACATGTATCCTTGGCCAGGGGTGTATGATATGGCAAATCCGGGTTATAACAATACCGAGGGCATATTGTACGTTGGTTATAGTCCAGCGCCTAGCAGCCCAAAGCTTAACGCGACTTTCTGGCTTGCTACCATACACTTTGATGCTAAGGCTGTTGGGGGGATTACCTATCTGAACTTTACCGACGTTGATATGTTCCACACGACCAAGATTTTGTTGGGCTCGACTGAAGTTCAGAAGTGGTCCTCATTTGTCAACGGCACAGTGATGATTGGTTCTCCTGAACTGACGGTGGATGTAAGTCCTGCTGGCACGGGAGATGTAAACATAAGCGGAGTGATTCCATCCTCCTATCCCAACGTCACCGCGTGGAACTGGAGTGATGTGGTTGACCTTGAAGCGGTAGAAAGTGTCGCTGGCTGGACTTTCCACCACTGGAGTGGTGACCTTACTGGCAACACCACTCCCGATACTGTAACTATGGATTCAGCCAAGAGCGTGGTTGCTCACTTTGCCCGATATAACTTAACTGTGAGTAGTACCAGCGGGGGCACTGTGACCGATCCTGGAGAGGGGACATTCCGCTACGCCGAAGACGAGATTGTGTCTCTACAGGCAACCAGTGATACCGGCTACCACTTTGTGAACTGGACCGGAGATGTGAGCACGATAGATGATGACATTGCTGCCAGCACCACGATAAACATGAGCGGAGATTATTCCATCGTGGCTAACTTTGCCATAAACCAGTATAACCTGACCATCAGTAGCACGACTTGTGGTAACGTAACCACACCCGGTGAGGGTGTGCAGGGTCCCTATAACCATGGCACTCCGGTGAACCTTATCGCCACACCTGATACCAACTGTACCTTTGTGAACTGGACCGGGAATGTAGTGACGATAGATGATGTTAACTCGGCAAATACAAACATAACCATGAATGGAAACTATTCCATCACGGCTAACTTTGCCCTGGAGCAGTATACCCTGACCATTAATAGCACGATTGGTGGTACCGTAACCGATCCCGGAGAGGGTGCGCAGGGGCCCTATAACCATGACATGGTGGTGAACCTTACCGCCACGCCTGATACTAACTATACCTTTGTGAACTGGACTGGGGATGTGGGGACGATAGGTGATGAGAACTCAGCGACGACAAACATAACCATGTATGGAAACTACTCCATCACGGCTAACTTTGTCCTGAAGCAGTATAACCTGACCATCAATAGCACCATTGGTGGTAGCGTGACCACACCCGGCGAGGGGACTTTTGGTCCTTATGATCATGGTACGGTGGTGAATCTTGTCGCCGAACCTGATGCCGACTATGCCTTTCTGGAGTGGACCGGGGATAACGGCACGATAGCTAACGTCACGTCATCAACTACAAACATAACCATGAATGGAAACTATACCATCTGGGCCGTCTTCGGCCCTCACGAGTTTGATGTTACCCCGAGATCCCTCACCTTCACCACTGTTGAAGGTGAAAATCCTCCAAGCCAGAAGCTTGAGATTTGCAACACGGGAAATGGCACGCTGAACTGGTCGGTGGATGATAATGCCGGCTGGCTCGGTGAAAGCCCGAAGGACGGCAGCCTTCCTGAACCCGACTGTGAGGACGTGAAGGTGTCGGTTGATGTTGCCGGCATGAAAGCCGGGGATTACACGGCAAAAATCACCTTTACCGGGTCTCCTACGCAGGAAGTCCCGGTCAGGTTGCACATAGAGTCGGCAATGGAGGCAATGCCAGTGCTGCCAGCGGGTCTCTCTGCCTCTGCACTGAGCATCTCGCCGCAGCAGGTTCAGCCTGGCCAGGAGGTAACAATCTCCATCAATGTCGCTAACACCGGCGGGGAAACTGGCAGCTATAATGCCGTTCTGTATATCAACGGTGTGGTTGAGGATAGCCAGACGGTGTCCGTTGCCGCGGGGGCAAGCAAGAACGTGATATTCACGGTAACCAAATCGCAGGCAGGCGTTTATGACGTTTCCCTGGCGGGGCAGAGCGGACAGTTTCAGGTAGTGGGTGGTGGCGGCTGGTTTGCTGGCGGACTGGGCACCGGCGGCATAATAGCCATTGTGGTGGTCGTCATAATCCTCATCGTGGCTGTGATATTCATACTCAGAGGCACGGCGAGACCGGAATAAATTAAGCTGTTATGTAGTACAGGGGCGGCTGCAAAGCCGCCCTTTCCTTATTCTCGTCATTGCGAGGCACGCACCCCTCCTGCTATCGCAGGGAAACCCTAAACTCGAAGCACTAAATCCTAAACAAATCCCAATATCTAAATTCAAAACCGATATCCTGTAAAATTCCTCCCCCTCCCTCTAACTCCCTCCCGCCATATTTGCCAGGGAGAACCATTAGCCTCTCCCTTGACGGGAGGGAATAAGGTGAGGGTGATAGATAATTTCACCCTGTTCACAAAGTTAGTGTGGTGGTATAGTAATGGAATAAACGTTTATCACGGAGGTAAAGATGGCTAAACTGTGGAAATTCCTCGCGGTTTCGATTGGTCTTGCGGTGTGTTTAGGGTTGATGGTGGTGCCATCATTATCCCAATCCCAGCAAGCTCTGGCTGACACCAATGAGTGGGCCTTTGAAATCCAGGATGAAACTGTGACAATGGTACCAGTCAGTACAAGTTTCACGGTGAACATCACAGCCGTCCAGTTGAGTACCGGTAACTCGGATGGATGGGAGGCGTATGTAAGGTATGACCCTGCATACCTCAATGTGACCGGTATAGATATACCGGCTACCCTGCCTGCGCCCAACAACCTGGCCCCCGACAAATATCCTGCTCCAGGGATATATGATATGCTCAATCCGGGTTATAACAATACTGAGGGCATATTGTACGTTGGTTATAGTCCAGCGCCTATGAGCCCAAAGCTTAACGAGACTTTCTGGCTTGCTACCATACACTTTGATGCTAAGGCTGTTGCGGGGACTACCTATGTGAACTTTACCGACGCTGGTGTGTTCCAGACGACCAAGATTTTGTTAGGAGCGACGGAGGTTCACAATTGGACCAAGTTTGTCAACGGCATGGTGAGAGTTGGGGAGCCGCCGACTCTCACCGTGAGTCCGGACAGTCTCACCTTCAATGCTATTGAGGAAGGAGAGAATCCTCCAGCCCAGACACTTGAGCTGTGCAACCGGGGAAGTGGCACAGTGGACTGGTCGCTGAAGGATGATGCTGGCTGGCTCAGTGAAAGCCTCGCGAGCGGCAGCCTTGCTGAAGGTGTGTGTGAGGACGTAACGGTGTCGGTTGATGTCACCGGTATGAAAGCCGGGAATTACAGCGCTACAATCACCATTACCGGGTCTGATGAGGTGCGAGTCCCGGTTAGCTTGAATATAGAGTCGGCAATGCCAGTGGGGCCGGCGAATCTCTCTGCCTCTTCCCTTAGTGTCTCGCCGCAGCAGGTTGAGCCTAGCGAGGAGGTGACAATCTCCATCAGCGTGGCTAACACCGGTGGGGAGACTGGCAGCTATGATGCCGTTCTGTATATCAACGAAGTGGTTGAGGATAACCAGACGGTGTCTGTTGCTGCGGGGACAAGCAAGAACGTGATATTCACGGTAACCAAATCGCAGACAGGCGTTTATGACGTTTCCCTTGCCGGGCAGAGCGGGCAGTTTGAGGTGGTGGGTGGCGGCGGCTGGTTTGGTGGTGGCGGATTGGGCACCGGCGGCATAATAGCCATTGTGGTGGTGGTTATAGCGCTCATCGTAGCGCTGGTGTTGATACGCAGGAGAACCAGAAGGGAAACATAAATTCGGCTTGTTATGTAGTACAAAGGGCGGCTGCAAAGCCGCCCTTCCCTTTTATGAGATTGTGAGCGAAGCATGGCAATGTCGCCAAAATACCTCTCCCTTGACGGGAGAGGTATAAGGTGAGGGTGAAAAAAGGGGCGTTGAGCCCCCCCTGTCATTGCGAGGCGTAGTTTAAAAATGTAGTTGCCCAATTTATTGGGCAATTGTGCCTGATGAATCAGGCAACTACAAAATCCGGAGGCCAAGCAACCTGGACCGATACCCTGCAGGTTAAATCCTGAACCCAAGCACTAAACCCTGAACAAATTCCAATATCTAAATTCAAAACCTTTGTCCTGTAAAACTCCTCCCCCTCCCTCTAACTCCCTCCCGCCAGGGGAGGGAGAACTGTTAAAGAGCTTTGCGTTTTGGTCATTGGGATTTTGGTCATTTGATATTGTTTAGTATTTCGGATTTAGGATTTAGAGTTTTGCTTTCCTGTATCGCCCAAAATCAAAAACGAAATTTTTGGAGCTAAATGTAACTAACGGTAACTAAATGAAAGTTGACAGGATTGAGTGGGGGTGGTAGTATTTAACTAAAGTACCAGTACCAAGATACTGGTGCTGGCACATAATAGGTACTAAAATAATAAATACGGGAGGTGACCTGTGGTCAAACTAGGTAAGACCTTTTCCATCTTTGTTGTTCTCACGCTTCTAATGATTCTTGCTCCTGCGGTGATACTGTCCCCTGTGGCAAGTGTCGCTGCCAACGGCGAAGACGTAGTGCAGGAAGTCGAAGCAAGTTTCAATTTCACTGAAAGCGCTAGTGGCGAGTGGCACGGCTTCACGGCCGGTATTGGGGGTAATGAAGCAGGTTATGGAGCTGTAGCGGGCTTGACTCTGGAGCAATACACCCGCCCATACGTGTTCTTAACTCCTGCGCCTGTTACACTCCCCGGTTGCGGATTCCGCAACTATACCACCGGCTCGGGAACTGTAACCGGCATGGACGGACCCGTATCGCTGATGTGGAACACTTTTAGATTTAATATGACATATTCCGGTCCCGGCGACCTGTATTATCCTGGGGCCACCGATTTCGGCTGGATGGCGGGGAGAGGGCACATAGGCGAAAACCTCACCTTTGTGTTCGTTGCTGACCTTGACTGCGATGACACTATGACCAATGGCGAGGGGAAGGGGTTCATGGTGAGCACGGAGGAGAGTGGCGCGTCCGCCGGTCATAAGGTAATTGGAGACTTTGAGGTTGTAAAGACCGATAAAAATTATACCTGGAGTTTGCACCTGAGAGACTATGCCCCCAACGAGGTCTACTACCGGGGCAATGTTACCGTTTTTGGGGGTGTTATGCAGGAACTGACAGACCCGCTTCACAATGGGGTGGCCCTAGTGAACTTCACCAAGGATGGTCCTGAGTCCACTCCAACCGACTTTGCTACCGGGTTTGAGGAAATCTGCTGGGGGAAGGACCCGACGAAGAATGTAACCGGGGGTCCCCTGGGCGCAAACGGCACGATGGACATCACCAGGAACGGTGCTCTGTATCTGACACTTCCCGGCGGCTGGGCTCACATTCAAGGGTCGATGGCCTGCAAGCTGCACATAAACGATACCTATGCGCAAACGGGAGACGATGGCAGCTCGTATGGTCACGCATATTATTACCTGGTTCTTGCCCTGCCGTACCAGGAATTGATTTTCGGGGACTTTTTTAACCAGACTGGATATACCTGGGGTCCGTTCGGAAGCCATCTTCAGTCCACTGACTGGTACTCTGGGATGGAGACCTTTGCCAATGCCCATATCGGAATCGAGTCGTCGGCAACTGATTCGCTACAGACCTCAGTTGACGAATCGTATGGCTTATATCCCCACCCCAAGGTGGACAATGTCACCCCGAGCAGTGGCGCTCCGGGAGAGACCAACAAGCTGGTCACCATCACGGGGAAATACTTCCTGAGGGCAGCGGGTCCAAAGTCGGGATTGGCTGTTCCCAATAGTGGTTCGGTGGACTTTGGCCCTAACATAACGGTCAACGGCTACACCATAAACAATGCCACCAACCCGATAGACAACTCGATAACGGCGAACATCACCATTGACGCTGGCGCCCCTGCCGGGGTAAGAGTTGTCAATGTGACTTCGTGCTTTAACTATACAGATGGAAACGGTTCTGCACCTTACAAGTCCGGGCTTGGCAACTTCACCGTTGAGGCGGGGGGTACTACCCTGAAAGGGCATGTTGACCTTAGCACTGCCCTGGGCGCCCCTCCTAAGGCCACGTGGATACAGTCATTTGAGGTGAAAGGCTTCGCGCCTGATACTCTCAACGCGAACTGGACAGCGAATGCCACCACCGATAATTATGGAGTTTTCACTGTCACTGGCCTTGACGCTGGCACGTACGATATCGGCATTAAGAATTGCACCTGCTTGAGCGAGCTGGAGGAAGACGTAGTGCTAGTCGAGGGTGTGCTCAAAGAGGTTACTTTTGACCTCATTCGTCAGGGCGATTGCGATGATAACGATATGGCTACTGCTGGAGATAGGGGACTGCTTTACGATGGTTGGAACAGCGCGAATATATACCAGGGTGGTCATTTGTGTGACCTCAACCGTGATGGAGGGATTACTGCTGCAGACAGAGGGCTGCTGTACGACCAATGGAATACCGGTGGAGTCGCGTATGGAGGTTTTTAATGAAGGAGGTGGTTTATTGAACAGAAATGTCGAAATGAGTAAGTATCGAGTTTGAGAAAGTGAGAAGGAGGTAAAATAGTTGAAAAGTAAATTTATCAGTTTAATTGTAAGTGTGGCTGTGATTTTTGGCCTGATGCTGGTGCCTGCAATGCCAACGGTTTTAGGTGCGAACAATGAGTGGGCCTTTGAAATCCAGAATGATGCTGTGACAAAGGTGACACCCGGTTCAAGTTTCACGGTGGACATCGCAGCCGTCCAGTTGGTTGGCACTCAGTCGGATGGATGGGAGGCGTATGTAAGGTATGACCCTGCACTCCTCAGTGTGACCGGTATAGATATACCGGCTACCCTGCCTCCGCCCAATAACGGGGCCCCCGACAAATATCCTGTTCCAGGGATATATGATATGGCCAATCCGGGTTATAACAATACCGAGGGCATATTGTACGCTGGTTATAGTCCAGCGCCTAGCAGCCCTAAGCTTAACGCGACTTTCGTGTTTGCTACCATACACTTTACGGCTGCGGCTATTCCGGGGAGCGCGACTACCTATCTGAACTTTACCAACCCTGATGCGTTCCACTCGACCGCGATTTTGTTGGGCGCGACTCATCTTGAGAAGTGGTCCGCATTTGTCAACGGAACGGTGATGATTGGTTCTCCTGTACTGACGGTGGATGTAAACCCTGCTGGTAAGGGAGACGTAAAGGTAGATGGGGTGCTTGCAGGTCCCTATCCCGACGACAGCACCTGGAGTTGGGATCAAGTAGTGCCTGTGGAAGCGGTGGACTCAGTAGCCGGCTGGACGTTTGACGACTGGACCGGAGATGTTGCCGATCCAAACGCGACATCAACTACTGTGACCATGGATGACCACAAGACCGTAGTTGCCAACTTCGTTGAGCTTCCATGCGACCTGGATGTTGACCCTAACCACCTTGACCTGACGGCCAGGTGGTCGGCGGTAGGCTACGAGGACAGTGACACCGTTACAATATCGAACGATGGTGGACACACCGTGTGCTGGGCACTAGGCTCACCGCCAGATTGGTCGATAGGTGACAACTGGTCCTACATGAATACCTATGATGAAGCCCCGCCAGGGAATCCCTTTCCAAATCCGTACTACAGCAACTTGACTCCCTGCCTTGTGAATAACACACTGTTAGTCATGGATGTGACGGGTGAGGATGCTGACAATTATTACGTTGTTGCTGACTGGCCTATGGCGGATCCTCAGCGTACCATAGACGCCACCGACGTATATGGACCTGGGGCCTACCTCCCTTGTTGCCTGCATGACGCGACCGCAGTGATTGACAAATGTACGCTGGATTACGTCTCGCAGCTCGCGAACCTGACGGCATACATGGGCGGTCCTATACCCTCGCTGGCACTTGTGACCTGGGACTACGATAGCTGCCACGGCTGGCCTTACTCTCCGGGCAAGGCCTGGAACTACAACGTGACGGTAGTTGACGCAGTGCACCCAGGAGGGAAGACCACCGCGGCACGGGCTATGGTGACGAATGTGAGTCAGGTTATAGGTCCCTTCAATGACTGCTACGAAATAACCCATTGGGTCCCCAACTTCTTACCACCGGACCACCCGAGTGCGGTTGTATTCATGCAGCAGTGGTGGTCGGATACTGCAAGGAACTTTGTGTACCAATGGGATGGTGGCACGTTTAATGCTCCTCCGTTGGACATCAGGCAGTATGCAGGCCAGAATCCTGCTCCTGCACTTCCGCCAGCAGTCGGACCTAGCTGGCTTAGCTTTGACAAGACACACGGCGCTCTTGGTATAGGTGACAGTGAAGTGCTGACCGTGACTGCTAATTCGTCAGGACTGGCTGTTGGCACGCATTCCGGTAACTTCACTATCAGTGCCTGCTGCGGAAGCATACAGGACGAGATTGTTACCGTTGACTTTGTGGTTACGCCGGCGACAACTCTCGAGGACGTTGTCAGAGACCTGCCTGCTGATCGTCTGCTGCCAGACGCCGAATATCCTGGAATGACGTTCGACGTCTACGTGAACTTCAGTGCACCGGTGGCTGACTTCAACAGTATCGGTGTGACCGACTTTGCTCCGGCTGGTTGGTTGGTTGAGACCAATAGTAGTTGGTGTTACCCCCCAGCAAGCTACAACAAGAGTAACTACAACAAGGCAGAGTACGCCTGGGCTGGACCTTATGACCCACCCCAGAACTTCAGCGCCATGTATAAGGTAACCATTCCGGCGACTGCTACCGCGGGGTCCAATTTCTGGCCCAGTTGTACTTCTAACCCATGCCCTCCGTGCGAGGGTAGTCCCGTCAACCTTTTCCCAGCCTGGGTTGAGTACTGGTTTGGTGCTACTGGACCATTCGAAACTGTCATATGCGAGGAACGTGAGAAGGTAGTAACGGTTCCTGGCTGTGTAGTTGGAGAGACTCGCGATGTTAACGCGAACCTGCTGGACACTGTGACGGTCGTGCTATACGAGGAACCTTTGGATGCGAATCCTGAGGACTCGGATTCCAGCAGTCTAGTACCGATAAGTACAATACCAGCACCCGAACACGCGAGTGTTGAAGGCGGAACCTTCAGCGAAGACCCTACTACTTGGTATGAGAATTGCGCGGATGACACGGGATATTACTATCAGGTAGCTTCAAAATACTGCTACTACACTATAGATTCAAGTAATATGTCCACGCCTAGGAATTTCTCACACCCGGACTACATAGACTGGTCAACGCCGGAGAAGTTAGCCGATGGATACCGCATGGACTTCGAAGCTGACTACGGACTTGTTTGCATGGCGGCCTCGATGTCCTACGCTATGGAGAGCATCAATCACTGGCTATTTGTACCGATTGATGATTCCTTAGTACCGCATCCTGAGTGGCAGCTTCATTCCTGGAAAGCTATGGAGTCGATCCACTCCTGGCAATTCCCCTGTGGCTGCGGCTGCGGATAAAATCAAGTAGTCAGTTGGTTTCACTTAGCCCCCTTCCATTGGGAGGGGGCTGGGTGTTATAATTAGGGAAGTAGGGAAATGAGATTATTCAGAGCGGTTATTTTGTTGGCAGCGGCGGCAATCGTTGTTTTCCCTGCTGTCATTGCTCTGGCGTACCCATCAGCCAATCCAGTCAGGGATTTGCCTGACACGGTGGAGAAGGGAGGGACGTTCAATGTCACTGTGAACTTCACCGCCCCTGCGGACGACTTCACTACTATCGACGTTACTGATTTTGCTCCCGCTGGTTGGAATGTGACCGTTGATGAAACGTGGTGCACGCCGACAGCGACGAAAGCTGAGGTTACCGGCAATTTGATTGAGATCGCCTGGTACCCGGCGAAATATGCTAATGGCACCAACTTCACTGCGCTGTATAAAGTTACCGTTCCCTGCGGCACCTCTCTGGGGAATTATACCTTTGATGAGGGCAATGAAAGCCATCTGGGATATTATATTGGAGAATCAAGCCATATTTTTGAGAATCCCATACCAGGTGATTCTAATGTAACGGTTGTTCCGCCGGCCATTTGCTCTAACCAAAGCATTTCCTTGTACACTGTTGAAGGGCAAAATCTGGAAAACGAGACTTTCGGGGTGTGGAGCTCAACACCCTGCACGATTAACTGGAATGTAACCGATGATGCTGACTATAACGGTACTGACTGGCTCAACGCAACCCCCGAAAACGGCAGCTGCACCGATGTGCCTAGCTTTATAGCACTGTCGGTGAACACATCGGGTTTTCCTTCCGGGCCCGGGGATTATGCCGCTAATATAACCATCCGGTCTCTTGACGCGAACAATTCTCCCCGGATAGTTCCCGTTACCTTGCATATCACAGAGTTTGGCACCCTGGAGGGGCAGGTTGATTTCACCGGGAGAGGCGGTGCTCCTAATGCTAGGTGGGTAGAGCCATTTGTGGTGAAAGGCTTCGCGCCTGGTATTCCCCCTAATGCTACCAACGCATCGTGGACAAGGAATGCCACCACCGATGAGTATGGAGTTTTCACTGTCGCTGACCTTCCCACTGGTACGTTCGATGTCGGGATTAAGAATTGCACCTGCTTGAGCGAGCTGGAGGCTGGAGTAGTGCTAACCGCCGGTAATCTCACTCAGGTTACCTTTGACCCCATTCGTGAAGGTGATTGCAATGATAACGATATGACTAATGCTGCAGATAGGGGACTGCTTTACAATGGTTGGAACAGCGGGAATATAACCCAGGAGGGTCATTTGTGTGACCTCAACCGTGATGGAGGGATTACTGCTGCAGACAGAGGGCTGCTGTACGATAACTGGAATGCCGGTGGAGCCGCGTATGGAGGTTTTTAACAAAGGAAGTGAATATTGGATGAGAGAAGTGGAATGCTAACGCAGACCTTGATCGCAGTGGCTACATCGACATGGGTGCCTATGCTATCTTCTGTTACTACTTCAAGGAGATGGAAGCTGAGTGTGGACACTTTTGCGGATGTTTTTGGAATCGCCCCTATTTAATTATAGATTTGCATTACTAATTTATATGACCGAGTACATCTTGCGAGGGAGGAAAATGAGATTATATATACTGTTTACCGCTATAGTGGTATTGCTGGCAGTTGCTATCATGCCTGTGGCGATAGCCTGGGCGCAGGAGGCCAATCCCAGCAGGACTTTGCCAGACGCGGTCCATAAAGGTGAGACATTTGATGTCACCGTGAACTTCACCGCTCCTGTCGATAAATTCAATGCCATCGGTCTCACCGACATCGCCCCCGATGGCTGGAACGCCATCGTTGATGACGTATGGTCTACTCCGAATGCGGATGCGTTTACAGCTAACGATAATAAGGCGGAGATTGCCTGGTTTGGCGAGCCTGATGTCGGCTTTGACAAAGATATTTCATTTACTGCGTTATATAAGGTTACTGTGCCTGACGATGCCGAGCTGGGAGTTTATACCTTCGTGGGCCTTCTGGAGTATTGGGTTGCCGCTGAAGGGCCTTACATGGAAGACGTAATCGGCAGCTCTGAAGTAGAGGTCGTTGAAGGAAGTGTTATAGGTGTGTGGTGGATAGTTGGCATCGTCGTTGTTATAGTCGTTATCGTGGCCGTGGTTCTTCTGGTTAGACGCCGCAAGGCATGAGATTAATTCGGTGGAATAACCGAAGGAGGTGTGCTTGTAATGACAAGAGGGAGCGAATTGCCCCCCCTTTTTAGTTAGGGTTGCTTCGCCTCCATATTTTGTAGTTGCCTGATTCATCAGGCACGATTGCCCAATAAATTGGGCAACTACATTGCTGAAAGCTTAAAAATTAAAAGGCAAAAATGAAAAAGCGGTCAGCGGCCAGCTAATGACTGAAGGCTGATAGCTGATAGCTACTAAGTTGGAGATTGCTTCGGCACCGGATTTTGTAGTTGCCTGATTCATCAGGCACGATTGCTCAATAAATTGGGCAACTACATTGCTGAAAGCTTAAAAATAAAAAGGCAAAATGACAGAGATGTTTAGGAATGTAGTGCGAGGCTTTAGCCTCGTGCTGCACGACCCTGAAGGGTCGCACTACAAAAGGGGGGTGCCCTCGATGACACCTTATTGTCATTGCGAGCGAAGCGCGGCAATCTCGGGAAAGTCTCCTCTCCCTTGACGGGAGAGGAATAAGGTGAGGGTGAATTTCCGCAATGGTAAAGAAGGAGGTGGACATTGAAATGATAAAGGAAGCGAAATTTCATTAATAAATATGAGGGTCTAGTACCTCTGTTATTTTTACAAAAGCAAAATTGGCTGGATGATTTAAGGAGGTTGAAATGAGAAAACTGGAATTCATAAAAAAGCTGGGATTTATTATCGGTATTATCGTGTTGCTTATCGGTGTGATGCCGATGAGCGACAGTTTACCGGCTCAGGCGGCGGAGCCGCCTCCGCCTGTACCTGTACCAACTGAGGCACCGAGCGTGCCGCCGCCGCAGTACCAACCGCCCCCGGTGGTAGACGGGCACGGAACAGGTGCTCTGACACCAACGACGGGCGTTGTCCATATCAGCGAGCAGGCATTGTCTGGTGGCTCTCTGGCTGGAGGGCCGCCGGTGGGTGCCCCGCCAGCTGCGTTTGACTGGCGTACACCACCAAATAAAGTTACCGCGGTGAAGAACCAGGGAATCTGCGGCGCCTGCTACGCCTTCGCCGCAATTGCCAATGTCGAATCCAGAGTATTAATCGACACGAACACCACTCCCCCCGGTCCCGACTACTCCGAGAACAATGCCAAGGAGTGCAACTGGCGGGAGATAAATAACTGGGTAGATGGGCTGGGTAGGCCGTGGGGCAGCTGTGACGGTGGAGACTACAAGATACTTGCCAGCCTGTTCTCCCAGAAAGGCATAGTCAATGAGTCAGATGACCCATATGTGCCTGCGAATGTCACCTGCAACTCTAACTGTTCGTATAACAAGACGCTGCTGGACTGGAGAATCATATCGACTTATTCCCCACCCACTGTCGCCGTGATGAAGGACTATATTCTAAACGAAGGTCCGATTTATACCCACCTGTATGTTGGCGACGATACCAATTACCCGGCATGGAAGGCTGAATTCGCCGCCTATACCGGCGGTTATACCCTGTACTTCGCTCCGTTCGTTGACCCCAACCATGCGGTGCTGATTGTTGGCTGGAACGACACACTGGCGCATGCCGGAGGCACGGGCGGCTGGATTGTGAAGAATTCCTGGGACACTACCTGGGGTGCTGCCGGCTACTTTACCATCGCTTACGGCTCGGCCAGCATCGGCTGCTGGTCATCATACATGTACGACTGGCAGGACTACGATAACAACGGCAGCATCTATTATTACGACGATGATTGCCAGAATGACTACGCTGGATATTCACCTAGCCTCAGCGCCTGGGGGCTGTGCAATTTCACCCCGACAAATAATACCTATGCTACCCGCGTGGAGTTCTGGACCGTAGATGCCACCACTGACATCGATGTATACATCTATGATGACTTCAACGTGGCAACGAAAACGCTGAGCAACCTGCTGGCCAGCGAGTTGAACTACAATTTCACCGAGCCTGGATACCATGGAGTGAACTTGAGCTCGCCGCTGGCGCTGACCGCCGGTGACCCCGTTATCGTGGTGGTGAACTTCACCGATGCCGGCTGGGGATGGCCTGTGCCAACAGACCAGTACGGACCATGGGTAACCAACCTTACATATATAAGTCCCGACGGTGCGATTGCTGGCAATTGGTTTGAGATGGGAAACGGCCTAAATGAAGATGTCGCTATTCGACTGCGCACCTCGGGGGAAGTACCCACTTATACCCTGACCATGGCAGTGAATGGCACTGGAACAACAACCCCGGCGGTAGGCCCTCATAATTACACCGCGGGGAAGGTGGTAAACATCAACGCCACACCGGGTAACGGCTGGGAGTTCGTGAACTGGACCACCGCTAATATGAGCGAGATAGCCAATGCCACTGCTAATTCAACCACGGTAACCGTGGATGAGAACAAGACGGTAACCGCGAACTTCGCCCAGCTTCCCGGAGACCCTGACCTCATAGTCGCAGAGAAGTGGGAGACGGTTGAGGGCTGCGAGTACTGGGTAAACTTCATGGTGGTCAATGTTGGTAACGCATCTGCTGGTAATAGCACGACGTGCATTCACGCTAACGGTACGCTGGTGGCAACTGCCCCTTGCCCGCCACTGCTGGCCGGTGGGAGCAATACCACGATTGTCGGGCCGTTGACCTGCCCTGGCGGTACCACTGTGCCGATTATGGTCTGTGCCGACAACGACAATGTTGTTGCCGAGGAGAATGAAGATAACAACTGCAAGGAGAACGACATGTACCAGCCGCTGGAGTTTGGCGATGCTGCTGACCCAACGTATCCGTCTCTCCTTGCCAGCGACGGCGCGCGGCACTGCCCTACTGACACCGAACTACTTGGGCTGGGCTGGTACGGGCAAGACTGCAAGGACTTCGAGCTTGATGCCCAGATCACTGATATGGATACTTGCTGCGATGGCCTGGTAACTACTACCCTGGCTCCCGGCGACCCAGCGGCAACGGTCACGTTTGAGGTGACCAACAACATTACCACTAACGACCTCCTTGTTAATATCTTGATTGACCTGAATATAGATGGCGACTGGAAAGACGCTGGAGAGCACGTGGTTCAAAATCAGGCAATACCCCTGCCTGGTCCTGACGAGGGCACCTTTGTGTCCAATTCGTTCTCAACCGTGAACGCAACCCTTGGGCAAACATGGCTTAGACTTACGCTGACCAGGACCCCGGTTACCGTCCCGTGGAACGGCACAGGGCTGTTCGCCTGCGGTGAAACCGAGGACTGGCAGATATGGATAGAGGAAGAGGCGCCGGAAGAATGGTACTGGAAGCCGGGTAACTGGACTGACTATGCGCTGAGCGGCATGCCTGACTTCGACCAGAAGCAGGATGGCTGGTTCGAGCCCACGGGGATGGGTGGGTGGTACTATTGCGGACCGGTGTCAGTGGCCAACTCCCTGTGGTATTTCGATTCCAGGGAGGAACCTTTCCCTGTCCCGCCACCTGCAATCAATGATAACTACGGTCTGGTGACAGCCTACGGTCAGTGGGACGACCACGACCCCCTGAACGTGGAGCCGCTGGTTAACGACCTGGCAGCGCGTATGGGCACCGATCCCTTCGCCGGCACCAACGTCTACGCCATGGAAGCGGGGATACGGGACTACCTCAATATCACCGGCTACAATGACAGTTACTATGAGCATACAGTGCCAATGCCGGAGTTCTCCTGGATTGAGGAGGAGGTGGAGAGATGTCAGGATGTAATCCTGCTTCTCGGCTTCTGGCAGACTTATGATGATCCTTACAATCCCGAGGCTTACTGGTGGCGCTTTGGCGGCCACTATGTCACCTGCGCTGGAGTGAACTCGAATACCTCTCAGCTCGGCATCAGCGACCCCTATTTTGATAACGCCGAGGCGACAGGACAGGGTATAGTACTGCCGCCGTCACCGCCTCACCCTCCTTATCCCCATGGTCCCGGTGTGCATAACGATACCTGGTATGTCTCCCACGACACCTATTTTGTCGCTCCCTCTCCGAGCCCCGGCGGCATCTGGGGCCTGCCAGAGTATACATCGGACAAGGATCCCCTCCAGTTCTTCAACTTCCAAGGTCAGAACTGGGGTGACCCGGTGCCTGATGGACCGTACGAGCCGGGCCTTCCGGTCTTTACCGAGATAGAGTACGCCGTTGCCGTCTCACCGATTGCTGGAAACGCTACCCTGGAAGGGCATGTTAACTTTACCGTTCCCCTGGGCCCCGCTCCTGCCCCCACGTGGATACAGTCATTTGTGGTGAAAGGCTTCGCGCCTGGTAATCTGAGCAACGAGCTATGGAGCGGCACTGCCACCACCAACAATACCGGGGTTTTCACCATGAGTGGTCTTACTCCCGGGACCTACGATATCGGGATTAAGAATTGCACCTGCTTGAGTGAGCTGGAGACTGGAGTAGTGTTAACCGCCGGTATCACTCAGGTTACCTTTGACCCCATTCGTGAAGCTGATTGTGATGAAAACGATATGGGTAATGCTGCAGATAGGGGACTGCTTTACGATGGTTGGAACAGCGGGAATATATACCAGGGTGGTCATTTGTGTGACCTCAACCGCGATGGAGCGATTACTGCTGCAGACAGAGGGCTGCTGTACGACCACTGGAATACCGGTGGAGCCGCGTTTGGAGGTTTTTAACAAACGAGGTGGAAGATATTGAACAGTAAGTTTATCGCTGTTATGGATGGCCTGGAGATTGGCTGTGATTGAGAAAATTAGGAAGGCGATGGAGTTGCTTCATTCCTGCAGTTTCCTGGCTAAAGTTAGGTAGTCAGGCGGATGTAACCAGCCCCCTTCCACTGGGAGGGGGCTGGTTGTTACAGTAGGTGATGTAAGGAAGCTGAAATGAAAAGGTTAGGGTTTGTTATCGGTGTTATCGTCCTTCTCATCGCTGTAATGCCGGTCAGTGATAATTTACCGGCTCAGGCGGCTGCGCTATCTCAACCACAGGAAGCACTGGTGCTGCCGCCACCACAAGAACCACCGACAGTATTTGATTGGCACACACAAGGGAAAGTCACCTCGGTGAAGAACCAGGGAGGTTACGGTTCCTGCTACGCCTTTGCCTCAATTGCCAATATCGAATCGAAGATACTAATGCGCACCTCCGCACCACCCTTGATGAGTTGCACCTGTGGCGATATCTGCGTCAATACGACTGGCTGGTGGAGGGATGGGGGTACTTTCAATGCCAGTGCCACGCCCATTCAGAGTGCAGTCGATAGTGCCACCAGTGGAGACACGATTTGCGTTAAGGACGGCAATTACCACGAGAATGTGGACGTGAATACAGCTAATTTAACTATCCAGTCTGAAAATGGCACTGCGAACTGCGTCGTGAACGCATCAAATCCAGATGACCATGTGTTTAATGTAACTGCAGACTGGGTCAACATCACCGGGTTCATGGTGGGAAACGCCACGGAAGCGTATAACGCTGGCATATACCTTTCTACCGCAGCACATTGCAACGTGTCTAATAACAATGTTATCAATAACTACCGTGGCATCTACCTGTATTATTCGAGCAACAACACGCTCACCAGCAACTCTGCCTCAAACAATAGCGACGGCATCTACCTGTGGTACTCGAGCAACAACACATTCACCAACAACACCGCAACGAACAACTACCACTGCGGCATGTACCTGTATTATTCGAGCAACAACACGCTCACCAACAACACCGCCTCAAACAACGACTACCACGGCGTCTGGTTGGATGAGTCGAGCAACAACACGCTCACCAACAACACCGCCTCAGACAACAACTATGACGGCATCTTGCTGTATTTTTCCAGCAACAACACGTTTACCAGCAACTCCGCCTCAAACAACAGCGATGGCATCTACCTGCATTCCTCGAGTAACAACACCATCTACAACAACTACTTCAACAACACGAACAACGCCTATGACGATGGAACCAATGCCTGGAACACCACAAAGACACCCGGCATCAATATCATCGGTGGTCATTACCTCGGTGGCAACTACTGGTCGAACTATAGTGGGAATGATACCAACAGAGATGGTATTGGAGACACGCCTTACAATATCACAGGGGGTTCAAACAAAGATTATCTGCCGTTAACGACTCCTGCCTTCATCGACGTTATTAGAAATCTGCCTGACACGGTGCGAAGAGGGGAGACGTTCAATGTTACCGTGACCTTCACCGCTCCTGAAGATAAGTTTAATACTATCTCCCTCACCGACCTTTGCCCTGACGGTTGGAATGTGACTGTTGATGCAACATGGTGCACCCCGAATGCCAACGCTGTTTTAGCTACGGGCAATAAGGTGGAGATTGGCTGGTTTGGTGAGCCTGGTGTGGGCTTTGATAACGGTACTCCATTTAGTGCGTTATATAAGGTAACTGTGCCTGCTTACGCCCCGCTGGGAATTCATACCTTTTCCGGTGTTCTCGAATATTATCTTGGCGGTGAAGGGCCTTATTATGAAAATATGATAGGTGATTCTGAAGTTGACGTAATCGGCGCTACCCTGGAGGGACAGGTTAACTTTACCATTCCCCTGGACCCCGCTCCTTGCGGTACATGGATACAGTCATTTGTGGTGAAAGGATTCGCGCCTGGTATTCCCCCTAATGCTACCAACGCGTTGTGGACAAGGATTGCCACCACCGATGAGTATGGAGTTTTCACTGTCCCTAAACTTGACGCTGATACCTACGATATCGGGATTAAGAATTGCACCTGCTTGAGCGAGCTGGAGGCTGGAGTAGTGCTAACCGAGGGTAATATCACTGAGGTTACCTTTGACCCCATTCGTGAAGCTGATTGTGATGAAAACGATATGGGTAATGCTGCAGATAGGGGACTGCTTTACAATGGTTGGAACAGCCCGAATATAATCCAGGGTGGTCATTTGTGTGACCTCGACCGCGATGGGGCGATTACTGCTGCAGACAGAGGGCTGCTGTACGATAACTGGAATGCCGGTGGAGCCGCGTATGGAGGTTTTTAGCAAACGAAGTGGAAGATATTGAATTGAAAAGTAAGTTTATCGCTGTTATCAGTTTTCAGCTAGCAGCGTGGTGCCCAAAACCAAAAGAGTGGAGAAAAATGCAACTAAATATAGCTAAATGTAACTAAAGTTAACCGCGCGAGAGTTGATTTTCCCCACACGGCAATGTAGAATGTAGATAAGATATCAGGCCTAAAGTCCTGGATATTAGGATGACCTGGAATAATGCAGTAGCCGGGATGGACTTCTCTCTGCTTGCTGGCAACTTTAACAAGGCAGGGCCTCTGTAAGGATATTGAGGCTGCTTCTTGACAAGTTTTTAGCGAATATGAGTGAATAAAGCGCGGTTTGGAAAAATGCGGGTGGCTGTGGCGTTGTTTGCCATATTGGCAGTGACGGGGTTGGCCCTTTTGCCTCTGGACATAGCTTTGGCGGGACAGGCCAATCCCAGCAGGGCTTTACCCGCTGATGTGGAAAGAGGGAAAACGTACAATGTTACCGTGACCTTCACTGCCCCTGCGAATCAGTTCAATCTTGTCTCCCTCGTTGACCGTGCTCCCGAGGGTTGGAGTGTCACCGCCAGTGCAACGTGGTGTACCCCGGTGGCTACCGCAGTTACAGCTACGGGGAATAAAACACAGATTATCTGGGGTGGGGGGTTTGGCAATGGCACTTTCTTCACCGTGGTGTATAAGGTGGCTGTGCCTGAAGACGCCGACGCGGGATTTCATAACTTTGCCGGACAGCTCCAGTATTACCTTGCTGGTGCAGGACCTTACCGGGAAGATATAGCTGGTGATTCTCAAGTACTTTTCGCACCTGAATTCGATGTTATTAGACATATCAATGAAACATTGAAAAGCCCGAATATGCTGCATCCCGGCGATGCATTTGAGGTCTTTGTTAATTGGACTGCGCCTCTGGATAACTTCTCTGCTATCGGTCTCACCGACCTTGCCCCCGCTTTTTTTGAGGTTGAGGCTAATAAAATGTGGTGTTTCCCCACAGCAAATGTAACTAATACTACCGGCAATAAGGTGGAAATTGTCTGGTATGGACCCTATGATAAGGCCATTAACTTTACTGTAATGTATAAGGTGACTGTGCCCAGTGCTGCCGCACCAGGAAGTCATTACTTTCCTTATGATAACTGTTCGCTCAGCTGGCTTGAACACAGCTTTAGTGGATGGGGCCCATATGCATCATGCACAATAGGAGATAGTGAGGTATTGGTAACAGCCCCGGGTGATATATTGGGAGAGACGCGTGATATCAATGCTAACGAGCTATCCGGTGTCACCATCACGCTGTATAAAGATGCCTCAGAGATAACAAGCGATATAAGCACGCCGAATTACACCATGCTGGTCCATACAACCGGGGACTACTGGCTGAGCGGTAGCAGAGATAGGTACTTCACTCTAGATACAAATAACATGTCCATGCCTAGAAATGTGTACCACCCGGACTACATAGACCTGACAACACTGGAGCTATTAGGCGCGGGATACACCCTTGACTTCGAAGGTGACTATGGGCTTGTCCCCAAGAACTGCACCATGTCCTATGCCATGACAAGCGTTAACCACTGGCTATACACACCGATCGAGTGGATTGACGAAAACACGTACGTGAACCATACGGAGTGGCAGCTTTCTGTCTGGAAAGCTCTGGAGTCGGTCCATTCCTGGCAGTTTCCCACCTGCTAAAGGTGGGTAGTCAAGTGGATTCAGCCATCGGCCTTCCATTGGAAGAGGGCCAGCTGCTATAATTTGAGAAAATGCGAGTGGTTGTAGCGTTCGTTACTGTAATGGTGTTAATGGCTGTTGCACTTATGCCCATGGATATGGCTCTGGCACAGGAAGTCAATCCAGAAAGGGTTCTGCCTCACACCGTGGAAAGAGGGCAGACGTTCGATGTTACCGTGACCTTCACCGCTCCTCAAGATGAGTTCAATAGCATCGGGCTGACCGACCTTTGCCCTGATGGTTGGGACGTGACTGTTGATGCAGTGTGGTGCACGCCGGTGGCCAGT
>Ga0307435_1000309_pt1 | contig 22074 bp, 23 predicted proteins | sample SalMarWE160470MG_FD_202164 | JGI IMG/M metagenome (GOLD analysis project Ga0307435, IMG submission 202164) | Salt marsh sediment microbial communities from the Plum Island Ecosystem LTER, Massachusetts, United States - WE1604-70 | ecosystem: Environmental > Aquatic > Marine > Intertidal zone >... | reverse complement strand
TCCAGGGTATTGCCCCATGCGGACACATCAAGCTTCAGAGGTAATCCAATTGCTTCGAGTCCCATCTTATCGCAGCGTGGCATCGTCCAGAAATCATGGGTGAATAAAGAGGTGCAAAGAAATGAGCGCAAGGGCGTACATGTTACTTGATATTGTAGATAGGAGCTGCGAATACGCGGTTCAAATGCTGCGGAGCAGGGCAGAGGTTATTCTTGCTGACCGGCTGGAAGGGTATCCCAATGTCATTGCCATGGTTGAAGCTGCAGACAGACAAAGCCTGGCTGAAGCGATAATGCCGGTTCTCGGATGCATTGATGGCATCACCGAAGACCTGCGTCTGCTGGTGACTCAAGATGATGAGATTTCGCTTGACCTTCTTACTTCAAGTAATTCAACACCTCGCAAAAGGAAGGTGAAAAAAGCTAAAACCAGGAGAGAGACGACCAATTTAGAAAGGAGATAACGTATGCTTGCAGGAAAGCGCATTGCCATTCTGGCTGAGGAGAATTTTGAAGACGCTGAACTCACGGAACCACTGCGGGCGATGAAAGATGCCGGTGCTAGAGTGTTGATTGGGGGCAGTGGCTCAAAGAAAAGTTACAGGGGAAAGAGAGGCTCGGCCGAAGTGACAGTAGACACAACCGCCGATAAGGTTGAAGCCAGCCAATTTGATGCCATAATTATCCCCGGCGGCTATGCTCCGGACAAGATGCGCCTGCACCAGCCGATGGTTGATCTGGTACGAAAGGCGCACGCTGAGGGCAAGATAATAGCCGCAGTCTGCCACGGCCCTCAGCTCCTTATCTCAGCCGATATAGTCAAAGGGCGCCGTGTAACTTCATGGCCTTCGGTAGCGGTAGACCTGAAAAATGCCGGCGCTATCTGGGTTAATGAGCCGATGGTCAGGGATGGCAATATCATCACCGCGCGTAAACCTGCTGACCTGCCGAAATTCAACAAGGCAATAATCGAGGCTTTGGTCTGAATCAGGATATGTTAGAAGGAGGGAATGATATGTTAGGAACGAAACTGCAAATATGAGTCCTATCCGGCCAATCGTGTAGGAAGATCAGAAGGAGGTCAAAATGTACAAGAAAATTTTAGTTCCACTAGATGGCTCTAAGTTGGCCGAGTGCGCACTTCCGCATGTAGAAGAGTTGGCGAAAGGCTGCGACACGGAAGAGGTCATCTTGGTTAGTGTTACTGAGCGCGTTAAGGGCTATAGAGTAGTTGAGGGCTCAAACGAGCCAGTCGTCGGCTCAGGGGGTGGCTGGCTGGGCTCCAGCCAGCTACCACGTCAACGACTTGTACCGGAAGCATTCGGCAAGAAGGAAAAACAGGCACAGAGGTATCTTGACAGGATAGCTAAAACAATGGCAACTAAAGGAATCAATGTAAGCACAGAGGTGCTTCTTTGGAAACCTGAAGAGGCAATAGTCGGCTACGCAAAACAGTATGGATGTGACCTGATTGTTATGGCGAGCCATGGTCGCTCCGGTCCCAGCCGGTGGGCTCATGGCAGTGTTGCTGACAAAGTTCTCAGAGCCAGCAGCATTCCGGTGTTAATGATCAGAGCACCCGGGTGCGTACCCAACATTTAAGCAGAGGAGCGATAATCAGGAGCACATAACGAGCATAATCATATTTTGCCTGCCGGTGTTGCCAGGGAGCAGAGCCTGAATGCTATTAAATGAGAAAGGAGGACGCGATGGCTATAGAAAGATGGAGACCAAGGTGGGGAATTACCCCATGGAGACCATTCAGGGAATTAGAAGAATGGGAGCGGCGCTTTGATGATTTGTTCGGACGACCATTGTGGCGATTGCCTGTCGAGGAAAGAGGCTGGATGCCAGCGGTAGACGTCTTTGAGAAAGAGGACAAGTTCGTCGTCAAGGCAGAACTGCCGGGGATGAAGGAGGGCGACATCGATGTCTCGGTGGTCGGTGACACACTATCTATTAAAGGAGAAAAGAAGACTGAGACAGAGATCAAGGAGGAGGGCTACTACCGATGTGAGCGCAGCTATGGCAGCTTTTATCGCTCGATTCCTCTTCCGTCTAACGTAGATGCTGATAAGATCGAAGCCAGCTTCGAAGACGGGGTTCTCGAGGTCGCTCTCCCTAAATCAGCCAAGGTAAAACCAAAGAAAATTGCCGTATCAGCCAAGAAGAAGGCTACCCAGTCAACCAGGAAGAAGGCTGTCAAGGCAGCCAAATGAAGTGCAAATGGCTCTGCGCCCTGGCAATGCTGGCATGAGTTGTGCAGGAGATGAGGTGACCAATGCCAATTGACTTTAATTTTATGGTTGGTGGAGAAGCCGGGCAGGGAGTGCAGTCGGTAGGATTCCTGCTGGCTAAAGTCTTTGCCCGCGGCGGTTACTATATCTTCGCTGACCAGGATTACGAGTCCAGAGTTAGAGGCGGACATAACTTCTTCCGTGTCAGAGTCAGTGACGGCAAGGTAGCCGCTATTGCCGAAGACGTGGACATACTGATTGCGCTTAACAGGGACAGTATCGAATTGCACCAACCGGAGATGGTTACTCAAGGCATTATCATTTTCGATGGCGAAAAGATAAAGGGAGTCAGCGGTAAAAATGGTAGCCTTTTGAGCATACCGCTGGAGAAGCTGGCCGAAGAAAAGGCTGGAGACAAGCTCATGATCAATACCGTCGCCCTCGGTGCTGCCCTTTCCGCGGTAAATTACGATCTGAACATGTTAAATACGGTTCTGGTAGACCGGTTTGGGAAGGGCGAAGTTGGCGATAGGAATATTGCAGCGGCAGAGGCGGGATACGACTATGTCAAGTCTGAGCACAAAGGCAACTTTCGTAAGATCAAGCCCCTTTCTGAGACTAAGAGAATGCTGCTCAACGGCAATGAGGCAATATCTCTGGGGGCCATTGCCGCAGGATGCAAATTCATGGCTGCCTATCCTATGACCCCTGCCAGCTCTATCATGGAATATATGGCAGCCAAATCAAAAGAATTTGATTTGGTAATGGTCCACACTGAGGACGAGATAGCTGCCATCAATATGTCTATTGGGGCTGCCTACGCTGGTGTCAGGGCCATGACTGCCACCTCTGGCAGCGGCCTTTGCCTCATGGTGGAAGGCATAGGGCTGGCGGGCATTACTGAAACACCAATAGTGATAATTGATGGGCAGCGACCCGGTCCAGCTGTAGGCTTACCCACCCGAACGGAGCAGGGTGACCTTCAGTTTGTGCTTCATGCCCACCACGGCGACTTCCCCAGGGCTGTCTTGGCACCGGCTACCATTGAAGATGCCTTCTGGGTAACGATCAACGCTTTTAACTGGGCAGAAAAATATCAACTGCCGGTTATTATTTTAACCGACCATCATCTGGCAAGCTCCTACGCCACCGTTGACCCGTTAGACCTCTCGCAGATAACAATTGACCGCGGCATGTTATTTTCAGAGAAAGAGGATGACCCCCTGGAGTACATGAGACACAGGGTAACAAAGTCCGGTATTTCTCCCCGAGCCTTCCCCGGTCTGGGCAAAGCCCTGGTGGTCACCGACTGCGACGAACACGATGAGGAAGGACACCTCACGGAAGATGCTGGGGAGAGGACGGCGCAGGTGCAGAAAAGACTGCGGAAGCTTTTTCCACTTGAAAAGGAGATCGGCACACCACGGAAGTACGGTCCTAAAAAGGCGGAAACAACTCTTATAGGCTGGGGCAGCACTTATGGAGCTATCCATGAGGCAGTCGATATCCTACGCAAGGAAGACGCCAGCGTCAATATGCTTCACCTCAATGAACTATGGCCTTTCCCGGCGAAGGCGGTAGCCGATGCTGTCAGTAAGGCCCGAAATAGCTACGTCATTGAAAACAATGCTACGGGACAGCTTGCCCGCCTCATAAAGGCAGAAACGGGATATGATGTTAGCGGTCGAATCTTGAAATACGACGGGCGGCCCTTTACACCAGCCTATATCGCCCAAGCAGTGAGAAAGGAGGGGCGCTAAAGATGGTTACAATGTCTGATTATGCTGGACTTAAGCCGGCGTGGTGCCCAGGTTGCGGCAACTTCGGCATATTGGAGGCATTAAATAGAGCACTGATTGAGATGGAGATTGAGCCTCATCAGGTCTTATTAGTCTCCGGTATCGGCCAGGCAGGCAAGCTACCTCACTACACCAGAGGCAACGTGTTCAACTCCCTGCATGGCAGACCGGTTCCGCCAGCTATCGGCGCCAAGATTGCCAATTCTGAGTTGATAGTCATCGCCGTCAGCGGCGACGGGGATGCCTACGGCGAGGGGGGCAACCATTTTCTCCATGCTGCCCGTCGCAATCATGATATTACCTATCTGGTGCATGATAATCAGGTCTACGGGCTGACCAAGGGACAGGCATCCCCCACCAGTGATGTCGGTTTTATCACCAAGACGACGCCTTACGGAGCAACTAGCCCGGTAAATCCTATCGCCCTGGCGATAGTCAGCGGCGCCAGTTTCGTCGGCAGAGGCTTCGCCGGGGATATAGACCACCTTTCCCATCTTATTAAAAAGGGTATTACTCATCGGGGATTCGCCCTCATCGATATTCTGCAACCCTGCATCTCATTCAACCATAAGAATACCTTCCAGTGGTATCGGGAACGGGTATATAAGCTGGAAGACGAAAGGTATGACCCCAGCGACAAGAAGGCAGCGCTGGAAAAGGCGCTTGTATGGGGAGAGGGAATTCCCATCGGAATTATCTACGAAGAAAATTTACCGGTTTACGAAGACCAGCTACCGGCACTGAGCGAAGGACCGCTGGTGAAACAGAAAATTGCCCCCCGTCGAGTTGAGAAACTCCTGGCGGAATTTATGTGAGTCGACGTGATTTCGGCGATAGGAAGGTGACCAATATGAGAATAGGTCAGTTCATCGCAGAGAAAGGGGAAAGCCTTTCCTTATGCAGCGTTACCTAAGGTCGAAGAACAAGGAATATTTTTAGGGGGTTGTAATATGCCAACAGTAAAAGCGTTTTTCACCAATATGTCAGTGCCCATGCCTCTGGGAAGGAAGCTGAAACTAGTGTTTCGCAATAACTTTATAAAGATCTGGCGAAGACAGAACTGTTGTGGTCATCCAGGAGAACCAGGGTGCTGTGAGGGGTCTTCAGACAAGCACCACTCCCATGGGTCATGAAATTGCGTTCTTCAGGTTACTTAACAACGCAGGTATGAGCTCTGTGATAGAGGGATGGATATGCATGCTTGTTTGTATCTGGTCAATTCCACCGCCAGATGCCATGGCATTTATCACTTCCTGAATCAGAATAGGCGCATAGGGGCCAATGATGTGAAAACCCAGTATCTTTCCGGTACCTGCCTCTAAAACAGCTTTGGCGAAACCGTTTTTCTCCATCATAGCCTCACCCTGGGCCACGTCTGAATACTCAGCCTTGCCGACCAGAACCTTGTGCGCTTTTCTGGCATCTTCTTCAGTCATTCCTACGGATGCAATCTGTGGGTGGGAATAGACGGCGTGAGGGGCAGCGCTGTAGTCCATCTTTATTTTGCGGCCATGGATGGCATTATCGGCAGCCAGCGAAGCTTCTACGTTGGCTACATGCGTAAACATCTGCTGACCATTGGCGTCTCCCACAGCGAATATGTTCTTCTTGGTGGTCTCAAGATACTCATCTACCTTGATAAAGCCTCTTTTATCAACCTCCGCACCGGTATTCTCCACCCTCAGCAGGTCGACATTGGACCTCCGGCCCACGGCGACCAGAATTCTCTGCGCTGTGAATTCCTTTTTCACGCCACTCTTTGCATCCGTTGCGATAACAGTAATGCCACGCCCGTTTACCTTCATTTCTTCAGCCCGAACATTGGTGTAAACATCCATGCGCCGGCCTAGCTCCTTCTTCAGAACCTCCGATATTTCTGGTTCTTCAGCGAGGACGAGACGGTCAGCCATTTCCAGTATGGTCACCTTCGTACCCATGGCGGCAAAAAAGTGGCCGTATTCCACTGCAATATAGCCCCCACCGATAATTATGAGACTTTCCGGTCTCTCTTTTAATTGCAGTACGGTTTCATTGCTCAGGAAGTCCACACTATCCAAACCCTTTATCGGTGGTATTAGAGGGCGCGAGCCGGAGGCGATGAAAATCTTATCGCCCTTTATTTTTTCACCGTTAACCTCGATAGTGTAATCGTCAACAAAGTGTCCTTCGCCTTCATAGAAGTCTAGATTTTCTGCGTGGGAGAGCCCCTGCCTCATGTGTTCTTGATTTTCCAGTACAGATTTCCTCATACGCTCCATGATGAAGTCGAAGTCGATATTCTTTATCTCGGCTTCAATACCCAGCTTTCTGGCTTCCTGTATCTCGGCTATCCTGTCAGCAGCGAATATGAGCATCTTGGATGGTATGCAGCCAAGATTGGCACAGGTACCTCCGAGTGGGCCTTTGTCCACAAGTGCCACATTTGGGCCATGGGCCAGGGCTTCATCGACAATATTCATTCCGCACCCTGAACCGATGACAATGACATCATATTTTTTCATAATCCCTCCGATCTCCATTTGCCTGGTATTTAAAGGCCTCGCCAGCGGTGACAGGAAAACCAGCAGCTACCCATGCCTTTACACTACCGGGGACATTGTAGACACTCGGATAACCAACCCGAAGCAGAGTGCTCGCACCAAGCCCGGCGTGGTGTCCCCTATTATAAAACACTCCAATCGCTTATGTTTTTGGCCGTAGAGGCGACACTTATCAATAGGCTATGATGTTAGCCACCCACCATCAATAACAATGGCAGCCCCACTTATATAATCAGCCTCCTCGGATGCCAGAAAAACGGCAAGGCTAGCAATTTCCTCCGGTTGTCCCAGTCTTCCCTTAGGAATTCTTGCCAGCACCTGCGCCAACTGACCGCCTTCCTTGACTCCTTTAGACATGTCAGTATCTATCGCCCCGGGGCAAATCGCGTTCACATTTACACCTTGGGAAGTAAATTCCAGTGCAAGTGCTTCGGTGAGAGCCATTACACCACCTTTTGATGCCGTGTAATGAGCTATAAGAGGAAAGGCAATGCCACATCCACCAGAAGAGATTGAGGCGATGTTAATGATGCGCCCCCATTTGTTCTTGATCATGACTCTACCAGCAGCCCGAGCACAGAGAAACTGCCCCCTGAGATTTACATTTAAAGTCTTGTCCCAGTCTTCATCCGTAAGCTCCAGGAACGGCTTGAAAGTCAAGATTCCTGCATTGTTTACCAGGATGTCGACTCTGCCAAACTCTGCCACTGTTCTCTTGACCATATTCTCGACGTCGTCGCTGGAACTGACGTCACACTTGAGTGCCAACCCTTTTCTCCCCAGCTTTTCTATCTCATCAACAACCTTCTGACAATCTTCTTGGCTTATGTCACTCACAACTACGTTGGCTCCTTCCCTGGCCAGAGCTAAGGCAATAGCACGCCCCATCCCTCTCCGAGCCCCAGTTACAATCGCTGTTTTGCCGCTTAGCCTCATGCTTCTTCACCTCCTTGGTTTTATGATATGCCGAACCACACTAGATATGAGATTTCACGTCGCATATTTCGTCTTTCATACAATCCTGATTGTAGACCCTGCAGATTTCTACTCTTAGAAATACGTTCCTAACCACTGGCTGTTACTCCTGGGGCTTTGACTCAAGGTAATCCCGTAGCGCTCCGCATTTCCTTACTCCAACCAGTCTCCAGGCTTGAACGAAATTACTGGGCACGGCTTGGCACCATGCACACAGTTCGAGTGAAATTATAATTTGCCTGCCATAGAGAAGTCATAAAATATCGATGGGAGATATTACAAAACTATGACATTCTATATTTGAGTCCAAAGTGATAAAAGTTGCAGACGCAGGCCACCCATGAGTATAGAATTGTACGATAAAGAAAAAGGTGGTGCACTGGTTAAAATAAAAGACGAAGTAGAAGGTTCCTGAGCTCTTCGCTACAGTGTGAAAGCTCTAAGTAAATAGTAAAATGACGTATATTTGTAACTTTTATTGCTTTCATTTTTTGACTTTTCCATTATCCAGTAATTAAACTAATGAATAAATTGTATAGATGAGGATTCTGGTCAGATTTTGCTATCTCCTGGGGATATGAGGTATGGCTGTTCAGTTGGAGTTTTTAAAGAGCATTCTGTACTTTTCCGATCTTGGCCTTGATGAGCTTGAGTCGATCAGAAAGCTCGCCTTTGAAAAAACTGCTGACAGAGCAGAAATGGTCTTGCTTGAAGGTGAATCGGCTGCAAATCTGTATTTTGTCGCTTCGGGGGTGGTGAAAGTGTTCAAGACCTCGGTCGAAGGAAAGGAGCAGATCTTGAGCATCGTGCGCCCCGGCGAGTCCTTCAATGATGTCCCTATCTTTGATGGTGGTCCAAATCCCGCCAGTGCTCGGGCTATGGGCCCCGTTCTTCTTTATGGGATAAAAAAGAATGACATGGAAGCTATACTCCGGGACCATCCAAGGATAGCATTGAATGTAATTAAGGTACTGGCAAGGCGAGTGCGTCACCTCGTATCGCTGGTTGAGGATCTGTCTTTCAAGCATGTCATCGGCAGGGTAGCCAAGATACTCTTTGAGCACGTCGGAGGTGAGATGGGCCGTGGGCCACGGCTTACACAGCAAGAAATGGCAGCTATGGCAGGTACTGCTCGAGAGGTAGTGGGCAGGTCGCTAAAGGCATTAGAAGAGGAAGGGGCGATCAAGTTGGATCGCCATCGCATAATAATTACGGATAAAGAAGCTCTCCAAAAGATAATGGAGGTGTCTTCTTGAGACAAATATCACAGACAGATGGCAAGCTTTACTTTTAAAATAATTGGAATGGAGACTGAGAGCCGTGGCTGAAATGCCTGTTATAGACCCCAAAAAGTGTGATGGGTGTGGGTTATGCGTTGGCGTGTGCCACTTAAATGCTCTGGCGATAGTTAACAATGTTATTACCATTATTGAAACAGTGGAGTGCGACTGGTGCACAGACTGCGAAGCCGTTTGTCTCACTGGGGCCATAAGTTGCCCCTTTGAGATAATTCTCCAAGAGCTCTAGAGACCAACCAAGACCTTTTATACAATATTTTCACCCGCTTTCCTGGCTAATCTTCCAGTATCCCATGTTTCCCTGTCCCGTCGCTGTGCCTGTATGAGATAAAAGTCGCATACAAGGATTGCCTCTGTACATATAATTATTTTGCATGAAAGCTGCAGTTGGCCGAATGAAGAGTACAAAGGAGGTTGAAAATGATAACGGTTTTAGAAAACGTTAAAGATAGAGAACAAGTTTCTTCGGGGGATGAGGATTTGTATTTGGCTGGTGAAGAGGTTGGCCAGGAAGCAGAATTCTCCAAGCTTGAGATCACTCCTCAAAAGCGGAAGGTTGAACTTGATGAGGATACGTTGAATTTATACTTCGATGAAGTGGGGCAAATTCCCCTTCTCCATGGTGAAGAGACGAAAATACTGACCAGCCAGATAGAGGATGGGAAGCATCTTGTCCGACTTGAGAAGGATTGGATTGCCGAACATGGCGCTCAGCCGTCGGCAATCGACCTGTTGTTGGCATCGGTGGAGCGATTCAGTCAGGCGCGTTTGCTTTTTGAGACCCTCTACCAGTATCTTGAACTTCCTTCTCACGGAAGCATAGCAGAGAAGGTATCGAACCCAGATCTACGTCGTGCAATCGATGGCAATATTGATCAGAATTTATCCAGCGCTATAGCTAAAATAACTGGAGTAAGCCAAACCAGAATCGAAAAGAGCGTGATTGAATTGTCGCTGGACAGCCGGCTAATACCTTGGCATATCATAGAAGAGGCAGGCCAGAAAAGTTCACTGATCGAATTTGGGGAGATGCTGCAGTCGCCGGAATTTCGTGACAAACTGGAAGCGTATCGCTCAGAAATTGTCAAGCACTTTGAGCAAATAAGGGAAAGGACACGCAGGGCAACCAACCACATGATTCAAGCCAATTTGCGCCTGGTGGTAAGCGTAGCCAAGGGACATATTGATTGGGGCGTGCCTATGCTTGACCTCATCCAAGAAGGCAATATCGGGTTAATGCAGGCAGTGCAGAAATTTGACCATCGCAGAGGCTATAAGTTCAGTACCTATGCTATTCCCTGGATCTGGCAGGCAATCAACAGGGCAGTTAATGACCAGTCGCGCATGGTGCGCCTGCCGGGACACGTGGTTGACGATCTGACGAAGCTAGTACGGGCAAGGAATAGCTTAGCTCAGAAGCTTGGCCGCCAGCCGACTGAGAAAGAACTAGCTTCTGAGGCAGGATTGCCGTCCAAAAAGATAGAATCGCTGCTTAAGGTGATTTCGGGCGTGCCTGTTTCTTTGGACACAGCTGTAGGAGAAGATGGAAGCCAACTTGGTGATTTCATTGCAGATCAGGCGATTCTGCAGCCTGAGGAGCAGTCCACTGCAAGCCTGCTCAGGGAAGAATTGAGCAAAACATTAGAGTCGCTGACACCCCGAGAACGACGCATCATTGAGTTGAGGTTTGGGCTGGGCAATGAGTACAGTCGAACCCTAGCAGAGGTTGGCACAGAGTTAGGTCTCAGCAAGGAGCGAATACGGCAGATTGAAAAAGAAGCACTGGCTAAGCTGCGCCATCCAAGTCACAGCCGCGAGTTGATAGGGTATCTCGGATGACAAGTTTTTAGGCTGGTTAATTTTGATTTTCTGTTCAAGTTTCGGCATCTTATATGCCGCCTCTTTTTGGCGGGGAATAAATCCCCGCCCTACAAAGCCTGATTCATGCAGTCACGTTTTGTCAGGTTCTCAGGAAGCCGTGGCACAGAGATTTGATCAATTATTGGATGCCGGTCGGCACACTGAAATTAGAGAGGCTAGTGTTAGCAAATTCTGAGGATTTAGCTGGTAGGCCGTACAGGGCTTGAACCTGTGACACCCTGATTAAAAGATACAAAAGGTATGTTCCTGAGCGTGGAAACAAGTGATTCCTGATACCTTTTTATTGGCGATTTAGCTTCAGGTGGTACTGTTTAGTGCCACCTTATCATTTATGTTAGTAAAAAGTTCGTCTACCTTATTTTACTTCTCGTCAAGAGTGGGATACAACTGGTCACCAAGATTATTGGGGTCTAATGCCTGTTTAATCTTACGCTGCCAGGTATGTGTGGCTGGCTGCTTGGCCAGATCTTGCTGCAGTTCTTCGTGCGTTTTACCTACAGCAAGGTACATGCCTTCCTTCCCGGGCGGGATATTATGCCTGGCTTCTTCTTGTATACAGTGCTTCATCCACTCTACGGCGGCAGCAGTCGATATCTTATCGGCCACATCATAAAAACCGAACTGCTCCAGCCCGCATTGCCCCCCGCCTCCGATAGAGCCGACGCACCCCATCATCGAATCGCTGCCACAGTCCACCAGTAGTCCCTTCTCCTGGTATTCTTCGGTCGCATCTTCGGCAAGCGGTTCGTATTTTTTCACAAAGTCTGGCGTGCCGGACTGCATGAAGTTGCCTACCCAACCACCGGTATAGACGAAGTTCAGATTCTTCTTACCCATCTTGAGCAGGTACAATAACGCAAACTGCTCCATTTCCGGCTCCAGCCACTTCTTGACTTTCCAGCCCCCGGTTTCTTCCAGTATCCGCTCCAGCGCCTTCTCCTGATACTCAATATCCCGCTGGCTCATGCCCACCAGCACCAGCTGGAATGATATCCTCATTTCTTCAGTGAGCTCTTTTACCTCCTGCTTCTGCATAAACTCCTCGATGTCATCAAGCGATTTGGTGGGATCCTGGTAGAGCATCCAGAAAGCCGGACCCAAGTCCGCACCCAGCATGGTCCACTGCCGGTGCGCATAGTAACCTATCTCGTTATCATATAATCTGTAATAGGCTTCGAATAAACTATCCCAGTCCTTAAAGGCCAAAGTATATGCCCTGAAGTTTCCGGGCAGCGGAGAGCGGTAAGCGGGCACAGTACCCTCAACAGGGAACTCCGCCGGTCCCGGCCAGGGAGACAGCTTCACGGCGCATTTGGTATATACGCCCAGACCACCTCTGGCTCCCAGCGCTCCCCTGACGATACCCCTCATGCTCAGGCCCGGGCCTTCAGCACAGAACCAGCCGCACCCGGAACCGATGGAGCCTGTTCTTAATATTTCACCATTGGGCATAACCCACTCCGCCCCCAGCAGGTTCTCCCTGAGCTCGCCGGTGTAAATCGAGGTGCCGCCGCTTCCGTGATAACAGGTAGCGCCGACTAATGTAGAGCAGCTGGCCCCGGCTCCGGTCACGGTGCAATTCAGCCCCCGTTTCATCACCTCTGCCTGGAGAACACCGGCGATAGCATACGGCTCTATCACGGCGAACATGTTCTTCTCATCAATCTCAAGGATACGGTCCATACGCCGCATATCCAACTGGATAACGCCCTCAGTAAAAGGAGCACCGTAAAAGTACCATCCCGTGGAATAGGCTTTTACTTTTATCTTGTATTTGTTGCAGGTTCTTACTATCGCCTGGACTTCTTTGGTACTACCCGGCAACAAAGCGGCCTCCGGCCGGGGCATGAACTTGCTCTGGTTGGGTCGGACGGTTTCAGCCAGCCACTGGTAAGCGTATGAGTCCATTACAGCGGGGTCTTCTGAGATATATCGGGGGCCCACTATATCTTCCAAAGCACGGTAGGCGTCTCTTGATAATGCCATTTTCTACTCCCTTCTGTTGTTATAGCGCCATCTGAATAAGATCTATAATGTCATAGACCTGGATTTTTTCACCTTGGTTTTTGACCGTATCGGCAAAGTTCCCTTCACACCACGGGCAGGCGCTGACTATCGCCTCTGCACCAGTGGCCTTTGCTTCGGTAAGCCTTTCTGCGGCGGTCCAAGCGGCAAAGTCCGGGTACGCTTCCAGTACCCCGCCGCCGGCACCACAGCACCAAGCATACTCTCTGATTCTCTCCATCTCCATTAGCGCTAGGCCCGGTATGCTCTTTAAGACGTTCCTTGGGGCATCGTATACCCCCCAAGCACCGGTATACCTGGGTTTGCTCGGTTTCCACACTGGAATCTGCCCGTATATTTTCTCTTTACTGCCCTGCCAGGACACATACGGCTCGCCCAGCCTACCCAGATGGCAGGGGTCATGATAGGTAACGGTCAAAGGCACACTCCTGGTCAGTTTTATCTTGCCTTCCTTGATAAGGCGGTTGATATATTCCACCACGTGAACAACCTCAAAGGTGAAACCTATCTCAGGATAAAGCCGTTTAAAGGTGTAGTAACACTCAGCACACGGTGTGACTACCGTCTTCACTCCGGCATTAGCCCATACCCGGGCGTTTTTTCTGGCAAATCCGTTCAGCTCTTTATGGTATCCCCACTGGTAAACCCTGCCGCCGCAGCATGATTCGTTCTCCCCCATGATACCGATATCCACACCAGCGTCCCTGAGCATCATGACGGCCACCCTGGCTGTCTTCTGCAATCCCTCATCATAGCTGTAACGGCAGCCGGCATGAAAGACCACCGCAGCCTTTTCCTCGGCCAGATTTTTTACGTCCAGCCCATCAGCCCATTTGCCCCTATTCACCCCGGGCTCCATCATCATATTCTTTTCTTTCTGAAGGTTATCAATATAAGGCTTGTGCTGGGGCAGCGTCTGTCCATCTTCAACCAGCTTGAAGCGCATTTCACGCATTACCTCCAGCCCCCGGATGTTATAGCGGCAGATTTTATCGGAGACATCACATGCCCCACCCATCTGGCATTTCCAGACAATATCTTTCAGCTCGTCATTATAGCCGATCCTACCCTCGAGCAGGGAAAGAGCGACGGATAACCTGCCACCGAGGGAGTAGGCCTGAAAATTACAGTACTCAATGCTGGGGCAGGCCCTGGCAAACCTGGCGCTTTTTATGTGGTCAAGCGGGATCCACTTGCAGTAGGAGCAACGGCTGCAGTCCGTACAATCATCCCTATAGTCCTCTAAAGCCATGTCCTTTTATACCTCAACTTTCCATTTTTGCTAGAAACAAAGCTTCCCCGGGTTCAGTATATTATTGGGGTCAAATATCCCTTTGATGGTCCTTATCATTTCCTTGTTACTGGCATCCCGGTTATACACCATATCCGCCCATATACCGTAAGGGCGGGAGAAATAAGCCCCCTGCTTTATCAAGGCTTCACTGCACGTCTCCAGTAATTCCATAACACGGTCAATTTCTATCTTGTCCCCAGAGTTGTAAGGTAGATTGAATTCACAGTGACAGGCGGTACCCTGGTGCTGCGGCTGGAGGTAAATACCGATATCCGAGACCGGATAGCGCAGCGCATTTGCCGCAGCAAAAACCGTATTGACAAATTCCGGAGTCTTATCCAGCGTGGTCATGAAGAAAATATCCTGACAGGCACCTTTGTAAGTTAGCTTCCAATAGGCTGCCGGAGACGGATTGAGTATGGTTGACATTACCTGTCCGCCCCCGATGCCGGAAACCGCTGGAAGTAATTCTAGGCCGAACTGCTGCACTATGTCCCTGGTATCTTTTTCCTGAAAGTCCACCTTTTCCTCCGGGAAAAGGTCACGCCCAGCGATTCCCATAATGATAACCCATGGTGGCAGTTTACTTTTCAGGGCTTGCATTCCGTCAGCATCCCTACTCAGGATAGCAGCCAAGTTAGCGCTGTTTAATACAAGGAACTCATCCCCCAGCCTGACTCTCAGCAGTCGATAAGCGCATTCTATCAGGCCTTTCAGGTCATCCGACGGTATGAAGAAAAACCTGTGCACCTTAGGCAAAATCTCACATTTTACTGATGCCCAGGTCACGATACCGATACTCCCCTGAGCACCGGAAACGAGCCGGTAATAGTCCACCTGACCAGGACCTCCGGAGAAAACTTGAGCCAGACCCATTTCCCATTGCTGCTCAAGCGTGGGGTAATAGCCACCTGCCTCGCCGGTTCGCAGTATCTCCCCATTGCCCCAGACTACCTCCAGGCATCTCAATGGCTCAAGCAGTGTGTGGTTGTACTTGGGCACCAGTGTCGGCTCCCTCTCCAACAGACTGGCGACTACTGACTTTGACTGGCGGGGGAGCAGTGGCGTGGAGAGTCTCAAGCCCTCTTCAGCTAAGGACGGTTGCAGCTGCGCATAGGTTATTCCCGGCTCAATTAGAACCATCCTGTTTCTGCGGTCAATCCTGATAATCTTATCCATCCGGCGCAGGTCAATGATGACCGCTTCCGGCACGCTCGGCACGGTATCACCACGAAAGTGGGGCTCACCTGAACTTACGGGTACCAGGGGTGTTTTTGTTTGGTTGGCCCACATCACAATCTTTTGCACATCATCTGCATTACGGGGTTGTACGACTAATCGTGGCCGCATCGGCAAGGTAAAGCTATTATCATGAGAGTACCTGTCAAGGACCTCGGGTTTATTGATGACCTTTTGCTTGCCTATTATCTCCATCAGATTATTACTTGTCTTGACATTCAATTCTCAATCTCCCCCGTTGTCATTATTAAACTGAGAGTGTCTCATTTTTGATATTATTTGCGTCTACGAAGCAGACGGTCAATCCGGAAAATCTGAAAAGATTCTGAACTGAGTCCCACAAGCGCTTCATGTCTACTGATTAACTGTCTTAGTAGTTACAGAAAACAAGGACTGAATTTAAGTAATAATAAAAGCTTCTTTGGTATATGTCAACACCACTGTTGACAAATGTCTGGAAAGAGATGACCTGGTTATCGTGGACGAGTTGGGATTCGTGCCGTTTGATCGCGCCGGTGGTGAACTCCTCTTCAACCTGCTATCTGAGCGATATGAGCGCCGGTCGACCCTTATCACGACTAATCTGGCCTTCGGCGAATGGGTGCAGGTCTTCGGTGACGCTAAACTTACTACCGCAGACCCATTGAGGATAGCGGGACCCAACCTTAACATTACTTCTATCCTGTCCTAACAATGGGGTCCACCTCCAAGATACTGTAATTATTAAGGCATATACTCAGGTGCTCTGCGATAAGGGGATCTGTAGTCCGGGTCTTTCAGATATGGGCATGTATTACCGCATTTCTGTTTATTAGCGCATTTAATAACGTGAGATCCATCGTCAAACTTCACAATATAAGCACCAGCATGATAAATCGGGCAGCTTATGCGACGCCTTTCAACTATACTTGCCATGCTTAGTTATGTCTCCTTAAGAAGCGTTCTTAGTTTATCTTCACGATCCTTTCTTTTCTTGGCTACTATTAAAAAAGTCCTGGGTACATCTGCCATAAACGCTTTTGATTGTTCGGCAGCATCAGTGTAAAACGAGATGAGCTTCTGTTCCATATCAATGGCCTGATTTAAGGCATCAATGTGGCCTAGTTCCTTCGCGGGTTCTCTCTCAAACGTATATTTATCGGTTTCTACACTGAAGGCAAAACACCCCTCAATGGCATCAGTAATAACGCCGTAGTATGCCCTTTGAATCATTATTGTATATTTATTATTCTCTTTGGAAAAGGTGAGAAAAAGCTCTGCCGCTTTGGGATATCTTTCTGCCATCTTTTCATAAAAGCCAGCAGAATCCGCTTCCAGCTGCTTAGCAAAACTGATAACCGAGGCGCTTGTATTTAACGGCATTTTATATCTCCTCCATTACTAGGGCCACCTTTCAATTACCACCTTGCTTTCTGTAAAGAAGCGGATGGCCTCCTTACCTTGAGTGTGTAAGATTCCGAAGAAGGAGTCGCGCATCCCGCTGAAGGGGAAAAATGCCATGGGTGCCACTATACCGACGTTGATACCAACGTTCCCGCTTTTAATTCTATACTTGAATTCTCGAGCAGTTCTTCCATTCGAGGTAAAAATAGCATCTGCATTATGGAAGGGATTGTCGTCACATATTTTAATGGCTTCATCAAGGGTTTTGACACGGATAATACCCATGGTGGGGCCGAATATCTCCTCGGTAACTATCTTCATTTCAGGTTTAACGTTTTCCATGATGGTTGTGCCCAGGAAACAGGTGTCGGGATAGTCTCCTTTAATTTTGAAATCACCCCTGCCATCAAGTATTATCTTAGCACCTTCTTCAATACCACTACTGATATATGAAAGTATTTTTGTCTTTTTCTCGGTATCACGGACAGGACCCATCTGAACTTCCTCATCAAGACCATTACCAATTACTATCTTCTTAGCCGTGTCTACAACACCGTTAATAAATTCGTTGTAGAAACGGTCATCATCGCCAACAATAATGGCATTCTGACCAGCTAGGCAGCGTTGCCCCGCATTACCGAAGAAAGATGTCATCATTGCCGGTATGGTTGCTCTCAGGTTGCAATCCGGCATGATTACCATAAAGTTTGAGGCTCCGCCCTGAGCAATGACCCGCTTGCCGGTGGCACCACACCTCGGGTAGATAACATCCTTGGCAGTAGGAGTTGAGCCGACAAAAGTAATACCCTCAATATCTGGGTGGTCCAGCATTCCGTTGACCACCGTTCTTCCACCATTCACTACATTCCAGATGCCAGGAGGAAAACCTGCTTCATCTACAAGTTCCGCAATTTTCATCTGGCTTAAGGGAACCTCGCTTGAGGGCTTGATTACGACGCAGTTTCCAGTCGCGACGGCGTAAGGTGCTGACCAGAGCGGAATCATGAAGGGGAAATTAAAAGGTCCGATGATACCAAAGACGCCCAGTGGCGTAGGAATAAGATATTCGTCAATACCGGACGCGATATCTTCAGAATAATAACCCTGCATCAGGGTGGGAATACCACAGGCAACTTCTACATTTTCAATGCCGCGCCTGGTCTCACCTCTGGATTCATCGATTGTCTTCCCATGCTCCTGAGTTTGTACCCTGCTCAACTCTTCAAAATTCTCCTCAAGCAACTCCTTTAAACGGAAGAGGCATCTGGCACGAGCAACCGGCGGAGTTCTCCGCCAATCAGGGAAAGCTACTTTGGCCGCTTCAACTGCGGTGTCAATCTCTTCCTTGGTTGAAATCGGGACTCTGGCAATCACTTCACCATTGACTGGATTGACCACGTCTTGAATCTCACCTTCGGACTCAACCCATTCTCCATCAATGTAATTTTTAACTTCTACTATTCCTTTTATTGGTTCTTCTAAAATCGCCATTATTACCTTCCTGATTTATTATTTATTTTCTTAGACCTTCTTAAATTTTTACTATACATTACCCTGATAGATAGCATCCCGTCAAGTGGTGTAAATTACCACTGCTGATCTCTACCATCGGCATTTGAGCCCCGTCATCCGCCATTGGTCCGAGATTAGGATCGAAGGCTTTCCCTTGTGCCAGGGATTGCTTCTTCGCTGTCCTCCTAACAATGGCAAGAAAATGTATCACTGACGTGCTGAACGGGGATAGTGGGGGCTCTATATCAAATACTGTGGAAATAGCTACGGGATGGTACAAACCCCAGGAGCATTTTCCTCCAGTAAACATCGACATTCCTCAGGCCATAAGATACGCGCTTTAGTGTCTTAACCTCAGTCTGGCAGCCTTCGGTAAAGCTGTTAATTGTCTGCTTACGGAAGTAGTTCGCAACCGCCTTCATCAGTGCTTTAAGGTGCCCACCACTAGTTCACCATCATCCGCCCATCTTAGGCTGAAGATGATATTGCCCGGGCCCTTAACTGCCTCCTCCTTGCTCTGCGGCCAATAGAGCTCGCCTGGGTCTGCTTTGGGTCAGTGAGAGTCTTCAAGGCTGGCATATTTCTCCCGGACCCCTCGATTATGATCCTCAGCGCCACTCTGTCATCATACCTCACCATCACTAGCACTCTGCAGCCTCTGGGCTGAAGCAGCCTTGTGGCAGTATCCTCTTGCCCTTAGCCATGATGATACAAACTCTCCTCACTCTATTCTTCTGCTCAGGAATGCCTGCCACGATAGATTTCTTAAGGCGTTCTTGCCACAGAACATGTTATGGAGCCAGTCAAGAGTTGACAGTTACTACCTGGCGATGATATCCTTGAGACAGGTTATCTCTGGTCATGAAATCATCCAGGTTGGAGGCAAAGAAGACAAGAGGTGAACTAAAGCTTAAACCAGAATCTGGCTGTTTCTAACTACCACATCAGTCCTGCGTAACTGCAGGAAATTCTGAAGAAGGAGGTTTGATATCAGCAATTTATTTGATTTGACAGGCAAGGTTGCTATAGTGGTTGGTGGTGCTGGTGGCATTGGTCGTGCGCAGGCTCTAGGCTTAGCGGAGGCTGGTGCTGATGTCGTCGTGGCCAGCCGTAAACTTGAACATCTTGAGCCGGTAGCCGAGGAGATACAAGCCCGGGGTAGAAAGTCACTTGCGGTTCCCGTGGAGGTTACTGATGAGAAATCAGTAGCGGCCATGGTCGATAGTGTCCTGAAGAAATTCCCTCACATTGATATTCTGGTAAATGCTCATGGTTTGGCGATCCGCAAAGCTGCCGATACCTTTCCAATTGACGAGTGGCAGCAAGTTATGGATATCAACACCCGCGGAACATTCATCTGCTGCCAGGCGGTTGGGCGGGTGATGATCAAGCAGCGTAGTGGTAAGATCATAAACGTATCATCGGTGAGAGGCAGATACGGCCTCCCTGCAGATTACGCCGCTTACTGCGCCAGTAAAGGAGCTGTAGATACCCTGACACGAACGCTCGCTTGCGAGTGGGCCAAGTATAATGTGCTGGTGAATGCGGTCGCGCCCACTATTGTGGAAACCGAACTTACCCGTCCTGCCTTGGCCAACCCCCAGTTTGCCCAGCAGATGAAGTCTCGTATCCCGCTTGGCCGCTGGGCAATGCCGGAGGATATTGTCGGAGCTACCCTGTTCTTTGCCTCAAAGGCGTCAGACTTCATTACAGGGCAGGTCCTTTACATTGACGGCGGCGTAACTACCTGGTAGCAGCGGGAAAATAATTTCTATCAGGAGGCAATGAAATGGACTCGGAGGTCAAACATTATCCAGAGTATTGGGGTGGTAAGAAACTGGCTTATCCTCATGTAGCTCCTGAAGCACCTAAGTTTTCTAGGTCTGTCGTGGTTGGCAATCTGATTTTTGTCTCTGGCTGTCAAGGCATGAACCCGGAAACTGTCAAAACAGAGACTGACGTTTTTGAAGAGCAGATGGTAATAGCCCTTGACAAGGTCAGGATGGCCATGGAGGAGGCAGGAAGTTCCATGAATAACGTTGTCAGGACACTCATGCTCCTCAAGAATTTAGAGGATTATCCTCGTATGCGAAAGACAGAGCTAGAGTATTATCAAAAGTACGCCCCATTTCTGGTGGATAACCCGCCGGCCAGTACTTTTATGCAAGTCGCCAGTCTGGCAAGACCTGAATTCTTGGTAGAGATAGATGTAGTTGGCGTTATTTCCAGGGAGTAAACAGCGTGAGCAGATACAGGTTGATACCTTAGGGCTGACCAATGACTTATGGGGTGGGGCACGACATTCTTGCATATTCAGGGTGAGATTGCCTGAGGCTTAGGGTTGAGCTGCTGAGAACTAAGTAATTAAAATTTCAGGAGGTATATGCTATGGGAAAAGAAGTATTTGTTGATCTAACGCATCCCTTCAGCGCGGAAATTCCCCGCTGGCCTTATTTTGATAAGCCGGTAATCGATAACGCGCACACCATGGCCAAAGGCGGCGTTCTGACGCAGAAGATTACCTGCACGATGCACACCGGTACGCATTGCGATGCCCCCCGTCATGTTATGGAAATCGAGTTCGATGGTAAAAGAGCTCGTTACACCCACGAAATGCCGATTGACGCCTACACTGGCGATGCCGTTTGCCTTCCCATCGAGATCGAGCGCTGGGGACTGATCCTTCCGAAGCATCTTGAGGCTGCCTGCGAAAAAGTAGGCATCAAGCCGAGCGAACTGGAAGGCATGGTCATTTGTCTGAATACCGGCATGCATCGCAAGTTTGACGACTCCAAGGAGTACTATCATTATTCCTGCGGTACCGGCATCGAAGCCGGCAGGTGGTTCGTAGACAAAAAGGTAAAGTGTGTTGCCATGGATATGCAGGCTCTGGACCATCCTCTCCACACCGCTATGGGCAACAACGGCATGACCCGTATGAACCTCCTCGGCGCTTCCGGCTATCCTATCACTGAAGAATACATTCAGCAGTTCGGTGAAGAAGCCTATGCCGAATTTGATAAGTTTACCTACATCAAGGTGCACGGTAAAGAAGCTTATGACAAGAAGTTTGGCGATCTGGAAGCCCTCGGCAACTGGGGTACTTGGGAGCCCTGCCATAAGCTGATGCTGGGTCATGGCATAGTCGGGGTCGAAAACCTTGGTGGAGACTTGGATAAGGTTTCCGGTAAGCGCTTCAGGTTCAACTGCTTCCCGCTCCGCTGGTATATGGGCGATGGCTCCATGGCTCGCTGCGTTGCCGAAATCGGCGAAGACGATCTGAATGATGTACCCGATAGGACCTATTCCTATGGTGGCTGCCTCCCGGAAAGATGAAGTATATAGTTGTTTGTTTACCCCGATAATTCCAAACTAAATATGGAGGATATATGAAAAAGATTAGTTTAGCTCAGGTCAAGCCCTATGAGGCTGCCGGTCATTTCAAGATGGTTGCGCTCAGGTTAAGCGGCAAAGATGAAACAGGAGCTGAGAAGTTCTGGGTGGGCCTTTCCCATTTCCTTCCCGGGGGTGGAGCCGAATTCGGGGCTACGCCAACAGAGAAATACTACCTTGTCCTGGAAGGAGAAATCACGGTTAAGACCAAGAAGGAAGAGATTACCCTGGGGCCGTGGGACTCAGTCTACATCGCCCCCAATGAGGGTAGAGAGATAATCAACAAGACTAACCAGCCGGCCAGTATGCTGGTAGTTATTAACTATTAGTAATCTTCTCTATTCCGAGCAATTATTACAATCCTTGCCCGAGTAGGAGAGGGGGTAGCTTATGAAAGCCGAAGAAATTAATCACGTCGCTTTGCTGGGAGCGGGCATGGTAGGGTATGGACTGGCACTGCATTTTGCCAAGGCAGGTTATCAGGTATCTTTATACTCCC
>Ga0307435_1000305_pt1 | contig 22165 bp, 20 predicted proteins | sample SalMarWE160470MG_FD_202164 | JGI IMG/M metagenome (GOLD analysis project Ga0307435, IMG submission 202164) | Salt marsh sediment microbial communities from the Plum Island Ecosystem LTER, Massachusetts, United States - WE1604-70 | ecosystem: Environmental > Aquatic > Marine > Intertidal zone >... | reverse complement strand
TTTGTCAACCCCGATTCTTAGTGCTTCTCTGGTGTGAAGCCAGGAACAGAAGCGGCAACCATATACTGCGGCAGCCGCAACCATCAGCCTTTCCCTGAGGGCGGGTGGCAGCCCTCCCCTATATACCCTTGTGAGATGTGTCGTGTTTCTTAACATGAAGAGCAAATCAGGGAAAAACCCTCTCCAGCTTCCGTGTACTTTCCTCTTAGACCCCCTCTCATTTATCATCCTCTCCCCTCAGGATGCCTCTTTAGCCAAGGTGACTGTAAACTCGACCGTGACCGAGGTCTTGCCGCCAACTGAGGCTTTGCCCTTCATAAAATAGGCATTACTGACTTTTTCCACCAGCTCTGCTTCAATATCCAGGGTATTGCCGGGCTTAACGATGCTTTTAAACTTGGCGTTATTAATTCGGGTCAAAACAGGAACGCCTCCACTAATGCCACCCATCATTTTGGAGAGCAGGATTGCACCCGTTTGAAAAATGGATTCACAGATGAGCGCCCCGGGCATGATCGGTTGTCCGGGATAATGTCCTGCGAAGACTGGCTCATCGGACCTTATTTCTTTCGCTGTTTTGATTTTTGTTCCGCTTAATTCTACGATCCTATCAACAAACAGAAACGGTGGACGATGGGGTATGGCATTTAGAACTTCCTCCATCTCATAATCCTCCAGTCACCTCAAGAGTGGAACCGGTAACATAGGACACTTCTTTGGAAGCCAGGAAAAGAACGCAAGCGGCCACCTCTTCAGCATTTCCAAATCTTTTTAGGGGAATCCTGGCCAGGTAAGCTTCACGCAATTTGTCTGGAAGGTCTTGAATCAATTCGGTGGCAATAAATCCCGGGGAGACGCAATTAACCGTAATGCCTCGAGTGGCGACCTCTTTTGATAACGATTTAGTCAATGCACTCAGCCCTGCCTTAGCGGCTGCATAGTTTGCCTGGCCTTCAAAAGCATATCTCTCCATCACCGAGCTTATGCTAATAATCCGTCCATATCGTTTGCGCATCAAAATCTTAACAGCAAATTTGCACATGTAAAAGATTCCGGTGAGATTGACATTCATCACATCATGCCAGTCCGATTCTTTCATCATCGCCAGGACAGAGTCCTTTCGGATACCGGCGTTGTTCACCAGGATTTCAAAACTCTCGTATTTCGTGTCTATGTATTCGAAAAACTTTTCCACCTCTTCATACTTGGTCACATCAAGCTTTTGGATATCGATGTTTTTGGCAAACTGGCTATTATCTTGTTTAAATCGTGCCGCCGCAGCTTCGTTGGTCGAATAAGTGACAATAACTTTAGCACCTGCCTTCAAGAAACTCTCGACAATGGCTTTGCCTATTCCTCTAGTGCCACCAGTAACGATAACAGTTTGTCCTTTAAAATCATACATTGGCTATACCTGCTGAGAGAAATTTGTCTACATCATTAGCGACAATTACTCCGTAATTAGCTGCACCTAGCCACCCTGACATTATAATCCCTACGGAGCCAGTATGAAAAAGTCCTGGTATCTCTTTATGGAGCTCCATACTGACCTTCAACCCTTCAAATTTGGTACCAAAAGAGGCACCGCTTAAATGGAGCGTATATCTTTTAAATGTCTTTGGGGTAGCGGCTTCCAGGTGGTCTATTTTATCTCGAATCTTAGGAACATATTTCTCCAAAGCATCAAGCGTTCGTTGAATCAATTTTTCCTTGGAATCGCGATATTCCCCTTCAGACAGATTTGCCCAGTCGTCGTAATTGGCATTGGAGGAGGCAACAATGGAGTACATACCAGAGCCCGGCCGGGTTTGTGGATAATAGATGGAAAATGTCCGGCTGCTAGTATTTTTGCTGCAAAGTCCCTGAGGATCGAATTTTTCCGCCTCTGAGGTGAAAAGAAGATCTCCTATGTAGTCAATCCTCTCGCCTTTTTTGATACCTACATAGACCTGGCAACTACTGTTATTGAGGCGCACCTTTTTAGCCTCTGTAACGAACCTTTCAGAAAAATTCTCGTCCCCGACCAGTCTGTGGATGGTTGATAACAAATTACCATTGGAGACGACAGCCTTACTCTTGATCATCTTTCCGTTCGCTATTACTCCGGCAGTTCTTTTCGATTCTGTCTTCCCTTCCTCGATCATAATTTTTTCCACCAGGCACTTGGTCCGAATATCGACGCCGTTTTTCAGAAGTTCTTCCCTCATTTTTCCGATAAACTGGTCTGTTCCTCCTCGAACAGTATAAACACCTTTGCTCATAAAGTTGGAAAACACAATTCCATAAGTTATCGCGGGGTCATCCAGGGTTGATCCGTTGGCATAAGTGATTGACTCCATTAACATGCGGTGAACATCGTCCCGGCCAGGAAAGAATTTTTCAAAAAATTCTCTCGTGGTAATGCTTTGGTCATCGTAAAAATTCATGTTTCTCGCTGTATCAAAAAAGCCTTCAATATTCTCCCGGGGTATTTTGAATTGCTGCTCCAAGATGCGTGTAAAATCCTCCCTGTCATAAGTTGTGGTAAACGAGAACTGGGGGTTGTCAAATCTGATCCCCTTGAGCTGAACAATCATATTAGCAATTTCAGGAGTCCAGTATTTACGGCAGGTTTTAATCATACCAACCGGAAATCCATGTAGGGCGATATCAAAGATATGCCCCTTTCTTTTGAACCAGGTAGCCAATCCACCAAGGTTGTAGTGCTGCTCAAGAAGTACAACTGAGTGTCCTCCTTTGGCTAGCATATTGGCACATGTCAATCCCGCCAATCCACTTCCAATGACGACGACATCATATTCCGATTTTATATCTTTCGACCAGTCCTGACTCATGAATTCCCCTTTTGATTCTGTCCCTTACATTAGACCTTCTGTAGAACGTGAAGATTGGCCATAGAGATACCACTAAGCATTGCTCCAACAATTCCCAGAAATCCCTGGTCTGTGCCGCAAATAAACAGATTGTCCAAATGAGTCCTCCCCGTTTTGGTTTTATTTGGTGTTCCATAGACTGCGCCATTTATGCGGCCTGTGAATCTGTGAATTGTCTTCGGAGTAAAAATATCGGTAAAAATAATTGAATCACGGAAATCGGGGGCGAATTTCACCACCTCTTTGAGTGTGGCTTCCAGACAGACAGCCTTCTGGGCCTTGTACTCCTCTTCACCCAATCTGTCCCAGAGATCGAAGTTAGCCAAGTTGGTTATCCTGATCATGCCCTCTGATAAAGGATTTTCGAATTGAAAGTTATTGGGGCAACAAATGACACCACTGGAAGCATCAACTAGATCGTCAGGTTTACGATAATCAAATCTATCTGAATTATTGTAAAAGGCAATTGTTGTGTTGTAGCCCATTTCGGCGGGTTCTTTATTTAAAATCAGAATAAACTCCACAAATGAAAGTTGACCCACGTGGCAATTGAATTTTGAAGAGTCATAGCCGTTCAACAGTTTCATCGTTTCAACATAGCCAGCGGATGATAGTATTCTATCGACTGTCAAGACCTCACCATTTTCGAGCAAGATTGATTCAATTTTGCCATTAGCACATTTAAGACTTGCTACCGCACACCTCACCTTTAATTCACCGCCGCAAGCCTTGTATTTCTTCACCAGCACATCAAGGATTTGGCGTACCCCCGCTTGGGGGCGGGCAAAGCCTTCGCAAAAGATACTCTTGAACATGATAGCAAACTGTCCGAACTCCATGTCATTCTCTTGAGCATTTCCATAAAACATAAGCGGGCAAAAAATCATATTGCTGAGGAGCGGGTCGGATATAATAGAACTCACAACTTCACGAGCCGAAATCAGTTTGGCATATAAGTTCAGTTCATCATATTCCACAATAGTCTTAAGCAGCTTTTGGAAATTGTCAGCTTGCCTGGGAAAGTTATCGACGACTTCTTGGACAAAAAAGTCGAATTCATTATTAAACCTTAGGGTTTTATCGGGAAATTTAATTACTGACATTCGTTGCGGGCAGAGGCCGAAATCTTCAGCTTTTAGCTTAAGTTGTCGCAGCAGCTTCGGCAATGGTGCTAATTTAACACCTTTGGGAACATAATTGGTCATGGCATGAAGACCGACATCGAATTCATGTCCCCCAAGGTTATAAAACGAGTTCAGCCCCCCAACGCGATAATGTTTTTCCACGATGCAGACTTTTTTACCGTAGTAGGCTAATCTAATGCCAGCGGCAAGGCCAGACATTCCTGCACCGATAATCAGAACATCGTAATCCATGGTAAGGCTCTTTTTAAAATCGAAGGCTAGCTAAACCCTCAACTCTTGGGCAAGATGAAACAAAAACCTACGTTCCCGGCCTGCCAACACTATTGATTAAAGTTCTCTCATCCGTGGCTCTAGATAAGCTGCAGAGCTATCTAACGTGGCTAATTGCATATAGTCATCCTCGGGAACTTCGATACCGTAGCGTTTTCGTAGCTCCATAATGATGTCTAAGAAATCCATTGAGTCCAGTTCCACTTGTTCTCGTATCGGGATATCACTCTTGAGATTACTCAGATCTTCGTCTGGTATGATTTGGGCTATGATTTCCAGTATCGTGTCTTTAATTTGCTCCTTGGTCATATACCCCCCGTTTGTTTATTCTAAGAATGCTTTCAGCTTTATTCCTCAAATCTTTTTACGATAACAACCGAATTGATGCCTAGCATCCCGAAAGAATTATTCAATATATAGTCGACCTTGTCAATTTTTTTTGGTTCATTAATAACCAGGTTGTTAAGAGGACACTCAGGGTCTAAGTGGGCCAGATTGATCGTAGGATGGACAACATAGTCTTCAAAAGAAGGTAAATTACCCGCTAATTCTAAGGCACCAGCGGCTCCCATAGTATGGCCAATAAAACTCTTGGTGTTGTTTATATACGCATGGGGATGTTCGCCAAAGAGTTCTCTAATTGCCTGGCACTCCACAGGGTCTCCTTCGGTGGTGCCTGTACCGTGAGTATTGATAATATCGATATCTTCTGGAGATATACCGGCTTTGTTAAGAGCAAGTTTAATGCACTGAATTTGCCTTTCTTTGTCGGGGAAAATAAAGTCAGTGGCATCTGAGTTGATAGCATAGCCCACAATTTCACTGTAGATCTTAGTTCCCCTTTTAAGGGCGTCGCTTAGTCTTTCTAGAACAAAAATGCAGCCGCCTTCGGACACAACCACGCCATTCCTATCCTTATCAAAGGGGCGACATGCCTTCTCAGGGTCTGGATGAGAAGCCAAAGCCCCTTCGCTTTTAAAGCCAGCAAAAATACCAAAGGAGCCGGTGCTCTCCGAAACTCCACCACCTAAAGCTAAATCGACTTCATTCAGCAGCAGCATTTGTAAGCCCTGTGTAAGTCCAATGTTACCGCCTGCACAGGCGGCCCCCAAAGTATAGTGAGGTCCGGTAATTCCCATATTCAGGGTGACTTCGCCAGCGGGATTATTAGCCACTACTCTTGGATTGTGATGGTGCGACCAATATTTTACATCATAGTCAAATTGCTTAATCTCATAGATTTCGTTTTCGGTTTCCACGGTGCCATGCTCCGTAATCCCAAGGTAAACACCAATCCTCGATTTATCAAGGCAAGCAAGGTCTAACTTGGTATCAGCGATTGCTTCTTGAGCGCAGTAGATAGCAATAGAGCCTGCTCTCGTTCCCCGACGCAATTCCTTCTTTTTTTGATACTTCAGTGGGTCGAAGTGGCATATACCAGCCAATACGTCACCCATGTAGCGGACGTTGAATTTCTGTATCCCGGATTTGCCAGCAAGTAGACTTTTTCGAAATTCCGTCAGATTATTTCCGTTCGGTGACGCCAGGCCAATCCCGGTAATTACGATTCGTGCTTCGTTAGGTTTCCTTGCCGCCATGGGATAAAACTTCCATCAAAAAATGTACATATTAGAGAGGCTTAAAGAAATATAGCTGCATAGCTCCGAAGAAGTATTTCCCTGAACTCATCTTGCTAGGGCCATTTTCTCTACCATTCCAGACCCAACATAAGACAGACTATACCGCTGCCAATCCCCAGCATAGCAACCTTATCACCAGGGTTAAGGCAACCCTCGTCAATTCCGATAGCCATGGTAATGGGAAGAGAAACCGACCCAATGTTTCCTAGGTATTCCACAGTGGAAAAGTCTTTTGTATCATCCAGTCCCAGGGCCTTGAACAATAGTTTACTATGCACGGCACTAACCTGATGAGTAAAAAACCTATCTATGTCGGAGTTGTTCCACCCAAGCTCTTGTTTTGTGGCCTCCCAGGTGTCAGGCGCCAATTTCAGTCCATTTTTCAGGACCCCTTCATAGTCTGTGCGCATATCCGGGAGCTCATCCAAGTCGAGGAAAGAAGCGTCGCCTTCTATACGACAAAGATTATTATGCTGTGAAGCAGCGCGCGTTACCCCGCCAAGAAGCTTATGACCGTCTTGCGACAGAGAGGACTGGGTTAACACCGCTGCCACTGCTCCTGACCCCAAAGTCAGAGTGGCAAAGGCGAGTTTGAGCTTATCTCTGGTGATGTCCGGGTCTTCCAAGAGTTTACCGATTGTTGTGTCAATAAGCCGTTTGCTGTTCTCACAGCCAACCACAATTCCTGCTTTTATTTGACCCAACTCAATCATATTTGCCAGGGTTACCATGCCGTTGATGAAACCCAGGCAGGCATTGGAGATGTCAAAAATGGTAGCTGTGGGAGGAAGGCCCAAAGAGTCATGAATTACGGTAGCTGTCGCTGGCTCCAGAAAATCACGGGATACCGAGGTATGGAGCAGGCATCCGATATCCTCTTTGTTGACTCCAGACTCGCTAATGGCCTTTTCTGCCGCTCTTATACTGGCCTGACTCGGCATTATGCCATCATCCCAGAATCGCCGTTCGCGAATTCCAGTTAGCATTTCCAGACGCCCGTAGGAAAGATTGAATTTGTCGTATATCGGGGCTAGTCTTTCTTCCAGGCTCAAAGATGTAACGATATTCCCAGGAAGTTCATAACCAAAAGACTTAACACAGACCTTTTTGTACTGCATTCAGTATCCTACTTTTCCCTCACCAGCATCGTGAGGAGCTACAACAGAAGTAGCTATATCAACTCCACAGGCTCACTTTTGCTTGCTCGATATTAATTTCGGAATATGGAACTTTGTTCTAAGATTTTCCCACCTCCCTGTGGACTCCGGGGGAATTATCTCGTCTGGAATGTACTTCCCTAATCCAGCAAGAACAGTGCAGACCTTTCTCGAGTTCGCTACCTCGTCAGGGACATACTCATCAGCGGTAGCAATAACGCTAGAAATCAGCTTACGAGGAGCTAATCTCTCGACCCACTTAATTGCGAAGGAAATCAGTCTATTTGGGACACGTTTATCCAAAAAATTGAGGCCAAAGAGCAGCAGCCTATCTGGAGCATATTTATCTACGGCTTTCACAAAAAGGGAGAACCCCCTCTTTGCAAGGGACCTAATTACCGAATCAAGCCTGGGCTTTTTTTCCTTTAATGCTATGTCCTCTGCCATGTCCTCTCCCCAACATACTATATTCTTATCACATTTTATTACTATTTACTACTAGTTGTCAAACACGATAACTTATCTCTACCACCCCGTGATTGACACAGTTGAGTGACCGGGGTAAAATACATTGTTTTGATATGGCTGATGTAAAGATTGGTTCAGGCGAGAGTTTCGAGGCCCTGCTGCGTAGATTTAATAGGCAGGTGCAGCAGGACCGCATTTTAGCTGAAGTTCGCCGCCGCAAGCATTTCGAAAAACCCAGTGAAGAGAAGAGAAAGAAAGCGGCAGCGAAAAGGCGGAAAAGTTCTAGATAGCCCAAAGATGGCGCTGAAGGATAGTATTAAGGAAGCTCTCAGGGGAGCGCTTAAGCAGCAGCAGAGAGTAGAAGTTGCTACATTAAGGTTATTATTATCCGAAATAAAGAATGCCGAAATTGCACAGCAAAAGCTTGCTGACGATAACAAAGTGCTTGATGTTATTACCAAGGAAGCAAAACGCCGGCGGGAGAGCATCGAAGCCTTTAAGAAGGGGAATCGTAGCGATCTGGTAGCGCAGGAAGAGGCAGAATTGGCTGTTCTTATGAGCTATCTCCCTGAGCAAATGAGTCGGGCGGAGATCATGGCAGCAGCACGGCAAGTGGTTGATGCAGTTGGAGCTAAGGGGCCGAGCGACAAAGGCAAGGTCATGTCTCAGCTTATGCCTCAACTCAAAGGCAAAGCTGATGGCAAAGAAGTCAGTGAGATAGTTTTAGAATTGCTTGCTGCTGGCTAGATTTAGAAGACGCGCGAGGGTTTTAAATTATGGCGTGATGGCGGTAAAAGGGCACCGCCATTGTTCTTTACAGTATGAAATCTGGAATCGTTATTTTCCCCACCATCTGGGCTGATCGCAATTGTTACTACGCTCTTCACGCTTCGCTCCTCGGAATGACATCTTGGTGAACGGACTCGGTTAATGAATATCTCTAAGGAAATTCTGGATGAAGTTGCTTTAAGCGAAAAGGAATATCAGCTTATCGTGCAGCAGCTAGGGCGAGAGCCTAGTGAGGTAGAGCTGGGAATGTTCGGCTCGTTATGGAGCGAGCATTGCGGCTACAAGCACTCTAAGCCCTTACTCAAGCTTCTGCCCTCCCGAAGCAAAAATGTCTTAGTGAGTCCAGGGGAAGAAAATGCCGGAGTAGTAGATATTGGCGATGGACAAGCGGCGGTAATGAAAATAGAGTCCCACAATCACCCCTCAGCGATTGACCCATATCAGGGTGCAGCCACAGCAGCAGGCGGCGTTATAAGGGATATCTTTACTATGGGTGCTCGCCCTATAGCTTTACTCAGCTCTCTTCGCTTTGGCCCCTTAACTGAATCCAATAATCGCTACTTGTTCAATGGAGTTGTCAATGGCCTTGCTGACTATGGCAATTGCCTGGGAATACCTAGTGTGGGTGGCGAAGTATTTTTTGCTGATAGGTATACAGGTAATCCGTTAGTTAATGGCTTATGTTTGGGCATTTGTGAAAAAGGTAAGCTGGTCAAAGCCAGGGCCAGTGGTGAGGGTAACTTGTTAATGGTGGTGGGAGCTACCACCGGTCGTGACGGGATTCATGGCGCTTCTGGTCTAGCATCGCGTAGTTTTGAGGATGAGCCAGAGACGAAATCAGTGGTTCCGGCAGGCAATCCTTCCCTGGAGAAACTGCTCATTGAAGCGTGCCTTGAATTAGCGCAGACTGATTGGATTGTAGGCATGCAGGACCTGGGGGCTGCTGGGTTAACAAGCTCTACGGTGGAGTGTGCGGCTAGAGGTGGGGGAGGAGTAGAAATAGATGTAAGCAAAGTATCTCGTTGTGAAGAGCACATGACCCCTTATGAAGTAATGCTCTCGGAGTCGCAGGAGAGAATGCTGGTGATTGTGAAGAGGGGTTGTGAGAAAGAGGTGAAAGCCCTGCTTGATCGCTGGGAAATTCACTCTGATATCATTGGTCAGGTTACCAATACTGGCTTAGCCGTGGTTAAAGAAGGGAAAAAAGTTGTCGCTGAGATTCCCGTGAATTTGTTGGTCTCCCCGCCCCTCTATCGCCAGCGGAGTAAGAAGCCAGCATGGCTTGAAGATCTTCAATCCCTCGATGTGAGTATCGTCCCTGACCTTAAGCCCAGGCAATGCAATTCTGTTTTACTTCGTTTATTGGCTTCCCCTAATATTGCCAGCAGGGAGTGTGTCTATCGCCAGTATGACTCTCAGGCGATGGGTAATACTGTGGTTCCTCCCGGTGGCGATGCTGCTGTTTTGCGTATCAAGGGAACCAAGAAAGGTATTTCCTTAACTGTCGATGGTAATGGGCGGTATTGCTATGCTGATCCTTTCCTCGGTGGAGTGATTGTTGTAGCTGAAGCTGCTCGTAATTTGGTTTGTAGTGGGGCTGAACCTTTAGCTATTACCGATTGCCTTAACTTTGGTAATCCGGAAAAAGCTGATGGTTATTACCAGTTGAAAGAATGCATAAAGGGTATGGCACGAGCTTGTCGGGAGCTGAGGATTCCCGTGATAAGTGGTAATGTTAGCCTTCACAATGAAAGCAAAGGCGAAGCTATCTATCCCACTCCAGTGGTAGGCATGCTGGGGATTGTGGAGGACATAAGCAGACATTGCACTATGTCTTTTAAAAAGGAAGGCGACTTGGTATTTCTGCTGGGCACGTCCTCTCTCTTAACTAGTAGCTCTCAACCCCGATTTCATCGGGGCTCCAACGGCCTTGGTGCTAGCGAATACCTGGAGTTAGTACATGGCTTGGTGAGAGGGAAACCCGGCATTGATCTAGATATGGAGAAAAGGGTGCAGCGCTGTTGTCTGGAGGCTATAAGGCGGCGCTTCATCAAGTCAGCCCACGATTGTTCCGAAGGTGGCTTACTGGTAGCCATTGCTGAAAGTTGTATTTGCGGCAATATTGGCTTTAAAGGCGAGCGATGGAAAGTGAAGGGGAGATTGGATTCTGCTTTCTTTGGGGAGTATCAATCACGTGTAGTAGTGTCAATGTCGGGCGATTCGGCAGTTAAATTGACTAAGGTAGTTAGAAAATGGCAGGTGCCATTGACTTTGCTGGGGAGAGTTGGCGGAAAGCGCTTAGTGGTGGAGGGCTATATTGATTTACCTCTGGCCAAGGTGAAAAGAGCCTGGCAGGATAGCCTTAAGCAGTTATCGGGGAAATGAGAAAACCAAGCCAACAGCCTACAGCCACCAGCGACTTTTAACTCTGTGAAAATGATAGAAGTCTCTCCATTTCGAGGTATATGCTATAACCAAGGAATAGTTGGAGATTTAGCTCGTGTCCTTTGTCCTCCCTACGATGTCATCACTCCTGAACAGCAAAAAATTTACTACGAAAAAAGTAATTACAACGCTATTCGCCTGGAATTCCCCGCTGAAAGCCCGGAGACGGCAGGTGATAGATATCAAAGAGCAGCTATTACCTTTCAACAATGGTTGAAGCACGGAGTTCTTCAGCTTGACAGCGTATCCAGCTTCTATTTACATGACCATTATTTTGAGTATTCAGGCGAAAAGAAGGTAAGGCGTGGGCTAATAGCTCGTGTCAAGCTCGAACCTTGGGGCAGCGGTATATATCCTCACGAAGAAACATTTCCCAAAGCTAAAAGCGACCGTTTGCAGTTAATGCGAGCTTGCCGAGCTAACTTCAGCCCATTGCTTTCTCTTTACCATAATTCCGAGCGAAAAATTGCCTCGATTTTATCTGAGACATCCCGAGCTAAGCCCATGATTGAGACATCAGTTCTCTCTCCCTCGACGGGAGGGGGTCAGGATGAGGGTGGAGAAGCTCATACTCTATGGGCAATATCTGAACCAGAAATCAAGCGGGATCTAAGTCAGTTTCTATCCTCTCAGCCCCTTTACATTGCTGATGGTCATCACCGCTACGAAACAGCGCTGGCTTACCAACAAGAAAGAGCAGAAGAGCAATCTATAACTGGCAAGGAAGCCTTTAATTATGTAGTGATGGAGTTAGTCGACTTTTCTGATCCTGGACTTGTTGTGCTACCTCTGCACAGGCTAGTGCGTAATATAGTGCCTTCTATATTGATGCAGCTGAGAGACCAACTCAGGAACTTCTTTGTCCTTGAGTCTGTTCCCTTCGAAGCTGGTGACTGTCAACTGCCAGCTGATAGCTGTTTGGGAATCCTGGGTTTGCAGCCTGCCTCATTGGTCGTATTGAAGAGGCGTCAAGATATTTCCCTTGAGGCCATGATGCCCGGTAACAGGTCCCAAGCTTATCGGGACTTTGACGTTAGTATTCTTAATCATATTATTTTGGATAAGATGTTGGGGCTCACTTCAAAAGAAAACGTCGCTTATATCGTGGATTTGAAAGAAGCCTACCAGCGGATAAAGGAAGGGGAATATCAATTAGCTTTCCTGTTAAATCCCCCGCAGCCGGAGATGGTCAAGGCTGTTGCCGATGCTCAAGACAGGATGCCAAGCAAATCAACTTATTTTTACCCCAAGCTCCCCGCTGGTTTAATCATTAATCCTCTGGACTGACTGGGTTTGCAGAAAAGGCTATCTATAGCTTTACTGCCTTAGCACTGTAAATGCCAGGAAGGGCCAGTATCTCTTGGAGTTGCTCCTCACCTAGTGGTTCATCGAGAGCTAAAATCATGAGGGCTTTTCCCCGGGGCTGGAGTCTAGATAGGTGCATGGAACTGATATTAATATCGGCTTTACCGGCTATATTACCGATGGTGCCAACAAGCCCAGGTTGATCAATATGGTCGCAGAAAAGGAAATATCCTCCACTGGGCACGATATCCATCCAGAAGTCATTAACCTGGACAATGTGGAGCTCACTATCTCTAATTGTGCCCGATATTGCAGTGGTCCCCATATTGGTATTGACCTCCAGGGTAAGCAAGTTGGAGTAGTTCTGGCAGGTCGCCTCTTTTTCTTCGCTGATCTTCAAGCCACGCTGAGCGGCGATAAGACCGACGTTGACCAGGTTGATTCTTTCTTCGCTTGCTTGCTGTAATAGCCCGCTGATGAGCGCCGTCTTAATAGGATTGCAATCGTAATTACTTACTCCGCCGCTATACATGATGTGTGTTGAGTTTATTTGTCCCTCCGTTAGTTGACTGGCGAGGTTGCCGATAGTTGCAGCTACTCTCATAAATGGTGCCAGTTCGGGAGCTATGTGTGGAGCGTTAACAGCGTATTTGCTAAATCGTCCTTGAAGCACAGCCAGGACTTCTTCAGCGATGTCTTTGGCGATGCTGGTCTGCGCTTCAATTGTAGAAGCGCCCAGATGAGGCGTAACGATTATCTTGTCTTCTTTGAATAGAGGACTATCTGTTACTGGCTCATTCGTAAAGACGTCAAAGGCGGCGCCAGCTATTTTCCCAGTCTTAACTGCCTTGACTAATGCTGCCTCGTCAATCAATCCGCCCCGGGCACAATTGATAATCCGAGCCGTGGGCTTTAATTTTGCCAACGCCTTACTTCCAATTAGTTTCTTGGTAGCTGCTGTCAGCGGCACGTGAAGAGTGATAAAATCAGCTTCTTTAAGAAGCTGGTCCAGGGACACCATGTCTACTTTGAGATTGCGGGCATAGTCTTTAGAGACAAACGGGTCGTGGGCGACCACGCGCATCTCAAAGCCCTGAGCCCGTTTGGCTACTTCAGAGCCGACATTACCCAGGCCGACGATACCCAGTGTCTTATTTCTAAGTCCGCTGCCAACCATATCCTCTCTTTGCCATTTACCGGATTTAAGGCGATTATTTGCTTGTGGTATGTTACGTGCCAGGGCAAGCATGAGGGCGATGGTATGTTCTGCGGCAGCCACAGTATTGCCTGTAGGGGCGTTAACTACCACAATGCCATTCCTGGTAGCAGCATCGACATCAATATTATCTGTGCCCACTCCGGCTCTGCCGATCACCTTGAGTTTCTTCCCCAATTCAATGACCTCTGCTCTCACTTGAGTTTGGCTGCGCACAATCAAAGCATCATAATCGCCAATTATAGCCTTGAGCTGCTCAGGCGCTAGCTTGGTCTTGATATCGACTTGAGCGTGGCTACGCAGGGATTGTATCCCTTCTTCAGCAATTGGGTCAGCGACTAAAATTTTCATCTTTTGGTTAGCTCTTCCTCGCCTGGGGTAAAGCCTTGTTTAGTGCCTCCAATACAGATTTGATATCATCTTCGTACACCGAGCCGAGATGGCCAATGCGGAAGATCTTTCCTGCTAGCTTCCTCTGGCCTCCGGCAATGACTACGTCGTGCTCCTCACGAAGCACCTGAATTAATTTGGGGACGTCAATTTTGTCAGCGGCGTTCACCGCCGTCACCGTGTTAGAGGCATAATCTTCTTGGGGGAAAAGGGTGAATCCCAGCGATTTGATTCCATTTCTCGCTATTTGAGCTACCCGCGCATGCCTGGCGAATATGTTGTTTAGTCCCTCTTTTAGCATTAAATTTAAAGTGGTATCAAGGGCATAGAAAATGGAGATAGCTGGTGTCCAGGGAGTTTGCCCTTTCTGAAGAAAATCTTTGGCTTTGCTGAAATCCCAATAATAGCGTGGCATTTTCGCTTGAGCATGAGCCTGCCAGGCTTTTTCACTTACACTAACCATGGCTAGTCCAGGAGGTACCATCCATCCTTTTTGGGAACCAGTGACAACTATATCACAATGCCAGTCATCGGTAGGCAAATTGATGCAGCCCAGGCTTGAGATAGCGTCAACCAAGAGAAGTTTATCGAATTTCTTGACCACGGCGCTTATGTCACCGAGCCTGTTAGTCATCCCTGTGGATGTTTCATTATGAGTTGCCAGGACTGCCTTAATATCGCCATCTTTGATACTGTCATGCTTCCTTAATACCTTTTCTACTGCATCAAGGTCAACTGCTTTCCCCCATTCAAAACTAAGGCGGATTACTTCAGCACCATATCCTTCGGCGATATCGCCAAAGCGCTCACCGAAGGCTCCGTTGGAGATGGATAAGACCTTATCGCCCGGCGATAGGGTATTGACAATAGCTGCTTCCATGCCACCGGTGCCTGAACCGGTAAGCAGGAAAACGTCTCCTTTGGTCTGAAATGCCTGTTTTAGTTTCTCCGTTGTTGAATTGAGAATTTTGGCAAATTCTCCCCCCCGATGGTTTATCATTTGCCGCCCCATGGCCTCGAGAGCTTGTGGTGGGCAAGGTGTTGGTCCTGGAACACGTAGCTGCATTTTTTATTACCTCCAGATTAGGCTATTTTTTATCAGCTTCGACGATTTTAGCAAAGCGGAGCTTACCGACTTTAATTTTATCACCAAGTCTAATTTCAACAATCTCGTCCCTGACTACCTGTCTGGTTCCATCTGCTCGGATTATCCGAACAGCACCCTGGGCAAGTAACCTTTTAGCTTCGCCCATGCTATTCGCAAATTTATTATCCACAAGCCACCTTGGCATGTCCCTGCGGTGGATCACTTCAACACTAGCTTTGATACCAATACTAGCTCTCACTTCTATTTTGTGAAGTTCTCGCGTCTGGAACCGCCCTTGGAAGTATTCCTCTGCCTCCCGTGCTATCTCAGTACTGTGGAATTGATTTACGATCTCATAAGCCAGGCGTTTCTTGAGGTTCATGGGGTTAACCGAGCGAGTTTTCAGTTGCTCCTTGAACTCAGCGATTTCTTCTTCAGGAACGTCGGTCACCAGTTCAAAATAGTCCATGATAAGAGGGTCGGGGATGGACATCACCTTGCCGTATATTTCCCGGGGAGGCTCAGCAACGCCTATGTGGTTATTTAAGCTCTTGCTCATCTTTTGATGACCATCGGTGCCAACCAGGAGGGGGACGAGGAAAACTTGCTGGGGAGGCTGACCCGTGCTCTGCTGTAGCTCTCTGCCCACAAGGCAATTGAATTTCTGGTCACTGCCACCGAATTCAACATCGGCCTGGATAGCTACCGAATCGTAGCCCTGAAGCAAAGGATAAAGCATCTCAGTTAGAGATATAGGGTTGCCAGAACCATACCTCTTGTTAAAATCCTCTCTAGCTAGAAGTTGAGCTATGGTGAATTTGCTGGTAAGTTTAATTACTTCATCCAAAGTGAATTGGGAAAACCATTCGCTTTGCCATCTTAGCTCTGTTTTATCCTTATCTACCACCTTGAAGAATTGTTCTATGTAAGTTTGAGCATTGCTCTTTATTTCATCGGGGGAAAGCATGGGGCGAGTAGCTGACTGACCGCTGGGGTCGCCAATCCGGGCTGTCCAGTCGCCGACTATAAGAGTGACTTTATGTCCTAGCTCCTGGAATTGACGCAGCTTTCTTAGCCCCACCACATGTCCCAGGTGGATGTCAGGAGCGCTGGGGTCGAAGCCTTGCTTCAGGGTCAAAATTCTCCCCGAGTTCAGCAGCCTTAGTAGCTCCGCCTCTGTTATAATTTCAGCCACTCCACGTTTTAATACGGGGGCAAACCTTGTATCAGTCATTTTGAATCTTTAGCTAAAATTGCTTCTACCTCTCGAACATCTTTTTCGATTTGTACCTTTAGCTCTTCAGCAGAGGGAAAGCGTTGCTCATCCCTTAATTTTTGCACAAATTCTAACCTCATGTCTTTGCCATACAAATCACCTTTATAGTTTAACAGGTGCGTTTCCACTATTTTTTCCCCTTCCCCAAAGGTGGGGCGGATGCCAATATTAGTTGCTGAAGGGAACTGCTTGCCATCTACCTGAGCGATAGTAGCGTAGATGCCATTGCCTGGTAATGCTTGTTGTGGCTTTATATCCAAGTTAGCGGTGGGAAATCCCAGAACTCGACCACGTTTGTCGGAAGTGATGACTTTGCCTCCCAGGTAGAAATAACGCCCCATTAGCCTTTCTACCTTTCTCATATCGCCTCGAACTAATGCCTGGCGGATGAGAGTGCTGCTCACTACTTCGCCATTGATTGTAAAGGGAGGGATAACTTCCACGCTGAACTCCATTTCACGTCCCAGGGCGCGGAGCAGGTTGATATTGCCTTCCCGGCTTCGTCCTAAAGCGAAGTCGGGCCCCACTACGATGCCACGCATCCTGAGGTGTTTCTTAACTAAGGATATAAATTCCCGGCCACCTAGCTGGGCTACCTTGGGGGTGAAAGTAAGCACCGCGACTATGTTTACGCCCAGCTCCTGAAAAACCCTGACCCTGTCTTCCAGGTTGCTAAGCCACGGTAGCTGATTATGCTGATGTAACACCGATTGGGGATGAGGGCTAAAGGTGACTACTCCGCTAAGCAAATTTTTCTCCGCTGCTCGCTGCTGCAATTTTTCCAACAGGTAGCGGTGTCCGGCGTGGACACCATCAAACACACCTATGGTAAGGACTGTTTCCCCCTGGGGAATTACATTGGCTAGTTCTTGCTCGATTTCCATGGGCTCAGGGTTTGGTCCTCGCGCTTGGAGTAGCTAGCTTTCTATTCCTAGCTTCGGCTATGGGCAGTAATTGGGCCATTAAGAGGCGAAAGTTATCAAAGGTGAGCGATTGAGGACCATCGGCAAGCGCTAGGTCAGGATTAGGATGGACTTCTATGAGAAGTCCGTCTGCCCCGGCAGCTACTGCTGCTAATGCCAACGGGGGTACCAGATACCATTTACCTGTGGCATGACTGGGATCGGCGATAATGGGTAAATGGCTGACTTTCTCGATAATTGGTATGGCGCTAATATCCATGGTATTACGGGTATAGGATTCAAAGGTTCTGATACCCCGTTCGCAAAGAATAACCTGCTCATTCCCCTGGGCTAAGATATATTCAGCAGCCAATAACCATTCCTGTATGTTGGACGACAAACCACGTTTGAGCAACACTGGCTTTTTTGTTTTTCCCACCTCGTCGAGCAAAACGAAGTTCTGCATGTTTCTAGCTCCAATCTGGAGTATATCAGCGTATTTGGCTACTAAGTCGACATGGTCTGGCGACATAACCTCGGTGATTATGGGCATTTGAGTTTCCTTGCCTGCCTGTGCCAGTATTTTGAGCCCGCTTTCGCCTAGTCCACGAAATTGATAAGGCGAGGTGCGTGGTTTAAAGGCACCACCGCGCAATATAGTGGCCCCGGCTGCTTTTACCGCTTGAGCAGTGGACAAAAGTTGTTCCTCGCTTTCTACAGCGCAGGGTCCAGCCATGACGACTATTTCATTGCCACCGATGGTCACACCATTCAGTTTGACTATGGTGTCTTGGGGATGGAACTCCCGACTGGCAAGTTTGTAAGGTTTGGTCACAGGTATGACCTGTTCCACGCCGGGGAGCAATTCCAGGGTGTCGCGAAGTTCAGGGAAAGCTTGCCCCAGTACACCGATAACGGTATGTTCAATACCCTGCGATATGTGTGCCTTTAGACCACCGACTTCGATTCTGCTCACGACCCGACTGATTTCATCTTGGCTGGAGCCCGTTTTCATGACTACAATCATGTGTTGCCTCCAATTGATAGTGACGGTTTGTTCTTTAACTTTTTCGCCTCTCCTAAGTAAACGTGTGTGATTTCCTCAGGTCCTTTTTCAGTGTTTACAAGCATCAGAATTCTCAGGCAGCGGGGTAGATCGTTGGGGACGTTCATTTCATGTCCACAGAGCAAAGCCAAGTTGGATGGCCATCCTAGCTCTCGTGTTGCTGAAGCGGGAAACTCAGCATTTAGGTCTGGCGTGGTGGTGAAAAGAATAGCCCCTATGTCCTTAATTTCAATTTTGTTAGCCTGTGCCATTTCCACAAGCAGCTTCCCAGTTGCAGCCAGGATGCTTTCTTTATTATTTGCCGAAACCGTGATAGCCCCTCTGATGCCAAGGCACTGCAATTTAACATCTCTCCTTTTCAGATTTAATTTAATAGCCTACCCTAATTCTCATCCCTCGTCCACCTTCAAATCAAAAACCGCCAGTCCTCGATTTTATCACCCTCCTCTGACACGGCAGTATTGAATAGGAAAGCATAAAACCTAAACTATACCTTGTAGTCCTTTGTATCGTAATACGATGTATTATCTATTATGAATGCAAAGAGATTTTTCGTCAATACCCTTGGGCCCCTATAATAGATTTTACGAAGAATTTTTGCAAGGAAGTCATGATGGTAAGAACCCTCGGGCCGAAAAAGCAGGCGAAAGGTAACGTAAAAGCATAGTATTCCTTCCGAAATTAGGGATAAACAAGAACGAGGGCACTGCGCACCATATCGAAGTGGATTACGACTGAAGATGTACCTATGTTGTAGTGAAGGATCACAAGTGACAAGAGTGCGACTGTTGCCGAGATCAATCAATAATGAGGCATAGACGCGGCCTCCTTAGCATCATCCGTGACACGACATAATCGTACGCGAATCACCAGAGTAACCACAGAGACGGACCTGCAATTCGTATCGTCTGCTTCACATTATCGCATCCCAGCATTTGGTCAGATTATTGCGACGCGAATGATCTGACACGGAAACCTCGCCTTGACAGCGGTCTGGAATAGGATGGGGAACCTTACTTATCTCATGGCTCGCGAGCAACAAGTAGCTGTTGTGCTACGCCCAGCTCGATTGATATGCAGGGCCAGGTCTCAATGGTACCGTTGCTCGTTATTTGCTTGTCGTTAGCCGGCTCGGGTGGTAAGATGATACTAGGTATTTGTGCACTCATGGGCGATATGTGTGATTTCTAGATATGCAGAGGGAGAGATTTGAGGCTCTCGTAGCGAGGGCGATCGATAATTTGCCACCAGAGTTTCAGCGCAAACTGGAAAACGTTGCTATTGTGGTAGAAAATTGGCCCACACCAGGGCAACTGAGACAGGCTAAACACAGTCATCCCACCCAATTGCTTGGTCTTTACCAGGGTGTGCCCCAAACTAGGCGAGGCCGGGGGTACGGATTGGTTTTGCCTGATAAGATAAGCATCTTTCAAAAGCCCATAGAGGCGCACTGCCACTTTGCCGATGAAATTGAAGCAACAATAGAGGAAGTAGTGCGCCACGAAATAGCCCACCACTTCGGCCTCGACGAAAGGACTCTGCGCCAGATAGAGATTGAGAAACACCGGGGGAAATAAGGAACAGGTATTCAGGTGGCTCAATATCATATTTGCCTTGATTCTCCCGAATCCGAGTAAGAGTTTCCTGTGTTATGTAAGTAGGAAAAAACATTACCAATAGTTCGAATGAGACTACAGCTATGACGGACGGTCTTGAAGGTTCCGAGAATGTTTTTAGAAGAGTTTTTCGGAGATATTTTCCCCTGATATTTATACTGTGGATTCTTCTTGTGTTATATCCCAATCCTCTAAACTTAATCATCAGTATCCAAAGGATTCTTAACTTCGATGCTGATCCTGGCACTGTTGAATTTATGCTGAATGACTTTCCTTCTGACCCTGTAGCTATAGAGCAAGCGGTCCTGGCTAAAATACCCTATCGTTACGATTGGGACCTTTATAGCATGCCCTGGTATTGTCCTACCATTGAGGAAGTACTGGAGCGGGGTGAGGGGGATTGCAAAGCCCGAGCTCTGGTCTTAGCTTCTGTTTTGGAAGCGAAAAGTATTCCCTATCAAGTTCATTCATCTCCCATGCATGTGTGGGTGGAGTATGAGGGTAAACAGGAGACCTCCATTGAGAACGCTCAAGTCGAGTTTTACCAATACGACCCCGAAACAGGTGAGAGGCGATTCCAGCTTCCTGACATTGGTTTAGGCAGGTTAACGGACTATTGGCAGCGACAATTTTGGACCCCCATGCCCGACAGCAGAAAGGCTCTTCTAATTTCAGGCTTATTAGCTTTGATAGTAGCCAGGGTGATTTTGCGCAAGAAGAGAACTGCCAAACAAGCAAAGGCGTAAATAACCCCGTGTGAATACATAATGAGAGCAGCTATTGCCCTATGTATGGCAATAGTGTCTTTTCTCCACCATCATCTTAGCTCTGCACAAAAGGGCGGCTCGTTCGATAATCCCTCATAGCTTTCACGTTTTCCTCTGCGGGATGAAATCGTGCTACAATGCAATTCGCAGGGACTCAGGGCTGTGTGATAATATAATATACTGAGCTACGAAATGATTATCTCTGTTATCGGGGATTCTTCCTGCTCCCCAGAGGAAGCTAAGCTGGCTCAGAGCGTGGGTGAATTGTTAGCCCAGCGGGGTGCCATTGTAGTATGCGGTGGCCTGGGTGGTGTGATGGAAGCTGTTTGTCGCGGAGCTAAGTCAAAAGGTGGCTCAACTATCGGCATTTTACCTGGACAAGATTCAAGCATGGCAAACCCCTGGGTAGATATTCCCGTGGTGACTGGCATAGGTGAGGCCAGAAATGTAGTGGTGGTAAAGTCGGCTCAGGCAGTGATTGCCATTGGCGGAAGTTATGGAACGCTAAGCGAAATTGCTTATGCTCTGAAGAGTGGAATCCCCGTCATTGGTTTGAATACCTGGTTTCTGTCACGAAATGGGCGAGAGGATGATTCAATAATCAAAGTTCAGAGTGCTACTGAGGCGGTGGATAAAGCAATTTCCTTGACCAAGAGAGACAAGGATTACAAGATTGCTTTGGGGAGCTTGTCTTGAGTTTAAGCACGAACCAGACCCTGCAATCCCAGAGATTGCCACGCACCTTTCAGGTGCTCGCAATGACGGGAAGGGAAGGGAAATGGCAAGTATCGAAAGTGTAAAAGCCAGAGAGATTCTCGATTCTAGGGGCAATCCTACCATAGAGGTGGAGGTGGTATTGGTTGATGGCACCGCAGGTGTCGCCTCTGTCCCCTCAGGAGCAAGCACCGGGAAATATGAGGCTTTGGAACTTCGGGACGGCGATAAAAGTAGATATGGGGGACTCGGCGTTCTAAAAGCCATAGAACACGTCAATAGTGAGATTGCTTCAGCAATAACAGGCATGTCTGCTTTAGAGCAGGCAGCTATTGACCAGCAACTAATTGAACTCGATGGCACTGCTAATAAAGCCCGGCTTGGGGCTAATGCCATACTGGGGACGTCTCTTGCCGTAGCCAAGGCCGGAGCTAGTTTCCGGGGTATTCCCTTATACCGCTATTTAGGAGGGGCAGAAGCTAACCTATTGCCTGTCCCCATGTTGAATATTCTAAATGGGGGTAAGCATGCCCGAGGCTCTACTGATTTTCAGGAATTCATGATAATGCCAGTGGGCGCCGCCAACTTCCACAAAGCCCTGCAAATAAGCAGCGAAGTATATCATTCCCTGCTTAAAGTGCTTGGAGATAAGGGATTAAGCACCAATGTGGGAGACGAAGGTGGCTTTGCTCCCCGACTCCCCTCTAATAGGGATGCACTGGAGCTGATATTATCAGCCATCGATATGGCTGGCTATAAAGCTGGCCAGGACTTATTTATAGCCCTGGACCCAGCCGCCAGCACTCTCTACCAGGAAGGGAAGCATCACAGTGCTCATGGGAAATATATCCTCTCTCGAGAAGGTGTAACCCTCACTTCCGCGGAAATGATTGACTATTATGTCAAATTAGCCTCGGATTACCCTGTCATCAGCATTGAGGATGGGCTGGCTGAGGATGATTGGGCAGGCTGGTCTTTGCTCACTGCGCAACTAGGAAAACAGACTCAAATTGTGGGCGATGACCTTTATGCTACCAAC
>Ga0307435_1000302_pt1 | contig 22285 bp, 20 predicted proteins | sample SalMarWE160470MG_FD_202164 | JGI IMG/M metagenome (GOLD analysis project Ga0307435, IMG submission 202164) | Salt marsh sediment microbial communities from the Plum Island Ecosystem LTER, Massachusetts, United States - WE1604-70 | ecosystem: Environmental > Aquatic > Marine > Intertidal zone >... | reverse complement strand
AAGCGCTACAGCTTCATTCCCATCGACAGTAATTATGGGTCTCTTCATCTTCGACAACTCCATTCTTCTAATTTTACACGCCGAGCAGTCAGCGTGATTTCTCTTAAATTGGAATAGTGCCGGTCGCTTACCAATATATAAGTGTATTCTCTCTCATGGTATTCCCATAGTAATATAAGGCATAAAAAACACCTGCGTACTGTCATATTTCAGACAAAAGTAGGTGGTTTAATAAAAATGGCAACATCATACAAAATTGAAAACTCTCTTGACCTTCTTGAAACCCAGTTATACAATCAGGCTGTCGGGTAGCGACAAAAGGATTATATCGAATTATGCTATACTTTAGACCATGATTTCTAACCACCATATCTGGCAAATCTGGGCGGATGCCCTGTACAGATGGGGGTTAGAAGAGCTGGCAGCTTCCCTATTGGAAGCAAGTGGTCCTTTAGCTTTGCTAGGCACTCAGGCAATTTATATGGGGCAACCATTATTAAGAAGTGTTCTCCCCGATGACCAATTAGATGCTCTGACAAGTTTACTGGAAGACAGCCGTCAGATGCAGGCTTTCGCTACATTCTTGCGGGAGAGGAATTCCACATGACATTAGCTGGAATTATTGGTTTAATTTTTGTATTATTTTTCGCCGGATTGATCATCGTTTTTACTTTTACCAGCCGCAAACTCCAAAAAAGTTACCTTCGGGAAATCCCTGCCTTTATGAAATTGCGGAATGCAGTCGGGCTGGTGGTTGAAGCAGGGACACGTTTGCATCTCTCTCTGGGTCGAGGTGAAATAATAGGGCCGGAGAGCTCAGTCGGTCTGGTTGGGTTAAGCGCGCTGGCTAGAATCGGGCACACCACAGCCAACAGCGACCGTTCTCCAGTAGCAACCAGCGGGACCGGTCCTCTTGGCATTCTCTCTCAAGATACCTTTGGGAGCATATCACGCAGCATTGGAGCAGAGTTTGATCCTCTAAACGGACGTGTGAGCGGCCTAACGCCCTTTTCCTATGCGGCGGGAGTTCTCTCCGTGATCAACGATGAAAATGTGGGGGTTAACATTCTGATCGGGAATTTCGGTAGCGAAGTTGCCTTGATTACGGAGGCTGGCGAACGTGCCAATAGCCTCACAGTGGCCGGGACGGATAACATTACCGCTCAAGCGATCTTATACGCTTCAGCCCAGGAGCCATTGATTGGTGAAGAGACTTATGCTAGCGGCGCTTACCTGGGAGCTGGCTCTTCCCATATCGCCAGCTTGCGTGCTCAAGATCTGCTGAGGTGGGTGTTAATCTCTATCATCTTGATTGGAGCGATACTTAAGCTGGCAGGTGTGTTGTGAAAGCTCCAATTTCTACTTCCATCGCCATCGCAATTGGCCTTTTAGTCTTATTCGGATACTTTATTCCTATAGATGGATTGATGCAGCTGAGAGAGATTTTGCTGGGATGGGGAGTGATCTTAGCTGCTGTAGCTCTTTTAGTTGGAGTCGCCAATTTGGTTTACAGCCACGTACGAAAATTAAGAGATGGAGGGGTAAGCCGGGCCAATAGTATTGTTTTAATCGTTTCACTCGGTCTGACACTGGCAATCGTCGGATGGTTTGGCCCGACGCACAGCTACTCCATGTGGATTTTCAATAACATTCAACTACCGATCGAGGCAAGCCTGATGGCAATTTTAGCCGTGATACTGGCTTACGCCAGTATCCGCTTATTGCAAAGAAGGTTGAATTTGCTATCTATCGTATTCGTAGTGAGCGCTCTCGTAGTGCTCATTTCGACCGCTCCGATATTCGGCGTCGAAGTGCCAGGTTTAAACGAATTTCGTTTATGGGTGATCCAGGTACCAGCCGCAGCTGGTGCCCGAGGTATCTTATTAGGTGTTGGATTGGGGATCACCGCTACCGCGTTGCGCATTTTACTAGGCGCCGACCGGCCATTCGGGGGTTGAGAAATGAGTGAAATTCGCTGCCCGATGTGTGGAAAGCTCAACCCTGCCGAGCTGGAGGTTTGCCAGTTCTGTGAAGCGCGCTTAAAACCATTGAAAGTTCCGCCTGCTCCAGATGAAAGCGCTCAAACGGGTCAGGAGCAAAATCACTCCTATCGAGAAAATGAGGCTGAATCCGAAGCGGAACCAACAAATTGGTTGTCTGGTCTGCGTGAAGACGAAGTTTCTCGGGAAGGGGAACCCCAAGAAGAATCTCAATCCGAGTTTGAGGCTGAAGCCACAGAATGGCTATCACGAATACAAATAGACGCGGATTCCGACATGGGAACGGAAGAGGAAGATCATGAACCCATCCCTCCGGTTGATTGGTCTCCTGAAGGAGAGCTGACCGACCAAGTTGAATTCCCCGACTGGCTGACAGGTCTCCGATCAGATAGCGAGCAACCTATTGAATCCTGGGATGAAGAAGAGGTTAGCCAGCAAGAATCCGAAGTCCCAGAATGGTTGCAGCGCTTACGTGAGCGGCAGACGGATGATACTGAGCAGGAATTAGAACCCCAATTCCCTCCCGAGGAAAACATCGAGCAAGCTTCAGAACTTTCAGTTGACGAAACCATCCCGCAGGCTTCCGGTGATGAAGATGAAATAGCAGGGAGACAGATTGAAGAAGATGTCGTTCCAGAAGAGTCTGGGGAAGCGGGGGTGGATGACAGCCATTTTCCATTTGAGGAAGTGCCAGATTGGAGATCGGAAGAGGTCACAGAAGAGGCGGAGAGCCAGACCTCAGATCATAGTGAAAATGAGCCGGAGTGGGATGGCTCTGAAGAAAAAGAAGATATTCCTAGATGGCTGAAAGAACTGAGTGGTAAAGAACTGAGCGATGATGAAGAAGAACTATTCCCAGAAGGTGAACCCGTAGCAACGCCCGGTAGTTCTCCCGATACGGTTGGTGATGTCTTTGATGTTGTTAAGGAAGAAGAAAAGGCAGGAATTCAAGAAGAAGAGCTAGAGCAGGTTTCCCCTTTGCCAGAAGAGGGTGAACTACCAGATTGGCTGAAGGAACCTGCTGCCAATGCGGAGGAAATCATCCCTGAGTCGAGGACAGGTGATGACTTTCCGGAAGAAGAATCCAGCGAGGTTCCTGTTGGAGAGGAAGATGAGATTGAGCTGGTTCATGCCTCCGATTTGCCAGATTGGTTAGGCAAAGAGTTCTCGGAAGAAGAGCAACCAGAAGAGCTCGCCCAAGAGCCTGAGCTATCACCAGCGGTACTCCCCAGCTGGCTGGAAGCCATGCGCCCGGTTGAAGACGCTGCCCCTAAAGCGCCAATAGAGCCAGACACACCTGATAACCTCGAAACAGCCGGGCCGTTGGCAGGATTGCGTGGGGTGCTCTCAGCCCCGATTGAGATCGCTCGCGTACAAAAACCGCCCACCTATTCGGCGAAAATCCACGTGACTGATAGCCAGCGATCGCATGCCGAGTTACTGAAGAACATGATAGCGAAAGAAGGGAAATCCCAACCATTTCTCCGCTCACCAGTGATCTCTCCTCAACTCATCTTACGTTGGACCATCGCCTTGGTACTTCTACTGGCCGTTCTTTGGCCAATTATCACAGGTTCGCAAGGGGCAATGTTACCGATATATACTCCTGAAACTTCAGATGTTAACCGCATCATTAATGATCTGCCTGCTGACAGCCGGGTCTTATTGGCATTTGACTATCAACCTGGTTTATCTGGTGAGATGGACGCGGCTGCATCTGCAGTAATCGATCATCTGATGTTGCGAGGCGCTTATTTGACTTTGGTGTCTACATCTACCAGTGGGCCAATCGTAGGGGAACATTTTTTGCAGAAGACTCAGGCGGCGCACGACTATACCAATGGAATCCAATACATCAACCTGGGCTACATTCCTGGAGGGCCATCTGGATTGCTGAGCTTTGCTGAAAACCCCCAAAACACACTACCCTATACCTTGGAAAGTCAATCTGCCTGGGAAAGTGCAGGGAACCAGGCGCTTCCGCCATTACAAGGCATCCATGGAATCCTTGATTTTTCGATGGTAATGGTGATGACAGATAACCCTGACACGGCCCGCGCCTGGATTGAGCAAGTGCAACCTCATCTTATTTCTGAAGATAAGAGCACCCCTCTAATTATGGTTGCAAGCGCCCAGGCAGAGCCATTAATCCGACCCTATTACGAATCCAACCCAAAGCAAATCCAGGGACTTATCGCTGGTTTACAGGGCGGGGCAGCTTACTCTCGGCTTACTGGCAGGGGAGAACTCCCTCGCAAATACTGGGACGCTTTCAGTCTTGGGCTGATAATCGCGGCGATGCTCATTATAGCTGGCGGGATATTCACAACCATGGTCACCGCTCTGCAAGGCGACAAGCGGGTTGAGGGCCAGGAGAAAATATGAACATCGCCGACTTGAATCTAGCCGATCTTTCAGGTATTTTGATTGGATTTTTCTTTACACTGCTGGTGTTCAGCTATATTTTAGGCGACAACCCTCTTTTTCGGTTGACATTACATTTATTTATCGGTGTCACAGCCGGATACGCTGCAATGGTGGCCATTTACAGCGTAATTTTGCCCCGGCTGGCAGTGCCGTTGCTGAGTAACAATACGGGTGAGCAGTTGTTAACATTGATTCCTTTATTATTGAGTATCTTATTACTAACAAAGATTGTCCCCCAACTTTCAAGATTGGGTAACGTTTCGATGGCATTTTTAGTAGGCGTGGGAGCAGCTTCAGCGATTGGCGGCGCGGTTACAGGCACTTTATTCCCACAGACAACCGCTTCAATTAACCTTTTTGACCTTCAATCTATCCAAACGAGCGGCAGGAACTTGTGGTTCCAGCTGGTGAACAGCCTTATTATCCTTATTGGCACAATAACAACCTTGGCTTATTTTCATTTTGGCACCCAAGCCCGCTTAAATAAAGTGGCTAATCGCAGGGCTGGAATTGAGAGTTTGGGACAAATTGGCCAATTGTTTATCGCTATCACATTTGGGGTTTTATTTGCAGGCGTTTACTCTGCTGCGCTTTCAGCCTTGATAGAGCGTTTGACATTCATCGTAGATTTTCTAAAACCCCTTCTTTTGAATATCGTCAAGTAAGCATAAGCCTTCATGAATTCCACACCTCTGGACGCGGCTTCGTTATTAGCAATTGACGTGGGTGAGATTTCCACCCGGGCAGTTCTTTTTGATATTGTGAATGGCCATTACCGGTTTTTAGCTCTGGGTGAATCAACCACGACGGCAGGAGCACCTTACCAGGATATCGGTGAGGGCGTTCGGTTAGCTTTAGATCGCCTTCAAGAAATTACAGGGCGTAGATTAGTAGGTACTGATGAGCGTTTGATTCTGCCTGCTCAAGCAGATGGCTCGGGTGTGGACACGGTTGCAGCTACCCTCTCTGTTGGACCTCCCCTCAAGGTTGTTGCCGTAGGCTTGCTAGAGGAGATATCACTGGAGAGCGCTCGCAATTTAGCCAGGACAATTTACGTTCAGGTAGCCGAGAGCCTCGGTCTAAACGATAGACGAAAACATGAAGAACGCATAGATGCAATATTACGCTTACGCCCGGATGTGATCATTATAGCCGGCGGGACAGAAGGTGGCGCTTCGCAACCTGTGATCCAGATGATCGAGGCAGTGGGGTTGGCATGTTATCTTACCCCTGGTGAGCAACGACCACAGGTATTGTATGCTGGCAACCAGGCTCTGGTTGAGGAGGTGAAATCATCTCTTGAGAAATTTACCGCGCTGCATGTCGCTCCAAATATCCGCCCCACTCTAGAAGTTGAACAACTTGGACCAGCCCAATTGCAATTGAATGAGATATTCCGGACAATTCGCAGCCGCCAAATAAGCGGCGTGAGGGAATTGGATGATTGGACCGGCAAACATATCATGCCTACCGCAGGGGCGTTCGGACGTATCATTCAGTTTCTTAGCACTGTGTATGATTCATCAAAAGGGGTATTGGGTATTGACGTAGGTGCCTCCGCGACAACAGTAGCGGCTGCATTTAAGGGGAATTTGATCCAGGCAGTCTACTCGCACCTAGGACTTGGCAGGAGTCTGGCATCTTTGCTGAACCAGAGTCAGATCTCAGACATCACCCGCTGGCTTCCAATGGAAATCAATGATGACTACGTGAGCGATTATCTGTTCAATAAATCACTTTATGCAGCCAGCCTACCGGTCACCGATGAGGATTTGGCGATTGAACAAGCATTGGCCCGTCATATGATGCACACTGCCATTCATCTGGCTTCAAAGCAATTTCCTAAGAACGCCCAGCGAGCCGGACCAGATTTATTACCCTGGTTTGAACCTATTGTGGCTGCCGGTAGCGTGTTAACCCGAGCTCCCTCTCCAGCACAAAGCCTCTTGATGATACTTGATGCCTTGCAGCCCACCGGTATCACCACGGTGGTGCTGGACCAAAATAATCTTGCCGCGCCGTTGGGATCTGCTGCGGGCATCAACCCTATGCTGGTCGTCCAGGTGCTCGAGTCAAGCACTTTTCTAAATTTAGGCACCGTGGTCTCACCGATATCAAATTCGCGCCCCGGCACGCCGATCCTGAGGGTAAGAATGAAACCAGCTTCAGGGGAAGAAATCTCTCTTGACGTCAAACAAGGCACGATAGATGTCTTACCGCTACCACTAGGTCAATCTACCCAACTGTACTTACAACCGTTACATCGATCTGATGTTGGCATGGGAGGACCGGGGCGCGGTGGTAGAGTGCGAGTAATTGGTGGAATAATCGGAGTGATCATCGACGGAAGAGGTCGTCCCCTGCGTCTGCCAGCTGATGGCAGCCGGCGGCACGAACTCTTCAAAAAATGGTTATGGACCCTAGGTGGATGAGGCAGGAACCTGGTACTGATCTTGCACCTTGAGGGGTATGATCAGCGCAATTGATCTGGATTCCATCTTCCTAAAAGGATGATGTATGTTAGCGTCGGTTGTATATGTGCTTCCATTGACTACAATACGCCGTGAGCGGCTACTGCAGGTTCCAGGGCGATTAGTTGTCCGCCAAGGTCAGAAGGTAAATCCTACCGATGTGATCGCAGAAGCCGAGGCCAGCCCGCAGCATATCATGTTGGATGTGGCTCGAGGTTTAGGGCTATCGCGCAACGAAGCAGATAAGCACATACAACGAAAAGCTGGGGACCATGTAAGCCAAGGAGATGTGATCGCGGGACCAGTAGGGTTTCCACGACGAGTTGTACGAGCACCACGCGCTGGGCAGGTGGTTGTAACTGGGAGCGGTCAGGTGTTCATGGAGGTTGAAAATCCTCCATTGGTCATTCAAGCCGGGATTCCTGGAATGGTTATTTCATTATTGCCAGAGCGCGGTGCAACCATAGAAACCACCGGCGCTTTGATTCAAGGGGTATGGGGTAATGGACTAATTGATTATGGTTTGATGCATGTTCTGGCGCACAAACCTGAGGAGCTCCTTACCTCTAACCAATTAGACGTCAGTTTGAGGGGTTCGGTCATCCTGGCTGGATATTGTGAGGACCCCGAAGTTCTAATGGCTGCAGAGGATTTACCTGCCCGCGGGCTTATCCTGGCCAGTATGACTTCATCTCTAATACCCTATGCGCTCAAATTGAGCTTTCCATTACTGGTAGTAGAGGGTTTTGGGCTACTCCCGATGAATACTGTGGCTTATAATTTATTGAGCACGAGTGACCGTCGCGAAGTTGCATTGAACGCAGAGCCATTAGACATCTACAAGAACACTCGACCAGAAATCGTAATCCCCTTGCCAACCAGTGGAAAGCCACCCATGCCCAGGGAAACAGTGATGTTCTCCCCAGAACAACAAGTTCGAATCGTGCGGGCTCCTTACAAATCACAAATTGGCAAAGTGGTCGCTTTACACACCGGTCTGGAGGTCTTCCCAACAAAAGTACGCTCGCCAGCCGCCGAGGTTCGTCTCGAAAACGATGAAAAAGTCCTGGTACCGCTGGTAAACCTTGAGGTTATAGAGTAGCAATTAGAAGATTAATCCCCGGAAAAAATTTCCAGGTAAATCGGAGGAGAGTGCAATATGGCTTTTGAAGACATGGATATGGACAACAATGTAGAGGTCAATGAAACCCCACCACCCGAGGAATCCAGCAACCGGACTTTCTTGTTAGTGGTTGGTATCCTGGGGGGAATCATGCTGTTGACGCTAATTTGTCTGGGAGTCTACGCGCTCATTATTGCTCCCCAGAGGAGCAATCAACGCGCCACTCAAGTTGCTGAGATTAACGCGCAAAACACTCAAGTGGCTTTGTCGGCGGAACAAACCGGTACAGTAGCAAGTTTTACAGATACGCCAACGGTAACCAGCATACCCCCCACCGCCACTACCAGGCCAACTCAGGTAGTTGCCGTGCCTACTGAAGCGCTCGTGACGTTCACCCCAGACTCTCGCACGGCTACCGTGGCTGCCTTGCTCACACAAGCCGCTGCAAGTCAGGGCACAATGACGCCCACTGCCTCGGGCTTGCCGCAGACAGGATTTGCAGATGAGGTTGGTGTACCGGGGTTATTAGGTCTGGCTCTCGTTTTGATCGTAGTGATCTTTCTCGCCCGGCGGCTGCGTACTGCAAGCTAAAGAGAGATATCTGCGCTTTGAGCAGGTGTTTGATAAATCCATTCCAGGATATCCTGCCCCCTCCTGCACTTTAACTTATGTGACGTTGGCAGCTATCTGTTCACCGTAGCCAATAAGAGACTGGGTCATTTCTGGGCTGCGTCCTTCAGCGTATACTCTTAAGACAGGCTCAGTGCCAGAAGGTCGAATTAGAAGCCAGGAATCATCTGCCAGGATGTACTTGACGCCATCAACAGATAATATATCGCTTACTCTCTCGCCGCCGATTTCAGATGGCGTTTCTTCAAGCAACCGTTTTGTCATTGTCTCTTTAGATACCGGGCGGCTCAAACGCAAGTCAGTTCGTTGATAATGAACGGGACCAACCTCATGAAGAAGGTCCTGCACCAATTCATGTAAAGAGGTGCCTGAGCCAGAGACGATTTCCACCAGAAGCAAGCCCATCAAGATTCCATCCCCCTCAGGTATGTGCCCACGGAAGGATATACCACCCGATTCCTCACCACCGATAAGGATGTCTTCTTTGAGCATGTAATCTGCAATATGGTTGAAACCTACAGGAGTTTCTCGCACTTCCAAGCCATATTTTTTCGCCAAACGGTCGATCATTCGAGTCGTGGATACAGAGCGAACGACAGGTGCATGCCAGTCGCGTTTTTCAACTAAATAGCGAAGTGATAAGGCCATAATCTGGTGAGGGTCAACGAAATTTCCTCGCTCATCCATCGCTCCGATGCGATCAGCATCACCATCTGTTGCCAGTCCTAGATCACCCATGCCGGTGCTGATAGCGCCAGCCAGAGCCCCCAAGTAACGGCCTATCGGTTCGGGGTGCACCCCGCCAAAACCCGGGTTCATCTCGCTGCGAATCTCTTGAACCTCACAGCCCGTGCCTTTCAAGACACCCTTAATAACACCCCTGCCAGAGCCGTACATCGAATCCACAACAATCCTCTGGGGTCGCTCAGCAATAGCATCAAAGTCGATTAGGGTGCGTAAATGTTCATAATAAGCTGGCAGAGGATTGAAACGTTGGAGCAAGTTAAGGTTACGGGCCTGTTCGTAGTCCATAAGGTTTGGACCTCGACCGCGCTCTTCATTATCGTTCAGATAAACTTCCACGCGACGGCACTGCTCACTCAAAGCAGAACCACCATAGGCAGCTTTTAATTTCACGCCGTTATAGCGCGGGGCGTTGTGAGAAGCAGTGATCATCACACCGGCAATCGCGCTCATTTGGCGAACGATATAAGAGATCGCTGGAGTTGGGGCGTCCCCCTGGGTGAGATAAACCCTGTAACCATTACCTGCTAACACGCGTGCCACTTCAACCGCGTAACGATCTGAAAGGAAGCGGGTATCAAATCCGACCACCATTTTATTGGGGTCGGGAGAAAAATCTAAGCGAGTGCCGTTGTTCCAGGAATCAGATCTGACTGCATCAGCGATAGCCTGAGACACCAGGCGTAAATTATGAAAGGTAAACGTATCTGAGATTACAGCTCGCCAGCCATCGGTTCCAAAGTGGATGGGCATTGCAATTCTCCTCATCGATTGGGGTGGTCACATATTTTATCACCACTCTCCACCGTTCGTTGGATTCTGTGTGCCGTTTTGAATCGTGCTAAAATGATGCCATGAAGGAAGAACTTTCAGAATTCTTTGAGTTATGCAAAGATCTGTTTATATTTGCGGATTTAGACGAGGGTTACCTCTACGAGGTGACTTCGAAATTCCAGCTCGCCAACCTGGAAGAAGGTCAGGTTTTATTTACCAAGGGAGCAAGAGGGGATTACTTCTACATTATCCTGGATGGCAGGGTCAGTATCAAACGCAGGGTTGGCCGGGGCACCGAGGAAACCGCCACGCTCATCAGCGGGGATTTTCTGGGCGAAGAAGCCTTACTTTATAACAGCCCCCAAGAGGCTACCGCCACAGCTGAAGAGTTCACCCGGCTGATGCGTTTGGACCGTAATAACTTTCACCAGCTGCTAACTGATTACCCCATCATAAAACAAAACCTGGTCAGAACCGCTGAAACCAGCAAAATAATAAGGACTAGAAAATTCGATTGGCTGGGTGAGGATGAGGTGATCTATCAGATCGCTCGAAAGCACGAAGCAATTCTGGTTGTTAACCTTATCGGACCCTTCTTGTTTGGCCTGGTATCAGTAATATTAATGTTTTTCGCAGCTAGAGCAGCCAGCGATTCGCTTGTCTGGATTGCAGGGCTGTTTTTTTCATCTCTCATGGCTTTGTCCGGTTTAATTTGGGGGATCTGGAGCTGGATCGACTGGGGAAACGATTACTACATCGTGACAGACCAAAGGGTGGTATGGATCGAAAAAGTTATCGGCCTTTACGAAAGTCTGGATGAGGCCCCTTTGAACACGATCCTCTCTGTAAATGTGACCACAAACCAGCTTGGTCGTATTGCAGGTTTTGGAAACGTCATTGTGCACACTTTTACCGGGCAGATCACCTTTAGAAATGTTGGGCATCCGAATCAAATAGCTGCCGCGGTGGAGGAGTATTGGCATCGCGCTCAAAAGCTTTCGGAACGGGTTGAAAAGGAAGCTCTGGAAGAGGCTATCCAGAGACGTTTAGGATTGATCGAGGGTGAAGAGATTGAGGAAGGCGAAGCAATCTCAGAAGAGCTGGTTCCTCCACCTGTTATGCCGCCCCCAAAAAAGCGCAACCTATGGGAAAGGTTTTTTTCCAATTTTCTAAAAATGCGCTTTGAAGAAGGGAATGTCATTACTTATCGAAAATATTGGCCAGTTTTTATCAACAAGGTTTGGTTACCCACATTAATCTTCGCTGTAATTTTCATCTCGACGGCATATCTACTGGTAGCTTATTATTTAGGCCAAATTCACAACCCTTCACCAATAGCTGTAGGTAGCTCTAGCGCTTTTGTAATCATCGTAATATTGGTACCCTGGTGGCTCTACCAATATGTGGATTGGCGCAACGACATATATCAAGTGACAGACCGGTATATCTTTGATATCGAGCGTAAACCCTTAGGCACCCAGGTAAAAAAATCCGCTCCTTTAGAAAGTATACTAAGTTTGGAAAACCGTCGTATTGGTTTCTTGGGCTATCTATTGAATTATGGAAATGTAACCATTAACGTAGGCGAGGCTAAGTTCATTTTTCTAAGTATTTATAACCCTGCTCGAGCACAACAAGATATTTTCAACCGCATGTATCAGCTTCGCCAACAAAAGCAAATGGCTGAACAGGAGCAAGAGCGCGAGCGTCTTGCTGATGCGTTGACCATGTATCATCGCAACGTTGAGGAATACAGAAAAATTGAAGGTTCATGGGAGTCAGATCAAGAGTTTAGTGTAGAATGAGGTAGAAATGGCGATTAGAGAGATTGTTACACTCCCCAATCCGATCTTGCGACGCAAAGCGCGGAAAGTGAGCGATTTCGGGCCGGAGTTGCAGGTACTTATTGATGATATGGTTGAAACGATGCGAGCAGCACCAGGTGTAGGACTTGCTGCTCCACAAGTGGATGCATCCCAACGCGTGATTGTCGTCGAATTCGGTGATGAAGAGGACGAAAGCGTACCTACAAAGCTTTTCATGGTGGTAAATCCCGAAATCACGCGATCTTCGAGAGAACTGGTAAAAGGGACGGAAGGCTGCCTTTCTGTCCCAGATATTGTCGGAGAGGTCGAGCGATCGGTCACGGTAACAGTTAAAGGCATGAACCGCTATGGCCAGCCTTTAAAAATTAAAGCAAAAGGCTGGCTGGCGCGCATTTTTCAACATGAAGTAGACCACATTGATGGTGTTTTATTTGTCGATCGGGCTGAACAAGTCTGGAAGATTGAAGGGGAGGCTACTCAAGTTGGACCAGGTGATCTAGTTGGGCAAAAAAATGTATGAATTTAACAATGAACTTTGATCGGATCACAAATTGAAACTCGATGAATCGATCAGAATGCCACGGAGCTATATCCCCGTGGCATTTGTATGAATTATGTATCTTACCCATCTCTCTCTGACAAATTTTCGCAACTTCGCTCGTCTGGATGCAGATATGCCGCGCGGCTCTATTTTAATGGTAGGAGCGAACGCCCAGGGCAAGACCAGCCTCTTAGAAGCGATCTATTTTCTCGCCACTTTTACATCGTTCCATGCCAACAACGATCGCCAATTAGTGAACTTCATCGCCGGGAGAGAAGCCTTAGCTGTCGCCAGGATCGTTGCCACTTTCTGCCAGAATGGTAAGGAACACCGGCTTGAAGTCAGGATTATCCAGGAATCGAATGGTTTTAATGGGACTGCGCGGACACGAAAAGAGACGCTTCTCAATGGGGTCAAACTCAAAATCGGCGAGGCTGTAGGACAATTCAACGCAGTCCTGTTCCTCCCACAAATGTTGCGCGTGATCGAAGGCGCTCCAGAAGAACGCAGGCGCGATTTCAACCTTACTCTATCACAGGTAATTCCCCGTTATCCAGAAATATTATCGGATTATTCACGGGCGCTTTCACAACGCAACGCGTTGCTGAAACAGTTGAACGAAAGAGGAGGAGACCGGGAACAGCTCACCTTTTGGGATTCCCAACTGGCAAACAGCGGAGCCCAGATCATTTATGCCCGTATTCATGCCATCCAAGAGTTGGAGTATATTTCTGCCCGGATCCACCAAGAACTTACTCGCGGTGGCGCAGTGCTGCGGGTGTCCTATCAGCCAGCGTATGATCCGCTCCCTCAATTGCCAGGCCAATACGAATTGCCCCTGGACGCTCCCGTCACCCGGCAAGGATTTTCTTTGGATCAAATCCGGGAGGGATTTCATAAGGCGCTCTTCGATCAACGCAGAGACGAAATCGCTCGGGGAGTCACAACTATCGGACCCCACCGGGATGAAGTTCGTTTTCTAGAGAATGGGGTGGACTTGGGCATTTTTGGCTCTCGTGGACAAAATCGCACAGCCATGTTGGCTCTCAAGCTAGCAGAAGTAAAATGGATGAGAGCAAAAACCAACCAATCCCCCGTACTGCTGTTAGATGAAGTTTTGGCCGAACTGGATTCAGAGCGTCGTATAGATTTGCTCAATCGCCTTACAGTGAGCGAACAGGCTTTATTGACAACGACAGACCTGGATTTATTTTCAGCGGAATATGTGCAGAAGGCTACCCTCTGGCACGTAAAAGGGGGGGTGTTAGAAACCTGACCGCCTTAATATTTGTGTTCACTTCCTGGATCATCTCTCAGGGATGGGCTTTTACATTAGATAGCGGTCTCTTCGCAGGTAAGCCAACCTTTCGTGGATATTGGTCTGGCGTCGCCGCTACTTTATCCACTACCACTAAGTGGCGCTGATCCTGCACGCCTGGCAATATCACCGGTATTATTTGGCTAAGGTGACCCCCCAGCAGGCGGATGGCATGTTCACCGGCATGCGCTTCAGCGGGGCCGCTTTCTCCTTTCATAGCAAGCGCGGCCCCCCCAAGGCGCACTAAAGGTAACAGATATTCAACCAACACCGGCAACACCGCTACTGCCCGGGCTACCGCCCAATCATATTGCTGGCGGTGCTCTAGCATGGCGCCTACAACCTCGGCCCGCTTTTGAAGCACGAGAACCTTTTCCAACCCCAATATCTTTACAATATGCCGGCAAAAGCTGGCTTTCTTACCAACCGACTCGACAAGGGTAAGCTGCATAGAAGGGTAGATTATCTTGAGCGGTATACCAGGGAAACCAGCACCTGTGCCCACATCGACCACCCGCTCGACAGGTGTGTCACGCATTGCCAGCAAGCAGGTAAACGAATCTAGAAAATGTTTAACCTGAATATTTTCGGGAGTATCGATAGCTGTTAGATTGACACGCGCATTCCACACCATCAATTCCTGCTCGTAACGTTCCAAGGCGCGCAACTGTGCCCGGGTCAATTGAAGACCCAATACGGTGCGAGCTTGTTGTGCCAATTCTCTCATATCACACATTATAATTGCTTGCGCCAAGAAAATCTCGGCTCGCTGGGATTTGCCGTGATGGGGTAGAGATGTGGGGGTGTTGGGGGGGGGGCGGCCCCCCCCAAACACCCCCACATCTAACCTTTACCACGGGGATTCCCAAAGATCCAAAATCTCTCGGCTAAGATCTCTCAAAGACGATTTAAACGTCCCTTGCCCTAAGGCACCTCCCGACCTCATCAGCACTCAATTCACCCCTCCAGTAAATACTCTAAGGTTTTTTATAAATAGAAGACCGGGCGTATTATCCCGGCCTTTACCTACCAAGAAATAGATCCAACAACCTTAGCTTTGGGATTGAGGGGCAGATGCCTGCGCTCGCGCTTTGCGCCGGGCTCGCCAGCGAAGTAAAGCCAGCACGATCAGGAACGGTGGGGTGAGAACAACCAGTAGGACCGGGAGGACGAACAAGACAAGCCAGATGGCTGCATTCACTAAGAATTGCATGGCATTGATGAGGGCTTGAACCGCGTCCCTGGCGATGCCCGCGGGTTGCCAGCCGCCAATGGTGAGGGGCTCTACCGCTGCTTTCGATGATATGTCTACATTGATTGATGAGAGCCTTGCAGATTGATCATAGTATTGAATTTGCCCTTGGGTGACTTCGATCTGCTCACGAACCTGTTTGAGCTGCTCAAAGACACTCAGCACATCCTCCGTTTTATAGGCGTCTTCCATAATCTTGGTGAGCTGGGCTTCAGCTGCTTCCAGGTTGCGCAGTCGAGATTGGAGATCTGTATATTCGCTGGTAACATCCTGGCTTTGAATTGTCTTATTCTCTACAGGGAGTTCACTTAAGATTTCAACGTTGGAAAGCGCTTCATCCAGGCGGTCAGCTGGAACGCGGATGGTTATGGTGGCTCGCGGAACCTGTAGGCCACCATCCAAACGCGCCTGGTACAAGTTGGCTGAGACGATGAAGCCCCCCATCTCTTCAGCCATCTTCCCGATGGTTTCCATGGCCTCATCGGGATTAGTCACCACAATGCTCAGGCTGGCATTCTTAATCACAATTCGCTCCACAAGCCCGCCCGGCTGTTCCGGAAATGCAAATGAATCACCGGCTGCCTCGGGCGCATTTGCGACGGATTCGAGAGGCGCAGGCTCTACAAGGCCTCTAGTGCCTTCCTGCGAGGGAGAACTGGCTGGCGCACAAGCAGCCAAGGCCAATATGAGAACAACCAAACTAAGATAAAAAAGGGTTTTGCGAGCCATGATGTAGTACCTCCTCAACGATGATGATTCTCCCCTCCTAGACGTTGATAAATTAGCAGTAGTTCCACAAGCGTGATTTTTCGAGCCCGAAGCAGATTATGCTACCAACCCGCACTAAGACGCTCGATATGACGGTTAGGCAAACCGACTTGCTGCATTCGAGCTTGGACGCTGGCGATGTCATAACTGACCCGGCGGTTTTCCCAGGTTTGCTTATTAGAGTCATAAATAGCGTATGCCGCGCGGGGATCCCGGTCTCGAGGTTGACCCACCGAACCAGGATTGAAAATCATACGGGGGATCATAATGATGATGGTTTGAGGTCTGGGGATGACCAAACTAGCAGAGGCACGGCCATTGACCAATTGGTAGATCAAAGGTAAATGACTGTGCCCGACGAAACAATAGGGTGTATCAAAGTGTAAGAAATTTTGGGTAGCGGCGCGCGTATCCAGTAAATATTCCCAGATAGGCTGTCGCGGGCTGCCATGCGCTAAAGTAACCGCATCTTGCTCTATTCGTGGGGGCAGATTGGCAAGGTATTCGCTGTTTTCTGGTAAAAGAACCTTCTGAGTCCATACCAGGGCGCGGCGGGCTTCGGGATTAAAGGAAGAGATATCAATTTGATTAAGCGCAGCTGCATCGTGATTGCCAATCAGGCAGGTAAGGTTAGGGAAAGACCGTACCCGTTCAATACATTCATTGGGGTCTGGACCATAACCCACCAAATCGCCCAAACACCAAGTAGCCTCGACCGGTCCTGCATCCAGGAGCACGGCTTCCAATGCCGTCAGATTTGCGTGTATATCAGAAATGACCAGTATACGCATTGATTAATGTTAGCATAAATTCATAATTTTAGATTGATGATTTCCGCTCTTGGGATAACAAACCAGTAAGGTTGGTTCCATAAGAATGCTGGATCAGTAATCAGGGCGATTGAAGCGTTATAAATTTACAGCTTCCCAGGACTGATATAACCCCAAATTTCCCCCTTCACCGTCCGAATAAAAGGTGTCAATAATCCTGAAAGCGGTTTTCTCAGCAAGGGTTTGCAGCTCCTCAGGGCTGAAGTGATGAACGTATCTTAAACCATAACCACCGTGCCTCCAATCTAAAAGGTAATCACCCGGATCGACGTCCGATGAACTCAGATTAACCTTCTCCCAGGGGAGCAGACGTTGCTGCAGGCGCGGGCTATTGAGAAATTGCCACTCAGAATGGATGAAACGACCCCCAGGGATGAGTTTCGCATGCACTTTTTCCATCACTTGGCAGCGAAGATGATCTCCTGGGATATGGTGGAGCACAGCAAAGACCAGTACGGTCTCAAAAAAATCATCAGGGATGGCCGCGTCCCAATCAGTTAAAGCAAGATCGACTTGGTGAAAGTGTGCCGAGAATTTCGCTGGAAGACCTGCGCGAGCCTCGACCAGCATTTCATTGCTGAAATCTACTCCCGTATAAGAACCTTTGTGCCCTCTTTTGGCGAGCTCCCGAGCCAACTCGCCATTGCCACAACCTAGATCCAGCAAGCGGGAAGCTGGGTCGATCGTACTTATTATTTGTTCCACACCCGGTTGTAATTTTCGCCGGGTGGAAGAAAATTGCAGTGCGAAGGTCTGGTAAAATTGACGATTAAGGCTAAGAAGACTAGCGACGGTATTGGCATTCATGATGATATTATAAACGTAGGAAGGCTAATGCCCTTAAATTTTTGCGGTGTTCATCCAGATGACCTACAAAAGATATGGATTCTCAAGATTGGTATAAAGCCCGAGAATACACACCAGAAAAGATGGATCTGGCACGATGCGTGCTCGAGGAAGTTCGTGCCGGCAGCAAATTAACGGAAGCTGTCAGGCGTCACCCCCTGCCTGGTGGAGACGGATACCTCGGAAAGCATATGCTTGTGGCGGCCTATCGTCAACTCACTTCCAGTGGAGAGTGGCCAGCAGATGCTAGATTGCTGGCGCGCATCCGCATGAAACCAGTACGGTCACTTTCAGGCGTTAGTGTAGTAACAGTATTGACGAAACCCTACCCCTGCCCTGGCAAATGCATCTTTTGTCCTACCGATGTGCGCATGCCCAAAAGCTACCTGCCCGATGAGCCGGGAGCTATGCGTGGCTTACAGCATAACTTTGATCCTTACGCTCAAGTGGCTGCCCGCCTGGACGCTTTGGAGGCCGTCGGTCACCCGACCGATAAGATCGAGTTGTTGATATTAGGAGGAACCTGGAGCGCCTATCGCAAAGACTACCAGGAATGGTTCATTTTACGGTGTTTCGATGCTCTAAACGGGGAGCAATCCAACAGGCTAACAGAAGCTCAGATGCTCAATGAGAGAGCCTTGCATCGCAATGTGGGTTTAGTCATCGAAACCAGGCCTGACCACATTAAACCAAGGGAGCTCGCTTGGCTCAGGCATCTGGGTGTCACAAAGGTACAACTCGGAGCACAAAGCTTCAATGACAATATCCTAGAGCTGAACAAGCGTGGACATTCCGTAGAGCAAACTCGCCGGGCCATGGCGTTGCTGCGAGCAGCCGGTTTCAAGATTGTACTGCATTGGATGCCAAATCTCTTAGGAGCCACGCCCGCATCTGATCGTGATGATTTTGCTAATATGTGGGAGGATTATTGCCCAGACGAGATCAAGATTTATCCAAACCAATTGCTCGCCAACGCAGAACTTCATGAATACTGGATACGCCATGAGTTTAAGCCCTACACAACCGAAGAGTTAATCAACTTGATCGCCGATATCAAACCAACCATTCCCCGTTATTGCCGGGTTAACCGCGTGATTCGGGATATCCCCTCCAACAATGTAATCGAAGGAAACAAGCGCACGAGTTTAAGGCAAGACGTACATATAGAGATGAAAAGGCGTGGGACTCGCTGCAATTGTATACGCTGCCGAGAGGTACGCAAGCACAAGGTTGACCTGGATGAATTACATATGGAAGATGAGGTTTATCAAGCTGGCGCAGCAGAAGAACATTTTCTCTCGTTTATAACACCACAGGGGAAGCTGGCTGGTTTTTTGCGATTATCACTCCCTGGTTTGGGTAAACCGTGTGAAAGCGTTTCAAATATTGGGTTAGATGACCTAAAAAACGCAGCCATAATCCGGGAAGTACATGTCTATGGACAATCTCTTGAGGTAGGACAGAAACAACGAGGTGTAGCTCAGCACTCCGGATTGGGGACCGACTTAATCCTCAAAGCAGAATTGTTAGCGCGGGCTAAGGGTTTTGGACGCTTGGCTGTGATTGCGGCTGTGGGAACTCGACGCTATTATCTCGGTCGCGAGTTCAAACGGGGGAAACTGTATCTGGTTAAAGATTTGGCTTAGCTTTTCTGCTCGTGCAAGTCAATTAGAAAAAACCTATTTCTGAAAATTCCGTGCTTTATACCAAGGAGACAGAGAACTATTGTCTGGTTCGGTGGTAAAAGCAACAAAAAAACATCTTCGGTTTTCATTTTAGGACTTACGCAGTTGGTGGGAGGATGGGGGTGTTTGGGCAACACCCGCCCAAACACCCCCGATTTTCCCCTGAACTGCGTAACTACTAACATTTAATAATTGATGCACGAAAATTAACTCGCGATTTTAGGCTATCTTTGAGGTGATTAAAATGTCAGACTGGATTAAAATTTTCTGGACGTTCCTCAAAATAAACCTGTTGACGACTTCCGGTCCTGCTTCAGTGGGCCTCCTTTATGACGAGGCCGTTGGACACCTGATGACCAGAACTGAGTTCGTGGAGGCAGTGGGCTTTTCCAGCGCTTTGCCCGGAAGTGACGCTTTACAACTGGCCATGTTCGTTGGCTATGCAGCTAAAGGGATTCCTGGAGCGATCGCAGCCTTAATAGGTTCGATCCTGCCTCCAACGTTGCTGATGCTTGGCGTTGTTTCTATCTTGAATCGGATAAGAGGCGAAGCCTGGGTAAGCAATTTTGTGAGCGGGTTGACTCCCGCGGTAGCGGTATTGATGATCTTGGTAGCCTGGCAACTTTTCCGGGGAAACAATGGGGGCACGAACTGGATATCATTAGGGCTAGCGGGTGGAAGCCTGATCGCTCTACTGCTTAAAGTTCCAGCGCCTCTCGTTTTGTTGACCTGTGGGTTGTTAGGCGTGATCTTCTTCCGGTAAGGATTAGCAAGATGCAAATACTCTTATGTACCAATGGATTTGAAACCACCAGACCAGCCCTTACGTACGGGATGTGGCTGGCAGAGAAATTAAGAAATCCTGTGACTTTATTAGGCATCCTTGAAGATCCAGAAGATCAAAACCAGCTGGAAATACTAATTAACGAGACAGCTCAATCTCTTAAGAACAAGAAAATTCAATTTCAAACCTTGTTGCGTGAAGGTAGGGCTTCCATTGAAATCTCGAAACAAGCTCAAGGTGGGGATTACTTAACCATAGTCGGTCCATTCGGTCGCCCGGCCTTGCGCCGCTGGGTTAGAGGACGTACATTCCGTCGGCTACTGGCCAGATTGGCCACACCCCTCCTGTACGTACCAGAAGCTAACCTGACGATGGAACATGTCTTGGTATGTATGGGAGGGCTGGGTTTTGCCAGCAGCATGGAGGCGGTAATCCTATACCTGGCGAAGGCTACCGGGGCAAAACTAACCTTACTCAACGTGGTTGAGCCGCTTTCACTCGATTACCCGATTGCTCGGGAAGTACACCAGCATCTACAGGACCTGCCTGAAACGGATACACCCCAGGGGCGGAATCTGAAGAAAGGTTTGGAAAGGGCTCAACAAGCTGGTCTGGAAGCTGAAGTCAAGGTCAGGCACGGCAACATCATCAAGGAAATAATGGAGGAGCTGCACAGTAACAATTATGATCTTGTCGGGTTGGGCTCTTCCTATAGCGCACATGGACTTCGCCACCTCTACCTGCCAAATGTCACAGCAGAAGTGGCAGAGGCCGTGAACCATCCAGTTCTCACCGTACGGGCAGATTATAAGCTGGTGGTCGAAAATCATTGACAGGCTAAACTTTTTTTGCTATATTAGTAACACGCGTTAGTAACACGGGTTAACTGGGGGAGGGAAGGAAGTGAAGGAGAGCGTGTCAACCAGGCGGGTTACTAGTAAGGATGTTGCCAGGCATGCCGGTGTCTCACGGACTACGGTATCATTGGTTCTAAATAAAGTTGAAGGCACCCAAATCAGCGAGGAAACCCGTCAAAAAGTCGTACAAGCAGCCACTGATTTAGGTTACGTACCAGAAGCGGCTGCCCAAGCCCTCGCCAGCCGGCGTTCTCAATTTATCGGCTTGATCCTTACCCGCAGTCCCCATCACGTCGCGGCAGATGCATTTCTAACTCAGATCATCAACAGCCTGATCAAAAAGGTCCGGCAATCCGGTATGCGTTTGTTACTGGATATCATTGAAGAGACGCATCCGCGCGATACCTATCTTGACTTAGCCCGAGGACGCCATATTGATGGAATTTTAATATCCGGACCTCGTTTTGATGACCAAGCACTTGTGGCATTAAAGGAAATTGGTTTCCCCACAGTTTTAATGGGCGAGGTACCAGGAGAAGATTTTTACTCTGTAGATGTGGATAACCGCGGTGCTGCTCGAACCGCAGTGGAGCATCTGCTCCAATTAAACCACACTCGAATCGCCTGCATTACCAATGCGCCGGCCTCATATACCGCAGCATTTGAACGCCTCTCTGGTTATAGAGAAGCATTAGAACGGCAAGGGTTGACTTATGATGAGTGTTTAGTGCGTTACGGCGATTTCGACCCCCAGAGCGGCTTCGATCGTATGAAGAGTTTGTTAACGCTTGAACCGTCTCCTAGTGCAGTATTCGTCGCCAGCGACGTAGTTGCCATTGGCGCTATGAAAGCAATCAGAGAGCACGGCTTACAAATTCCAGAAGACATCGCCTTGGTAGGATTCGACGATGTCTCCTTTTCCCGCTATATCTTTCCACCGTTGACAACCATCCGTCTTCCAGCTGTTGAACTGGCATACCAGGCAGGTGATATGTTAATTCAATTGATCCAGGGGGAGGAACCACCTCGCAAGAAGATCTGTCTGGATACAAACCTGATTATACGTGCATCCAGTGGCCCGGCTTTTAGACATAGACCGGCAAAATAATTGTAAACTTTAGGATGGACTGGAGGTGAAAGAAAGTACACAAACCGTACCAACTAATTAACCCTATCCAATAATAACTAACAATTTCTTTCGGAGGAGAAAGATGAACAAAAGAATTTGGTTCCTATTTTCAATGTTTACCATCCTATCTATGCTGTTGGTTGCTTGCGGACCCCAGGCTACACAAGCGCCTACCCAAGTACCCCCCACCTCACCACCAGCAGCAGCAACCATGGCGCCCACCGAACCCGCTGCCATGGGGATCGACTGCATGGGTGCGCAATCGGGAGATGAAGTATCC
>Ga0307435_1000292_pt1 | contig 22639 bp, 17 predicted proteins | sample SalMarWE160470MG_FD_202164 | JGI IMG/M metagenome (GOLD analysis project Ga0307435, IMG submission 202164) | Salt marsh sediment microbial communities from the Plum Island Ecosystem LTER, Massachusetts, United States - WE1604-70 | ecosystem: Environmental > Aquatic > Marine > Intertidal zone >... | reverse complement strand
CCCTTGCGGCAGGCTCAGGCTATAAAGGGCTTGTTGCTCGTTAACCAATATACTAATCAGTTCCAACCTTGTTGCCTCAAGATGGGGTAGCCAGGTAGTTCACGCTCTTGGTAGCAACGCTAACCGCTAGTAATGTAATAGTGATGGCCGGCATTTGACACAGTGCTCCTCAACATTAAAGGTATTTCATTCCGAGGTTGAGTCAAACGCATCCCTGCGGCAGCTATGAATGGGAAGTGGTGAGGGTTGGCGACGACATCGGCCTTAAATGCCTCAAATTCCAGAGAAGGGTGCTTCCGGCCAGAGACGTGTTCAGGAGAAGGGTGAAAGAATTTGTCCCCAAAAATGACTAATTAACCAGCCCCGCGCCAATAAAAAGCACCCTGCGCTGGTTTTTCGTGCGGTGGCCAAGACATGCTATGGATTTAAGGAGTCACAAAACGGTATCTTGTTCCATACCCTGCAAGGATTAAGGCAACAAAATGAGTGTTTGTGAAATTATAAGGTCAAAGAAAGGTTACGATTATCAACCAACTATGACCCTGTCTCTACCCTCCTCTTTTGCCTTGTAGAGGGCCGTGTCTGCTACCCGCATGAGTTCATCCGTATCTATTCCATGGTCAGGATATGTCGCGATGCCAAATGACAAGGTAATTGAAGGTAGTAGTTGACCACGAAAATAGACTTTCACTTTTTTGATTTCTTCCCTGAGATAGTCGGCGCGTTTGTACGTGTCCTCAACGGATGATTCGGGTAGAATAAGTATGAATTCTTCCCCTCCATAGCGACAGGCAATATCAGAACCACGCGTTTTAGTTTTGAAAAAGTCAGCCAGTTTCATAAGGAATTCATCACCTGCTTCATGCCCATACGTGTCATTGATCTGCTTGAAGTGGTCAATATCAGCCATAACAATACCTATCTTGGTTTGTTTCCTTGCCGCACGTAGAATCTCACGCTGAATGGTTTCCTCCATATAGCGCCTGTTGAACAGTCCGGTGAGTGTGTCCCTTATTGACTGGCTGGCGAGTTTCTCCGACAACTTAATATTTGCGATTGAAAGCGACAGATATTCCGCAAACCTGATAGCGGTGTCTTTCAGTTCAGCTATATTCCACTGTCTGTCATCTTCTTGTACCGATCGTTTAGTCCCCAAATGCAGTAAGCCAAGTGTTTCCCCTTTACCGATTAGTGGCAGACAGATATAAGCGGTGGATGACGATTGTTTGAGGTGTGGGCAGATTGGGCCGATTTTCATATCTTCAACTGCATAAACACGACCCCGTCTCAGGCCCCAGCACGCATCAGGGGCAAAGATGTTGTTATCTGCATCTTCCGAAAAATCCCCCCACCTCGCCACTGATTGCAGGTCAGTTCGGGAATTACTCAGCAGGAACAAGGCACCGTCTGTGCCGGGTAATACTTTAGCTACGTAACTAATGACAATAGTAGGCACTTCTTGGATAGTCGAACATGATTGGAGCAGTTCTCTCATTTCACTCAGCAGGCTGTTCTGGCGACCGCGCTCTTCGAGTTTATTATTTAAGATTACAAGTGTTTCCTGAGCCTGTTCTATTTTATCCTTCGCTTTCTTGCGCTCGGTGACGTCGGTAAAGAAACCGATGTTACACTCTTTTCCGTCGATGATGGCTTTGGCAGCGTTGATATCCGCATGGACTATGGTGCCATCCTTTTTCAAACAGGGAAGAGTCGACAGTATCTTTTCTCCTCTTGCCTGGGCAGCAAATTCAGCAAGTACATCCTCTAATGAGGATTCAGGATGAATATCACTTACGCTCATTTTTGTCAATTCTTCTTGACTATAGCCCAACATTGTGCAAATGGCTGGATTGGCGTATTTGAATTTCATGGTTTTGGCATCGACTATAAGTATCCCCTGAGCCGCCGATTCGAACAGAGTTCTATATCTTTGTTCTGATTCTCTTAACGCCCCCTCCATCTGCTTGCGCTCGGTGATGTCGTTCATGAAACAAAGCACCGCAGGTCTGTCTTTCCATGAAATTGACACAGCATTAAGCTCACCCCACCTGATGCCACCGTCCTCTCTGATAATCCTGAAGTCATATATTTGGGGAACTGGCTCCCCTTTAAGCCTCTTGAGGTAGCGATCAGTCACCATATCAATATCCTCAGGATGGATGAACTTGACAAATGGCTTGGAGACCATTTCTTCTGTCGGATAGCCGGAAAGCTCGGATCCCTTGGGATTCATGAATCTGATTTCGCCGTCTTGGACGACGAAGATAGCCTCACCGGCATTCTCTGTAAGCTGGCGGTAATGTTCCTCGGACCTCTGAAGTGCCTCCGCAGTCTTTTTGCGCTCGGTAATTCTTCCCAGCCGTTCAGCAATAGCATCAATCAGCAGCCTCTCTCCCTTCAAGAAGGGCCCTTCATCACTTGCCGGCCTGTCCTCCAGATAGCCGACTACTAGCATACCCGCTTTCATATCATGTACCTTGATATCCGCAGACTGCTTCCACTCGGTTTCCCTATAGTTTGTTGTCTTGAACTCTTTGCCATCAATAGTGAGCTGAGCACAGGCAACCTCTGGATATTGCCAACTCCGAGGAGGCAGCTCTGTTACCTCTTGATATATTTCGTCGAGGGTAAGCCCCGGTTTCTCAATAATGCGTGTAATTTCATAAAGACACTGCAGTTCTTTCTCACGTTCTCCAAGGCTCCTTTTCAATCTCTTCAGCTGTTCTTTTGGTGTATCTTTGTCTTTCATCATCCCCCACCTCCTTCACTGGAGGCTATTTATGGCTTACCCCAAACCAAAAAGAGCGCCGACCACGCTACGTGCGAACGTTTCACAAAGCGGTTTCGGTGCCCTTCGTTCATTCTCTCACCTGCCTTTAGAATCCCGAATGGCTAATTTAGTCCAGTCACTTCATGTGCTCATACTATGTATATAGTATCTACTCCCCAAACGACTGTCAAGTAATTGTCACATAAATAGCAAAGTCAGGGGTGTGATTCCGTGCGTATACAGGTTTTTGGTAGCTGAGGTTATCAGAGGTAACAATTTGGCTAATTGTTACTAGTCCGTTGATTTCGTACCGTGTGTCTTCGTAATTGTTGCGTAGAGCGGACGTATCCGCTGTCTGGCGCAGACACGTTATAATCAAAGCCTTGTAGCGTACGGCGCTCCAGTTTCACGTTAAGAATACGCTCAAGATCATCTACCATGGACGCGTCTACACTCGTCACGAATGTTAGCGCATCACCGTTTCTATTAACCCGTCCTGTGCGGCCGATGCGATTGGTGTAGGCATCTATACTCTCAGGCATGTCATAGTTGATGACGTGGGAAATACGCCAAACATCGAGATGTCGACATGCCCTTACATGCACTTAATTGTAAGAAGCTCTCTCGTTCAGAATCAGTGTAACAACTTGAGTGGAATTGACCCGTAAAGCCGGTTTTAAGCGAGACATTTCTAGAACCATCCCGCTTAGTAAAGACCACATCTTCCTTTTTCAGTAACCCTCACATAGATTTCGTCTGAGTAAATATCGCCCCACAACTGCATACTGTTATCTCTCTCCGCCGTGCCAGATTACGCGCTAGCAATACACCAACTGCACAAAAGTCAGTTTTGTTCAATGATAATGAGATACATCACACAGTTCGCTATATTGTTACGCCAGAGATAACAAAAAAACGAGATCCTATTGCTTGAGCTGAACAATATGGACTTATGGGACATCATCGAACCTTCAGTCTCTTATTCGACTCCGAGACTCTATTTCAGGATATCACCTTAATGTTACAATGCAACCTGTAATTTAACCCCGACCATCTTATTCGTATCGATAGCAGAAAGGGATAAGAGTATAGGCAATGAACATTCGAGAGTACAATAGAGACGCCTGGGATCGTGAGGTGAAAAAAAGCAACAAATGGACCATCCCGGTGAGTGCTGAGACCATCGTAAAGGCACGCCAAGGTGACTGGCAGATTGTTCTCACGCCAACTATACCTGTTCCGGTAGACTGGTTTCCTCAACTCAAGGGAGCGGATGTACTATGCCTCGCAAGCGGCGGCGGGCAGCAAGGTCCGGTGTTAGCAGCGGCAGGTGCCAATGTAACTGTCTTCGACAATTCACCGTTGCAGTTAGAGCAGGATCGTTTCATAGCGGAAAGGGATGGTCTGAGCATCCGCCTAATAGAAGGAGATATGGCGGACCTCCATATGTTCGATTTCATGAGTTACGACCTGATAGTTCATCCAGTCTCAAATACGTTCGTGCCAGACGTGCGGCCAGTCTGGCGGGAAGCGTTCCGTGTGTTACGGCACGGGGGTATACTTCTGGCAGGTTTCATGAACCCTGCCGCCTACTTGGTGGACTACGAACTAGCGGAACGTACAGGTGTGTTGCAAGTGAAATACCGCATTCCTTATTCGGACGTTCACGACCTACCGGAAGAGGAGAAGAAACACCGGCTGGAACAAGGTGAGCCGATGGAATTTAGCCACACCCTTGACGATCAAATAGGCGGGCAACTTGCAGCCGGTTTCATTATTACGGGTTTCTTTGAAGACAGGACTCCTCCTTCACAGAAGGAACCTCTGACTATGTATATGTCTAATTGCATGGCGACCCGGGCAGTCAAGCCATAATGAGTGCCTTGCCGTATCCTGTGAAGCGTCATCACAGGACTCGACCGATGGTAAACCAAAATATAAGTTGCTCAACTGAGAAGACAGGTCAGATATCTTCTATTTTAAGAATGTGAGTTATCGTGCAATTCGTCAAATTGCATAAAAGTCAAAATTGTTGGGGCACCTTTGGATGAAAAGTTGGCTTTATCAGCTCTGTGTGCTAGTTTATATACTGTTTCATGGCTCGGTGTATATTCCATATTGATTTGGATGCCTTCTTCGTTTCTGTGGAGCAGGTGCTTAACCCGAAGCTGAAGGGAAAGCCGGTAATCGTCGGCGGAGACCCTGAGAGCCGCGGTGTAGTTGCCTCTGCTTCCTATGAAGCACGCCCTTTCGGCATCCATGCCGGTATGCCGTCATCCAAGGCACGCCGCCTTTGTCCCCAGGCAATTTTCATGCGGGCTCACTTCTCTCTCTATAAAGATACTTCAGCTAAGTTTATGGAAATTCTAGGCGACTTTTCTCCCTATATTGAACCTTTAGGGCTTGACGAAGCCTACCTTGATGTCACTGGATGTGAAGAACCTTATGGTTCTCATCGCCAACTGGCACTGGCGATGAAGGAAAGGATACATAAAGAGCTCAAGATCACGGCTTCCGTGGGTATCGCTACCTGCAAGGTAGTGGCTAAGATCGCCTCAGACCTATGTAAGCCCGATGGGCTGCTGGAGATAGCGCCGGGAGAGGAACAGGCTTTCCTTAATCCACTCCCCGTAGCTAGATTACCCGGAGTGGGCAAGAAAACAGAGCAGGCATTAAAAGAGATGGGAATAACGACAATAGGAGAATTAGCCAGCCTTCCTTCGGACACGATAAAAAGGCAGTTCGGAGCAACTGGAGCAGTGCTTCATTGCTATGCCAGGGGAATAGATGACCGGGAGGTAGAAGCGCCAGGTGAAGCTAAATCCATTAGCCAGCAGCTCACTTTCGCCCGCGATACCCTGGACCGCAATTTCCTCGAGGCTAACCTTCACAATTTATGCCAGGAGGTTTGCCAGGAGTTGCGGAGTCAAAACAAAAGGGCAAAATGTGTAGCTATAAGACTGAGGTATAGTGACTTTAAGACAATCACCCGACAGGTCATCTTAAAAGAAGCTAGCGACGTTACCCAGGTTATTTTTGGCGCAGCTCAGCAGTTGCTGAGTAAAGCTCTGGCACAACAAGCAAAACCAATACGCCTCATAGGTATCCAAATATCAAGTCTGGTGGGCGAGGGGAAACAACTCCCTATGTTCGATTCCGGGACGGAAAAGCCGGAGCACCTGGATAAAGCTATAGACAAAATTCGAAGGAAATACGGCTCAACGGCGATAAAAACAGGCAACGGCATTCTCTCTGAGAACAGCTAGGAGAACAGGAAATCCTAAATTCCAAACAATATTCAATTCAAAAATTAAAGGTCAAAAATAAAAATGACAAATCAAAACTCAAAAATGTAGTGCGAGGCTTTAGCCTCGTGCAATGGCAGGATTGCACGACCTTAAAAAGTCGCACTACAATCGTGTTTGGAATTTAGACAATGAGATTGCCACGCACCTTTCAGGTGCTCGCAATCACAAAAAGTGGGCGGGGACGAGCCCCGCCCCTACAAATGAATGTAGTGGCGAGGTTTATCCTCGCCTGATAAATCAAAGGCCTAGAATGGCGGAGAGGGCTTGTTTTGGGCTTACAATACGAAGTATAATTGACTACCTTTACCTATAATAGAAAGGAGAAAGATGCCGGATTATGCCTTTTTCCACAAACAATTTATGCCGCTATCTGAAGCCAAAATCGGCATCCTGACCCATGCCCTCCACTACGGCACCGCTTGCTTCGAGGGCATCCGCGGTAACTGGGATAGCGAGCAAGAAATATTTTGTATTTTTAGAATCCAAGACCACTATAAACGCATGTTTGACGGCTGTCGCATCCTGAAAATCAATCTCCCCTACTCCGTTGATGAGCTTTGCCAATTGACCAAGGAGCTTTTGGGGAAAAGTGACTACCAGGAAGACGTATACATCCGTCCTTTAGCCTATAAAAGCTCCGAAGCTGTAGGAGTCCGTCTCCACAACCTGGAGGATGATTTCTTAATTGTCGTAACCACACTCCCTCCCTACCTTGATATAGAAAATGGTGTTCGTTGCTGCACCTCATCGTGGCGTCGCGTGGATGATACCATGATTCCACCTCGAGGCAAGATTTGTGGCATTTATGTAAACAGCGCCCTGGCTAAAACCGAGGCCCAGGAAAGTGGCTTTGATGAAGCAATATTGCTAACCCAGGACGGACATGTGTGCGAAGGCAGTGGTGAGAATATCTTTCTTGTTTTAGGAGGGAAACTGCTAACTCCTCCGTCATCCGATAACATCCTCATGGGCATCACCAGGGACACGGTCATGAAATTAGCTAAAAATGAGTTAGGCATAGATACAATTGAAAGGCAAGTTGACAGAAGCGAACTTTATGTGGCTGAAGAATGTTTCTTTACCGGGACGGCAGCCAACATAGCGCCAATATTGGAAATCGACCATCGCCCTATAGGCACGGGCGAGATTGGCAAAATGACCGCCAAATTACAAAAGCTCTTCGCCGAAGTGATACTGGGAAGAAATCCTAAATATCCTGACTGGTATTACCTGGTTTCCCCTAAAGCCGCAATGGCATAACCGAATTTCTTAAACGGGAGTTATCCCGGGATCCACCCGTAAAGCCTTGAGCAGGTAGAGGAGGCGGCAACTCTGCTCCAAGACAACAGTATAGTAATAGGCTTCCTCTAACAACTGGCTGGCAGCAAAAGTTCCATGCCCTCGCACTAAAACCACTCTGTGCTCTCCCATCAACCTGGCTATCTCATCGGCAAGTTCTCCCGGCTTCACCACCATTTCTGCACTTAAGATAGGCACCTTAGACAACAAAGCCTGCCCTTCTACATCGCGGGGCACAATCTCTTTTTCCACGAAGGACAAAGCAACAGCGTAAGGCGGATGAGCGTGAACCACCGCCAATGCCGAGGTATTTTTATAGATACAGCGATGAACTTCCAGCTCCGTTGAAGCCAGAGGTGTAGCTCGATTGTTCTTACTTATCCCAGTCTCCACCAAATCCCCTTCCTGAATGAAGCCCAACAGGCTGCCCCGATGGGTAATAACTAGATGCTCTCCAAGTTTGACGCTGAGATTACCTCCCTGGGGAGAAACCAATCCTTGAGTAAAGAGAGCTTGCCCCACCGCTTGGAATTGGAACAGCATTTTAACACCTATGATATACGCCGTATCACAGCCACCACTCTCCCCTGAATCTCGACATTATCTGGAGTAGTATAAATGGGTTTCATCTGACTATTCGCTGGCTCCAGGCGGATACGATTTGGCTCAGCAAAAAACTTCTTAAGTGTGACCTCTTGTTCTTCCTTAAGCCAGACCGCCACCATATCACCATTCTCAGCACTGCCCACATAGTCCATTAAAACTATGTCCCCGTCTCCTATCAAAGCATCCAGCATGGAATCTCCTCTTACTCGAAGGGCATAAATATCTTGCTTGCCGCGAACTAATTCCTCACTGACCTCCAATCCCTCATTGGGAATAATATTGCCTGTGTCAGGCACAGGAATAGGCTCACCGGCAGCTATTACCCCCACTACGGGAATATAAACAAGTTTCCCTCCTTTTTCCTGTGGGGTCAAGAACTTAATTCCCCGAGATATGTCACTGTGGCGGCGAATATATCCTGCTTGTTCTAATTTGTTCAGGTTATAAGCTACCACCGAGGTGGAGCTTATCCCACATCCAGCAGCAATATCTCTAATAGTAGGAGGATACCCTTTATCATGCAAAAATTCGGTGACAAAGTTGATAATTCGTTCCTGCTTTGGCGAAAGCGACTTAATAGCCATCGATTACCAGTTGACTACTTCTTATTTAGCTTCTTCATTAAGCGAGACTTAATTCTGGCGCCTTTATTTCTATGAACAATCCCTTTGCTCACTGCTTTATCAACACTATTCATAGCCAGCATTGTTTTTTGATATGCCGATTCTTCCCCGGCATCAGCTGAACTTTTCGCTTTAACTATATGTGTCTTAACACTACGGCGCACTAAGCGATTCCGTAACCGTTTTCTCTCTGCTGTCCTGGCTGCCTTGTTACTCGACTTACTGGTTGACACTTATTTCCCCCTTTCTCGTTACACTTACTACGTTCCAAATCGAATAAATTCTAGACATTATTTTGCTTAGTTGTGCAGCACCTTTCACCTCTAAGGTAAAATGCAATGTGACACTACCATCCTGGTGGTTGCCCATGCTTACTTCGCCAAGGTTTACCCCTTCCTCTGCTATAATAGCACTAATATCCCGAACAAGGCCAACTCTATCCCAAGCATCAACCTGAATCATCACGGGGTGAACCTGCGCCACATCACCCCACTCTACCTTGACCAACCTTTCTTTCTCCTCTTCATGGATAATATTAGGGCAATCCCTTCGATGCACAGTGATACCCCGGCCTTGAGTAATATACCCGATAATCTTATCCCCAGGCAAGGGATGACAGCAATTAGCCAAACGGGTAAGTAGGTCCCCCACACCCAATACGTTAATACTCACGGGGCTGACCTTCCGCGGAGGCAGAACTTCAACCCCCTCTTCAGCTGGCTCCAAATCCCCGCTTAATTTAAGCATTATCTGAGAAGAATTGATGCTGCCACTGCCCAAGGCGGCAAAAAGGTCGTCTGCGCCGTCATAGTCAAGTAGACGCGCTACTTTGTCAACACCGGGCAAACCGATGCCTAACCTCTTAAGCTCCCTGTCCCAAATTTGCTTGCCATCTTCAATAGATTGACTTCGTTCCTGCTTTTTAAACCATTGCCGAACCTTGCTTCGCGCGTGAGACGTCTTAATATAGCCAAGCTCGGGATTAAGCCAGTCCAGACTCGGGCCTTTATCTACTTTGCTGGCCATAATCTCCACCACATCGCCATTCTTAAGAGTATAATTAAAGGGTCCAAGCCTCCCATTCACTTTAGCTCCGATACATCTATAGCCCAAGTCCGTATGAACTCGAAAGGCGAAATCTAGAGGAGTAGCGCCCCTGGGCAACTCTTTTATCTCGCCTTTGGGGGTATAGACAAACACTCGATCCACGAGAACATCGGTTTTAATAGATTCCAGAAATTCTTCACTATCAAGCTCCTCCCTCCAATCACCAAGCTGCCGCAGCCAAGCTATTTCATCATTAAACTGCTCACCTACTTTCCCTTCTTTATAGAGCCAGTGAGCAGCCACCCCATATTCGTTGACCCTATGCATATCATGAGTCCGAATTTGTATTTCTAGCGGTTTTGTATCTTGACACATTACCGTAGTATGCAAAGCTTGATAGCCATTATCCTTGGGATTAGCAATAAAGTCGTCGAACTCTTCAGGCATAGGACGCCAAAAATTGTGAATTACACCTAATGCCTTATAACAATCTGAAACCGAGTCCACCAACACACGTAAGGCGAAAAGGTCATGGATATCTCCAAAATTCTTACCCTGCGCATCATACTTGCCCATCTTCTGATATATGCTGTAAATATGTTTTGGCCGGCCATAAACCTTGGCTTTTATATCGACCTTATCTAATTCCTGGCATAGTATCTGACTAACCTCAGTTACGAAGCCTTCCCTCTCGGCTCGCTTCCCAGCTACCAAACGAGCAATCCGATGGTACACCCGTGGCTTCAGATAGCGAAAAGCTAAATCCTCTAATTGCCATTTCGCATCCCTCATACCTAAACGGTGAGCCAAGGGAGCATATATCTCCATGGTCTCTTGAGCGATAGCACGCCGTTTTTCTGCGGGTAAAGCACCCAGTGTACGCATGTTATGTAACCTGTCTGCCAATTTGATAAGAACCACCCGTAGGTCTTCAGCCGTAGCCAGGAGCATTTTGCGTAAGTTTTCCGCCTGAACCTTCGACTTTGTTTCCCTCGTTCGAGCTCGACTTGTAAGCCTGTTCAGCTTGGTAACTCCATCAACAAGTTTAACTACCTGTAAACCAAAGTCGGCCTCGATCTCGTCTAATGATACGCCACAATCCTCGGGGACATCGTGCAACAAGGCAGCAGCTAAGGTTTCAGCATCAAGGTGAAACTCAGCCAAAATCATAGCTGTATTTAAAGGATGTTCTAAATAAGGCTCTCCTGTTTTACGCACTTGCCCTTGGTGAGCTCTCGAAGCGAATTCGTAAGCTGCTTTAACCAGAGCTACCTTATCATCAGGCAGGTAAGCGCTAGCCTGTTCTATAAGCGCATTAACTTCCATCTAATTCATAATAATGCAATAGAAAAAGTAACGCAAATTAATAATATGGTAAACTACAAGATAGACAAGGAGGATTTCTTTGTATAAAGCACCTCGGGGGACATTCGACATCCTGCCACAAGAGCATGCCTGCTGGAAATACATAGAGGAAAAAGCTATTTCCTTATGCCATCTCTATGGTTACCAGCCATTGAGCACGCCGATATTCGAAGATGCCCAGCTTTTCACCAAAACTGTGGCCGGGGGGACAGATATCGTCGACAAGGAAATGTATATCTTCGAAGATAAAAGTGGACAGGAATTGGCTTTAAGGGCAGAGGTAACAGCGCCAGTTTGCCGAGCTTATCTAGAGCATGGATTATTTAACTTAGTTCAACCCGTGAAGCTTTATTACATTGGACCGGCCTTCAGATATGAGCGCCCCCAATTTGGGAGATACCGCCAGCATCACCAATTTGGCTTTGAGGCTTTAGGGGAGGCAGACCCCGCCCTCGATGCTGAAGTAATTGAAATGGCACAACAATTCTTTTATTCGCTAGGGCTCTCTCAATTTTCTATTCAAATCAATAGCATTGGCTGTAAGGTTTGCCGCCCCGGGTATTTAGAAGTACTGAGGCAGCATTATTCAAGTTATACAGATCGTCTTTGCCCCGACTGCAAAGCCAGGCTGGTCAAGAACCCTCTACGCCTGCTTGATTGCAAGAAAACTTCTTGCCAGGAGATAGCGAAAACCGCACCGAAGATTTCCGATTATCTATGCCCCGAATGCCAATTCCACTTCCAAAGCGTCCAAAAATATTTAGGGGCAATGAAAATCCCCTTTCAATTGAATCATAGATTGGTCCGTGGCCTGGATTATTACACCAGAACAGTGTTCGAGGTTGAACCTCGAGATAAAGGAGGGCAAAGCACGCTTGGCGGAGGTGGTCGCTATGATGACCTCATCGAGGAATTAGGAGGAAACCCAACTCCCGCTGTGGGCTTTGCTGCCGGGCTGGAAAGAATAATATTAAACCTAAAGGAACAGAAATTAGATATTCCGGCATTGCCCAAGCCTGATGCTTTCATCGCCTACTTGGGGGAAGAAGCCAAGATTGAAGCGATGAAGATTGCCTCGGCGCTACGGAAAGCTGGGATTGCGATTGTCACGGCTGCAGGTGATAAGAGCCTGAGAGGGCAGATGAGACAAGCTAATTCCTTGGGCAGTGCCTACGCCCTTATCCTCGGCGAACAAGAGATCAGCGACCAGAATGTAATATTGCGAGATATGAAGAATGGGGAACAAAAAACCATCCCTTTGGCTGAAATAGCCAGAATGCTTAAACAAGGTTAAAAGTAACACCTACAATGTCAGATATGGTATAATATAGACATATTGTCATTGGTATCGACCACAAATGAAAGCCTAAATTGTTTCCTACCATTACTTACGATTTTGCATTATGCCTCAGCGTGACATGAATAACGACGTAAACCGAGAATATACCGCCCAAGATATCCAAATTTTAGATGAAATCAAAGCCGTACGCTTACGACCAGGAATGTATATTGGCGGTACCGATCGACACGGATTACACCAACTCCTCTACGAGATAGTGTATAACAGCATAGACGAAGCCATGGCTGGCTACTGTGACCAAATTGAAGTAACAATCCATGAAGATAATAGCGTAACTGTAACTGATAATGGACGAGGTATCCCTACAGAAACTATCCCGGGACAAGATGTCACAGCCTTGGAAGCAGTCATGACTCGCCTGCACGCCGGAGCCAAGTTTAGCAATTATGTCTATGGTGTATCCAGTGGTCTCCACGGCGTTGGTGCCTCGGTAGTAAATGCCTTATCCACCTGGCTTAAAGCTGAGGTTAAACGCCAAGGAAAAATCTACCGCCACGAATATCACCAAGGGATTCCCCAAGGCGACATAGAAACTGCTGGCGACGCCCAGGACACAGGCACTTCAATTACCTACCTTGCTGATAAGGAAATCTTCGAGACCATTGACTATGATTTCGATTTGAGCTGCCAGCGATTAAGGGAACTAGCTTACCTGAATAAAGGGGTAGAAATAGCTATTACAGACGAGAGAAACAATCAAGAGAAAGCGTTCTACTTCGATGGGGGAATAGCTAGTTTTATTCGCCGCCTCAATAGAAATAGAGCTGTTATTCACCCCTACCCTATTTATATCTCCACTATGATAGATAGCACTATCATAGAAGCAGCTCTACAATATAACGATAGCTTTACAGAATCCCTTCTCTCCTTCGCCAACTGTGTCAATACCAGAGACGGAGGCAGCCACCTTACCGGCTTCCGCTCAGCATTAACCCGAGTTTTCAATGATTATGCCCGGAGTACTAAATTTTTAAAGGATACTGACCCCAACTTAAGCGGGGAAGATGTGCGTGAAGGGGCAGCGGTCATCATCAGTGTAAAACTGCCCCAGCCCCAGTTTGAGGGGCAAACTAAGGCCAGGTTGGGAAATCCCGAAGTAAAAAGTCAGGTTGAATCGGCTGTAGCAAATGGCTTGTCCCTGTACCTCGAGCAACACCCCAGCGAGGCAAAGGCAATTATAGAGAAGTGCCTCATCTCCGCCAAAGCCAGAGAGGCAGCACGCAAGGCTCGTGACCTCGTTTTAAAGAGGACTGGATTCGAAACATCAACTCTGCCAGGGAAACTAGCCGATTGTTCCGAGAAAGAGCCGGCAAAATGCGAGATTTACCTGGTTGAAGGTGACTCAGCCGGCGGCTCAGCTAAACAGGGGCGAGACCGCCGCTTTCAAGCTATTCTCCCTCTGAGAGGCAAAATACTAAATGTCGAAAAGGCTGCCAAAGATAAGATTCTAGAACATACAGAGCTAAGAGCCATCGTCACAGCGTTAAAAGCAAGTGCTGACGAACAATTTGATAGCTCTAAACTTCGCTACCACAGAATAATCATCATGACCGATGCCGATGTTGATGGCTCACACATTCGCACTTTGCTCCTCACCTTCTTTTACCGCCATATGACAGAGTTAATTAACCAGGGCTATCTCTACATTGCTCAACCACCCCTTTATCGCATCAAATCCGGCAAACAGGAGTTCTGGCTTTACTCTGACCAGGAAAAGGAAGAAAGGCTTAAAGGACTAAGAGAAGGCAAAATAGAAATTCAGAGATACAAAGGGCTGGGGGAGATGAGCCCTGTACAACTATGGGAGACAACCATGAACCCCGCTAACAGGACCCTGCTCAAAGTAGAGGTAGCGGATGCCATAGCCGCTGACCAGGCTTTTCATATGTTAATGGGTGACGAAGTTCCGCCTCGCAAAAGATTCATCCAGGCCCACGCGCAGAGTGTGAAGAACCTCGATATTTAGCCGTCGGGCTTCCCGGACCCGAGGGGTTGCGTGATATGGGGAGTATTCGCCAGGGAATCTCGACAATGGCAAATGCGGAAAAATTCTGTATAATCGCTTGTTAGATACTCCAATTTGCATATAGGATAAGCAAATGAAAAGCCGTAAATCCGATGGAAAACTCAAATTGGTTGTCGGCATTCATCCAGAGAGTTATACACCTTCAGACATCAGGTTGAACAAGCCCGTCTGCTTCAAAAAGATAGAAGACGGGGTCGAAACTGGATCTATGCTTCTTCAGGATATAGATGATGTCCGAATTGAGAACAGCCGCCTCACGTACTTTACACCAAATAATGTGGCTATTCTGCTCTCCGTATCAAACAAAGCCTTGACCGCAGCAAAAACTATCTTTAAGGAGCGGTTCAATCCGGATAAGTCTGAGTTGGATTTTCAAACCACGTCTGAGAACAAACGCGCTTTCCTCAATACCAAGTCCCAAGATGTTTGCGACTATATCGAAGCAATCCAAACAGGCATTATATCCGCATACACGGCGGTCGAAACGTTAGCAAACCTCAGTATCCCACCAGACTACGTATATAAAGTTGAACTCAAGAGTAGGGGCACTATAGAACTCCACGATAAAAACGCAATTGAGCGATGGATCAGCCTTAAAGACAAAGTGTTACATGTGCTACCTGACATCTACAAAACCACTCAGCCGGACAAGAAAAAATTTTGGAGCCATTTCATTAAACTAGAGAAATACCGCCATGACATCATCCACCAGAAAACAATCAACAGTACAGCATTTTATAAAGCATACTTCCAGCGTGATATTTTCGATGTTTGCGGTTCTGCAGAGCAAGTAATTAAATTCTTCTACAATCAACATGCCATGGCAAACAGAACAAATCCCGTTTGGCCCTGGCTAATAAACAATGAGTCCCACTTTCCAATTTCGTATGACTTTGATTCAAGTACAGTTGAAGTTGTTGGGAATCTGTATGAAGGTTACACGCGGAAGGCAAAGAGATAGAGAACGGGGCATCTAACAAGACAATCAACCCGACCGCCCTGCGGCGGCTGAAGCGCGCCGTTATTTGGCAGATGCCGGATATATCTTTTGTTCTGTTATATATTTTTCTACCTCAGCAGGCACCAGATAACGAATGGACAGCCCCTGAGCTATACGCTGGCGAATTCCTGAGGAGCTAATCCCGATTACAGGCATATCAAGCTGAATAACCTGGCCCAGCAGCCCGGGTATCGATGTTTCTAAGTGCTTCAAATCTTTTGAGCCTAATCTAGGGGCAACCACTAGCCTGCATAATTGAACTAAGTTCTTCGGTTCCTTCCACAAAGGCAACTCGGCTAAGGTATCCCGCCCGATGATGAAGAAAAGACTTGCTTCACTGCCTAGCTGCTTTCGTAGCATCGTCAGGGTATCCACGGTGTAAGAGGGACCGGGGCGCTCTATTTCGAGAGTGCAAAGCTTAAAATGAGGGTTGTCAGCTATGGCACGGCGCACCATCTCTACTCTGTGGACTGCCGGGGTAATATTACGGTCTAGCTTAAGCCAGGGCTGCCCAGCAGGCACGAAAAGAACTTCCCTAAATCCCAACCTTATTCTTGCTTCCTCAGCGACAACAAGGTGACCTATATGGATAGGGTCAAATGTACCACCAAGAACGCCTATATTCACTTCTCTATTTTCTCGGTTTGGGACGGAATACCGTTATTTGTGCTTGCGAAATTATTTCCTCATCCTGGCTTTCCTGGTCCACCATTTCCTTTGCTTTCCTCACCAATTCTAACACAGCCTGGCCGCTAACTGCAGAGACGTAAAAGACAGGCACCCCAAGCCTGGCAAAGCACTGCTTCACTTCAGTCAAACGAGCTTGAGCCTCAGGCAAATCTATCTTATTTACCGCCACGATTTTGGGCTTGTGTGATAAGCCTTTGTATAAGGCTATCTCTTTATCCAACGTGCTGAGGTCATCGATAACGGTCGGCGAACTGCCATCCAATAAATAAACCAGCAGCTTGGTTTTTTCCGCATGGCGCAAAAACTCATTCCCCAATCCTTTGCCAAGATGAGCACCTTCAACAAGGCCAGGAATCTCGGCAACAATGAAGTCTCTCCTATCGTCTGGCATAACCCCTAAAATTGGCTGGCGGGTGGTAAAGGGGTAATCGGCAATTTCGGGCTTGGCTCTCGATACCGCAGATAATAAAGTGGATTTCCCCGAGTTTGGATGACCAACAATACAGATATCGGTAATGAGTTTTACCTCGAGGACAATATGCCGCTCTTCTCCTGATTTACCCTTGCTAGCTATCTCAGGAGCTTGATTTACCGCTGTAGCAAAACGAGCATTACCCATCCCTCCCCGGCCCCCCTTAGCCACCAACACCTTGTGCCCGGGGGTACTCAAGTCTGCCAAAAGTATCTCCTCCCCCGAATCAGCTTTGGTGAAAACCATTGTGCCGACGGGCACTGAAATAGCTAAATCCGCCCCTTTGCTGCCACGCTTCCGCCAACCGCTTCCTTGACGGCCGTTTCCAGCTACAAATTCCTTCTGCCACCTCATTAAGCCCAAATCAACCATGTTGGGACTAGCTATAATAATCACTCTCCCACCATCCCCTCCATCTCCACCATCCGGACCACCAAAAGGAGCATACTTTTCCCTCCGAAAGCTGACACAGCCATCCCCACCACGTCCACCTCCAATCATAATCTCCCTCTTATATATCATAAGTTAATAACCTACCATAAGCTTAGTTATATTAATAGATAATTACCAATTATTATAATCAATGTTGTTGTGAGATAAGTAAACAGTGAGGGAGGTCAGATCTCAGAGGGCAATGTGGGCGGGATAAGCAACAATTTATCCACAAATTAGTAATAGTTCTACACAGCTTGGTATGCCTCTCTATAACCCTTCTGTGATTTCTGTGAATTAATTTTCTCTTTGATTTCCGCAATTTGGTTAGAAAGGTTGGGATTAATGCTCAATTCGCTAGCTATTTTTTCGTAGCCATGAAGAATTGTGGCATGGTTTCTGCCACCTAATTCTTTGCCGATTTCGGTTAGAGAGTAGTTGTATCCTTCGCGCATAAGATAGATGGCTACGTGTCGTGCCAATGTAGTTTTTCTATCTCTTTTCTTGTTGATTAGCTCTTCTACTGAAAGGCTGAAATGGTCCGCTACCGCCTGTAAGAGCAGCTTTATGTCTTGTTTACGGGTCGTGCTTGTTAATAACTTGTTGATTGTTTCGGCAGTGATCTTGGTTCCACTTAATTTAGCCTGGGCAGTGAGATATACCAAAGCACCTTCAAGCTGGCGGACATTCTCGCACACTTTCTCCGCTACAATGTGCAGCACCCCTTCCAGGTCTGCGGTCATCGTTGTTTCTGCTTTAGCCCGTAAGATATTCAGGCGTGTTTCAAAGTCGGGTGGTTGTATGTCAACGACAAGAGCCCCTTCAAGACGTGATTTTAGCTTGCTACTAAGTGGGCGCATGTCTTTGGGAGCAAAGTCAGCGGTGATGACAATTTGACGGTTATTGCTGTACAACTCGTTGAAGGTGTGGAAGAAACATTGTAAGGTTTGTTTCTTGTCGATCAGGAAGTGAACATCGTCGAATAGAAGGATATGGATACTTCTGAATTTGCTGCGGAACTTGTCAACTTGGTTTTCTCGCACAGCTAATACAAATTCATTGGCGAATTGTTCCCCGGTAATATAGGCCGCTTGCAGCCCGTTGTTTGTCGTTAACTGCCCGATAGCATGTAGTAAATGAGTCTTTCCTTGCCCGGTGCTGCTGTGAATAAAAAGAGGGTTATAACTACGTCCTGGATTTTCAGCTACTTCTACAGCGGCAGCGTAAGCTAAACGGTTAGAATCGCTGACAACAAAGTTATCAAAAGTGTACCTTGGATTGAATCTATACTGTATAGCTTTGCTGCTTGTCCCGCCATCGGTTTGCGTGGCCAAAGGGCTAGCTGATAATTGTTCGCGATTGTGGACCACGAATTGGACATCGACATCCTTCCCCATAATATCAACTAAGGTCTTCCTTACCAGAGGATAAAGGCGCTTGGATAGCCATTCAGCGACAAAAATGTTAGGGACACTGACGACAAAGATACTATCCTGGCAGCTCAGACCCTGGCTATTGCTGAGCCAGGTAGTATAATTTGCCTTGCTGACCTGAATTTGAAGCTTGCCTAGGGCGCTCTTCCAAATTTCTTTCGCTGGTTCCAATCTATCCCCAATCCCAACGCTGCTCAGCCACAAAGATAGCTGAAAAGAGTAGTAAGACGCTGTTAAGAATTTAAGAACTTACCAATTATAGAATATCAAGTTTTCTCAAATCTTCGCTAGGCAATGTTTGACATAATTAAAAAATTAATTAAAAATAGTTTTGCTATGAAAGTGTGCACCGTTTTTATGGGCACTCCGCAATTTGCTGTGACCATATTGGAGTCTTTGCTCCAGGGTTCCTACCAGGTGCTTGCCGTGTATACTCAGCCCGATAAGCCGGCTGGCAGGGGGCGCCCGGTTGTTTTTCCTCCGGTGAAAAAGCTGGCTCTGGAGCGACAAATACCAGTTATTCAACCAGAGACTTTTAAATCAAGCGAGGTGGTGGAGAAGCTGGCCAGCTTTCAGCCTGAGCTAATCATTGTGGCAGCCTTAGGTGCTATTCTTCCTCCAGAAGTGCTTTCCTTGCCCAAATTTGCCTGTCTTAACGTTCATCCCTCATTATTGCCACGGCACCGAGGTCCGTCTCCGGTCGCTAATACCATTCTCTGCGGAGATGAACTTACTGGTGTTACCATAATGATAATGGACGCTGGACTGGATACCGGGCCGATTTTAGCTCAGGAGAAAGCGGGGATTTCTTTTATGAATACCACCGGCTCGCTTAGCTCCACGCTGGCTGATGTAGGAGCCAAGCTTTTGCTGGAGACCTTGCCCAAATGGTTTGGGGGCGAACTTAGACCACAAGCTCAAGACGAGTCTCAGGCTACTTGTAGTAAGTTGATAACTAGCAAAGATGCCGAGATTGATTGGCACCTTTCCACGCTCGAGCTTTGGCGGAGGGTAAGGGCGTACAATCCCTGGCCAAGCTGCTATACTTGGTATCAGGGGAAACGACTAAAAATCCATAGAGCTATTCCTTTTGGCGACGTAGCAGATGGGGAGATAGGGGAAGTAGTCGCCTTGGCAGAGCCACCTGGAGTTGGGGTGGTAACTAGGCAGGGTATTTTAGGGCTTTGCCAAGTTCAGCTAGAAGGAAGGCGCGCGATATCAGCAAATGATTTTGTCCGTGGGAAAAGAGATTTTATAGGTTGCGTTCTGGGGCGAAGGTAGCTTCCCTTGTCAGCATTATTCTGCAAACATTTCCACACAATCTAGGAGAATAGCCAAAACAGCATCGGATGCCCGAATGATGCCACACTTGCTAAAAGCAGCGTCATGCACCTCGCCTCTGCCAACACTTCCGGCAGGAGGCTAACGAATGCCCTGCAGGGCCCCAAGGGACAAAGCTTAAGGAGAGTCAGATTGATCTATATAAATCTACAGGGAAGAAACTAAGGGTCCAGTCATTACAGGCTGGAGCCGCTCTCTCACCAAAGGAGAGAATTAATATAATGCTTTTATACCTGTGTATGTGACTCCTTATCGGGGTCCCGGAGATCTATCTGTGGCGACCAGTTGGGACTTTGCCATGTTACTGATGTAAGAATATCGCCCGCCAGTCTGAAAGCAGCAACGGGCTGGAGAATCCTAGGCTGCTATGTAGTAGATGAATACTACGACCGCCTCTATCGCCAACAGCGGAGGCAGTATCAGCTTATATACTTTGGCGAAGCTAGCTTTGAAGTACTCGGTCGATAGTATAAGGCAAAGATGGAGAGGGGAGAGCAGAACCCCTACATATCCACTTATATAGGCCAGCATAAGAGCATAGCTATTGACCTGTGAGCCGAGGGTTATAAAGGGGACCAACAATGGAAGGCTAATGCCGACAAATCCCATGCTAATGCCTGTGGCAAAGCCCATCAGGAAGGGCAGTAACGCCAGGAGGACAGGGGTAGGCATTCCTATGTACTGTGCATGTCTGAAAAGAGGGTGTAGGCAGCCCCCGCACCTTCTATCGTTGCCTTGAATAGCATTATGGCATATAACAGGAACAGGATTTGGAGATCGGCGCCATATTTCAGTGCAATTTTCAGTTCCGGCCATTTAGCTCTTTGTTGACAAGCCAACAGGGCTAGTGAGAGAGGAAAGGCTATTACCGCATCCAGCCCCGCCAGGACTAGTCCCACAATTAAGAGGATCGGCCAGGAAGACCTCAAAAGGTTATAGACTATACCTTTCTTTGACGTTCTCTCTTTTGTTTCGTATCTGTTGTTCGGTTTAAGCATCCGGTAACTAGAGACGGTTCCAAGTGCGATAACTAAAGCCGTCATGGGTAGAAGTGTCAGTGTTACGGAAGAAAGCTGGACGGACAGTATTACACTGGTCGCTATGATCGCTGGATATACTGGCAAGGAAGTCTCCCAGATGTGCCTGAACCAATAATTTATGAATGTTACTCGTTCTGGCGTCAGGCCCATTCTGTCCGCTAGATCCCTTAGGGCGGTAGCCGAAACTAGAGCTCCAGCGGGCATGGGAACCAGTCCTATCGTAGCAGGAACAAGGTGCATAGCAAGTTTGGGACCGAGTCTCTCCATAGTGGCCGCTAGGCTCGTAAGCAAGCCCTTTACCTCCATGAGACGACTTAAGGCCAGCGCACTGGCAACGACTGCCAGCAGTGTCAGAGTCTGGCGGTCTACCAGGGTGTGAAACATATGCCCGGGCAGGGAGCGTGGGGGCAGGAGAAGCAATGAAAGGGTAAGACTTCCTGCGAAGATGGCCAGGCTTGGGCGGACCTTCAGCCTGATCAGAATTAGAATCCCGGCGATCGATGCCAGCAAAGCCACAGACGGACTCAGCATCTCAGCATGCCTCACTTCTTATCAGGTGGGGACTGTTTGTTAGCACCCGAGTCATGCATTGATTTTCAGAGACTTTGCTCCTTGGACAACTGTCTGCCATAAAAGAGTAGTCGGGACCAAGTATTTCTGGACTGGGTTGCTGCTTGCAGGCCACCGACCTAGATTCTGCTGTATGCTTGATGCCAGATTATAAACCGCTGGCTTTCGAATGGCAAAGGCAGTAAGGATGTGTAGCTTCGGCGTGGGTTAATACGAACACAGAAATATGATGGTCAGGCGTGAAGAGCATGCCGGCTCTGGCTCACGCACGCCGACAAATTATGGACGGCACGGCAAACAGGGGCATCGGCACGGTTCTGCCTCTGCTCTGAGTATCCACCATAACCGTGCTTGCATGCATCTTCGGGCTGACGACTCGAAGTAGCAGAGTTCATCTCCAAGTTGCCTAGCAATGAATGTATCGGCAAAACCCGCCTTGGCTTACGTGCAGCAATGAGCCGCGTGCAGTCCTCGAAGGCTAATTAGACTGCCATGCACTTGTGAAATTGCTGCTTAGTCAAAACCGAGCCACGTAGTAAGATTTCTTATAGGCTCCCGCTCACTTTCCACTTTGTTCGCAGGGAAATCCCAGTCAGGGTAGCCAATAGCTATGGCTATGATTATCCGCTTGGACTCAGGCAGGTGGGCGTATTTTCTTAACACCTCGGGATACATCGTTCCCTGGTCTTCGATGCAGGTCCCCAGGCCGAAATGCAGGGCGGTAAGGCAGATAGTCTGTATCAAAGCGCCAATGTCGAGCAGTGGCCCACTTTCGCTCAGACAGCGATCAGTGGTAATAATGATTGCCGCCGGCGCATCGAAGTAACGAAATCCTCGCTCCAGCCATTTTGCCCTTTTCTCCTTGTCCTCCCTGGGTATATCCATAAGCTGGAAAAGCTGCTTAGCGAGGTTTACCTGGCGCTGGCGGTAAATGCTCTCCCTCGGCCAGCCCACAACCGCGTGCTCGGGGTTAGGCGGCGCTCCAGAGTTGAGCAACTCAACGTTGCTCTGTCTTACATTTTCCAGAACATCACCAGTGAGCACAGTGAACTCCCAGGGTTGGGTATTCATAGCGGACGGGGCACGGCTGGCCAATTCCAGTATTTGCTCTAAAACCTCTTTAGGCACAGGGTCAGGTTTGTAGCCCCTGATACTCTTGCGCCGTTGCACTGCTTCGATGACATCCATAAATTTGTTCCTTTTCGTAATAGTTTCGTTTTTCCAAAAATTTAGCCTGTACTATTCCCCCGCCTTGCA
>Ga0307435_1000291_pt1 | contig 22664 bp, 24 predicted proteins | sample SalMarWE160470MG_FD_202164 | JGI IMG/M metagenome (GOLD analysis project Ga0307435, IMG submission 202164) | Salt marsh sediment microbial communities from the Plum Island Ecosystem LTER, Massachusetts, United States - WE1604-70 | ecosystem: Environmental > Aquatic > Marine > Intertidal zone >... | reverse complement strand
TAGCTGCCTTAGTTTTCAGTGTCGCTGAGGATAGCAACGGCAACGGAGCAGTCAATGACGAGGTGCGGTGGGCTATTGAAAATAGTTGTACCCCCATCTCTGCGGATGGTGTGGGGCAGGGACTGGTCAACGCTTTCCAGGCGTTAACAGAGACGACATCTTTACCTTCACTCTAAACCTCCTCCTATAAAAGCGGGAGCCCACAAAGGGCTCCCGCAAATTTAGAATCCGAAGCTAGAACAAAACTAAACAGCTATATAATCTGAAGGGGGATTATGTACCGAAATTATGGGGGAGGCTATAATCAGGATTCGTGGTTGTTTTCCTCGTGGTTGTTTTCCTCCAGGTTAGCCCGCATAGCCTTCCGGGCCCGCGACAGCAATCCCTCAACCGACTTTGGTGAACGACCCATAACCTGACTTATCTCCAGCACGGGCATCTCTTCGAGGTATTTCAATACCAGTACCTCTTGATAATCCTGAGGCAAGTCCTCCAAAGCTTGATGAACTGATTGGCGAATCTCTTCGGACTCTAGCACAGTGAGGGGCGCTGGTTCATCGTTCCCGGTTTGCTCCAGCTGCTTCATGGCATCAAAATCGGGGGGCGATTCCTTGGGTTTAGGCTCTCGCAACTTGCAACGATAAAAGTCATTTAGCTTGTGAAATGCGATGCTGCGCAGCCAGGTATAAAGCTGGCTGTCACCGCGGAATTTATCCAGTGAACCCAGGGCAGCAAGGAATGTTTCCTGAACCAAATCCTCAGCTGCAGCATGGTCTCGGTCTACTTGTTCAAATACCAGAGTGTAGAGTCTGCTCCTATAAATATTATAGAATTCCTCCATGGCTGCGCTGTCGCCCGAGCGCAGCTTCTCGACCAGCTTAGCTTCATAACTTTGAGAGGTAGAATCAGCTACTTTCATGTCGCCTCTATCTATTACATTCTGCTACCTAAGTATCTTTAGAATATCAGCCAGCCAGGTTCATGGGAATCACCCATTTGTACTTTTTGCAGTAGAAAATAGTACTATGACCCTCTGGAGATGAACTCGGATACCTAGCATTACCCCTTGGTCATAGCGAACCCGATTCGGCGGGACGTGGCAGTCTCTTTGCGCCGGCAATGACAAATGACAAAGCTCAAATGCCAAACGAAGCTCAAGGTCCAAATCACAAAACTGAGCAGGTTTGACATTCAGGCATTTGGATTTCAGTTGTCATTTGGATTTTGACATTTGGGTTTGTTCAGGATGGGGCTAGAGCCTCGGGCGCTGAAGCTTAACGGTCATTCGAACTTGGCTTTGCGTCTGAAGTAATAATAGCCACCACAGCCAAGGAGTACTATGCCCGCGACTATTCCAGCGACCAATCCTGCATTGGACCTGGCGTCCGCTGCGGGGTTTGTGGACACCAGCAGGCGAGCATATAACCTTACGGCCAACAGGTCACTGGATTCAGCAGCGACTCCCAGCCATATCTCCCAGTCCCCGCCTGCCCATTTTTGCTCTCGCGGTATAGCTACCGTTACTGTTACATTGGCCTCAGAGTTAGAGGCTACTTCGATTTCTTGAGAAGGAAAGCTTATCCAGCTATCATCGGGGAATTCAGCTCTCCCTTCCCTTCTTTCCTCTTCCGAAGGCTGAAAGGTAGTGAAGGTAAAATTATGAGCTAGCTCTTCCTTATTGTGAATGGTCAGTTTGAATTCTGCTACCTCTCCCGGGGGCAAGTCATCTATGTGTATCTCGGCAGGGGAGACGCTGAAGTTAACGTCCTGAGCCAGAGTAAAAGAGGGCAGGAAGATGACCAGTAAAGCGGCAATGAGCCCGGCTAACTTGATATGCCTTATCATCAGGCAGCTACTGCGCTTATGGTGATCTGGGTTTGCATCTGCCTGCCACCAACGAAGTAGGTCGGCGTTAGCAATTTCAGGCCAAATTGCTTGGTATCCTCGGGGGCCAAGCTTGAGCCACCACTATAAGGCCAAAATTCGCCTTCTGTCTTAGTGATAGGGACATAACCGTCGCCTAAAGATCCTCGTGTTGTATCGCCCGATATGCGGAATTGTAACCCGTACACGTTGTCCCCATTAGTGCCATCGCTACTCAGCGTCCATTTATAGGCGCTGGGATTATCAATCCACTCAGCATCTTCCCCCACGATAAAGGTATTCACATTACAATTGCCCTCTACAGTCAAAGTGCACCATTCTATCGGCGGGCTTGTCATGTACTCTGTATCTGCAGCCACTTCTCCTAGCGGCCATTGTGTTTTATCCAGGCTGATGGAAATGTCATTGACTCCTGTCATGGTGATGGTTATGGCGTCGCTATCCTGGGCTAGAGCCGGCAGGGAAAATATTAAGGCTAGGATAATGGCTACCACAATACTCGTGATTACTGCTTTCATCTACCCCTCCAAATTTGATAAAATTCTGCTTACTGTATTGGTTCAATCGCTTTCGGACAAATCGACTACGGTAAAATGCTACAACCCTCCTCAGTTCTTGTCAAGACCTATATTCCGCTTCCAAACTCTTGAAAAATCCACGAATTAAGGCCCAATTGTCAGGCGCACAAAGTACCAGTTCAAGGCACCTATCAGTTCTGCTTTTTGCTCTATTCCGAAGTCGCTGATGTTGTAGCGATTATGGCGGCGCCAAGAGCGGTTATGATCTGGGGATGCGGTGGTACCAAGAGAGTGGTGTTCAATTCGCCTTCTATGGTCTTGACGAGGGCGATGTTGAGGGCACCGCCGCCACAGATGGCGCAAGGCTCCTCCAGCTTAAGCTTTTTGACCAGTGAGGAAATCTTGCTTGCCAGGGCTTTGTTAACACCGGCGGCTATGTCCTCTTTTGGGATACCTTCGCTTATTCTGGTGATGGCTTCGGATTCGCCGAAGACAGCACAGCCTGTATTAAATGTGATGGGGGTCTTTGACCTGGCCGCAAGCGGGCCGAAATCACTCAAATCTATGCGCAGCACGTTGGCGATGACCTCAATAAAGCGGCCACCGCCGGCAGCACATTTCTCGCTGACAGTGAAGTTAGTCACAATTCCCTCTTCATTTAGCCGTATTACCCTGGTGGATTGACTGGCTACATCGATTACAGTCCTGGCTTGCGGGAAGGTATTATTTATGCCTCTGGCAGTACAGACTATGTCGCTTGCCTTCTGGCTGGCAAAATAGACATTGTCGGCACCGGAACCGGTGGCAACAGTATTGGCTATGTCATCCAGAGTCAAGTTACCCTGTCTTATTAACTCCGTCCTTATTGTCTCGGCAGATGTTCGGTAATTAGCTCCAGATATTATTATATGTGAAGCAACAATTTCGAAGTCTTTAATTATGACTCCTTTGCTGTATGCTGAGCCTATGTCAATACCCATAAACCAGCTCATCGATGCTCCGAACTGAAGAAGGTGGCTCTTTCTAACCGCCGTGATTTTGTGGGCAAGGTCTCACCCCCTGCTGCTGCTTTCATGTAGATTCCCTTTGCCAGGATGGCAGCGCCAAGTGCCCCGGTGAGGAGTGGCTCTTCGGGAACAAAGATTTCGCAGCCCAGGCTTTCTTTCATTGCCCTAACAATGCCGGTGTTCTTGGCCACGCCGCCGGTGAGCACTAAATCAGGCTCTATCCCGAGCCGTCGTGCCAGTGCCGCTATGCGACTGGCCAGGGCATCGTGAAGTCCGGCTAGGATGTTTTCCAGCTTTTCCCCGCGGGAGAGTAGAGCCACCACTTCTTGCTGGGCGAAGATAGTACACAAGTTGCTTATCTGGATTCTTTTGGTGGCTTTCAGAGAAATGTCTCCCATATCTTTCAGCCTGATACCAAGTGTAGCCGCAGTCACTTCAAGGAATCTGCCGGTCCCAGCGGCACACTTGTCGTTCATGACGAAGTTGGTCAGCCTGCCGTTATCAATTTTCATACACTTGGCATCCTGGCCGCCTATATCGATAGCAGTCCTGACATTGGGGAAAAGGCTGGAGACGCCTCTGGCATGACAGGAAAGCTCTGTTATCTGACGGTCTGCGAAAGGGACGTTGAGCCGTCCATAGCCTGTAGCTACGATATAGGAGATGTCATCAATCTGCAGGCTGGCTTGTTCCAGTGCCTGTCGCATAACCTCGTTGGCAAGCTGGCGATGCTCGGGACCGGTAGGGCCCTTGATGGCCGAAAGTAAATTGCCGCTCTTGTCCATGAGCACGACCTTGGTCATGGTGGAACCTATATCAACACCGGCAAAGTACAAGTAGACCTCCTGGTGGTTTGCTATTAGCTGATTGTCTCAAGGAAGGCTTCGACCCTGGTTCTCAATGGGGCCAGGGCTCCTGTAGTGTAGTCGTATTCTATGTAGGTGCTGGGAACGCCGAGACTGTCGAAATAGTCTTTGAGCGATGGCATTTCAAAGGCAAAGGGGTCACAATACCTGACAAGCAGCATTATGGCGCCGTTGATTTTCCATTCTTTGATGATGCCTTTAAGATAGCCGAACCGGCTTTGCAGGTCTCTGGCATAGTCCTTTCTGATCTCGCCGAGGGTAGCCTGCCTGAAGGTGCGAGCGCAAGTGATTTCGTTGAGATAGTAGTTGGCCAGCCCTTCCAGCAGGTCAGCAGTGGATTTCACCCCGGCTCTGTAAGCCCTGATGCCGCCACAGCTTTCGTTCATCACTACATTTGCCTTAGTTTCGAATACTTGCATGATATCGGTATCGTCAAGGATGCTGCTCCATATGAGGAGACGTGCTGATTTCTTTTCCGGTCCAGCGGTACGGTTTTTTACTTCGCTTATAGTCTCAGTTAACAGGTCATTTCCTTCAACTACAGGCAGGCCCGTCAGGGCTTTTAATACCTGAACGATTTCCGTTCCCGAGATAAGGGGTGGAGACGGCTTTGTCAACTCGTATAGTTCTCTCACCAGAGTCCGCTGCTGGTTATGGGACTTAATAGCTGCCTCAAGCTTGTCTGTGGACAATTTCTTGCCGGTGAAAGCCTCCAGAGTCTTTCTGAAATCGTTTAGCTGGCTTTTGAAGTATTCCAGAGCCTCAGGACGAACTGTTATGGGCATGTCTATGAAGTGGAAGTAAGGATAGTTTGTATAAGCTTCCCAGACGCGAGCTGTTTTTTCCTGAGGGTCACAGGAGTGAATGGTAATCATGCCATCAAGAAAATCGTCTTTGCCCTTCAGGGCGCAATCGAGGCAGTTGCGCATGATAGGGCAAAATGAATGAGGCAAAGCTCTGTCTGCTTCAGTGACTGGTTCCTTTATATCGCCGCATGTCTGGTACGGGACAAGGTCAAGGGCAGTAAGCATCTCCAGCGGGACGTAGACACAGGGATAGCCTATTATCTTTTTGCCCGCTGCCTTGAGCTCTCTGGCTCTCTGTGAGCGATTTAAATAGATTTCCTGGGCTTTGCTGAGACCTTTGTTTTTGCCTGACATCGCTGCCTCCTTGTTAGATTGAAATCCTGGATTATTTCACCAGTCGAACCCTTCTTGTTTCCTCATTTTTCTGTAGTACTTCATGGTTTCTTCGAATGGCTCTGCCTTGGCTAAAGCATCTTCCGGGTTAAACAGGCGGAGGTCTACGATATCGCCTTCGATGCTCAGTGAGGGCACCATCAGTTTCTCCATGAGCATGTCTGAGACGTATGGAAGGTGGGTAGAGGCGCTGCGACAGCTGATAAGGGGGTGAAGAAGCGCCCCGTCGCACTTCCATTCCTTAGCATACTTCAGGTAAGGATAGGCGGTGGTGCCGCCGAGCACGTTCTGTTTGCGGGCATCTTCGTAGTAGCCGACAAGGAACTGGAGGCTGAACTTGGTAATACGCTCCAGTGGGTCACTGACCTCGCTGAGGTCGATGGGTATAGGTGGATGGTAGCCAACGCTTTCGATTACGAAGTTCCATCCCCTCTCAGCCAGCTTGTCGAAGAAGGCTAGGCTATGCCAGGGGGGAAGCTCGGCGAATACCAGCCGGTATTTCTCCTCAGGGATGGTGCCCACATGGTTATTGACTCTATCTTTGACCTCCTTGTACATATCCTGGTAGAGTCTCAGCGAGTCCTCGAGGTCGCCAGCCAGGAACAGGGCAGCGGGCATAGCGCTCCAGAAGTCCCGGCTGTGCATTGGGCATGGCTTTGCTTTACGCAGTTCGCTGACTTCATGCCAAACACGGTTAACCTCTATCATGAGGTTCGCTGTTTTATCCAGCTTGTCCCAGTCCATTTTCTTGCCCACCATACCTTCCACGAAAGCAACAAAGTCCCTTAAGTGCTTGACTCCCAGATCCACCATTCTGTCATAATGGCCTTCGATGAAAAATTCCTTGATGCCGGGGATAGGAGCTTCCAGTGGCCATACCGGGACATCCATGTAACGTCCCAGCGCCTGGAACCACTTGTACCTTGCATCGCAGATGGCAGCCGAAGACATTAGAAATAGGGGCTTCGGCATTCCTCCGAAGGGCGCTTCTGGGGGTATCTGTCCCTTCAACTCCTTCATCATCCTGGACGCATAGCCGAGGGTAGTCAGGCTGTAACCGCAAAGGTGGGTGGGAAAGCCCTCGGCATCAGCCCGGTCCAGGTATTGCTGGGCAACTCCTGTAGCTGCGGCAATGGCGCCATAGTTTTCGGGATAGACCACTTCTATATCCATGGCTTTTAAGATAGGGTCGCCATAGTAGAAATTGAGCATACCCCAGACAGCGGGTTTACCCGCTTGTATAGCTTCAACACTCTTTAGATATGTTTCATTTACCTTGGCCCTGAGCGGGTACATTGATTTCAGCCGGTTTATCGTCTTTTTTCCCTTTTCTACAACCATAACTAATTTACCTCCTGAGAAAATTCACGTAGTGCTTCAGTAGTTGATGCATGCTAGCATAGAAAAACACGGAAGTCGAGACACCTGTGTAACATGGTTACACATCACAAATTTGCTGACTCTTTTGCCAAGTTGATGTAATCCTCGACAGGAAGCCCAAAAAACGCTTGACAGTGGGGGTTCTGTCCCAGCTTTTCGGGGCTAGCAACAGGCGTTGCATGTTGCCTTGGTTTGACAAACTGCCTCAAATCCTGGGCATTACAAAGGCATGGCACCCTTCTTCTCCATGGCTCTGTGGCCTGCTTGATGATCTCTTCTTGCCGCTTGTGGTCCCGTGCCTCTTTCCCAAGGTATGTGGCATTATGTAGCGAAGCCTGCCCAGAATGTTGACGAATTCTGGCAAATAAGATACATTTGTGGGTTAGCGAAAGCCATGGTGGGGAGTTCTTGGGGTTCTAGTCACTTGGCGGATTGCCACCCTCCTCTGGAGAAACTGGGTGACAGTCTTCGTAATGCACTTTTTGGGTTGGATTCTGGACTGCTTTTTATATCAAACTGTCGCATTGAGTAAACCATCATATGCTCAGATCTGTACTGATTGCTAATCGAGGAGAAATTGCTCGGCGTATAATCAGAACCGCCAAGCTAGTAGGTGTCGAGACCATAGCGATGTATTCAGACATAGATGAGAAATTTCTGTTCGTCCATGAGGCAGATAAGGCACTGAGGATTGGGGAAGCTAAACCCAGGGACAGCTATCTCAACATAGACAGAATTATTGCAGCAGCTAGAGAGTCAGGCGCAAGTGCCATTCATCCCGGATATGGTTTCTTGTCTGAACGGTGGGAATTTGCTCAGAGATGTGACACAGAGGATCTGATATTTATCGGGCCAAGTTCCGAAGTCATTCATAAAATGGGAGACAAGTACCGTTCACGAGAAATAGCTACCAGTTTGGGCATACCCATTCCGCCAGGGAGTGGTATATTGAGCGGTGTTGAAGAAGCCAAAGAGTGGGCAGCTAAACTTGCCTTCCCGGTTATCTTCAAGGCATCGGCTGGCGGTGGTGGGATCGGCATGGTGAAGGTGGAAAAAGTGGAGGAGGTTGCAGAAGCATTTGATACAGCCACAAACCGGGCCAGACTGGCTTTTGGTGATGAGAGAGTCTATGTCGAAAAATATCTGGAATCGCCCCACCATATAGAAATCCAAATTCTGGGAGACAAAGATGGCAACCTGGTTACTTTCCCGGAAAGAGAATGCTCAGTGCAGAGACGGCATCAAAAAGTGATTGAAGAGTCACCATCTCCTTTCGCTACTGCTGAATTGAGGCATGAACTACGACATGCGGCCAAACGCTTGGCTCAGGGAATTGGCTATACAAATGCTGGCACTGTTGAATTTGTCGTTGATAAGCATCGGAATTTTTACTTCTTGGAAATAAACGCAAGGCTTCAGGTAGAGCACCCGATTACTGAAATGATAACCGGTATTGACCTGGTTGAGCAGCAAATCAGAATTGCGTCAGGCGAATCTTTATTGCTTAGAGAAGACAGCTTGGGCTGGAAGGGATGGGCCATCGAATCTCGTGTCTATGCCGAGGATTCGGAGAATTTCTATCCATCACCCGGCAACATAGCTAGGTACATTGAACCACGTGGTGAGGGAATAAGGGTGGACTCTGGATATCAGGCTGGAGACACCGTGAGTCAATTTTATGACCCCTTGCTTGCCAAACTGATCGTCTGGGGCGAAGATAGAAATAAAGCTATAATAAGAATGCAACATGCTCTGGACAACTATGAAATTACAGGTATCAAGAACAACATTCGTTTCCTTAGAAAAGCTTTTGATTCTGAGATATTTAAATCAGGGAACTATGACACTCATTTCATATCGAAATTAAAGGAGGGGAAAAATGAGTAACAAAATGAGACAGGAGGTTGAAAACCTTGCACGCCTCCGCGAGGAAATCAGGCAGATGGGAGGTGAAGAAGCTGTCAAAAAACAACGTGAACGAGGAAAACTAACTGCCAGGGAGAGGCTTGACCTCTTGATTGAAAAGGGGACATTCGTTGAAACTGGCATGCTTGGTAGCGAGTTCGGTGTTGATGAACTTGTGCCGGCTGACGGAGTTATTACAGGCTGTGGCAAACTGAATGACGGGGTCCGCATTAGGGACGTGGCCGTGGCAGCTTACGATTTCACAGTGAGAGGCGGCTCTATGGGAATTGTCAACGAAACCAAAGTGACCAGGATAAGAGAGATTGCTCTCAAAGAAAGAATACCCATGATATGGCTGAGTGATTCTGGGGGTGCCCGGGTAAGTGGCGGCGGCTTTAGCGGCGAAAGAGTGGCACTATTTGCCAATACAGGCTATCTCTTTAAGGAAGAATCTCTGATGTCAGGCATAATCCCACAAATCGCAGCTATGATGGGGCCAGGATATGCAGGTACTGCTTATATACCCGGCCTTTCCGATTTCGTGCCCATGGTTAAAGGAACGAGTTTTATGGGTTTAGGTGGACCAGCTCTTGTCAAATCGGTGATTGGGGAAAAACTCACTGAAGACGAGCTTGGCGGTTCCAGAATCCACTGTGAGATTAGTGGCTGTGGAGACCTGGAGGTGAATTCAGATGAGGAATGTATTAAAGCTATAAAAGAATATATTTCTTTCTTTCCTCAGCACTGTGAAGAGAAGCCGCAGCGAAAGGAATGGGCAGGAGACTCCACGGCCTTGCTTGATGATGGCATACTGAATGTTATCCCAGACAACCCACGGGAAGCCTACGACATGCACGATTTAATAAAATATATCGTGGACGATGGCTACTTCTTTGAAATGAAGCCGAAGTGGGGGAGAAACATTACTATCGGCTTTGGGCGTATAGCCGGTTATTCGATTGGAATTGTAGCAAACAACCCAATGTTTTATGGAGGCGTCATCGATATTGATGCCGCTGATAAAGCCACCCGCTTTATATGGCTTTGCGATGCTTTTAATATCCCGCTTCTCTTCCTTTCTGATGTCCCCGGCTTCATGGTCGGTTCCAAGGCAGAAAAATCGGGCATAATAAGGCACGGAGCCAAGATGATTCATGCAGTTGCTGAAGCTACTGTGCCAAAATTTAGCCTGATCGTCAGAAAATCCTATGGTGCCGGGTATTATGCAATGTGTGGCAAGGCCTTCGACCCTGACTTGCTGATTGCTTATCCCGGAGCTGAGATATCGGTTATGGGACCAGAGGGTATGGTATCCATTTTTGCCAGAAAGCAACTTGCTGAGGCTGAAAACCCGCAAGAGATGTTAGCGCGACTTGCCGAGGAGATAAGACCACAGATTAACATATTTAAAACAGCCAAGTCCGGCGTTATAGATGATGTAATTGATCCCAGGGAAACGAGGAGAGTATTATTCCGGGCTCTTGAGTTTACCAAGGACAAAAAGATATTCAGGCATCCTCGGAAGCACGGGGTCTATCCCGTATAAGGAGAAAGCTAATGTACCAGACAATAGTAACTGAAACAAAAGACAAAGCAGGCGTAATTACTTTGTCTCGCGAAGAACGAAGGAATGCTATATCACCGACTATGATAATCGAACTTTTTGATGCCCTGAAAAAATATGACGATGACCCAAACATTCTTGCCATTATGCTGACTGGGGCTGGTAGCAAAGTATTTTGTGCTGGAGCTGACTTTGGTGAAGCCATGAGCACCACAGCAAGTTTACTCGACCGCCACGAAGAACAAAGGAGATTTGCTAAACTTTTCAAGGTGATCAAGGGCTTACACAAGCCGTTGCTAGGACGGATTAACGGGCATGCTTTGGGAGGCGGTCTTGGATTAGCTTGTGCCTGTGATATAGTGATCGCTGCTGAAGATTGCCGTTTTGGCACGCCAGAAATAAACGTTGGGCTGTTTCCCTATGTGATTATGGCAACCTTGCTCCGATCTATTTCAGCCCCGAAAAGACTTCTAGAATTGATGCTGACCGGCGAACGACTTGATGCCAGGGAGGCGCAACAGCTTGGCCTGGTAAACCATGTTGTGCCGAGAGAGCAACTGGATGCAAAGGTGGATGAAATCACCAAGAAAATAACCAGCAAAAGCCCGGCTATCTTAAAACTCGGCAGGAGAGCCTTTTACACCATGCGTGACATGGAATATGAGAAGGCATTGGAGTATCTGGCATCAGTGCTGGCAATTAATACGATGGCTGAGGATGTGGCCGAGGGCATTACCGCTTTTCTGGAAAAGCGTGAACCACAGTGGAAAGGAAAATAAAAAGGGAGGGGAATTACATGGGATTAGCAGACAAAGTAGTGATCACTGCAGCTTTGACAGGCGTCGCGGCTAATAGAGACCAATGCAAATGGATTCCCTATACCCCTGTGGAGATTGCCGAAGAGGCACTAAAAACCTACAATGCAGGAGCTGCAATAGTACATATTCATGGCAGGGAATATGATGGCACACCATCCTGGAGAGTAGAGATATTTCGCGAAATCATGCAAGAAGTCAGGAAAAGGTGCCCCATTATAATAAATTTCTCCACAGGGGCTGTTGGCGTGGACAGGGATACCAGAATAGGCCATATTCAGGAACTGAAGCCGGAAATTGCAGCATTGAACATGGGAACAATGAACTATGCCAAATATAGCCCGAAGCGTAGGAACTTTGTCTTCTCCGTGGTCTTTCAAAATCCCTTTGATGATATAATGTTCTTTTTGGATACCATGAACCAGAATAGCGTGAAGCCAGAATGTGAATGTTTTGACCTGGGGCATGTGGAGAGCGTTTTGCCTTTAATGGATATGGGACTGCTTAAGAATTTTCAAGTCAGCCTCATAATGGGGGTGGTTGGAGGCATGGGAGCCACAGCTAGAAATCTGGCACACGTGTCTAGTGTAGTTCCTCCTGGAGTAGCCTGGCAGGTCATAGGTATCAGTCAAGAGCAATGGCTCTTGATAAGCACTGCTTTAGCACTGGGCGGAAATATTAGAGTTGGCCTTGAGGATAATTTCTATTTGTCACCTGGGGAAATGGCCGAAGGAAATGGACCATTAGTGGAAAAGGCGGCAAGGATGGCAAGGGATATCGGTAGAGAGCCAGCAACGGTGGAAGAAGCTAGAGCTATCCTAAAGTCGAGTTAACCGAGGAGAGAACTAAAGAGGCAAAGTAAGCCAGATATGACAGAAGTGCCATCACCTATTACAGGCAGTGTGTGGAACATTTTGGTAAAAGATGGAGCATCAGTTAGCGAAGGCGAAACCATCGTAATCCTCGAGTCCATGAAAATGGAGATTCGGGTGAAGTCTCCACATAATGGGAGGGTGGTTGAAATCCGGGTAAAGGAAGGTGACTCTGTCCTCGAAGATGACGTTATTGCCATTATTGAGTAATGGCCATCACAATTTGCAGACTAGAGGCTAAGCAATATGGACTTCAAATTTACCGAAGACGAGGAAGTATTTAGACGAGAGGTTCGCCAATGGCTTGAGCAAGAGATCCTGCAAAGGTGGATTGAGCTTGATCCCGGAATTTGGGAGGAAACCGAGGAATCCTGGGCGCTTGCACGCGAGTTCCAGCGTAAATTGGGCCAGAAAGGCTGGTTGGCGCCATCGTACCCCAAAGAATATGGAGGCCTGGAACTTAGCCACATGAAACGGCTTATACTTGCCGAGGAGCTGGCTTACAGCAGGGCTCCATTAAGCATTGAGGTGGAAGTTACAGTGAATTGGGTGGCGCCTTCCATCATACTCTTTGGAACTGAGAAGCAGAAGAAAGATTATGTAACCAGTATAGCCAAAGGTGACATAATTTTCTGCCTGGGATATAGCGAACCAAATGCTGGCTCTGACCTTGCCTCGCTTCAAACACGCGCTGTAGAAGTTGGTGATGAGTATGTGATTAATGGCCAAAAGACATGGTGTAGCTATGGCCATCTTGCTGACTACTGCTGGCTTGCTGCCAGAACTGATCCTGATGCTTCCAAGCACGAAGGAATCAGCATATTCATTGTGAACATGAAGACGCCGGGAATTACTATACGCCCCCTGACAAACATCCTGAATCGCCACTCTTTCAACGAAGTATTCTTCGACGGTGTGCACATCCCGAAGGAAAACCTGGTAGGACAGAAGAACAAAGGGTGGTATCAACTGATGATAGCTCTCGATTTTGAACGCTCTTCTATAGGCTATGCTGCCGCAAACCAACGAATCATTGAGGAACTGATCAAGTATGCTAAAGAAACCACGAGAAATGGAGAGCCTCTTGCCAACGACCTTCTAATCAGGAACGAGCTGGCACAGTTAACAGTGGAAAATGAGATTGCCCGCATGATGGCGTATCGCATCGCCTGGATGTTCAGTAAGGGTCTTCATCCCAGCTATGAGTCATCTATGTCGATGGTTTTTATTAGCGAGGTGATGCGGCATACAGCCAATGCTGGAGTGCGAATTCTGGGGCACTATGGAGAACTGGACAGAGATTCCAAATGGGCTGTCATGAATGCACGGATAATGCGTATGTGTCTGAGTTCACTTTCGATTGGTGTCGGCGGCGGCTCCAACGAGATTCAGCGCAATATCATTGCTATGAGAGGTCTTGGCTTGCCGCGAAAGTGAATGAGTCCCGGTATGTTAAATGAACTCATAAGACAGGGGGAATAATATGGACCTTGGTCTGAGCGAAGAGCAGCAAATGCTAAAGGAATCGGCTCGTGACTTTCTGCAAAAAGAATGCCCTAAACGATTAGTCAGGCAACTGGGTGAGAGTGACGAGGGTTATTCCTCTGAGTTGTGGCACAAGATGGCAGAACTGGGCTGGATGGGTCTGGTGTTTCCTGAAAAATATGGGGGCAGCGAACGTAACTTCCTGGATTTGACAATCCTTCTTGAGGAAATGGGATATAATATCGTTCCTGGCCCGTTTTTCTCCACTGTAGTCCTTGGCGGACTGACTGTACTAACAGCAGGAAGCAAAGAGCAGAAAATGGAGTTCCTGCCCAAAATTGCCAGTGGGGAAATGATTCTTAGCCTCGCCTTAACTGAGCCAACTGCTAGTTATGATGCCGCATCAGTTAAGACCAAAGCTATAGCTCGTAATGGTGCATATGTCATCAAGGGCACCAAGCTGTTTGTCCTTAATGCTCATGTTGCCGACTACATTCTGTGTGTCGCCAGGACAAAACAGGCAAAAAACCCAGAAAATGGCATCACTCTTTTTCTTGTAGATGCCAAAAACCCTAGGGTCAAGTGTACTCTACTTAAAACTCTGGCACGTGACAAGCAATGTGAAGTTGTCTTTGATAATGTGATTGTGTCAGAGAAAAGCATAGTAGGTGAACGAGATGACGGATGGCCGATAGTAAAGGATGTTCTCCAAAAAGCTACGGTGGCTAAATGCGCGGAGATGGTCGGTGGTGCCCAAGCAGCATTGGATATGGCAGTTAATTATGCCAAGGAGAGGGTGCAGTTCGGCAGGCCTATTGGTAGTTTCCAGGCTATCCAGCATTACTGTGCCAATATGGCCACGGATGTTAGCGGTTCACGGTTTATTACATATAAAGCAGCCTGGAAGGTAAGTGAAGGCCTTACAGCTGACTTAGATGTAGCTATAGCTAAGGCATGGGCAAGCGAGGCTTATGGACGAGTTACCCTATCAGCACACCAAATATTCGGGGCCATCGGCTTTACCATGGATCATGACATACATCTATATTATAGGCAGGCAAAAGCCGCCGAGATAATTTTTGGTGATGCTGATTTTCAACGTGCTATTGTAGCTCGAGAATTGGGTCTCTAATATTGAAGTCTTTATCTTAGGGAAAGGCATTCGTGGGTAGTCTCACCTGATACTTCATCAATAATGCTACTTACTCTGACTTCAGCTTGCTTTTTCTTATAAACCTGTCCATTCTTCTCAGTGCTTCCTCGATGCTAGATAACGAAGTAGCGTAACAGCAACGGACAAAACCTTCACCACATTGTCCAAAAGCAGTGCCCGGGACTACGGCAACTTTTTCTTCCAGTAGCAGCCTTTCGGCAAACTCTTCTGAATTCATTCCGGTAGCTTTTATAGAGGGAAAGGCATAGAAAGCGCCCCTGGGCTCGAAACAAGGTAAACCGATCTCATTCAATCTTTTGACCATGAGGCGACGGCGTCTGTTGTATTCTTGAACCATCTTTTCGACCTCGCTCTCACCATCCCTCAGGGCCTCGATGGCTGCCACCTGCGCTATCGTTGGTGCACTGAGCATGGTGTATTGATGGATTTTTGTCAGGGCTTGGGTGAAACGGCGGTCGGCTGCCACATAGCCAATACGCCAACCGGTCATGGCATGAGATTTGGAAAATCCGCTAATCAGGATGGTACGCTCCTTCATCCCGGGAAGGCTGGGAAAACAAACATGCTCCGTTCCATAGACTAAACGAGCATATAGCTCATCAGATATTACCAGTAAGTCATACTTTTTAGCCAGCCCGGCAATAGCGTCAGCCTCTTTTCTGGACATGACTGCGCCAGTGGGATTTGCTGGGTAACCTATCAAAATAGCCTTCGTCTGCTTCGTGATCCTGGCTTCAATATCGGTTGCCCTGACGACAAAGTTGTTTTCTTCGTTTGTGGGAACAAGAATAGGCACGCCACCGGCCAGAATGATGTCGGCAGGATAAGCCACATAACAAGGGTCGGGAATTATGACTTCGTCACCGGGATTGATAATTGCTCTCAGAGCAAGGTCTAATCCTTCACTAGTTCCTGTGGTAACAAGAATTTCATGCTCAGGATGATAACTCACCCTATAACGAAGCCCCAGATAGCTGGCTAATTCCTGGCGTAGTTCCGGCATGCCGGAGTTCGAGGTATACATGGTATAGCCTTTTTCCAGAGAATATGTGCCTGCCTCCCGGATATGCCAAGGAGTAACGAAATCAGGTTCACCTATACCAAGCGAGATAATGTCTTCCATGGCAGAAAGCAGGTCGAAGAATTTCCTGATGCCCGATGGCGGAAGGCTAGTCACCTTTTGTGAAATCAGGTTATCCCGGGCTTGAGTTGGAGCGGACTTCGTGTTCAGCATATTACGGTGTTATTGGTAGACGTCTATTTGTTTCCTTAGGAAGGTGAAAAGTTTCTCCGTACTCCTTATATCGTTTGAGAAGAAAATGGGTGACGGAACTTTGCACCTGCTCTAGAGGAGCCAGTTTCTCCGCGACAAAACTGGAAATCTCCTGCATATTCTTGCCTCTCACCAATATAGATAGGTCATAGGTGCCTGAGACTAGATATGCAGAATACACTTCGGGGAATTGATAGATGCGCTCAGCAATGGCATCGAAGCCGACACCACGTTGTGGTGTTACTCGGACTTCTATTAAAGCCCATATGTCTTCCTCTTCTAATTTAGGCCAGTTTATTATGGCTTTATATTTCAGAATGGTCCCATCTTTCTCAGCCTGCTTAATTATTTTTTCTACCTCTTTGACAGGTTTATCCACCATGGTGGAAATCTGTTCCGGCGTCGCCCGGGCATTCCGTTCTAGAATCTCAAAAATCTCTTTCATGAGTTCTCCTTAAAGCATCAATTCAACAGCAGACCATCGTTCAGCTGCTTCATTGTAACACAGCTCAAATAGTTTGCCATCCTCAGTAACAACTCTGAATAGTCTTCTCCCTGGTTCCTGCCAGGCGTTCTCTACTGACTTTATTCTAAGTTCCTTTTCTTGCCAGACAAAAGACCGTGGTTCTTCAGCATAGACATAGCCTGAATAGCATTTCACCTTTATCTCCATATTTTGCCCCTACATACTATAAGATTCAATTCAACGACAGATCGTGGTCATCCGGCTCATTATAATACAGTTCAAGTAGTTTACCATCCTCAGTAACAACTCTGGAGCTGGTTGTAAAATTGACAAACGTGATACGCTGAAGTAGTATCAAGAGAGACGAAAGATGAAAAAAGATTTACTCTCAATAGCTGACCTTAACCGCAAGGAAATTGAACACCTCATAGAGCAGGCCTGGCGTATGAAAAAAGAGGGAGCGACGCCTCTCCTTTCAGGGAGAACCTTAGCTCTTCTCTTTGAAAAGCCTTCCTTGCGAACCAGGGTCAGTTTCGAGATGGCTATGTATCAGCTTGGCGGGCACAGCATCTACCTATCTCCAGAAGAGGTGGGCTTGGGCAAGCGAGAACCAGCGGCTGACATAGCTCGGGTGCTCAGTCGCTATGTCGACGGCATCGCCGCTCGCACATTTTCCCAGGAAACCTTACACATTTTCGCTGGCCATTCTTATGTGCCCATAATTAATGCCCTTTCCGACCTGGAACATCCCTGCGAGGCTCTTTCCGACCTGCTCACCATCTATGAAAAGAAAGGGAGGCTTCCTGGCTTGACTTTAGCATTCATTGGCGATGGCAATAATGTAGCCAATAGCTTGCTTCTCTCTGCCTGCCTAGTGGGCATGAATTTCCACTTCGCCTCTCCACCAGGCTATGAAATTAAAGGGGAGGTATTGAGTCAGGGGAAGGGATTTGCTATTCGGAGCGGCAGCCAGATTCTGTTAACTGCTGACCCTCACGAGGCAGCTAAAGGTGCTGACATAGTATATACTGATGTGTGGGTTAGCATGGGCCAGGAGGCTGAAGCAGAGAAACGCCGTCTTGCCTTTTCAGGCTATCAGGTGGATAATAAATTATTAAGCTTGGCTAAAGGAGATGTTTTGTTCATGCATCCCTTGCCGGCCCACCATGGCGAGGAAATTTCCGCCGGGTTGCTAGACGATCCCCGGTCAGTGGTATTTGATCAGGCAGAAAACAGGCTTCATCTGCAAAAGGCATTACTAGTGAAGCTGCTGCCAAATCCCAAGGTATCAGACAAATGACCAGGCCTATTGTAGCCATTGTGGGTAGGACCAACGTGGGCAAGTCCACCTTGCTTAACCGCCTGGCGAGCAGGCGGATAGCTGTAGTTGCCGATTTGCCAGGAACTACCAGGGACCGCGTTTTTGCTTTTGTTTCCTGGCAGGGACGGGAGTTGATTGTGGTTGACACTGGTGGCTGGCAAACAAAGCCATCCACGTCTTTGGAACAAAAGGTCAAGCAGCAGGTCGAAGCAGCCATTGTTCAGGCAGATGCCGTCATCTTCCTGGTAGATGCCAGAGATGGAGTTATTGCTGCCGATGGCGAAATTGCTGATGTGCTGCGCGCCGCCAATAGGCCTATCGTACTAGCAGTAAACAAGGTGGATTCTGCCAAACAAGCAAATCAAGTGGCCGATTTCTACCACCTGGGCATGGGTGAGCCTATACCTATCAGTGCTCACCATAATCGAGGGATAGACGATTTGATGGATGCTGTGCTAGCTTCTTTGCCCCCGCAGCCTATCAGTATTGCGGAGCCAGGAGAAGCTAAATTAGCCATCGTTGGGCGACCTAATGTAGGCAAGTCAACCTTGTTGAATAAATTGCTAAGAGATGAAAGGGCCATTGTCCATGAGTCTCCGGGGACAACTCGTGACTCGCTTGATGCTATAATTCGCTGGGATGATAAGGAAATCTTACTTGTCGACACCGCTGGGATTAAACGGCGTGGAAGGGTCGGTGCTGGAGTGGACTATTATAGTTTGCTCCGCGCCCTCCAAGCTATCAACCGCTGCGATGTTGCCTTGTTGCTAATCGATGCCAGTGAATTTATTACTGCCCAGGATATGCATATCGCTGGCTATATTATCGAGGTTGGAAAAGGTATAATACTGTTGGTCAACAAGTGGGACCTTGTTCCCCAGGAACAAAGACAGGAATTCAAACGTAGCGTGGAGCAAAGACTTAGATTTGCCTCCTATGCACCTATCATTTACATCTCTGCCAAACTAGGGCAGGGGATAAACAGGATTCTACCCCAAGCCTGGGAAATCTGGCAGGAAAGACAAAGGCGAATACCGCAATCAGACGTTAACGAGTTAGTCAAACAGGCAGTAGGTAGCCATCCCCCACCCCGCACAGGTTCTAGACAGTTGCACATTACCCAAGCCTATCAAGATGAAGCTCAACCAGCCACTTTCGTTCTCAAGGTTAACTATCCTCAACTGGTTCATTTTTCCTATCAACGCTACTTGGAAAACAAGCTTCGCCAGGGCTTTGGTTTTCGCGGCGTTCCTTTGAAGTTAATTTTTACCAAGGCCGCCCGCAAAATCAATAAAAAGATGGAGGTGAGAGCATGATGATAGCTGAGCTTGTTGTTGTAGTAGTCATTGCTTATCTCCTTGGTTCCATTCCTTTTGGCTTGATAATAGGCAAGCTGAAAAGTGGCGTTGATATCAGAGAATATGGAAGTGGTAAGACTGGCGCCACTAATGTTATGAGAACCATAGGGACCAAGCTCGGCATTTTAACTCTGGTTCTTGATGTGGTTAAAGCTGCTGGGGCAGTCATGCTGGCTACAGTAATTATAGATGGCAGCAGCGGTATCTTAACCATTGGTGGTGTGTCCGTTTATTGGCAGCATATAGCCCAAGTTGCAGCTGGCCTGGCTGCAATAGCAGGACATAACTGGCCCGTATTTGCTAAGTTTAAAGGGGGTAGGGGAGTAACTGCCTATTTTGGCACATTGTTCGCTATTTTCCCTCCCGCGGGCATACTGGGTGCCGAAGTTGTAGCTATAGCAGCATTACGCAGCCGGCACATGTCCCTGGGTTCTATTCTTGGAGCCCTAGCGGCCTGGTGCTTGATGGCACCGCTGACTCTCGCCTACGACTTGCTTCCCCCAATCTATCTAGTTTATGGTTTAGCAGTTATCGCACTGCTCGTCTACCAACACAAGGACAATATAAAGCGCTTAAGACAAGGCACAGAACGCCAATTATGGTGAAAAAGCACGAGGTATCATGCCCAAAAGTTACTATCATAGGCAATACCCTAGGCGCTTTGCTGAGCGATAAAGGAGCAGCGGTAAAACTGTGGGCGCGAAGCAAGGCTGAAGCCAAAGAATTAAATCAAGGACGGCGTAGCTATTCATCTACCAGCCACATTGGAGAAGTCTTAAACGGGGCTGACCTGACAATCTGGGCGGTTCCCTCTCAAAAGTTGAGACAAAATGTCAGCCAAGCCAAGCATTAATTGACTTCAAATAATTAGCAGCAAGTCATCACTGATCCCAATTTAGACGTCTAGAGGCGGTTCAGTTCGAGTTAGTACCTTAGCCAATTCTTTAAAAAGATAATGCTGGTTTTTATCCAAGTGTTGTGGAGTTATTATAGCTACTTTGACGAGCAAGTCTCCTCTTCCCTTGCCATCAATATAAGGGATTCCCTTGCCTTTAAAGCGAAAGGTTTTCCCATTTTGAGTTCCTGACGGTATTTTTAAATCTACATTTCCATTTAAAGAGGGCACTCTTATCTCATCGCCCAAAGCAGCTTGAGCAAAATTGATGGGTAACTCGTAAAGAATGTCACTCCCATCTCTATGGAATAAATCGTGTGGCTTTACTGAAAAAGTGACATAGAGGTCGCCGGAGGGGCCTTCATATAAGCCAGCACTTCCCTCCCCGTCCAAGCGTAATCGTTGCCCATCATCCACACCAGCAGGAATTTTAACCATTACCCTACGTTTCACCTTTATTCTCCCCCTGCCCCGGCATTGAGAACAAGGATTACTTATTACAGTGCCACTACCTCCACAGCGAGAGCAAGTGGTGATATGAGTGAAGCGCCCAAAAATGCTTTGCTGAACTCTCCTCACTTGCCCTGTGCCGCGACAATCAGGGCAAGTCTCAGGATTTGTTCCTGGTTCGCTGCCAATGCCATGGCACGAAGGGCAGAACTCGATGCGTTGTATTTCAACTTCTTTACTACAGCCGAATACCGCCTCCCTAAAGGAAAGATTGAGGTGGCTTTGTAAGCTGTCCCCCCCTTGTGGAACACGCTGAGCAGTCCGTCCGAAGGGGGTGCTAAAACCACCGAAGAAAGATTCAAAAATATCTCCCAGCCCGCCAAAGCCAAAATCGGGAAAGCCTTCCGCAACATCTACTCGGCCATAGCGATCATACCTACTCCTTTTCTCAGGGTCGGAGAGAACCTGGTAGGCCTCGTTGATTTCCTTAAATTTATCCTCGGCTCCTGGCTCTCTATTGCAGTCAGGATGGTACAGTTTCGCTAACTTGCGAAACGCCCTTTTAATTTCCTCATCACTGGCGTTTCGAGGCACTCCCAGCACTTCATAATAATCTTGTTTTATCGCCATAACCTTTAAGTATAACCCTTAAATGACTATGCTGACAACTTTCAGCTACTGAACCTGCAAATAACTGACGCCTTAACAAGTGATATAATCACAGCGCAGTGAAGCAGCAGATTCAAAAAATTCTCCGTCATCACAAGAAAAAGGAAATCACCGGCGAAAACCTTAGGGCTTCAGCAGTGCTCATACCTCTTTTTCATAACCAGGAGCAATATCATGTCCTGCTTACCGAAAGGAGCGATGCGGTAGTCTTTCACAAAGGGCAGGTCTGCTTTCCCGGGGGGACCCAGGAGCCATCTGATTCCAGCTTACTCCAAACTGCCCTCAGGGAGAGTGAAGAAGAGATAGGTTTAGAGGCTAAGGATATTGAAATTCTAGGAGAGCTTGACGATATTCTGACCTTTGTCACTAACTATGTTATTTCGCCTTTTGTTGCCTTCATACCCTATCCTCACTCTTTGAGGACCAATGGCAGAGAAGTCAAGGGAACCTTTTCTGTTCCCCTGTCATTTTTGATGGATGAAGCCAATTTCAAGCAAGATTCTTACGCCTATGAATATGAAGGGCATATCATCTGGGGGGCTACCGCCAGGATTTTAAGACAGTTCATCGATTTGTTCAAATCTGGGAGCGGGGCCCTGAAATAGTCATTTCTTCTCTTTAGCCTGGACTTTAATTACTTTGGGCTTTACCTCTTCAGCTTTGGGTATGGTCAGAGTTACAACGCCACCCTCCATCGTTGCCTCAGCCTTGTCTGACTTAGCCCGCTGGGAAGGACAACGCTGCGGGAAAAAGCACCATAGCGTCTCTCCTGGTACAGGTAGTCCTCTTTCTTTATCTCCTCTTCTGCTTTGGTCTCCCCCTTGATGGTCAGGGTTTCGCCAGTGATGTCAGTGCTGACATCCTCCGGCTTCAACCCGGGCAAAGTTGCCTTCACCACTACTTCGTTGGGTGTCTGGTAGACATCCAGGGCTGGCGCAGCTACTTCACCAAGGGCCTCTAAAGCATGGGAGGGGCAAACAAAGCTGTCCTCAAACAACATGTCCATTGCCTGTCTCAGGCTCATAAGTTCAGTAAAGGGATGCCATCTCTCTATAGCCATTTGCATTACCACCTTTCCTTATTTTTTACTGAGCCCCATTCTCAGTTCAGGCAATATTATAAGAAGGTTAAATAATCTTGACAAGTTTTCTCGAATTTTGTTAAATATATTTGACAAATTAATTAAACAATCTTATAATTAACACAAAATAATTAGGGGAGAGAGATGGCAGGCAAGGACTACTATCAAATTCTAGGTGTGAGTAGGAATGCTTCGGAAAAGGAAATCAAGCAGGCCTACCGCCGTTTGGCTCGCAAACACCACCCTGACCTCAACCCCGGCGACAAATCGGCTGAGGCCAAATTTAAGGAGATAAATGCGGCTTATGAAGTCCTTTCCAATCCTGAGAAGCGAAAGAAGCACGACCAGTTCGGTGAACAATGGGAACATGCTGAGCAATTTGCTAAATCCAGGGGGCAAGAGAGAGTTCGGTCGGATTTCGACAGGGGTGGCACAACTTTCGAATATGGCGACCTGAGCGGCTTTGGCGGCATTTTTTCAAG
>Ga0307435_1000289_pt1 | contig 22754 bp, 17 predicted proteins | sample SalMarWE160470MG_FD_202164 | JGI IMG/M metagenome (GOLD analysis project Ga0307435, IMG submission 202164) | Salt marsh sediment microbial communities from the Plum Island Ecosystem LTER, Massachusetts, United States - WE1604-70 | ecosystem: Environmental > Aquatic > Marine > Intertidal zone >... | reverse complement strand
CTCGTGGATGTCGGAGACATCCATTTCAAGGATCACCCTTTCTCTCGGGCCATAGATCTCTTTATCCGCCTTTGCGACGATCGAGAGTTTCTTGTAAGGGTCATTTACGGTTACGGCCAGGTAGCCAATTCTACAGGTAGGCTTGCCAAGGTCCACAGTACTATCGTCCGGGGGCTTGTCTACTCGCTGGGAGTGAACAGTTACCGAGAGGTAAAATCCCGGGACGAAATCGGGTTCAATATCGAATTCGATGATGGGTGTGTTGTTCGAGAAGACCTCGGTCCATTTTTTCATAACCCCGAGGCGCTCGATCGTAATGAGGGCATGGGCGCCGGGGTAAGGGTTTTTCACCATAAACCTGGCCCTCTCGCCCACCGTATATTCCTCCTGGGCCGGTATGAGTGTAAGGCTATTATCATCCGGCATCTCCCACAGGACCCGGCCCTTGCCTGCCGCATATTTTCTGATGCTGACCGAGTGAGATCGGCCTGCGGTATCCCTGACACTGGCGGTGATATAGTAGGAACCAGGTTCTTGAGGCGTAAAGGTACACGCGGAGGGTTCAGGTTGGGAGGTAAGCCTTATGCTCTTCACGTTTTCCCGCTCATGATGGTATTGTATGAGGTATGCGTTTCCTGCCCCTTTGACTCGTGTGCCGGTGACGCGATCATAGTCGACGAGGACGTTGATCTCCGTACCGCTCACCGGCTGGCCCTTCTCATCAACAACCGCGACCTGGAATTCTGTCTCCTCATCCTCCTTGAGGAGCCACTGTTCGTGATACAGGCCTACCAGGCGGTCGCGCCCCATGAATTTGGCCATGGATGAGGAGGCGATATACTTGCCCCGGTCATCCCGCACTGCGCTCTCAATCATCAATGTCCCGCACACCACGCCGGTATCCTGTAATGTAAAGCTTGAAAGGAGATCTCCCTTCTCGTCGAGTTCCTTTTCCTCCTGGAAGACCTGGCGCTTTTCGTCGTCAAAATCGTAATCCAGGAAGCGAAATTTTCCCATGAGCGGATGAGCGGACCGAAAATAGGAGGGTTCAATTGTTGCCGTTACCCTGGTGTGGGACCTGCCGTAGGGACCGCCGGAGTGGAGACGGGCGCCGGTTTCGATCTCGACCCGATCGCCGATCTTGAAGCGTTGCCCTTTAATGTCGGTCTGTACTTTAAAGGGAGCTGGGGTGAAGTCTGTCACTAAGACGCGCAGGGGGCGCAGTACCGGGTTTTTGCCAAAATTGGCCTTTAGCTTAAACCGGTACCAGCCGGAGATTGCCCCTTTGGGGACCGGACAAGAGCCGTGCAGGGACCCGAAATCGGAAAGGGTCACATTCTCCTCTCGATGGGCAACCTTGCCCGTCGGATCGACGATCTCCAAATTGTACGAAGAGAGTCTCGGCTGGATGAACCTGCGATTGCCCTGATCCCTGACATAGATCTTGTAGTGAATCGTATCCCCTGGTTTATAGAGCCCCTGGCTTGTAGTTCCCCAGGCCCTCATATGCGAGTATTTGGCGCGATTATACCCGTGATACTCGTAGTAGTGATCATCATCGGAGAATTGCCGGACAAGTGGCAGAATCGCAGAGTCATCCAAGGTGGAAACGCGGATGACGCCGAATGGAGAATTAAAACTCCCCTTCAGGAGCACGTGAGATGGATCGATATCAATAGCCCCCTTGAGCAGGGCAAGACCTCTTTGATCGGTCTTCGCGCTGGTCGCAGGGGTTGGTTTGTAGAGAAACAGATCCACCTGGGCATCTGCTACCGGTTCACCCGTATCCATCCTGGTCACCCAGACGGTGGTGTTATGATGTCCCAGCTTGGCGTGTACGGCCAGATTGGTGACCTGAGAGAAGAACTTAAGGGTACACCGGGACCTCACATTGGGCTCAGCCTGGAGAATACCGGCAAGCCCGCCGCTTTTTCCTTGGAGTATCTCCCTGATCTGAAAGGGAAAGGCATAGGCGATATCCTCAACCACATCCGTTTTTACGGAGATGGCCCTGTCTGGATTGAAATCACCCTGGCAAGAGCTGAAATCCCTCAGATACCAGTAATCATTTGGATTCTCAAGCATTCGATACTTGGCCTCAATCCTGTTGAGGTTGGTGACGATGAGCGGGAGATGGGTGTTTTCATTCCTTTCCAGGACCGAGATATCATTCTTGATACACAGATCAGGAGGGCGATGGCTTGTTTTAAAGCCGATATCGATGGGTTTCTTTAAGCTCCTGCCGAAGATGTCCCAAAGATCAGGGTCGCTGGTAAGGTGATAATCCCGGTTCGCCTGGAGGACTTCAGGCAGCCGAATTTTATATTCATAACCCCTTGTATGGGGCCTTTGAAGGTAGTAAGAACCATCAGGCGTATCCGCCCAGGGATCATAATCAGTTCTGTCGCCGGCCAGATCGGGCACGAACCTGAGCTTGGGGCCTTCCATTCTGGGGGAGACGGGCGTAGAGAATAGCAATGAGAACGGTTTTAAAGGGCTGAATGGGATATGCTGCATGGAGTGTGGCCTGAGAATAATCTCGTTGTTGTCATTGTCATACCCCTGAATTCCCAGAAAACGAAACTCAGGGAAGGTATGAAAAGCCACCACGGTACGTGACTCAACACCTGATTCAGGCCCTTCCTCTGAGGCGATGCCGGGCGTCACCATCAGGTGAACTCCCGCATCCAGGGATAATTCTTCCTCGGGTTCGACATTTACGGATGTGCCGTAACGGCTTGGGACTTCCTCTCCTTGGACAACCGGGATCTTTCGTCCATCTGAAAGCGAGAGGAAATGGACATGGGCGAGAACGCTCTCCTTTGGCACAGCCTGGTTGAAATCCAGACGGATAACGGGGTGGCCGGGCGCTTTCCAATTTTGAAAATAGAAATGCCTTATCTGTGGCCTCATGGTTATAAAGGCATGGGTAAGCCCTTGTTCCATCCTGTCGCCGTAATAGGAAACAAATTTGGGCTCAATACGAATGGTGTAGTTGGTCGCACACTTCATCCTTTCCCTGTCACCCAGCTGGAGGGCTAAACTTGAGGTATTCAACCAGCGCCACTGACCCTTCAATTCAGGCGTAACGGTAATGGGGATTTCCCCTGGCGTTCGCTCCATGCGGCCCACGGGAACAACTGCCATGTTAAACTCGAAGACGATCTGGCTGCCAGGAGGTACATCCTGCCCGGAGGGCGTGATACGGGTTATTCTTAGAGGCCCTGAGGTTTTATTGAAGTCGGCGGAGTGAAGGTTGCCATAGAGGGGGGACATGGAGATGAGGCATAAACCGGATAGTGCGAGCAATCGGATAAGGCGTTTTTTGGCCACAATAGTCCTCCTTCCCATAAGATGAGGTACATCTTTTGCTATTTTTATAAAAAAATATACCACAAAAATGGTAAAGAAGGTGAATCCAGAATAAAACTACTCTCACCTGATCGGGAGCACTGCAACATTGCGGGTTTAAGTATAGGTTTAAGGCCATCTTCAAGCGTGAACTCGAATCGATTCTTTTCTTCCGATTTATCAAGAGCTAACCATTTCCTTTATGCCCTCCTGACGAAAAGTTACCTGATCGAGAAGTTCACGGGCGGCAGTGGAACGCAGCGGGATTGCCATTCTTCTATCGCAGACATAGAAAAAGGGCAGTGCCCTCGGCTTGAGGCCTCGGGCGATGCCCTGTGGTTCAGGTTACCTTGTTACGCCTTTTTGGCTTTGACCTTTTTGCTTGACTTCTTCTCTTTGACCTCTATCTTCTTGACCTCGCTCTCCTTTGACTTGGGGAGCGTGAGCCTCAGGATACCGTCCTTGTAGTTCGCATCCAGTTCTTCTCTGTTAATATTCTCAGGGAGTCGGAAGCTCCGCTGGAATGAACCGTAGTGTCTCTCAATGCGGTGGTAGTTTTCTTCCTTCTCCTCGCTCTCCTGTTTCTTTTCACCTTTTATGCTCAGGATACCGTCGGTGAGGGTCACCTCAAGATCCTTGGGATCGATACCCGGTATCTCACCGCTGATTACGTACTCTTTCTCGTTTTCAGTGATATCAAAGGCGGGTACCACTACCTTCTCCTCGCTCCAGAGACTCGGAACACTCCAGTCGCTGAACATGCGGTCAAAGAGATCGATTTCAGGCATCAGGGAAAGCCAATTACTCGTCCTCGGTACTAATTCCAACATCCTTGTCATATCTAACGCCTCCTTTCAATGTCGCTCCGGATTTCGATTAAATAGTAATCATTCCTGATAAATATGCAAGAGCTTACCTAAGATTTTTTCTTTCTCCCAAGCCATAGTGACGAGAACATACAGAATGGGATTCTATAAGGCAGGCACGATACGAAGGATGGCCATTTAGAATTCACGAGCGCGACTGAAATGATTTGATACGTTGCTTCAAGGTATGGGCCGATGAAAAGACAGCGAAAAGGGGCTTATGTGTCCCTTGAAGGCATATATCCCATTCGCTTTGAGATGTCCCTTGCTGCCTCAACCACGTATTGAGATATAGCCCCTGTCCTGTCCTTGGAGATGATATTTTTTGGGCCGGAGGTGCTTACTGCCGCGATGACGCAGTTGCGGTAATCATAGATGGGTGCAGCAATGCACCGGAGTCCTTCTTCGTACTCCTCGTCGTCCTCTGACCAGCCTCGTTTCCTGATCAGATCCACCTCCTGGATTAAACGGTCAAGACTAGTGATGGTATTGGGCGTAAATGCGGTGAGCGGCATACCCTGGAAACGTTCCCTGATTTCTTCCTCGGTCAGCCCCGCAAGCAGTGATTTTCCAAGCGAGGTACAATAGCTGGGAGCGCGTTTTCCAATAATGTCGTATTTTCGAATGCTCTCAAAGGTTTCGACTTTTTCGATGTAGATCACCTCCCAGCCATCGAGGATCGCAAAGTACACGGCCTGGGTAGTGAGTGATGCCAATTTTTTTAGAAATGGCAAGGCCTCGGTCTTTAACTCCAGGTTATTGAGGAAGGTGCTGGACAGTTCGATGAACTTCAGACTGAGGCGGTAGTTGGCTGTTTTGGGATTTTTATCGATATACCCTTTTTCCGCAAGCGAGGAGAGCAATCTGAATACAGTGCTCTTATGTAATCCCACCTTTTTTCCAATATCGGTTAAACCGAGCCCATCTTTCTCGTGAGAGAGCGCCTCTATAATATCGAAGGTCCTTTCAACGGATTGCACAATCATCTTTCTCAACTTTCCTTGTTGGCAGATTACAGGTAAGTGTATCTAAAGAGGCTCTTATGTCAAGGACAATGCCTGCTGATTTAGGATTATTATAAATACACAAGCGGTTATCCTCGATAAACTCCTCTGAAGATCGGCCTCTAACCTAAAAAAACCAGTAAAGCGTAAACTTTTTTAAAAAGGTTCAAAAAAATATTGACTTTTCAAGTATAGACCTTTACAAATGTTTTGTATAGCAAAAAAGTGTTTTGAATTATGAAACATTAATCCCCTCTTTAAGGTTACCTGGAGGGGTCTTTTCCGGGGGCGAGCACGGATTCCTTGCAGATAAAAAAGGGTATTGTGCGGTTTAACCTTATTCGGTCCATGGGGGACTGAATATAAAAATAAAGGAGGTTGTGTTATGAAAAAGCTATCATTGTTTCTTTTTGTTTTCCTTTGTGCCGGGGGTTTGCTCTTCTCTGGGTTGCAAGTGGAAGCAGACGCAAAGGAGCAGGTTTTCCCCTTTAAGTACGCCAATACCCAGTCACCAAAACATCCACGCACCAAGTCAATGTTTTTCTTCAAAGACCATCTCGAGAAAGCATCTAATGGAAAAATAAAGGTAGAAATTTTCCACTCCGGAGTTCTCGGGAAGGAGGCTGAGGTACTGGATATGGTGAAAATTGGCACGGTACAAGGGTGTCGCGGCGGTCTGTTTGAAAGGGCGAACAAAAAATTCTTACTCTATACCCTTCCTTTCCTCTTTGAAGACGCTGAACAGGTCTTAAAGGTGATAAGAAGCCCAATGGGTGAAACTATTAATAGAGATGCTTTGAAAAATGGCTTTCACATTCCTGCAACGGGAGTTGCAGGCGGATTTAGAAATATTACCAGTAATGTAAAGCCGATTGAAACACCGGCAGACCTTAAGGGATTGAAGATGCGCACTCCGCCAATTGACATGACCATCAAAACCTTCAAGGCCATTGGCGCCAGTCCTCAACAGGTAGCCTACACGGAAACCTATATGGCCCTTAAAACGGGGGTGGTAGACGCTCAGGAGAATCCTTTTTCAAACACCGTAGATATGAAGTTTTATGAGGTTCAGAAATACCTCTCAGTTGTTAATTGGCAGCTCCATCCGGACCCCTTTTATGTCAATCCGGCTTGGTATAACAGCCTTCCAGATGATCTGAAGTCAGTTTTTGATGCAATAGCACAGGCAACGTTAATTTACAGTGATACGATCTGGCTCAATTCCGAAAACGGATATTACTATTTCCTTAAAGATAGACTCAAGACAAACACGATATCCACAGGGGATCGCAAGCTCTTTGTCGATAAAGTAAAACCTGTATGGCAGTATTATGTTGATGAGGGCTTCTTCACGTGGGATGATATCAACAAAGCCATCGCCATCGCTCAGGGAAAATAAGAAGGAAGGGCTTTAGGAAAGACTTGATAGAAGAAAGCGCTGAGTTTACGCCCTCGACGGTTGGCTCAGCGCTTTCAACTGATTGCCGAGATCACAAAAGGATTGGCGTAAACATGAAAGGCATTCAACGGTTTAAGAGCATACTGTTGGTCATGCTTCAGGGGATTATCACATTTTTTTTCTCTATTATCCTCATGCTTACCGTTGTCCTGGTTGTATTGAGGTATGGGTTCAACACAGCGATAATTGGTGGCAATGAGGCCATGGAGTACCTCTTTATTTACACTACTGCCATTGGAGCTGCGGTTGCCCTTGGAAGAAGAGAACACATTAAGATTACGTACTTTGTCGATAGATTGCCTTTTGCGATGAAACGTGTCGTAAATCTTTTGGACCTGATTCTGATCGGGTTTATCAACGGGGTCATGGTCTGGTACAGCATCCCCTGGATAAAATCGGTTGGCTCATTTGAATCACCTGTGTTGAGGATTCCAAACAGGATTGTCCAAGCCAGTGTCCCCATTGGCTGCAGTCTTGTCATTTTATGTTGTCTTTGCCTTCTGGTCACTGACATTTTTGAAAAAAAACAGGGAGAGTTTTCGGGATAACGTATGGCTACCTTGCTTATAAGTCTCGGAATTTTTCTCATCCTCGGAATCCCCATTGCTTACTCTTTGGGCTTATCAAGCTTTTTGTATTTTGTTATCTACCATCCTGAGCTTCTCCCGATCCTGCCACAGAGACTCTACTCCGGAATGGATTCTTATGCCATGGTTGCGCTTCCTCTTTTCGTTCTTATGGGCTTACTCATGAACGAAGGAGGTATAACAAAGCGTCTTATCGACTTCAGTCTTATTTTCGTGGGAAGGTTTCGTGGGGGATTGGGTGCGGTTAATGTCCTCGCCAGCATGATCTTTGGGGGCATATCCGGTTCATCGGTATCCGACACAGCTTCGATAGGCGCTGTTCTCATTCCCGAGATGACAAAAAAGGGCTACACGCCGCAGTTTGCCAGTGGAATTACCGTGGCCTCTTCAACGATGGGAATGATCATCCCACCGAGTGTGCCGATGGTTATCTACGCATTTGTGTCTGAGGCCTCCGTTGGAAAACTTTTTTTGGGGGGGGTATTCCCTGGGCTCATAATTGGATTTTTGATGCTGGGCATTACACTGATGATTTCTCTGTGGAGAAAGTACCCGAAGGAGGAAGTAACACTTACAAAAAGGGAAATATTTGACCGGACTGAGCGTGCGATCCTTGCTCTGATTATGCCTATTTTTGTTGTCGGCGCAGTGGTTACCGGTATAGCCACCGCAACTGAATCCGCGGGGATTGGTGCATTGTATGCATTTGTTGTTGGGTATTTTATTTTTCGAGGGATAAAGATAAAAACAATTCCAACTCTTTTGAAGACCTCGATCTCGACCAGCGCACAAGTCATGATCATTATTGCCCTGTCTAAGCTCTACATATGGATTTTGGTCATTGAGCATATCCCCCAATCGGTTGCGGGTTTCGTATCAGGATTCGATCTTCCGGTATTCTTCGTTCTGCTTGTTATTAGTGCTATAATTCTGATTACCGGGACCTTCGTGGACGTCAGCCCGGCAATCCTCCTTTTAACCCCGGTTTTTCTTCCTGCTGTGACGTCCCTTGGCGTTTCACCCATCCAGTTCGGCGTCATCCTAATCACCGGACTGGCAATTGGGCTGGTTACTCCCCCTGTGGGAATGTGTTTAAATGTCGCCTCTGCCATATCTAAACTTGGCATAGGTACCATATTCCGCGCGGCCATGCCTTTTTCATTGGCCAATGTAATTACGTTAATCTTGATCACGTTAATTCCACCAATTAGTGTGTGGCTTCCTTCTGTACTGATGGAGTAGCAAGGGAGGTCATGATTTCTTGGGAGACCGATCATATGAAAAAGCTACCTTCCTTGGGGTGTTTTGATAGAATGAGCCCTCACAAACGACATTTCGAAAAAGGAGGTAGCCAATTTGATAACCTTAATCATTGTGACCTTGGTTCCGGCAGCGAGCACATGGCTGCCTTCCATATTAATGGAGTAACAAGAAACAGATGCAAAAATCTTAGGAGGAGAACACATGGAAGTACGACACGCAATCGATCCTGAAACAGCACAATGCTTCTCAACGCAAGAGCTTAGAGAGCATTTTCTGATCCAGGACCTGTTCACACCTGATGCAATCAAGCTGGTCTACACGTACTATGACCGTCTCATAGTGGGTGGTATCTGTCCCGCGGGAACACTTACCCTCTCGGTAGACGAGAAGCTGATAGGAACGCCCTACCTCTTGGACAGGCGGGAGATGGGGGTGATCAACGTGGGCCCACGGGGAACGGTCTCAGTGGATGGAACGACCTATGAGCTCGATCCAAGGGATGGCCTCTACATCGGGATGGGCTCACAAGAGCTGGCCTTTTCCAGCGCGGACAAGGAGAATCCAGCCAAGTTCTACCTCAATTGTGCCCCCGCGCATCAGGGCTATCCCACTCAGAAGATCGCCTTCAACGATACCGAGCCGTCGCACCTGGGTTCCCGTGAGAAGAGCAACGAGCGGACCATCTACAAGTTTATACACCCTGATGGGGTCAGGAGTTGCCAGATCGTGATGGGCATGACAGTGCTCGAGCCATGTTGCGTGTGGAACACCATGCCGACCCACACCCACCAGAGGAGGATCGAGGCCTACCTCTACTTCAATATCCCGGATGAGGAAGTGGTGTTTCACTTCATGGGAGAACCGGAGGAAACGAGGCACCTCGTGGTGAGAAACGAGGAGGCGGTGCTCTCGCCGAGCTGGTCGATCCACTCCGGATCGGGCACCGCTAGCTATACCTTCATCTGGGGTATGGCAGGGGAGAATCAGACCTTTACCGACATGGATAATGTCCCCATGCCGGAATTAAAGTGACAACATAGGAGGTGAAGAGCGATGATTCTTGAGGATTTTTCACTATCGGGAAAGGTGGCCATCGTGACCGGATGCAGTACCGGCCTGGGGCAGGGCATGTCCTACGGCCTCGCAGAGGCCGGGGCCAATATTGTTGGCATTGATTACGTAGATTTCCCTGAGACCCAAAAGGTCATCGAGGGCATGGGAAGGAGATTTCTCGGGATCAAGGCAGACCTCTCCAGCCTCGAGCCCATTGAGGAGATCATACAGAAGTCGGTTGAAACCCTCGGAAGGCTCGACATACTCGTGAACAACGCCGGGCTCATCCGCCGCGCCGATGCGATTGAGTTCACCGAGCAGGACTGGGATGCGGTGATGAACCTCAATATCAAAACGCTCTTTTTCCTCTCCCAGGCGGCGGCGCGGCAGTTCATCAAGCAAGACACGAGGGGAAAGATCATCAATATCGCCTCCATGCTTTCCTTTCAGGGAGGGATCAGGGTTCCCTCCTATACGGCGAGCAAGAGCGGGGTGATGGGGGTAACACGGCTCATGGCAAACGAGTGGGCAAAGCACAAAATCAACGTCAATGCCATCGCCCCCGGCTGGTTTGCCACCAATAACACGGCGCCGCTGCGAGCCGATCCGGTCAGGAGCAAGGAGATACTCGGCCGTATCCCCGAGGGGCGATGGGGGACGCCTGACGATCTGAAGGGCGTGGCGGTGTTCCTGGCATCGGATGCCTCCAACTACGTCAACGGCTACACCATAGCTGTTGACGGCGGGTGGCTGTCGAGGTAGCGATCTTACTTCAGGACCACGTCATAGTGAAGCTCCCCGTGCTTGCGCACGGGTCATCCTGGCGAAGGCGAGTGAACCGTGACCTTTTACGATCATGTTGAAGCCCTCTTCGGGGATGAGGCAAGACATCGGGCAGACTCCAGAGGGAGGTAAGGCGAGAAGCAGAGGGCAACGAAATTACGGATATCTCAGGTATGCGAAATACTCCCTGTTTCCCTTGGCGCCGGTTATGGGGGATTCTATGGTTCCGAGTACCTCGAGGCCGATGCGGGCAAAGAACTCCACAAGATCTGCAACCACCCTTTTTTGCAGCTCCACATCCCTTACGACACCGCCCTTTCCAACCATGCCTTTTCCGGCCTCGAATTGAGGCTTGATGAGGGTGAGCAGGAAGCTATTCTTCTTGAGATGCCTGAGCGTAGCTGGAACCACGATCCTGAGCGAGATAAAGGATGTGTCGATCACGGCACCGTCAATATCCTCCTCGATGGTGACTGCTGAGAGGTGCCTGATGTTCGTCCTCTCAAGCACAACCACACGCGGATCATTCCTCAGGGGCCACGCTAATTGCCCGTAGCCCACATCGACGGCCACCACCTTCTTGGCGCCGTGCTGAAGGAGGCAATCGGTAAATCCACCGGTAGATGCCCCTACATCGAGGATCGTGAGCCCCCGGGCATCAATGGAGAAGGCCTGGAGCGCCGCCTCAAGTTTGACCCCGCCCCTGCTCACGTACGGGTGATCCGGACCACGGAGATCAATAGAGGCCGTGGAATGAAGCATATGGCCCGGCTTATCCACTACAACTCCGCCAACCCTTACCAGGCCGGCCATGATAACGCTCCTCGCTCTCTGACGAGTCTCCGCCAGGTTCCTCTCGACGAGCAGTTGATCAAGCCTTTTTCTTGGCCCGGTCATGGTGGCCGCAGAGCTTTTTTGCCTCCAGGATGATCTGTTTCGTGTGGATCTTACACCTCTCCCGCAGGATTTCCTGCGGGCCGTGCTCTATAAACGCATCCGGAATCCCGAGTCTTTTTACCTGGACATCGTGCACCCCTCGGTCAGCAAAGGACTCGAGAACGGCGCTCCCAAATCCCCCTTGAAGCGCATTTTCCTCGACTATCAGGACCTTGCCGGTGCGTGAAGCCATCTCGGGTAAGCGGGGCTCCAGGGGTTTCACAAATCGAGCATTGACCACACTCACTGAGTAGCCGTCCTTCTCAAGCTCTTTCGCTGCCTCAAGGCATGGGTAAACCCTGCTCCCTATGGCCAGGATAAGAAGGTCTTTGCCCTGGGTGAGCACCTCCGCCCTGCCGGTGGGGATTCTTTTAAGCTCCCTGTCCATGGGCACACCCATGCCCTTTCCCCTCGGATAGCGAATGGCAACAGGTCCCTGGAAGTCGAGGGCGGTAAAGAGCATGTGCCTCAATTCATTTTCATCCTTTGGGGCCATGACCTTCATATTCGGAATGATTCTCAGATAGGACAGGTCAAAGGCCCCGTGGTGTGTGGGACCGTCCTCGCCCACGATGCCGCCCCTGTCCAGGCAAAAGATAACAGGAAGGTTGGGCAGGCACACATCATGGATTACCTGGTCTAATGACCGCTGAAGGAAGGTGGAGTAGATAGCAACGACCGGCTTAAAGCCCTCGGTAGCGAGGCCCGCTGCAAAGGTTACCGCGTGCTGCTCTGCGATCCCCACATCGATGAAGCGATCGGGGTAGACCTTAGCGTATTCTGAGAGGCCTGTTCCCTCAGGCATGGCAGCAGTGATCGCAAAGAGCCTCTTCTCCCTGGCCCCAAGCTCAACCATGGTCTTGCCGAATACCTCGGTGTAGGATGGGGGATCCTGATCCGATCCCTTTGGGGACAGGCCGGTAGCCACGTCAAAGGGCCCGATGCCGTGATAGAGGGTGGGATTTTTCTCGGCAGGGGCATAGCCCTTTCCCTTTTTGGTCAGCACATGCACGAGGACTGGGCCATCAAGCTTGGATACATCCTTAAAGGTCCTGACAAGGAGGCCGATGTTGTGGCCGTTAATGGGTCCGATGTATCTGAATTCTAGGGCCTCAAAAAGCATACCAGGGGTGAGGAGGCCGATCAAGGAGTCCTCGCTCCTCTTCAAGATCGCGTAGATATTATCTCCGATGGCTGGAATGGAACGAAAAAAGGCCTCCAGGCTCTTTTTAACGTTCACGAACCGCGGTTCCGAGATCTTGCGGCTGAAGAAAGAGGAGAGCGCCCCCACGTTTTTGGCGATCGACATCTCGTTATCGTTCAGGACCACCACCAGGTCCTTCTCCGTATGGCCCGCCTGGTTGAGCGCCTCGAAGGCCATACCTGCGGTCATAGCGCCATCGCCGATGACCGCGATGACCTTGTTCTTATCCCCCTTGATAGACCTGCCTATTGCTATACCGAGCCCCGCTGATATGGAGGTGCCGGAATGGCCGGTGTTGAAGGGATCGCACGGGCTCTCTTCCCTTTTGGGAAACCCGCTTATCCCCTTGTCTTTTCTGAGGGTATGGAACCTGCAGCGTCTTCCCGTGATGATCTTGTGGGCATATGCCTGGTGCCCCACATCCCAGATGATCTTGTCCTGGGGGGAGTTGAACACATAGTGGAGCGCGATGGTGAGCTCAACCACGCCGAGGCTTGGTGCCAGGTGGCCGCCATTTCGCGACACGGTCTCTATAATGAGGTCCCGGATCTCGGCGGCCAACGGCTGCAGATCAGCGATCTCCAGTTTCTTCAGATCGGCGGGATTGTCGATATGATCGATAAGCCTGTCCTTTGATTCGGTATGTTGATGATCCTGTTCCATATTTTAAGTGCCTAAAATTATAAGTGCATTATCTGGACAAGCCATAGGGAAAAATCCTAAATCCTAAGCACGAAATTCGAAACAATATCGAATGACCAAGATTCAACATAAAAGACGAAATAGTTTAGCCCCCATTGGCCTATTTAGCGAACAGCCCTGCTGGATGCGTTTATAATATTGGAAAATTTGGAATTTGAATTTGTTTCGGGTTTCGGTATTCGAATTTCGAATTTGATACTATTATGTTTTTCTCCTGATACTATAGCGGGCGATACCACGCAGCGGATCAGCCCTTTCATTGAATCCCTTGAGGCAGTCTATCGCGCTATCCACTAACTCCTCTTGGGTCCTCTTTGATCCGGCAATGCCGAAGACGCTCGGATAGGTCATCTTTCCCCTGGCTGTATCGCTGCCTATCCCCTTGCCCATCAGAGCCCTATCGCCCTCTACATTGAGGACATCGTCCGCAATCTGGAAGGCCAGGCCTACCTGCTGACCGTATCGGTTGATGGCCTTTTCCTGCTCCTCGGTACCACCGGCAAGGATAGCACCTGAGGTCACAGCTGCCGCTATCAGAGAGCCGGTTTTGTGCCGGTGGATAAACTCCACCACTGCGGGATCAGGCTCCTTTCCCTCAGAGGAGATATCCACCGTTTGCCCGCCCACCATCCCCTTGTAGCCTGCGGCATGAGAGATCAACTCGATCACCCGCAACAGGTGTCCTTTGTCCACATCGTGCTCGAAGCCCTGCCGCGCCATCATGTTGAAGGCGAGCGTCAGGAGCCCGTCTCCTGCCAGGAGAGCAACCGCCTCCCCGAATACCGTGTGGTTGGTGGGCTTCCCCCTGCGGAAGTCATCGTTGTCCATTGCAGGGAGATCGTCGTGGATCAGGGAGTAGGTATGGATGAATTCGAGCGCGCATGCTACCGGGAGGACTGCATCGGCGGATCCCCCGACCGCCTCAGCCCCGGCTATACAGAGGATAGGCCTGAGCCTCTTTCCCCCGGCAAAGACGCTGTAATTCATCGAGGTAATCATCTCACCGGCAAGGCCGGAGGGTTGCGGCACGGCCTCTTGCAGCGCCTTATCCACGATGGCCCTTTTTTCATCGAGATATGGTTCAATCCCCTTCGGTATGTTCATCCTCACCCGTTTCAAAGGGCGCTCTTTTGAGACCGCTTTCATCCTTCATGAGGATTGAGACCCTTTTTTCCGCCTCCTCCAGTTTCTGAAAGCAATACCTCGACAAGGCTACCCCTTCCTCGAAGATATTAAGCGATTCCTCCAAGGCAAGTTCGCCGCTCTCCAGGCGTTTCACGATAGTCTCGAGTTCCCGCATGGCATCTTCAAATTTTTTTTCTTTCATCACTGTCCTAGTCCTGCGCTGAGCTCAATGAGGCTCAAGGGATTTACCCTATTGCCATGCAAACGAATCCCAAAGTGCAGATGGGGACCGGTGGCCCTTCCTGATGAGCCGCAGAGCCCTATGAGTTGCCCTTTTTCCACGATCTGCCCGGCCTTTATGGAAACCTCCCTTAGGTGGAAATACATGCTGTGAACGCCTCCTCCATGATCGATGACCACACTCAGGCCGCCGAAGAAGTGATCCGCCGCAAGCACCACCCGACCCCTGTTGGCTGCCTTGATCGGTGTGCCCTCAGCAGCCTTTAGGTCGACCCCTGAATGGGGAGACCGTTCCAGGTCATTGATGATGGTCCTGCACCCGAAAGGGCTCACAATGCCACCTGGTACCGGCCGCACCCAGCTTCCTTGCCAGAGCGGTTGGTCATGGGAAACAGAAAATATTTGCCTCATCCGTTTTGACTCTTCCTGCACCCTCTCGAGGGTAGGAGTATCAAGGGCCTCCATCTCTTTGGGGACCGTGAATCTCCTGACGCCGTGATCCTTTGAAAGCACTAAGATTTGCCTTGTGAGCACCTCATCGCCACACCTGACCTGTAGTGTATACCCTCCCGGCACGGTAGTCAAATCCGCTCCAAGAAAAGCGGTCCACATCCCGTTCGATGAGTCGAGAAGCACGGTGATCCCCTTTCCCCTCCAGGTCACCTCGGGCCTGGCCCTTCCCTCCTTTTCTATGGAGAGGATAGCCACTTCACCCTGCCCGATTGCCGGTGGATGAAGTGCGATATCGGGTCCGGTTAAAGGCAGTGCATCGGCGCCCGAAAGGAGAAAAACAAGGGGTATCGCAAGCATCAGCAGGCGTTTTTTCCATTTTGAAGCCACATCAGTCTCCCTTCTCGGTTGTGGTGACCACGCCGTTGATTGCGCCGCGGGCAAGCAGGATTTTGATGCCGCTGCCGGGGCTCACCTGGGCGGAATCCTTAAGGACGGTCATATCAGGCAGTTTTTGTGTGATGCTATACCCCCTTTTCAGTATGGAGAGGGGGCTCAGGGAGCCGAGTTTCTCGGTGAAGGCGAGGGAATCTCTCTTCCTTTTTTCCAGGCGCCCTGAGATGGCCTGAACAAGGGCATGTGTATGAAAACCCGTCTCCTGAGTTCGCAGGGCGATGGCATGGGAGGGGCTATTCAGAAGGAGCCTCTCGTTGATGGATGCGAGCCCTCTGCTCTTTTCCTTGATGAACCCCCGCGCCATGGAAAGCACGCGGCCGTAAAGATCATCGAGCTTAAGCCAGGCATCGGCAAGGTCTCGCCTGGGGTCTCGCATGCGGGCCGATAGGCTTTTAATCCTGTCCCGGGTTCTAGCCAGCATGCCCTCCAGGGCCATCTCCAGCCTGGACGAGAAGGCCTTGAGATCTCTGGTAAGGGCCTCCTTTTCCTTAACGAGCAGTTCAGCCGCGCCCGAGGGTGTGGGCGCCCTGAGGTCCGCGGCCAGATCGGAGATGGTGAGGTCCACCTCATGGCCCACTGCGGATACCACGGGGATACGCGAGCGCCGTATGGCATAGGCCACCTCTTCCCGGTTAAAGGGCCAGAGGTCCTCGAGAGAGCCCCCTCCTCGCGTCAGCACGATAACCTGGATATCCTCCAGCTCTTGGTTGACCAGTTCAAGGGCCTCCACGATATCACCTGCCGCCTCATCGCCTTGTACCCTCACCGGGACAATGGTAATGTCCAGGTTGGGCATCCTTCTGCCGGCGATGTGCAGGAAATCCCTGATCGCAGCCCCTGTCGGGGAGGTGATCACGGCGATCCTCTGGGGGAGAAAGGGGATCGGCCTCTTTTGATCCGCATCGAATATCCCCTCAAGGGCGAGCTTTCTCTTCACCTGTTCGAAGGCGGCGGCAAGCGCCCCCACCCCGAGAGGCTCCAGGTAGTCGAGGATGATTTGATATTCACCCCTGGGTTCATATACCCCTATTCTGCCCCTGGCGATTACCATCATGCCGTCTTCGGGCGTGAATTTGAGATAGCGGGCCTGTGGCCTGAACATCACCGCCCTGATCTGGGCATGCTCGTCCTTAAGGCTCATATAGAAGTGACCTGAGGATGGACAGGAGAAATTCGAGATCTCCCCCTCTACCCAGATAAGGTCAAATTCCCCCTCAAGCAGGGATTTGATCTCAGCGGTAAGCCGGCTTACCGTATAGATCCTCGGGGGCTGGAAGGGAAGGTCCATGGTTGTCGTGTCCTGGTTCATTGAGAAACCTCACGGGAGTTATATGTACCCCTTAAGCAAGGGCAGAGTCAAGGGCAGATCTTACGATAGATCTTACGAAAAAGCACCATACGAAGGGGATGAAATAGATTTAGTGAGAAGAGTCATCTTTAATCCGTATGCAACTTCTCAGGCAGGCAGGTTTTTTATTGTGAGTAGCGCATTATTTTTTGCGTGTAAACAGGGTTCAGACATATCAACTGGCTGCGATAATCTCTCCCTGCCATAGCCGTTTCAGAAAATCCTCCCAAGGCATCGCCTGGATGTTTGCCTGCCGGGTGGCAACTGCATCCTGGCTCACCAAGAAGAAGTCTTCGAATACCCGTTCCTCGGCAAGCGCTTTGAGACCTTTAAAATCTCGCGGCGCCACCCGCGTAGTTGCCTTCACCTCCACAGCGGTCCTTTCTCCAACAAGAAAATCCACCTCGTGGCCATGGGTTGATCGCCAGTATGTATAGGGAAGCTTTATCCTGCTGTAGCTCAGGTACGCCCGGATTTCCATCCCGATGAACTGCTCAAAGCTCTTACCGTACAAATCCGAGTTGCGATCAAGGGCTCGGGTGCCCGCAAGGGTGTGCGTGATCCCCGGGTCAAAAAAATAAAACTTGCCCGACTTAATGGCCTTCCTTTTTCTGGACTTGGCCCAGGCGGGCAGTAGAAATCCGACCAGCGTGTCTTCGAGAAGGCCGACATGTTCCCTTACCGTGGACGCAGCCACCTGGCAGTCATTTGCGAGGTTGGTGAAATTAATCACTTCCCCGTTTGCCAGGGCGATGGACCGGAGAAAACGGGCAAAGGGCGGCAGGTTCCGGACCAGCCCTTCGGCCATTATTTCTTCTTTCAGATACGTATTAACATATGCGTCGAGCTCTTCTTCAGGGGATTCGCTGAGATACACAGCCGGCAATCCACCATAACGAAGATATCTTTCCAGATTGAAATCAGGTATTTCCTTCCATGTCAGTGGGAACAGCCGTGCCTCCCAGACACGGCCGGCAAGAAGATTTGCCTGTCCTCTCCGCAGCTTCCTAGCGCTGCTGCCCGTTAGCAAAAACCTGATTTTCCTGTTTTCAATGAGCCGGTGAACCTCATTGAGCAATGCCGGGATACGCTGAATCTCGTCGATGACAATAAGCCGGGAATCGCCGGCATCGATGATCGCTTCCAGGTCATAGGGCGCTGCGGACAGCCTTAAAAACAATCGGGAGTTCAGAAGATCGATAATGGTTGCAGAGTCGGACAACTGCCGGGCAACTAGGGTTGACTTTCCGGTCGCCCTAGGACCGAATAGGAAAAAGGATTTTTTCCCCAATAAATTCTTTAGATCGATAATGCGGTCTATTTCCATATCACAACTCTATTGTTGAATTTTCGGATAATCAGCAATATAGCAGTGTGTTTTCCGGCAGTCAATCCAAAAAGAGCGGCAAAGCGACTTTCTCTTTACAGCCGCTTGTAAGACAGCCTGCCTTTCACTTGATAATTCCCTGTGGCGGCTCGACTTGAGCTCGCCGAAAGTCTTGCTACAGGGTTCCTGTTTAGTTCCTCCCCCTTGATGGGGGAGGATAGGTGGGGGTGGTAAAATCTCTGTTCACCCTCCCCTTTATCCCCTCCCATCAAGGGAGGGGAAGTTTGATAGTCGATACCCTGTCCGGATTTCAGCGGGACTGCAGGGCGGTTCATTCTTGTTTGGGTATAATTCCCGCCTAATCCTCCTAATGCCGGTCCTGGATCGGAGTTTGGGATGCCGGATCCGGCATCCAGTAGACAATGAGGGATAGTCTTCCCGGAAAATCGATTTTTCAGGAAAAAATGAAAAGAAATATGATCATGGGGATTGCGGTGAGGTGAGGCCGTTAAAAAAAGAGTTGATATTTCGTATTCTCGATGTAATCAATAAGCTGTTGATAATGAAAATTACGGCACGCTAGCATTGCCTATAGGAGGTATTGGATATGAAGGCACTCTTAAGAGCCATCTTTATCGCCGTCCTTATCTCCATGGTCGTATGTTCAGTAGTATTGGTTGGGGCCGTCGAAGCCAAGCGACGCATTGAGGTCGTCAGCCAACTTGACGGGGACACGATAAAGCAGCGTTTTTCAACCGGCGCCAATTACGCCATCATCATCGGGATCAACACCTACCGACATCACCCCAACCTTAAGACAGCCCTGAACGACGCCGAAGCTGTTGCAAGTCTGCTTGAGAAGAAATACTTCTTCGACAACGAAAACATCTATCTCATAAAAGAGGCCGATGCCACCAAGGAGCGCATCATGCAGGTGTTCCGTGACCTTGTGGCCGCCAAGGTGAAGAAGGGCGATAATGTCTTTATCTACTATGCCGGCCACGGCTGGTACGATGATATCCTGAAACAAGGCTACTGGGTGACCACCGAGGCCACCACAAGCCCGGCCACCTTTCTTGAGAATAACACCATCTACAAGTTCATCGGGGCCCTGGATGAGAGGGGAGTGCAGCATGTCCTGCTGGTATCGGACTCCTGCTTCTCAGGGGCGTTCACCAAAGAACATCGTACCATCGAGACCGCCATCGATGATCGGTATTTCAGAGAGAAATACACCAAGCCCTCACGAAACGTCCTTACCTCCGGGGGCATAGAGCCGGTCGAGGATGTAGGAAAGGGCGGGCACAGTGTGTTTGCCTACTATTTCCTCAAAACCTTGCAAGACAATCCCCACCCCTACCTTAGCGCCAAACAGCTCGGGGTCCAGGTAGAGGAGCTGGTCACCCGTAACTCCATCCAGACACCACTCAGCAGGTTCATCCACGGGGTGGGGGATGAGGGAGGACAGTTTTTCTTTATCGCTTCAAGCTCCGGGGCGATAGTCGAAGATCCTTCAAAAGAAGAGGCTGTTTCGACCCTCTCTGTGGAGGCCAACGTATCCGGTGCACGGGTGCTGGTTGACGGCAGGCAAGTTGGCACCACACCCCTCACCGATAGGGAAGTCTCACCTGGTGAGCATAGGATACAGGTGGAAAAAGAGGGCTATGAGCCCTACCAAAAGCGAGTACGATTCGAGCCGGGCAGGGCCATGTCCCTGTATGTCGATCTCAGTCCTTCACTTCCAAAGAAAGCCCGACTCTTTGTGGAGACAGAACCACATGATGCAAGGGTCGAAATCACCAACATCGCACAGAGGTTTTATCAGGGCATCGAGCTTGAGCCAGGACGCTACCAGGTGGAGGTGAACGCAGATGACTGCGAGAAAAAAAGCCTGTGGGTGAGCCTGGATGTAGGGGAGGATAAGAATTTGAACATCGTCCTGAAACCTCTACCTGCTGCTAAAGAGGGAAAAACTTTCACCAATTCCATCGGCATGAAGTTCGTCCTGATCCCCGCAGGCACCTTTACCATGGGAAGCCCAACGGATGAGCAAGGTCGGGAAGATGATGAGAGGCAGCACCGTGTCACCCTAAGCAAACCATTCTATATGCAGGCCACCGAGGTGACCGTAGGGCAGTGGCGCTCATTTATCCAAAAAACAGGTTTCAAGACAGATGCAGAAACCAAAGGTGGGGCCTGGATATGGACAGGTAAAAAATGGGAAAAGAAGGCTGGATATTATTGGGATAACCCTGGCTTTTCGCAGTCAGAGGACAATCCAGTAACCTGCGTATCCTGGAATGATGTGCAGGAATTCATAAAATGGCTCGACAGAAAGGAAGGCAAGACCTATAAACTCCCCACGGAGGCCGAGTGGGAGTATGCCTGCCGGGCAGGGAGCAATGCGGCCTTTGCAAACGGAGGCATAGCCGATCTTAAATGTGGTCATGACCCAAACCTAGATGACATGGGCTGGTATTGCGGCAACTCAGGGGAAAAAACCCGCCCGGTGGCACAGAAAAAACCCAACGCCTGGGGATTATACGACATGCACGGCAATGTCTGGGAGTGGTGTAAGGACTGGTATGGGGATTATCCTGATGGTAGTGTTACCGACCCTAAGGGACCTTCCTCCGGCACATTCCGTGTGTTGCGGGCCGGCGGCTGGGGCAACGTAGCCAGGGGCTGCCGGTCGGCCCTTCGGGGCAGGAGCAACCCGGACAACCTCAGCGGCGACATCGGGTTCCGCCTTGCCAGGGATTTTTAATTACTCCTTATTCTTTTACACCTTTAATCCTTGGCGAACAGCTTCCGGCTCTCAGGGCCGGAACCTGATCGGCGCACATTTCTATTTTCGTGGAAGCTTCGCTAGAAGGAGCAAGGGCATACTCCTTTTTTGATCAGATAATATGCAAAGGCGGCAAAACTTATAACATTGGGTTTCAGCCTTTTTATAGAATCAAGAATGATGCTTTCGTAAACCATCATGACCGTTTTTTGGTCACCCCCACCCATGAAAATTATCCCCCTCTCCACCCTGCGGGGGGAGAGGGTAAGGGTGAGGGGGTGTATTTTCACGGCAAAGAATAACTCCGATTAAGTCAATTCGATTGACATATTACGCAAGACGTAATACTAAGTATATATGATAAAATCGTTTGCCTGTAGAGACACTGAAAGATTGTTTAACGATGAAAGAGTTCCCAGGTTTCAATCTTTTGAACGACAGGCGAGAAAAAGGCTGATGGTTCTTCATGCTGCCCCAAGCCTTAAATCGCTGATGATTAACCCAGGTAATAGATTTCATACCCTGAAGGGAGATCGAAAAGGACAATATGCCATAAGCATCAACAAGCAGTGGCGCGTTTGTTTTGAGTGGCATGAAAGCAATGCATACAATGTACAAATAACCGATTATCATTGAGGTGTTTTTATGAGCAATAAAAAGCTTCTCGATCCAATTACTCCGGGTGAGATACTTCGTGAAGACTTCATGGAGCCATTGGGCATTAGTATCAATCAACTTTCTAGAGATCTGGCTGTTCCACCAAACAGAATAAGTGACATCGTGAACGGTAAACGAGCCATTACGGCTGATACAGCCTTAAGATTACAACGTTATTTCGGGGTTGAAGCGCAATTTTGGCTCAATTTGCAGTCTGAATATGAGTTAAGAATCGTGAGGAGAAAAATTTGGAATGACCTTGAACAGCGAATTATTCCAGCACAAAATCCGCAGGCAGATGTTATTCATGAGGATAGTGCATAAGTTTAGAGAAGATAATAACAAATTTGCTTTTTGATGGTGTGTTAATAGTAAAAAATTGCTTCCATCTCTCCCATGTGCATCCTACATTTACATTTTGCGGCCGGGCGTGAGCCCCTATGGGACGGTGCTTAAACCCAAAGCAGAATATCCTTGCACTGCACATAGCCGGTGTTCTTGGAGTGGAAAGGCTCGATTATTGGGTAGGGAGGATCTATGAGAAGAAATCTAGTTGGTTGGTATCTGGTTGCCGTATTCTTCTTTTCTATTTTGATCGTGGCGCCCTCGGTATGCCACGCATCTCCCCAGCCTCGCTGGCTTCAGGAACACATGGCTGGAACCTTTGAGCTTCCAGGCCTCTACTATGGAATAGCGTCTGCTCCCTTGAAGGGACAGAGCCCATCCTATGACGAGAAGGATTTGGCCAGGGACCGGGCCGTGAACGATCTGAGCTATCGCCTCTCAGTGTCTGTTCAATCCACCTTTAAAGAACTCCTCGGACAAAGGGGGAACTTCTCCGATCAGGAGGTTGAATCCTCCCTTTTTGTCACCACCCGCCTGGTACTCTCCGGGGTGGAACCCCAAGAGGACTGGACAGATCAAAAAGGGCACCTCTACTGGATAATCGTGACCGTTGATAAAGAAAAGGCGGACAAAGAGGTTGCGCAGCAAAACTTCGTCACCGAGGTCATCGACCGGCTCGAGGGGAAACAGGACGAGGTGCTTAAGGGCATCAAGACCATCGAAGAGCTCCTCTCTCAGCGCCTTGAGGTCTATGGAGGCCAGGTGGCGCACCTCACGGGCCTTGTTGAAACCATTGACTCCAAGATCGAG
>Ga0307435_1000287_pt1 | contig 22860 bp, 23 predicted proteins | sample SalMarWE160470MG_FD_202164 | JGI IMG/M metagenome (GOLD analysis project Ga0307435, IMG submission 202164) | Salt marsh sediment microbial communities from the Plum Island Ecosystem LTER, Massachusetts, United States - WE1604-70 | ecosystem: Environmental > Aquatic > Marine > Intertidal zone >... | reverse complement strand
TCGGCTATGCTCAGGATAAACTCCACGACGAAGCAATCTCGTAAATTCAAGTAGTTACATTGAAGGAGATTGCTTCGCTCCCGCCCGCCTCGCCTTGCGGACTCGCACCCGCCTGCCAGCGCCTGAAGCGCAGCTGATGGCGGGCAGGTGGCGGGCAGGTCGCTCGCAATGACAGCGATGTTGACTTTTTACGAGACCATCATATTTTTATGTGCCCATATCCTTTTGATCAGATCTGAAGTTACACAGATATAAAGGCTGGTTGCAAGGAATGGCTTAAAACGCTGTCCACATATTTTAAAAAACGGGCTGCCAAGAATATCTTATGGCAGGACGACGGCTGATAGAGCGGTAGGAACCAGAAGCTCTGTGGATGTAAAGCCTTTATTGTTCATAGAGTCTAAAAAGCTCTTTCCCAGCGTAACTCCTCTTATTCCCACTCAGAGCTAGAACTATTCCATTTACGGAGAAGAATAATACCTGTTCCTCTTGTGCCGACAGCATAGGTTATAGCCCCTTCATCATTTTCAAGGTATACGTAGCCTGCGCTTCCTGTACCCCTAGGATTGAACACGGCCACATTATAGTTATAGCTTACATTGTCAGCATGAAGAGCGCATGGAGGGGTGGTAGCGCTCTTTGTAGCGACTCCGTGCCCATATTTCACGCCGCTTTCGTAGCCTGTTAGAAGCACCGTCTTTTCAACAGCATTATCCGCTGTACCCGACCAAGAATTGTCAGTCCCTCTATCTGAACACACTAAATACCGGTTTGCCCCGGTATCAAACACGATTGCCCAATCGCTATTATTTCTCATCGCACCCCTCTTGGCTAGATGCATGTTTGAATACACGTCCCTGGCTGCTGCTCGAAGCCTGTAGTCCGGGAGCCATCTCGCAAATACAGGGATGGTGATTGCAGTCACGATTGCCAACACCACCATCGTAACCAGAAGCTCAATAAGGGTAAAACCGTCTTTTTTCATAACGCGTCATCCCATGGTGTTTTATGTATTGGATGGGCAAAAGGAATGCCAGTTGATCTTTTCCCCCTTTGATAAGGCTTTATCTATTGGGTATTATTAGCAAAATATATTTCGTTCAAGAGCTTACAAGGCCGCGGGAAAAGAAGCATACTGACAAATGATGCCTTGTTTTTGAGCTAAAGTTTCACCAAAATTGTGCAAAGTTCGATCACGCGACCATCCGTAACAGTGCGTCCACGGAAGATTTTGGGGGGAGTTTCTGCTTTTTGGTGCAAACGGCATTACAAGTATCAGTCAATGCCGCCTTGGCGATGATAGGTCTCAAATCTGAGGTGACTACTCACGTAGTCAGTCCCGCCTTCGGCGGGATTTAGACTGAAGGCTTAAAGTGATCAGAGGAACACTATTGCCGCACTTTGTTGAAGAAACAGCAGCTTCTCGCAGCAAACATGGCTTCAAGATGCGCCGTATCCCCGTTTTTCCCTAACAGTCTTCAGCCTACAGCCTATTTACCTGAGCAGTTACAATCTGAGAAGGTGAAACTTTAGCTTGCAAAGAATGGCTTAAGAAATGTTGCTCAAATATTTCAGAAAAGAGGGTGTCAAGAATATTTTGTGGCAGGATGAATAGATATTGGCAAGCTGTCTATATATTCACACGGTGAATGCCGCCATTAACCTGCTGACCGAGTGAAGCGAAGGAGAGTCTCAGAGCGATTGCACAGTATGACGCACTTGCTGGCTGATTTTAATGAGGAGCCTTATCTGCATTCTTATCTTTGTTAATATATTCAAGGATAGATTTCTTAAAAAGAAAAAAATCCCCCAACCTATTCTTGAAAATACCGAATACCACTTCATCTTCTACTTTTTCATAATGGTGAACAAGTATGTTTCTGAATGATGCCATATTTTGATAATCATGAACTTTTTCATCGGGCAAAACGCCATGTGATGCAAGTATAGAAAAGATTTCCCTGTAGGTTTCAGGTTCTTTCCATCCCTGGTAAGAAATTATGTGATTGGCAATATCAAAAACAGTTTGGATAGCCAAATGGAGGTATCGCTCAACAAAAGCTCGATCCCGAATATTCTTTTTATACTTCTCCCAACTGATATCCTTTGACTGGAGAAGTTCATTTACATATTCTTCGAGCTTTGTGATCTTCTTGAGGATGACCTCCTCATTAACCATAGATGTTAGCCCTCCTTTTCATTCTTAGATAATTGGTATCTAAATACTCCCTGATAGAACTGGCCCTGAATTGGAATGGGAAATCACTCCCGTCGTGGTATATGAGCTTTCCATATTTATAGATTTGATGCCGCAGAAATGAACTGCTTTTTTTCATATCTATAAAATCGACATTTTTCTTTAGCATATTTGAGATTTCAGTCTCCATATTGATTCTTGTAAAGCCATCCACGTCCTTACTGAATAATACCCCCAAATCCACATCGCTTTTTGATCTTGGACGCCCCACTGCGTGGGAGCCGAAAAGGTAAACCACAGAGATCTCAGGATGTGCTCTAGCAAAGTTGACTATTTTGTTTATTTGATCGTTGTTAAGCATTTAAGGATAAATCGTAAAAGATCTATTTCGAGATAATCTATAAAGACCAAAGTCTTTTTTGTCCAGTGTGCATATATTTAATAGCCCTGTTTCCTCTGCAATTGCGACTAAAGTAGCATCGGCAAAATCCATGGGTAAATCAGAATATGTATCCATTAATTTTCGGACCCTTTGCAAACTATACCGAGTTGAAGGCACCAGGTTAATGGCGCCCTTTAAAACAAAATCAAGGGCGGATAACTGAGCGGGAGTAAAAAAATTTAAGAGGTAAATTACTTCTGTTAACACTGCCTCGGTCGTGTATAAATCACCAGAAAATTCTTTAAACCAATCGAAACATTTTTTATGCATCCTTTCGCTTCTGTCAATTAAGGCTACCCAAGGGCCTGTGTCAAACAGGGCTTGCATTATAAATCCTTTTTAATTCGCTGCATAAGGTAATCTCTATGCCTTTGCCCCAAATCCTCTATGTTACTCTCGGCACTTCCTAAAAGATGCTTAATTTTTTCGAAAGGTTTCTTTTCCTCTTCAGTACTATTTTCATCCAGGAATTCTTTCAGGGCTAATCGGGCTATATCTGATTTTTTCAGTCCCATTTTCTTGGTTAATGTATCAATCCTGGATAAGTATTCATCGGGAATCCTTATGGTGAGTTGCATTCTTACCCCTCCCATTAAATTTTGCCTGCATTGTATTCTTTTTGCTTACAAGATACAAGGATAAAATCGCTTCACGATTTTATAAAACGTCCCGCAAGCGGGACTGAACAAGGGAAATTTCTATACAATCACGTTATATTTTTTGATCTTGGCGATGAGCATCGGACGGCTGATCTCGAGTATCTTGGCGGCCTGAGTCCTGTTCCCGTTGGTTTTTCTGAGGGCCCGCCCTATGAGGTCTTTTTCGACAATGCGCGATGCCTCTTTGATGGATGAGACCCCTTCAGGTGCAAACGCCGCAGGGGAGGATAGGGCCTGCTTTAATGTCGGCGGGAGATCGGATAGCTCCAGGGTATTGCCCGGGGCGAGGAGAGTTGCCCTCTCTATAACGTTCTCAAGCTCACGAACATTGCCCGGCCAGAGGTAGGCCATAAACCGTTCCATGACCTCAGGGGAAATCCCCCGAATATCTTTGCCGAGCTTTTCATTGAAAATCTCCGCAAAGTGCTCGGCAAGAAGCGCTATATCCTCAAGTCGTTCCCGTAAGGGAGGCAGGTAGATATTCACCACGTTTATCCGGTAGTAGAGGTCTTCCCTGAACAATCCCTTTTTTATCTCCTCCGCCAGGTTCTTAGCGGTGGCGGCAACCACCCTCACATCGATCTTCTTGACGCCGGTGGATCCCAGTGGGGTAATCTCTTCCTCCTGGAGAACCCTCAGCAGTTTCACCTGAAGCGAGACGGGCAACTCTCCGATCTCATCCAGGAAGATGGTGCCATTGTGTGCCTCCTCAAAGCGGCCTGTCTTGTCCTTCCTCGCGTCGGTAAAGGCGCCCTTTTTGTAGCCGAATAGCTCGCTCTCGAGAAGGGTCTCGGGAATCCCCCCACAGTTCACGGACACAAGCGGGCCGCTGTGTCTTACCCCATTAAAGTGGATTGCCCGTGCAACCAGCTCCTTTCCTGTACCGCTCTCACCGGTGATGAGCACCGTGGTTTTGTAGTCAGCCACCTTTTTGATGAGGTCAAACACGGCTTGCATACCCTTGCTCTTGGCCACGATGTTGCTGAAATTGTAGCTCTTCTCGATCCTCTGAATCTGACTCCGCAGCATCAGATTTTCCCTCTTAAGCCTCTCCCTCTCCTCTGCCTTCTTCAGGGTTAAGAGCACCTCATCGGCCTTAAAGGGCTTGCTGATGTAGTCATAAGCCCCCAGCTTCATGGCTTGGATGGCGGTATCCACCGTACCGTAGGCAGACATCATAATAACGGAGGTGTCCTTGAGCTTATCGGCCGCCGATCTCAGGAATGCCATGCCATCCATTCTGGGCATCTTGATATCGCAGAGGATGAAATCAAAGGCCTCCCCTTCTATGGCCTCCAACCCCTCCTGACCATCGCTTGCTGTTTTCACCTCATAGCCGGCCTTGCTCAGGAGCACGCTCAGCATATGCCTCATGTTGGCTTCGTCTTCAATAATGAGGATCGTTGTAGTTGCCATCCTAAATCTCGCATTTATTATTAGGCCACCAAGACACGAAGTCACCAAGATTAGACAATTGATAATTTACCAGTGACTACTCACGTAGTCAGTCCCGCCTTCGGCGGGATTTAGACTGAAGGCTTACAGTGATCAGAGGAGCACTATTGCTGCACTTTGTGGAAGAAACAGAAGCTTCTCGCAGCAAACATGGCTTCACAATGCGCCGTATCCCCCTGATTTCCTAACAGTCTTCAGCCTATGGTTCGACAAGCCATTCGACAAGCTCATGGTCGTGAGCAAAGTCGAACGACTCACCATCTTGAGCATGGTCGAAGGACAACCTATCTACCTGAGTTACATTTACAATTGATAATTAATAATCTTTTATTGATCAGTTAATATCCTTTGTGCCTGCCCGCCATCGGCTTCGCCTTAGGCGAGGCGGGCGGGTCTTGGTGGCTTAGGGGCTGAATAGAGGGGGAGGATAACGGTCATGGTGGTGCCTTTGCCCAATTCGCTCTTGGTCTTTATATCGCCTCCCATATCCTCAACAATCCTCAGGCTCACTGAAAGCCCGAGCCCTGTACCCTTTCCCGGTTCCTTGGTGGTGTAAAACGGATCGAAGATCCTATGAATATCCTCGGCGGGGATTCCCGGGCCATTATCGGTAAAGTGTATGTGCACGCCATGGCCATCTCTCTTTCCCGATCGCGCATCCGATGCCAACTGTGTTTGTATTGAGAGTGCTTTTTGAGAGATCCCACCCCCTGCTTGCCCGGCCTCCATGGCATCTAGTGCGTTCATGACGATATTCAAGAATACTTGTTTGAGTTTGTCCGGGTCGGCGAGCACAGTATCCTTATCCGCGCCCTGATCGAGGATAAGCGAAACATCGGCCATCATGGGCTGGTGCTTGAGCATATCAAGCATGTCGGTGATGGTTTGATGAATGGATACTTCTTTCACCTCCCCCTTTGATGGCCTGGAGAAATCGAGAAGATTTCTGATGATCCTGTTTACCCGGTCTATCTCCTCTCCAATTCGATTGATGATGTCATTTCTTTCTTCCTTATCCAGCTCGTTTCCCTTGAGGAGATCCAGGTAGCCAAGCACGATACCGATTGGGTTTCCGATTTCATGGGCGATGCCCGAGGCTAGTCTGCCGATAGATGCCAGTTTTTCCGATCGAATGATCTCCTCCTGTGCCTGCCGTAACTCCACATTAGCCTTCTCAAGGGAGCTTATGCTCGTCTTGAGTTCCGCCTTGCTCTCCTCCAGCCCTCGAAGCATGAGATTGAGGGCTCTTGAGAGCCTACCAAACTCATTCTGCCCCGAAATGGGGGCGAGGAAGAAGCTCTCGCCTTCTTTGAATTCCTCGGCCCTCTTCACGAGGCGATTTATCGGCCGCACCAGGCTCCGGTGGAGGAGATAAAAGCCCAAGAGTCCCAGAAACAGGGTATTTAACAGCATATAGAAGAGGACGATTTTCTGTGATTCCCTGATGGCGGTATACATAGACGCCAAGGGTATCTGGATTGATGCCGCGCCCACGATAGCCTTGTTGCGAGATAAGGGTGTAGCCAGAAAAAGATCGCCCTCCTGGGCAGAGAGAATGCCCCATAAGGCAGGGGGAGTAAATACAATATCTCTTCCCTGGCGCAAGGACCTCTCGGCAAAATGTAATAAGGTGTTTCGTTGCGCTTCGGTTATGACAGCGGTTTCAAGCAGGATATCTCCTGAGTGATCGAGGATAAGGGCTGCTGACAGGAGCCCATCATTGACAAGTTCGGAGATATTCCGACGAAGGGGATACGCCCTTCCATGGTAGCCTGAGATCTGCCCTTGTAAGCCCGTTATCAGGGTTTGTTCAATAGAGCTTATAATCACCTTCCCCCTTTGTATCTCTGCCCGAAGCAAATCCTTTTCGGTCATCCGTATCATAACGATATCGAGCAGCATCATGGCTAAGGCGAGGATAAGCGCAAGTGTTAAAAAGATTCCCGTCTTGAGGCTATATACCGAGATTTTCATGGTTTTTAGGGTTCAGAGGTTCACTGTTCCAAGGTTTTTTAACCCCTGAACCTCTGAACCTTGAACCTCTTTCTCAACGTTAGCCATATAATTGCCATGTGCTATACCAACGTATTATCTCTGGCCCAAAGAATATATAGATCAGGGAGGCGATGGCGAGAAAAGGCCCGAAGGGTATCTTGGCCCGTAAGCTTTTCTTGAGTAGCAGGCCGCTTCCACCACCAACCAAAAGGCCGATCAAGCTGCTTGCCAGAATAATGAAAGGCATCGCCTTCCACCCGAGCCACGCTCCCATCATTGCCAGCAGTTTGATATCCCCTCCTCCCATCCCATCCCTAGCCGTGATCCATTTATAGCCGCCTGCTATGAATAATAAGAGGCCGCCGCCCACCAGGATTCCGAGAAGGGACTCTTGCCATGATACCGTTGGAATGAGAAGGGAAGCGCCGAGTCCACAGGGGATTCCGGGGATGGAGATTGTATCAGGAATGATTTGATGAGCCAGATCAATAAAGGTAATAACCAGTAATGCTGACGAGAATAGGAAAAGGAGCAAGAACTGCACGGTCGGTCCAAACTTCATAAAAAGGGCCACTGTCATCAGGCCCGTTAAGGCTTCGACTACAGGATACCGCACGGATATACGATTTTTACAGTATCTGCACTTACCCCTCAGGATCATATAGCTTATAATGGGTATATTATCATAGAATTTAATGGGCTTATTGCAGTGGGGACAATGGGAGGGGGGGCGGATGAGCGATTCTCCCCTTGGCAGCCTCACGATGCAGACATTTAAGAAGCTCCCTATTATGGCACCCAGGGCAAAGACGAAGAAAAGGACTATGGTATTGGACTCAAGGGTTCCCGTTACAGGCCTCTTTTTTTTGAATGCCGGATCCCACGAGGACCTAGACAAAAGGTTTTAGGTTGACTACATATAGTATAAAATTGAATATTTGACAACTGCCTCGATTCATGAGGTAATATTTGTTAGGTTATGATTTCTAAATAAATCAGTCAGTACCTTAAGGATAGGGGAGAAACCATGCTGTTATCAATCAATCCTGATAATCCACAGAAGAGGCTCATCAACAAGGTAGTTGAGATATTGGAGCAAGGCGGACTCATCATCTATCCCACGGATACCTTTTACGGCATAGGATGTGATCTCTTTAATAAAAGGGCTATTACTCGTGTATATCAGCTCAAGAGAAGACCGCTGACAAAACCATTTTCCTTTGTTTGTGCTGACCTGAAGGATATAAGCCTCTATGCCAAGGTTAAGAATAATGCTTATAGGATAATGAAAAGGTCGCTGCCCGGTCCTTACACCTTTATATTGGAGGGAACGAGGCTCGTGCCCAAGCTGATGCTTGCATCGAGAAAAACCGTGGGTATCCGAGTGCCAAACAACAAAATCTGTTTGGACATTGTAAAGGGATTGGGCCGTCCTATTATCAGTACCAGCGTGAGCCTTGCCGAGCCCTCGGATATCCATGACACCTATGGCTCGCTTGTTGATATGGTCATCGATGGCGGCGTGATCTCCTATGAGCCTTCCACCGTGATTTCTTTGGTAGACGATAATACGGAGGTGATCAGGGAGGGGAAGGGAGAGATTGATTTCCTTTAATCGGAAAGCTCAAATCTCCCGTTCCATCGGTACTCAAAGAGCCCGGAATGGCGTTCGATCCTGTTTATGATATGCTCAGCGATATCCTTGAATAGATAGTCCAAAATAAAGGACCTTCTCTTTCTCTCGGGATAAACCAACCGTACCTCTCCCTTGATTTTGGCAATCTGTTTGGCAATGTTTACCGCGTCCTGAAAATTGCCGAGATAGTCCACAAGGCCCAGTTCCTTGGCCTCTCTGCCAGAGAATATCCTGCCATCGGCAAGCTCGAATACCCTCTCTCTCGGCATATTCCTTCCCTGAGCAACGGCAGTAACGAATTGGTTACGGATATCCTCAATGAGGTTTTTAAGGAGCCTTTTTTCACTTTCCGTCATCTCTCGATTCGGGGAGCCTATATCCTTGAACTCGCCGCTCTTAATTACCTCCATTTCAATACCGATCTTCTTAAAAAGCTCTTCGACCCTGATGAACTCCATAAGTACACCGATGCTGCCGGTCAGGGTTCCGGGGTTGGCTACTATCTTATCTGCCGCCGATGCAATGTAGTAGGCACCGGAGGCCCCAAGGGATCCAAAGGAGGCAACTACATTTTTTGTCTTCGCGGTTCGTCTCGTCTCGCTGTATATCTCCTGTGAGGGTGCAACCCCTCCGCCCGGTGAGTTTATCTTCAGGATTATAGCCTTTATCCGGCTGTCTTTTCTGAAGGCAATGAGCTGATCTACGATTGTATCGGGATTGTTTATGGCGCCCTCTATGGGAATCACCCCTATCTTATCGCCGAACGAAAGAAGCGATGTTCCATGAGAAAAGGATAAGACAATAGCCATTACCGTACCAAAGCAGAGAACGGCTATGCCGAGTATTACCAGGACTATTGTAATGGGGCGATTCTTTTTACTCATGAGATTGTATCACAAAAGAACCGTGCAGAGGCCTCATCCTCATGAAAGGCTTCACAAAGACAACCCTTGATAGCATAGTGTTGATTATCAGGAGGGCTCAGTATCCTCTGTAGATTCTTTTTCCTGTTCCTGAGTGTCAGCGGAGTCAGCGGCCTCGGTGCTTTCCGTGTCCGGATCCTCCTCGCCTTTTTGAAGATTAAGGCTGCCATCTGCCTCTATCTTCTCCTTAATGAGCATCCCAACATTGGAGGCAACCTCGTTTGCGCTGCTCTTGTAATCATCATAAATGTCTTTGAACTCTTTGTCCTGCAGTTTTTTTATGGAAAGGCCGATCTTTTTCTCTTCCTTAGAGATGTTTACCACCAGGCTCTGTATGACATCATCAATCTGGAACTTCCCCAGAGAGGACTTAGACTTGCCCTTTCCCATTTCAGAGTTATGGATAAGACCCTCGATGCCCTCTTCTAGCTCCACAAATACACCAAAGTCGGTAATATTGGTAACCTTTCCCGTGACCTTTGTGCCCACCTTGTATTTTTCGGGGATTTGCTCCCAGGGGTCCGGCGCCAGTTGTTTTATTCCCAAAGAAAACCGTTCGTTCCCCTTATCAATAGCGATCACCTTCGCCTGCACCTCATCCCCTTTTTTATAGAGCTCGGATGGATGTTTAACCTTCTGGGTCCAGGATATATCGGAGATGTGCACGAGCCCGTCAATGTCATCATCAATGCCGATAAAGAGACCAAAATCGGTTATATTTTTTATACGACCCTCAATAATGGTACCCACTGGATACTTCTCTCCAATGAGGTCCCAGGGATTAGGTTTTACCTGTTTCATACCAAGTGACACCCTCTTGCTCTCGGTATCGAGATTGAGAACTACCGCCTCAACGCTCTCCCCAATGCTCACTACCTGAGAAGGGTGTTTGATTTTCTTTGTCCAAGACATCTCTGAGATATGGATTAGCCCCTCAACCCCTTCCTCGATTTCTACAAAAGCTCCGTAATCAGTGAGATTTACGATGTGTCCCTCAACTTTCTTACCGAGGGGGTATTTGGAGGATGCATCGGTCCAAGGATCGGGCTTGAGCTGTTTCAGACCCAAGGAAACCCTTTCCCTTTCCCTATCGAAATGGATGATCTTTACGGTGATTTTCTCCCCGATATTAAATATCGAAGAGGGATGAGAAACCCTTCCCCAAGACATATCCGTTATATGGAGGAGCCCATCTATGCCGCCGAGATCTACGAAAATCCCGTAATCGGTAATATTCTTGACGGTACCTTCCACCACTGAACCCTCTTCTATGAGAGCTAAGGTTTTGGCCTTTTGTTTCATCCTATCGGCCTCAAGGATGGCCCTTCGAGAAACGATGATATTGTTTCTCCTTTTGTTGTACTTTAGGATCTTTAGTTCCAATTCCTTGCCGACAAGGGAATCAAGGTCCCTGATGGGGTGAAGATTGATTTGGGAGCCGGGCAAAAAGGCAGGGAGACCTATATCAACCGAGAGGCCGCCTTTCACCCTGTACATCACCTTCCCTCGGATAGAGCCATCTTCCCTGTACACATCCCTCACATGGTCCCACACCTTGATCTTTTTCGCCTTTTCCATGGAAAGGATCACAAGGCCTTCATCATCTTCCTTTCTTTCCAATACCACATCAACCTCATCCCCTACATGTGCCGTTATGTTTCCCTCTGAATCCTTAAACTCCGAAATAGGGATGATGCCTTCTGATTTATAACCAATATCCACGAGCACCTGCTCCTCATCTATCTTGATAATCTGTCCTCTGGTCAGCTCACCTTCCTGGATCTGTCGCAGGCTCTTCTCGTACATCTTTTCCATATCGATTTGGTCTGGCTCTTGAACCGTGTCACCGGGATCATCAAAATGATCAGCCTCCTTGGTATCGGAATCCTTTGTTTCTTGTTCAATCATCTCGTCTTGTATGTCCTTTGTTTCGTCTTTTATTTTATCTGTTTGTTCACCCATTAACACTCGTCCCCCTCATAGATAGATTGTTATTATTAAAACTACAAATGTATATTTTAACAAAATTTTTATCAATATTCAATCATTTATTTTGTCTCGGAAAATCACCTTGCCTTAATGTGGTCAGAGACCATGGCTTTGCCGGTCATGGTTCTTTCCATCACAGGGAGTGATGGCCCGCCCTGGTGCGACTTGTGAAAATACGCAAATGCCCGAGCTATATTCATAGTAGCAACCATGAGGAGAAGAGTGCCTTTATATAGGTCTGGGCCAGGGAGTATTGGATGAGTGGAGTATTGAAAACCATCATAGCAGATACCCTCCACTCACGGTCCATGGGAAAAGGTGTTGGTGAGGCTTTTTCCTGATTTTCAAAACCCTTCTTTCAATTCTATACCAGTACTCCAACACTCCACTACTCCGACAATCCCATAATCTGAGGGCATGCGTTCGGTCCCTTTCCAGGGGGTTCCGGACAAAGCCACGTCCTCTGGGCGTGGATTTTTTACACTAACCCTTTATATTGATCTCGTGAAAAATCTTTTCTACTACCTGCTTGGGGCTTAAATGGGTAGTATCTATGACCATGGCATCCTTTGCAGGTTTCAGGGGGGCATATCTGCGATTTATATCCTGAGTATCCCTTTTGATGAGATCCTGCTTTACCGTTTCCCGCGAGGTGGGCTCACCCCTTGTTATCCTCTCCCGGAATCTTCGATCTACCCGTACCTCGATTGATGCGTCGAGATAGAATTTATGCGAGGCCTTTGGGAATACCACCGTTCCCATGTCGCGGCCCTCTGCCACCAACGGGCCCTGAGAGCCTCTCTTCCTCTGAAGCCTGGCCATGATCCTTCGTACTGGCTGAAGGGTGGATACATTCGACGCCATCATATCTATAAGAGGCTCTCTTATTGCTCTGGTGACATCCTCATCCCACAGGAATACCTTTTCTTCGTCCCCCTGATGGATGAGGCGGATATCCACGCCTTTACATATTCGCTCCACCGCTTCCTCGTTTTTTATGTCGATCCCGGCCCTCACAATCGCAAGCCCGATGGCCCTGTACATGGCGCCTGTATCGAGATACCGATAGTTGAGCCTCCCGGCCAGCATACGAGCTACGGTGCTCTTCCCTGATCCCGTTGGTCCATCTATGGTTATTACGCGGTTCACCTCAGGCGATAACGCTCTCCAGGGTGTGGATAAATCGAGAGTTTTCCTCGGGAAGCCCTACATTCACCCTGATATAGCCCTCCAGCCCATAGCTATCCATGGGCCGAATGATGACGCCTTGCTTGAGCATGCGCTCGTAGGTTTCCCGAGTACCGAGCGGGGTTTTGATGAGCAGAAAATTGGCCTGGGTTGGAATATAGGCGAGGCCCAACCTATCGAGCTCTCCATAGAGGTAGGCAAGCCCTTCCTTGGTCAGGGAAAGGGTTCTTTCAACGAACTCATCATCATCCAGTGCAGCCAGGCCCGCTACCTGGGAAAGAGAATTCACGTTAAAGGGTTGTCTGACCCGATTGAGCGCACCTGTTATGGCCTCGGAGGCAAATCCGTATCCCAGCCTCAGCCCTGCCAGCCCATAGATCTTTGAGAAGGTACGAAGGACCACCAACAGCGGATATGATTCTAGGAATTCCAATCCGCTCCCCACATCGGGATCGGTGGAAAAGTCGATGTAGGCCTCGTCCAGCACGGCGATCACATCCGGAGGAAGTTCCCTCAGAAACCGGGAAATTTCTGCCCTGGTGATAGCCTTTCCCGTGGGATTGTGGGGGTTGTTGATGAAAACGATCTTTGTGGATGGGGTCACTGCCCTGATCATTGCCTTAAGGTCAACAGAAAGATCAGAAAGCGGCACTGTCACTGCTCTTCCATCAAAACTGAGGGCTAAGGTTTCATACAATAAGAATGCATGCTCCGGAATAACGACCTCCTCACCGGGCGAGAGAAAGGCCTTGGCAACCAGTTCTATAAGCTCGTCCGCACCATTTCCGACTATGACCCTGTTCATTGGGAGTCCGAATTTACCCGCCAGTTTCTCCCGCACATAATAGGCATTAGCGTCGGGATACCGGTGGATGTTCTTCAGGTTTTCGGTAACGGCCTTGACAGCCTTGGGCGAAGGACCCAGGGGATTCTCGTTTGAGGCCAGTTTTATGGAGCCCGTTATCCCCAGTTCCCTCTCGAGCTCCTCGATGGGTTTCCCAGGGGGGTATGGCTTCAGCCTTTCAACACAGTTCCTCATGAGTTGTTTCATGGTGCATTTTCCTTTTCTTTTCCGCTTTTTATATAGAAAGCAGGAAGGAAAGTAAACCCCGTACAGTTTTACCGTGCATTGTTCTATCTCTCGAATGTTCCTTGCAGTCGCTCAAGAACGCAGAGCACCCAAATAAGACTGTATGTTTTGGCCCGGTTTCTTCCCTGGTGAAATAACAATGATAAAGGCCGTTTCAGAGGGCAAGGAAATAAAAAACAGGCAAAATGATCGGCTTTTTCGGCCCAAAATGCTATGGAAATACATAATCGGCTCGGGCATAAGGGAAAAAGGACTTTAGGAACGGCAGCCGGAGCACAGCTATTCACTGGTAGGATTTGAGGATTAGAACTGTTAATATACGCCTGATTGCGAATTATATCATATCGATGTTGATGGTTTCAAAAAAAGTCGACATCGGTGTCATTGCGAGCGACCTGCCCGCCATGCGAGTCCGCAAGGCGAGGCGGGCGGGAGCGAAGCAATCTCCTTCAATGTAACTACTTGAATTTACGAGATTGCGGAGCCTTTTCCGGGCGCAGCGAAGAATCTCTTTTTCTCTGAGGTTTGACCATTAACCTTGGCTTTTATGAGCAGCCGGCTCTGAGTTTGCTTCGGCTATGCCTCGCAACCGCTGCACTCCTCGCAATGACAGGTAAAAAGACTTCTTACGATTCAATCAATGTTGATTGCATTGGGATAACCATGAACCACCCTGCAGCAAGACTTTCGGCGAGCTCAAGTCGAGTCGCTACAGGGAATTAACAAGTTAAAAAAGGAGGGAGGAAATGAACCGGAAATTTCTAACGATAGTAGCTCTCTCCTCGGTTTTATTAGGGCTTGGCACGGCCCTTTATGCCAAGGATACCGGTCGTATCCTTGTCCCTATCTTCACAGAGGCTGGGGTGCAGGCTGGGATTACCTATAACTCAACAACAGGTCTTTATACATACGGGTACACCATTACCAATCCGGCTGCCAATACAGGCGAGATATGGAATATCGATATCGACATCCGCTTGCCCCGTGGTGGTAAAGCCCTCAGCAGCGAGGGTCTCACAATGCCTCGTGGGACTAAAACTCGAACCTTTGATGAAGTTCTATCCATTAGGAGAAATCCTGAAGAAATGGTTCCTGTTGGAATTCGTGCTCCTCTTGGTTGGAATGGCGGTCTGGGGAATCGTGGAATCGCCGGTTTTTCCAGCGGAGACGCTCCAAATATCCTCCCTGGAGAAACAAAAGGAGGATTTGAACTTATAAGCCGGGGGCTTCCCGCCATTCGGGAGATCGAGATCGAGCCCTAGTGGATATTCATGGAGGAAGGGTCAGCGAGCGAGGAAGGTGCGAAGATTGCCCGTGAGATTGAGGAATCCCTTAAAGTAAAGAAAAAGACCATCGGCCCCACGGCGCCACCCAGGGACCTCTCCTTTATGGTCTTCCTGGAGACTATAGAGGTTTATCTCGATGAGTCCATGGACCTCGGCTGGGTGATTGACATAGCCTTGGCCAGCGCTCTTCAGTCAAAGTTGGAGGCTGCCCGTTCATTCATCGAGGCTGAGGACCCCACCAAGGCAAAGCTCGCCCTGGGGGAATTCATGGATCTCATAGAGAATGCAGAAGCCTCGAAGCTCACCTCTGAGGGACGCGGGCTTCTCTTTTATAACGCCAGGTACCTGAAAGAAGCGCTCCCAGACACCTACATTCCCCCGGTAAGATCCCTTTCCCTTGCGCCTGAGGAGCATAAAAAGAAAGCGGTCAACCTCTTAAACGGATTGACCGCTTCCCAAAATGGTACCTGTCACAAAACTGTCACATCCCACAATGTGACGGAAACTGCTACCAGCTCATGAATTGAAATTATTGGTGAGCCGTATAGGAATCGAACCTATAACCTACTGATTAAGAGTCAGTTGCTCTACCAATTGAGCTAACGGCCCACCGGATGCCAGAATGCGCCCGGCAGGACTCGAACCTGCGACCTACGGGTTCGAAGCCCGGCGCTCTATCCAACTGAGCTACGGGCGCATAGGATCCTTGAATATTTCAATTACCCGATCAATTAACAGGTATATTTTTCACTGTCAATATGAAATTCTTGTAAATATCCTTGACAATACCGTGAAAGTTATTTAAAAGAAACAACTTTAGCAATAACCTATAATACTAGCAGCCGGTTAGTAAGGGCAAAAGGGAAGTTGGATACAGTGAGATGAAAACCTTTGTCGCAAAAGAGCATGAGATAGACAAAAAGTGGTATCTTGTCGATGCATCGGATAAGATCCTCGGGAGATTGGCCAGCGAAATCGCAACCATCCTCAGGGGGAAACACAAGGCCATCTTTACATCTCATATGGATGCCGGTGATTATGTAATCGTGGTGAACGCGGATAAGATTGCATTAACCGGGGCTAAACTGGATAAAAAGATCTATTACCGGCACAGCGGGTATGTCGGTGGGCTAAAAGAGACCACGGCGAGACAGATGCTCGAAAAAAAGCCAGAGAACATCATCAAGTTCGCGGTAAAGGGGATGCTTCCCAAAACGAGTCTCGGCAGAAGACAGCTGAAAAAACTCAAGATCTACACGGGTCCAAACCATCCTCATCAAGCCCAACAACTGGTTAATTTGGAGAGTTAAATGGCGGAAGACAGGTATTACGCTACTGGTAAAAGGAAGAGCGCGATCGCAAGGGTCTGGATGAAACTGGGTGAGGGAACTATCATCATAAACAGGCGACCCATAGACGAGTATCTCACTACCGAAATTGCCAAAATGATTATCAACCAACCTCTGGAGCTCACCAATACCATGGGAAGGTACGATATCATGGTGAATGTGAAGGGGGGAGGATTCTCCGGCCAGGTTGGAGCTATTAAACATGGCATAAGCCTCGCCCTTTTGAAGATAAATGAAGAGTTCAGATTGCCCTTAAAAAAGGCAGGCTTCATCACCAGGGACTCCCGAATAAAGGAACGCAAGAAGTATGGACAGCGATCTGCCAGGGCCAGATTCCAGTATTCAAAGAGATAATCTGAATATACGACATCACTTATAAAGGGGAAGGTCTCATGGATCTTCCCCTTTTTTGGCCTTCAAGACCCACTTCCTTGATCATGGCGCTTACTGTTGAGAAATTCCAGACAGAAAAGGGCACGGGGTGTGTCGTCCACGTGAAGCATCGAATAATAACTCTGGCTGCCGCTTCGGCAAGGGGAAGAGATCGTGGGTGAGAAAAAAGGTGAGCATAACATCAAATTGGTGATTGCCTACGATGGAACAGGCTATTTCGGGTGGCAGCGACAGCTTGATCAGCCCACCATACAGGGGACCATAGAGGAGAAGATCGGTCTTATGGTGGGTACACCTGTTACGCTGATCGGCTCCGGAAGGACGGATGCGGGAGTACATGCCTTCAATCAGGTAGCGAACTTCAGGATTTCCACAACCCTGACCCCCACAATTTTTTTTAAAGGCCTCAATTCCTTGCTTCCCGAAAGCATCATTATCAAACAGGCAGAATATGCACCTCCTGGGTTTCATGCCAGATATGATGCGAAGAGCAAGGTGTATGAGTACAGGGTCTATAACGAGGGTCTCAGATCCCCTTTCCTTCGACATTATGCCTGGCACATAGCACGTTCGCTCGATATGAAGGCCATGAAGGAATGCCTGGATATTATCACCGGGACTCACGACTTTTCCGCTTTTTGCTCTGCGGGAGACGGACAAACCAACCCAATACGCACCATAATTCGGGCAGCACTCAGCATCCGGGAGGGAAGTCTCCTTGTATTTGAGCTTGAGGCGAATGGCTTTCTGAGACATATGGTCAGAAATCTCATGGGGACAATTGCGAAGACAGGCACCGGAGAGATGAGCGTCAAGGAGTTTCACGAGATACTGGTGTCCAAGGATAGGCAGCAGGCCGGGGCCAAAGCCCCTCCAGGGGGGCTTTATCTAAAGAACGTCAGGTACTGAAGGGTGTACTTTAACAGTCCTCCTTTGCTCGTGGTGTTTCTTATCATATGACAGAGACGCTCCCAAGATTGCTCATACTCAGCGGGCCAACAGGTTCCGGAAAAAGCGGGTTGGCTATTGAATTAGCCTCGCTCTTTGGGGCTGAGATACTCAGCGCGGATTCCATGCAGGTGTATCGAGGCATGGATATAGGCACTGCAAAGCTGCCGACGTCCGAAAGAAAGGGCGTTACTCATCATCTGATCGATATCGTCGATCCAGATCAGGAGTTCAACGCCGCCCTCTTCCTCTCCCGTGCCCTTCCCATAATAGATGATTGTCAAAGGAAGGATACCCCCATCATAGTGGTAGGAGGTACCGGACTCTATGTGAAGGCCCTCATGGGCGGCCTATTCAGGTGCCCTGCCTCCCAGCGAGAATTGAGGCGGGACCTGTGGGAGGAGTATAAAGAGAGAGGATTGGCCTCTCTCTATGAGCGGCTGTGCAGGATTGACAGCAAGGCGGCAGAGAGGATCCACCCAATGGATGCGATACGGGTTATCAGGGCTTTGGAGGTGATCGATCTTACGGGAAGGGCATTTTCAGAGCTGACCCAGGAGCATGGCTTTTCTGAGAGGAGATTTGCCACGCTCCATCTGTGCCTTCACGTTAACAGGGAAGTCCTCTATGGCAGGATCAACACAAGGACCCTCTCGATGATTGACGCCGGACTCGTTGGCGAGGTTGAGGGGCTTCTCTCGAAGGGGTATAGCCCTGAGCTCAAGCCCATAAAGGCCATCGGTTACCGGCATATTGTTGGCTATCTGAAAGGAGACTGGAATCTGGATGAGGCGGCCAGGCTCATCCAGCGAGATACGAGGAGGTATGCGAAGAGACAGATTACGTGGTTCAAGGCCGATCCAGAGGTTTTCTGGGTAAATCCCGAGGATCGGTCGAAGATAATCGATACAGTTCGGGCATTTTGGCAATAGCTTGACCTTTGAGGGCATTTTCTTTAGACTTACATTCTGCTGGACAGGGCTCAAAGAATAGCAGGAGGTTAGGGGTTATGGATGGCCTTACCTGGAGGAAGGGTTTTTTGGCTCTCATGGGTATTATTGCCGCAGTTCTTCTCATAGGCAATTGTGCCCCAAGGGCAATTGTGCCCATACCCACCCTCGGTACCCCTGAACACCATACACAGAGCGGTATGAGGTTACTGGAGAAGGGCAAGCTTACGGATGCGGAACGTGAGTTTGAGGTAGCAATAGAGTTTGACCGCAAATACGCTGCTGCGTATCGAGGCTTAGCAATTGTCCTTGGATACAGAGGTAATTTTAAGGCTGCATTTCAATACCTGTCAAAGGCAGAGGAATTGGCCAAGGGGAAACCGGAGAAGGCGCTGGTGTATGTGGGATATATGCGCCTCTACACCCAACAAAAGGGTGAGGGGTGGCTGGAGAAGGTAGAGCGCTACTTTAAAGATGCCATGAAAACACTCAGGGGCTTACCGGAAATGCCCGATCCTTACTACCATATGGGTCTTGCGTATAAGGAGGCCTTGCGGTTCAGCGATGCAGCCGGTGCATTCAAGAAGGTGCTGGAAATCAACAAGACACTCATGAGGGAGGCGGATCATCAGCTTACGCTGGTCCAAAAAATCGAAAGGGCTATGCCCGCCACACTCACCGGGAAAAGGATAGCCCTGCTCGAGAAGGTGAGAAGGATTGACGTTGCGGCCCTATTTATCCAGGAACTGAGGCTGGACAAGATCTATGAGGCCTTCAAAGCCCCAACGATGGGTGAGGTTCCCATTCCACCTGATGTAAAGGATCATCCGCTCAGAGCTGATGTGCAGAGAGTCATTACCCTTGGCATCAAGGGCCTCGATACCTTTGCTGACGGAACCTTTGCCCCCGATGAATCCATCTTAAGGGCAAGCTACGCCGTCATGATCACTGACATTATCGGCACCCTTACCAGTGATCCCTCATTGGAGGATGAATATCAAGGCAGCACCTCCCCCTTTGTCGATGTGAGAAACGATGTCCCCTACTTTAATGCGGTTATGGTCTGTACCACCAGGGGTATCATCGAGGCCAAAGGCGGTATGAAGGAGAGCATCTTCGGGCCGATGGATTCGATGTCGGGAGCCGAGGCGGTGTTGGCTATCAGAAGGCTCAAGGAGGATTTACGGTTATTCTAAGGACTCGATGAAGGGCCTTTTATGAATCACAGGATTTCCCTTAAAGATACACGGTGCACTGAGAGGCATCACCCTTTTTTATACGGCATGCGAAACTTCGTGAACCTCACTATGCTCGTCTTATTGCTTTGGGTAGCTTTTTTACCAGTAGCTGACCGGGCCTTTGCTCAGGAAACTGGGGGGCCCGTTAACCAAGAGGGGATTGCAACAGGAACGGGGATGATCATTGGTGAGAATGTCGCTGAAGCCCGAAATGAAGCCATCTCCCGGGCATTCTCAATGGCTGTTGAGGAATACCTCGTTCAGAGGCTGGGGCCCCGGGGTATGGCGAACAACTTTCAGCGTTTGTATGAGGAGATACTTTCCAGGGCAAAGGAGCACATACAGGATTATCAAGTAATCACGGAGTTTACAGCCGATAAATACGTGAGGGTGCTGATAAAGGCTCGGGTAAATACAGCTGTCTTGGAAGCCATGCTCGAAAATATGGGCCTGAGCGAAAGGGACACCATCCAGGTCGACGTGCTTCTCATGGTATCGGAAAAGGGCAAGGGGTCTTCTGAGTCTGGTTGGTGGACCGATCCCTCCGCCCAGACGTCCCTCAGCCTTACGGAGATCTTTCTGAGCCAGGCCTTTGAAGAAAAGGGATTCAAGGTCATCAATCGGTCTTTCTTCCCTCCTGAAGAGAGCTACGATAAGGGCATGCTCCAGATACATTTGATCAATGAAGGCGCGGTGAAGTGGGGAAAACTGCTATCCGCCCAGGTGGTGATCACAGGGGAAGCAACCATGTCCGCCGAATCAACGGCATCGGTATATCTCAAGGCCATACGAGTGGCGGATGGCATAACCATCGCCCAGGGATTCAGGGAGGGAAAGCCGAGCCGTGACCAGGGCGAGGTGAAAAGCGCCATAGAGTTGGCCATTAACGATTGGGCTCACGACCTGGTTCCCTATATAGTGGACGCCTTTAAACCCACAGAAGAGGCGGCGAATCAAATCATCATTACCCTCAAGGGCCTGAAGCGCTATAAGGATCTTCACGATATCAAGGAGTTCTTCACCAATAATTTTCCTGAAATCAAGTCGGTGATAGAAAGCAGAGTAAAGCGAGAGTTCGTGAGCGTTTCCATAAAGCTCAAGGGGGATGCACAGGGATTGGCAAAGAAGGCCTTGAACCACCCCAAGAAGCCGTTTTTATTTGATATCAGCGAGGTAAGCGACCAGGGATTCACGGTGGTGAGAAGATGACCGTTGCGAACATGATCACTGTTTTACGGGTCATTTTAGTCCCCATTTTCGTCATATACATGATCAATGGTCGGACCTTTGCCTCGCTGGTGATCTTCGGTATTGCAACTATCAGTGATGCCCTTGATGGCTGTATTGCCAGGGTCTTTCATCAGAAGAGCAATCTGGGTGCACACCTTGATCCGCTGGCCGATAAGATCCTCCTCAGCACCGCGTACATCATCCTGGCCATATTTAAGATGATTCCCTCCTGGCTCACCGTGTTAGTAATCAGCAGGGATGTGATTATCCTCCTCGGCGTACTGGTTTTTTATCTGACCCACTACCCGGTCACCATTCACCCATCGATCTTGAGCAAGGCAACCACGTGCATACAGCTGGCAACGGTACTCATCGTGCTGTCAAGCAGTTATATCGATATACCGTTCTTCAACCCCTATATGTTCTGGCTGGCAGGTTTGTTGACCATAGCCTCGGGGCTTCAGTATATCAGGATTGGGTTGATCATTTTGAGCAAGGGGGCGAACAGCGATTTTGCTTGACACTACAAGGGGGGAATTGATAGACACACCATAGAAGGCGCGTAGCTCAGGGGGAGAGCGCTACCTTGACACGGTAGAGGTCACGGGTTCAAATCCCGTCGTGCCTACCATGGGATAGAGAGAGGGGATTGGCGCCGATCCCCTCTTTTTTTCATGCTCTGTTAGGCTCTGTAATTCATATCAGGCTACATGTAATAACGGATGACGTACAGATTATGAGTTGAGATGAGAAGTCAATTACTACCGGCTGAAGCCGGTAGCTTGGCGGGCTGACATGGCTTCGTCGAATAAATTCGACTCGCCATCCCGGAAACACCGTAGATTGAATATCGAATAGTGAACAAGGAACCGCAGAATTATGAAGGGATCACTTCGACATTCGATATTCCTTGTTCGACCTGCCCGCTATGCCTTTGCCTAGGTTCGGCATAGGCACCAAGTGCTTGCGGTTGCTGGGTCATGGTTTCAATATCCGTGGCGCTCCGCAGGCAGGCGGGTATTCTGCGGTTTTCCCTGTCCTTCGGGCATACTAAAGTCTTCGCCTAAAGGCGAGGGTTTTTCTCCCGATCCCCGAGTGGGACAATAATAGGGATACGGCGCATTTTGAAGTCATGTTTGGTGCGAGAAGCTACTGTTTCTTCAACAAAGTGCGGCAAGAGTGCGCTTCTAACCACTTTAAACCTTCAGTCTAAATCCCGCCGAAGGCGGGACTGACTACGTAAGTAGTCACAAGACATTCAATATAGCAGACAATATGTCCAAATCCCTTTTAATCAAAAGAATTCCTCGATGCTCTGCATCGGGGTTAATAAAAATTCCTTTTGATACCTCGCAGCTCTGCTGCGGGGTAGTTCATTGGACGTCTAGCTCTTTCATAAAACGGAGTACCACTTAACGACTAGCTAGCGCATACCCTATTCATGTCGTGCTTGTTTATTGATTAAAGATTGCGTTAGTAACTCGTTTTCTATCTTATCGCGGGAGGCAATAAAAATAGCGCTCTTTGACTCAGCTTGGTGCTCATCGGGTGCATTCCAGTCTATTGGAAAGTCCTCATGGTTTGGCTGGGTCTTGGGAAGATAGACATATTCAAAAAGTCCTTGCAACTGATTGAATACCCATGGCCTTGTTGGCCTACATCCAATCCCAGAGTATGCTTGAGTAGGGTCGCTTTGCGGCTCCCTGACGATATTTTTCTCTTCGCTTTCCCCGAATGAGACGCGTATTTCGAGGAACAGTATTCTCACAGTGTTCCGACTCATAAATTGCAAAGCTTGTTCGGGATTACCCAGGTGATGCAGAATTCCGTAACAGTGAACTACATCAAATGGAGAACCGTCGATGTGAGAAGGACGTTCCATATCCAGAAAC
>Ga0307435_1000286_pt1 | contig 22863 bp, 20 predicted proteins | sample SalMarWE160470MG_FD_202164 | JGI IMG/M metagenome (GOLD analysis project Ga0307435, IMG submission 202164) | Salt marsh sediment microbial communities from the Plum Island Ecosystem LTER, Massachusetts, United States - WE1604-70 | ecosystem: Environmental > Aquatic > Marine > Intertidal zone >... | reverse complement strand
ACGGCGGCTCGGATAACGTCGACATCGGAAACGTTATCGACACCGGTGCATATACGAAAGTGGCGTGGGTCAACAGAGAAGCCGGGGCTGTCTACTACAACATAATCTCCTCAGGCGATAATATGTCGCATGCCTTGTATGCTCCGTCCAGTCGTTCATACCACCTCTGTGCCGGCCACAAGAATCCGTATGTTGAGGTTCAGGATTCGGAGCCGCTGGAGGTCGGCGAATGGTATATGGTTGCGGTTACCTTTGAGCCCGCGGGGGCATTCGGCACTATGATTCTCTACAAGAATGGTGTCGAGGTGGACGAGGCCAATGACGTCCAGACGCAGGCCGACAGCACCAAAACTTATATCGGACAGTTCTCAAGCGGCTATCGGTTCAAGGGAGCGATTGACAACGTGATGATATTTGACCGTGCCTTGACGGCGGATGAGATAGCCGCCCTGTATAACGAAGGCAACGGCACAGAGGATATTTCCGCTGGTTCTCATCAGGCCTACTATACCTCCAGCAGCTGGACTCTCGATACGGCCGAAGACATGGCTGTTAAGGTTGATTACCATTACAGCGACGGCAGTATGGTCGAAGGCTGGACGGGTATTACCGTCGGCGACGACGCCAACTACGTCTCGCTCTCAGCCGGTGCCGACGACAGCGGAGCATACTTCTACTACGAGGCGGTTGTCGACGGCAACATCGTGTCTGAGCAGGAATCGAGGGACACCAATGACGGCACGCTGTATGTCTCTTATAACGCTGACTCGAACGAGTTCTACGTCAGCCACACCGGCTTCGGCAGTGATGAAGCTTATATGACTGCTCAGGGCCGATGGTCGTTGCCTGTAGATGTTACCATAGGCGGCGGCTCTTCTGGTGCTGCTCTGGATACTGGTGAAGCGTATATGGATAACTTTGAGATAGCCAAAGCCGGCCTTCTCGGCTGGCCACCGGCAGATGCCGATTTTGACGGCAGTGGCTACATCGATATATACGACCTTGCGATGCTCTGCGACAACTGGCTTAAGCTTGATCCTGATGCCGGTGACATAAACGACGACGGGGCAGTTGATTTTTACGACTATGCGTTGTTCTGCCTGTACTGGTAGAGTATTAGCAGGGAAATACTGAAGTCAAAATGGCCTGTGTGGCGACCCTTGCCCACAGGCCATTTTGTTCTCTCCACATCTATCTTTACGTTTTTTGGCCAAAAACAGAGTCACCGTATAAAATGAGAAATCGGCCTGACGTCTGTGCAAGTCCTTGTAGTTCGGTATTTTGGGGTGCCGTCTGTTCTTTCAGAAAAGCTAACCGCCGTGTTGAACTTTGTTGAATCCACTGCTACAATCCTCGCTGCCGGCCCTCTTTGGGGAGGTCTGGTTTTTATAGTTTATCTGTTGCCGGACAAAAAAGTGTTTTCTTTGATTAAAAGATGAAGTCTGTTCTCGAGCAGCTTGAGCGAAAAATAAGCAGGGCGATGGCCGAGATGGCGGGGCTGGTCGAATGTGCCGCGCTTGTCAGGCCGGCTACCGACCCGAAGTTCGGCGATTATCAGGTCAACGGCGTTATGCCTCTGGCCAAAAAGCTAAAGACCAATCCCCGTAACCTTGCCGAGCAGGTCGTTGAAACACTCGATTCCGCCACGGCAGACAAGCTTGGCGACATTTGTGAGCCGCCCGAGATAGCCGGTTCCGGCTTTATAAACCTGCGGCTTAAAACCGAATTTGTCGCTGAAAACCTCTTACAGATAAATCAAGACCCGGCCCGGCTTGGCGTGGAAACGGCCGACGAGCCGAAAACCGTTGTCGTCGATTTCTCCGGCCCCAATATCGCCAAGCAGATGCACGTCGGCCACCTGCGAAGCACGATCATCGGCGACTGCATCTGCCGATTACTCGAATTTCAGGGCCACAAAGTCATCCGACAAAACCACATCGGCGACTGGGGAACTCAATTCGGTATGCTTTGTAAGCTTTACATTGAGAAAATGAATAAAGCAGCACATAAGGATGAAGGAATATGGGCAGATAAAACACTTGCTGATATTGAAGGATTTTATCGTGAGGCACATCATCTCTGTGAAACTAATGAAGAGTTTGCCAAAGACTCGCGTGCAGCCGTTGTTGGTCTTCATACTAGCAATGAAATGTTAATGAGATATTGGAAGATTATTGTAGAAACCACATCAAAGCACTTTCACGAGATATATAATCGTCTTGGTGTTACTCTTAAAGATGATGATATTCGCGGCGAGAGTTTTTATAAGGATATGCTGGCGGATGTGGTAGGGGAGTTGAAGCAAAAAGGTTTGGCTGTTGCATCGGAAGGGGCGTGGTGTGTTTTTCCGGAGTGGTTCAAGAATAAAGATGGCGAGCCGCTGCCTTTGATTGTGCAAAAGTCGGATGGTGCGTATCTGTATGCGACGACGGATTTGGCGGCGATTAGATATCGTGTCGGCGAGCTAAAGGCCGACAGGATTATTTACGTTACCGATGCCCGGCAGAGGTTGCATTTTGATATGGTCTTTGCCGTTGCGAGGAAAGCCGGCTGGGCGAAGCCCGAAACGGAGCTGATTCACGTTACCTTCGGCAGTGTCCTCAGTGAGGACGGCAAGCCGTTAAAAACCCGCTCCGGCGAGAACGTAAAACTAAAAGAGCTTTTGGATGAGGCGGTAGAACGTGCCAGAAAAATCGTTAATGAAAAGAACCCCGACCTGCCGTCGCAACACAAAGAGCAAATCGCAAATGCCGTGGGGATTGGCGCTGTTAAATATGCCGACTATTCCAACAACCGCACGAGCGATTATATCTTCAGCTTCGACAGGATGCTGGCGATGGACGGCAACACGGCCCCGTATATGCAGTATGCCTACGCCCGGATTAAATCCATCGAGAGGAAGGCCGGCAGCAGGGGGGTGCAGATAGAAGACGAGCTTGCCGGCATAAAGACGCTTAACCTGGCCGAGCCGGCGGAGCTTGATTTGGCGAAGCACCTTTTGCGGTATGGCGAGGCGGTGCAATCGGCAGCGGCGGATTACAGGCCGAATTACCTGACCGGCTGTCTTTACGACCTTGCGCAGAGATTCAGCGGTTTCTATACGAATTGTCCCGTCCTCGATGCCCCGGCTAATAAACGCCCGACACGTCTTTTATTATGTGATTTGACGGCCCGCACAATCTCACACGGGCTAAAGGACTTACTGGGCATCGAAGTTATCGAGCAAATGTAGGAGTGAATGCAATGAAAATCATGACTAAGGATTTTCATATAAGTACAAAGAAACGTTGTGAGTTCGTTGACATCACCAGCCAGGTCGCCTCCCTTGTCGCTAAATCCGGCATCGCCGACGGTGATGCGACAGTCTATTGTCCTCACACCACTGCAGCTATCACGATAAATGAAAACGCCGACCCTTCGGTTGTCCACGATATACTTTTAACACTCGAAGAGCTTGTACCGCATCTGCGTCCGGGATACCGGCACAGCGAGGGCAACAGCGATTCGCACTGCAAAAGCTCACTCATTGGCTGCAGCCAGCAAATTATTGTCAAAAATGGCCAAGTGATGCTTGGAACCTGGCAGGGGATTTTCTTCTGCGAGTTTGACGGCCCGCGCAGCAGGTCTTTTGTTGTCCAGGTCCGCGGCCAGTGAGAAACCGACTACGAACTGCCGGATTACGATGGAAGAAGGCCTGCCAAAAAAAACATTTCGCAACGTAATCCTGCTCAGTGTCGTCAGTTTTCTAAACGACCTGAGCAGTGAAATGATAATGCCGGTTCTGCCGATGTTCCTGCAGTCGCTCGGCGCCACCGGCCAGCTCATCGGTCTCGTCGGCGGATTGCGGGACAGTGTCGCAAGCATCCTGAAGGTGCCGTGCGGTTACTGGTCCGACAAAACCGGCAGGCGAAAAGTCTTTGTGTACTGGGGCTACGGCGTCTCGACGGTCTTCAAGCTGCTGCTTGCTACTTCGAGGGTATGGCCGAGTGCGGTCGTTTTTTCGGCAATGGAGCGAATGGGCAAGGGCCTGCGAACATCCGCTCGTGATGCAATCATATCTGAGTCGGTTGCCGCTCAGCTCGGCAAGGGTTTCGGTATTCATCGCGGTCTTGATACCCTCGGTGCAATTCTGGGTTCGGCAGTGTCTTTTTTATTGCTGTGGTTTCTCGGATTCGAGATTCGAACCATAATCATTATTGCCGCAGTTTTGGGCCTGGCGGCGCTAGCTCCGATTGGTTTTGTCAGAGAGCCGCGGATTGAGCGGCGGGAAGTTAAGCTGAAAATTGGCCTAGCGATGCTCCCAAAGCCGTTGAAGCTTTTTATTCTGGTTTCCGGGATTTTTGCGATGGGCAATTTCAGCTATATGTTTTTTGTAATGAGGTCGCAGCACTTGTTTACGGGCCGGGCATCGGTTGCCACTCCTGTTTTTTTGTATGTGCTTTTCAACGTTTTTTATAGCGCGCTGTCCGTGCCTTTGGGTTCCATTTCGGATAAAATCGGGCGCCGGCCGGTCATTGTTTTCGGTTACGCCTTGTTTGCGATCGTATCGCTCGGTTTTGCTTTTTGTAATTCGCTGTGGCTGTTTGTTGTTTTATTTTCTCTTTACGGAGTGGTCTTTGCGGCCATCGACGGCACGCAGCGGGCTTTTGTATCGGACCTGGCTGGTGCCGGATTCAAGGCCACGGCCTTGGGAACATTTCATACCGTGACCGGTCTGTCGGCCTTTGTCGCCAGCTTCGCAGCCGGTCTTTTGTGGCAGTACGTCTCACCGGTTGCGACCTTCATATTTGGCGCTGCAGTGGCCATTATTGCGGTTTTGGTCTTTCTGATTTTGCACGCTGGCTTTATAGAGGTGGGGGCTGCAAAGCAGGCTTGATGTCTCAGTGGCCGAATATACCTAAAAAAAGGCGAGGTGGTGGGACCGGCTGGGGGGGAAACCGGTGTGCCACGCTGCCTCGCCGAGGATTGTGAACTGCTTCAAGCAGTATTATCGCTATCTAATTGCCTGCGAAAAGAGAAATATAGTCCGCCCCTGAAAAACGGTCAAACAAAATATAAGCCCACCCCCGCAGTTTTCCCAAGTGGGGCTTTTTCTCACGGATTCAATTTAACATCATCAGTATAAGCTTATCAAGCGGAAAATGCAAGAAAAAAAATATCGATTTATGGGCCTTTTTTGGCCCTGGAAAGTGGTTTATATATTGTCAAAGGGCTTGAAAGGAAGTGGCGATTGGCTTAAATTATTAAAAATGGTCTTTGCGGAAGCAAACATCGTTGGCAAGACAACCAAGAGTTGCTTTTCATAAAATGATGTTGAGTCATCTGCTGGTTTAATGGTGAATACTGGCGAACGAATTGAACGTGTTAAGCGGAACATAAACTCGGTCTGTGCAAGCGTGGGCAGAGACCCTGCCGGGGTCAGGCTTGTAGTAGTTACAAAGTCTGCCTCCCTTGATGCGGTCAAAGATGTGATTCGACTCGGTTTTTATGACCTCGGCGAAAACAGGGTGCAGCAGTTAAAGAAAATCTCCACGCAAATTGAAGACTACCTCCGTCAAAACGCCGGCCAGGGGATTACACCCGACAAGATTCGCTGGCATATGATTGGTCATCTGCAGCGCAACAAGGTCAGGCAGGTGCTGCCTCTTGTGACATTGATACATTCCGTGGACACTCTTCGGCTGGCAGAGGAAATCAGTGCATCGGCCGCTAAGATGAACATTTCCGCAGAGGTGCTTTTGCAGGTTAATACCTCGCAGGAGCCGCAAAAGTACGGCGTGTCCGTCGGTGCTGCTTTGCATCTGGCCGAACAGGTTGAGACACTGCCCAATGTGAAACTTTTGGGGCTGATGACTATGGCGCCGCTGACGCGCAACAAGGATGTGATTCGCGAATGCTTTGTTCGGGCCAGAGAACTGTTTGTAGAGATGCGGGGCGAAAGAATAGTCGGTCCGCATTTTACCGAGCTGAGCATGGGTATGAGCTCGGATTACGAGATTGCCGTTGAGCAGGGCGCTACGATTCTTCGCATCGGCTCGGCGATTTTCTTCGGCTGAAAAACCACGCAGAGAACAAAAAGGATTTTCTTCAATTGAACGTGTCCGGGGGCGGGGGTTTGTTGCTGAGTATTATCCATCCTCCCCAAATTTACAGTCTTAATCCCGGCCCAGATGAATCGCCTCGTTGTTATCTGGCTATGAATACAAGTATTCTCGGACTTTTTTGTGCTAATGAAATGTGCACCTTTTGAACAAAACGGATTATCGCAAAAACTGCCGACGGAAAGGGTTTGCAGCCGATAATGCAGATAGGTAAAAAAAAAGAAAAAAACGACAAAGTGCGACACCAAACATTCCGAAATTAGTCTTACAGCTTTCGGACAGCCGAAGTCAGGCAAATATCGTTTGCTGAAATTACGTGAGGCGAATCCTTCGGAGGGATTGTTACAGAAAAGGGGATAGACAAATGGTCAAGACCGAGCTTTTAAGCGAAATCGAGCTAAAGAAAAGCTTTATCGATGTTCTCTACCTGTCGAACCAGAAGCAAATGCCGCAGGAAATAAAGCGGCTGCTTAAGGAGAGAAACCTTTCTCACCGGATTCTTCGAATCGACAGGTTCGCCGAAGTCAGAGACAAATTAGGCCTGGTGGGAACGGTAATAGTGGATGCAAACGACTCGGACGCCCACCAGCAGCAGAAACTGGCGAGGATAATCGAAACGCTCGAAATGGAGAATATAGGGGTGATACTGATTACCGACCGTGTCAAGGTCCCCGTAAAGAGTTTCTCGCTGGCGCCTTCCAAAAGTAGCTTTTCAATGACCGGAAGCACCGAGGCGGTGTCGGTAGACGAGCTATGGACAAGGGTAAGCGTTAATCTTGCTTATAGGAAGAAAAGCGAGGGAATGGCCGTAAAGCCCGCGATTCCACCAAAGCAGATACAGACTATTTACAAAAACAAGCTTGCTGAGCAGCTAAGTATGACCGGAGCTTTGGTAGACAACTTGGCCGAACAGCTTCGACTCGCTGGTCTTGTGCAGCAGGACTTTTTGCCCACGCAATTGCCCAGCACCGACCGAATAAAGTGGGCGACCGTGTTTTTGCCTGCTGAGTGGGTCTCAGGCGATATATATAATATAGTCCGGATTGATGAGAAGCACGTTGGTTGCTATGTGGCCGACGTCGTTGGTCACGGAATGCCGGCGGCACTTTTGACCATTTTCCTCAAACAGGCACTGCATATGAGGGCCACTGTTGAGAATACATATCACATCTTTTCGCCGGCGGAAGTGATGAAGAACCTTAACAAGCGAATGGCCACACAGAAGCTTTCCGGCTATCAGTTCGCAACCTGTTGTTACTGCCTGTTAAATATAGAAACTCTCGAGCTTACCTATGCCAGGGCAGGCCATCCTTATCCCGTCTTTCTCAGGCAGGGCGAAGAACCCAAGCAGCTCGAGGTCCGTGGCTCTCTGCTCGGTGTTTTCAAGGATGCCGATTACGCTGAGGATAAAATACAGCTTCAGCCCGGCGACAAAATCCTGCTTTATTCCGACGGTGCTGAGCCCTTCGTCGGAAACTTCGATGACCTGACTGGATTTCATTTCACCGAAGAGTTCTGTCAGCTTAAGGATGCTCCGATTGTCGAGATGATGGACAAGTTCAACACGCTGGCGCAGAATCAGAAAATAGCCCCGACGGAAATTGATGATATCACCACAATCGGCTTTGAGGTGGTTAAGTAGTTTTGCACAAGCCGGCCGTTATTGCCGCTGAAATAGCAAATACTTTCCTGGATTCAATCGTGAACCGTTCCGGTTCACGGCTATCACAAAACGTCTCCAAAATTCTACGCAATATAGTTCTGGCCCGGAGCGGCGGTGAATCTGGAGTGATTTTATCGGCCGCGCCCTGGAGCCGCAGTGATGTTGCATGAACCGCTGGCACGCCTTTTTGGTTAACCCTGCTGCTGTCTGTGTCGATAAGGTTATAGAATGCGCTGAAGCGGGGCTTTGGTGTTAGGAGAAAAAAATGGGCTTTCAAAACTGGTCGGATGACATAATCCTTGTCGACCTGCCGCGTGAGCCACGGATGAGGAGCGAGCTTAAGACCCTTATTGAAATCGTCCGTGACCGGGGCGACTGTGATGTTGTGGTTGATTTTGCCGGTGTGGACATAATGACCTCGACGAGCATTTCAGGCCTTTTGCGCCTGCGAAAGCTGCTTGCTGACTGTGAACATCGACTTGTTTTCTGCAACGTGCCGCCCGCAACCAGAAGTGTCTTTACCGTGGTCGGGCTGGATGAGGTTTTCGAGTTTGCCGACGATAAATTTGCCGCGCTCGCAACCCTACAGTCGGCTAACGAGTCCAGGCAAAGGGTCTGAGAAAGCTTTCCGGCGACCGCTGTAATTGGGTCGGCGGATAGATTTTATTCGTCCCATAAAAATATCGTGGCACTGGGGGGTGGGATGAATTTGAAAAATCATAATCTTTCTAAACGGAGGTGAAGCAGGTGACGGGGTTTTTGGCAAGTCCAGCTTTGTTCCCTATACTTTATATGATGAGCGTTACGCTTGCACCGGGCATTACGCGCAAGAGGTGTAATCCCGTCTCGAGTTTTGCCTGTTACAAATTACACCTTCTCGAAAACTGTGGCCTTTCACAGGGTCAATGCGCCACTTTGCCGACGGGACTGCACAGTTAGAGGTTTGAAGATGGAAGTTGCTCAAGAAGGCTCGGAAACGACAAAAGTTAAAACCACGCATCTGTTCGGGGAGTTTCTGGTTTCAAAGGGCGTCCTTACTCGTCTGCAGTTGGGCAAGGCACTCGATGAGCAGCGCAGGTTCGGTGGACGCCTCGGTGAGGCCCTGATTCGGCTTAGCATGATGACCGAAGAGCAGGTAACGCAGACCCTCGCCGAACATCTCTCGATGGAGTATTTCCACCTCGATGACCTGTCAAAAATAGACCTCAACGTTTCCCGAATGCTTGATGAGTCCATTTCAAAGCGTTTTTGTCTGGTGGCCATTGGTGAGGCCGGAAACAAGGTCGTCGTTGCAATGGCCGATCCGCTAAATGTCATCGCAATCGACACAATTACCCTCAAGATTAAACGCCCAATAAAGGTCGTCATCGGCTCATCACAGGAAATTCGAAGGGCCATCGAAATAATCTACCATGGCTCCGACGTGGAAGAGCAGCGCCTCAGAGAGCTGGTTCAGAACGAGTACGACAGAGAGGGAGACGATGACGAGAGGGTCGAGTCGATTCTCGAAGATGCGGCGGACGCCGAAAGCGACAACGAGGCAATGGCGGGAAAGGCACCCGTGATTCGCTATGTCGACATGCTGCTGAGCCAGGCGGTCAAAAGCAGGGCCAGTGACGTCCATGTCGAGCCGCAGGAAAAATCAATGATGGTTCGTATGCGTATTGACGGCATTTTGCGCGATATGGTGCCGCCCGCGAGGAATATGCAAGGTGCCGTTGTAACCAGAATTAAAATTCTCTCGATGCTCAATATCGCCGAGCGCCGCCTGCCGCAGGACGGCCGATTAAAGATAAGGGCGCCTAACAGAGAAATTGACGTGCGTGTATCGTCCCTTCCGACCATATACGGCGAAAAAATAGTAATGCGTATTTTGGATGCGGCTTCGGCTACACATAAGCTCGACGAGCTTGGTTTTGAGCCGGAGCTTCTCGATGTCTTACATAATGCGCTCTCCCAGCCGCACGGAATTATGATTGTCACAGGACCTACCGGAAGCGGAAAAAGCACCACGCTCTATGCCTGCCTCAATTACCTTAGAGACCCGACGCTGAATATTACTACTGTTGAAGACCCCGTCGAGTATCGGCTAAAAGGCATTAACCAGGTCCAGGTCAAACCTGAAATCGACTTCGATTTTGCGGCTTGTCTGCGCTCCATACTGAGGCAGGACCCGGATATAATCCTCATTGGTGAAATCAGAGACAAAGAAACCGTCGAGATTGCCATAAAGGCGTCGCTCACCGGCCACCTCGTCTTAAGCACCTTCCATACAAACGATGCTCCAAGTGCACTGAGCCGTTTGAGCTATATGGGAATCGAACCATATCTGCTGTCTTCATCGCTTAATCTTGTCATCGCTCAGCGACTGGTCAGAAGGATTTGTGAGAAATGCAAGGAGCCGGTTGAAATAAATGAGCAGGTGCTCAAGCGTCTTAAGGTTGACCCCAACAGATTGAAAGATGTCACACTCTATCAGGGCCGTGGTTGCAAGGCCTGTGGCAACACGGGATATTTCGGTCGGCTCCCGATATTTGAGTTTCTTGTTATGGACCACGAGATGCGGGACCTCGTCACCAACGGAGGAACAGAAGTGCAGATAAGAGCCGCATCTCGGAAAAAAGGATACGGCGGGCTTCTTGAAAGCGGCGTTACGAAAATGCTGCAGGGAAAAACCACCGCCGAAGAGGTCCTCAGTGTGACGTTTAGTGAAGATATTGGTGATATTAGGGCCGAGCAGCAGGAAAGAGGTGTGGCACCTTCAGACCAGCAGCAGGGCTAATAGGTCCGTTTTTCTTGTCGCTTGTGTCTTGTATTGACGTTTTGGTAAAGCAGGAGGCATTGCTCGGCCGAGATGATAGCTCCAATGCATTTTTGTTAAAGCGTGGCTTTTTGGCTGACGATGCTAAAACTACGGGGATTTCAGGGGACCTCAAACGGACCAGAGGTGTTTTTCAGGAACTTGTGAATGAAAACATTTAAATATAACGCTTGTGATACTTCGGGTTCGCGAAAAGAAGGCCTGACTCAGGCCAATTCCGCTAACGACGTCATTGCCTGGCTTCGCGAGAGAGGGTTAACGCCTGTTTCAATCCAGGAGATTTTGGAAGCTGTAAAACAGGCGCCGAAAAAGCAGCGCCGAAAACGGATTAAATCCGCAGACGTCGCCGCGCTGTGCTGGCAGTTGACGACTATGGTCGAAGGCGGAATTCCCATCACTACCGCAATAGAGACCATCTCCTCTGACATAGAAAACCTTCATCTTCAGGAGATTCTGCACCGTATACTCGACAAGATGCGCAAGGGCGAGAACTTCTCCGGTGGAATAAAAGAATATCCGAAGGTCTTTGACCAGCTCTCCAGAGCCATTATCTTGGCCGGGGAGACCTGCGGTAATCTCCCGGACGCTTTGAAAAGAGTCGCCGAGCATTTCGACAGCCGGGACCGCCTTGGCAAAAAAGTCAAGGGTGCTATGGCGTACCCGCTCTTTGTTATGTGCTTCATTATACTGATTGTGATATTCATTATGGCATTTATCATACCAAGATTCCGCAACATGTTCGAACAGTTCGGCGGAGAGCTGCCCGCATTCACACGCGCCTTTATGGGCTTCTACGATTTCGTCAAGGGAAATCTTATCTTCATCATCGGCTCCTTCTTTGCGCTTGGCTGTGTTTTTGTTGTGATAGGAAAAACCCCGAAAGGCCACTTAGCCTACTCGAAAATCGCTCTGAGGCTGCCGCTGCTGGGTAAAATTTTAAGTCAGGCCTTCGTGGCTACGTTCTGCAAGACTATGTCGACGCTGCTGGCAGCCGGCGTCTCGGTGCTCGAGGTCTTTGATATTCTGTCAACTATGACCACAAACGACGTAATCAAGGACGCCATTGTTCGAAGCAGGGAGTATATTGTCCAGGGCTCGAATGTCTCACTTGGCCTGGCTACTGCCGGCTTTTTCCCGAATATGGTCGTCAAGATGATTCAGGTCGGAGAAGAAAGCGGCTCCCTGCCGCAGGTCCTTGAGAGAACAAGCGAGTATTACGAGCGAAAAGTTGACGCGACGATAACAACCGTGCTGGGACTGCTCGAACCCATAATGATTGTAACGGTCGGAGCGATTGTGCTGGCCGTCATTTTGGCGCTGTATCTGCCCATATTCTCGATGTCGGGCCAGATGGGCTAAAAACGCCAAAAAGCGCTCGACTGAATAAAGTCAACACGCGTTTTGGCCGATTTGTCCAGTGACAGGTCGGATTTGTAATTAAACCATTTTTAAGGAGAAAGCAAAATGACAAGCAGAAAAGGTTTTACGCTGATAGAGCTGATGGTGGTCATTTTCATCGTCGGCATTCTGGCTGCGGTAGCGATACCAATTATGCGTGGCCGGATCGATTCAGCAAAATGGTCGGAAGGCAAAGCCGGTGCCGGCGCTATTAAAACTGCCGCTCGTGCCTACTGTGCTGAGAAAGGGCCGCTGTACGATTATTCGACAACAGACATTGCTGCTCTGGGCTTCCAAACACAGGACCTCGATGGTAGGTACTTCAGCAACACCGACTATTCCATTGCCTTCACTGCCTACGATCAATATGTCGTCACCGTCACTAACCTCGGCGGCGGAAGCAGCGGTGAACCGCCGGCCTCTCCGACTCAGATTACGATGGACCAGGTTGGAAACACTGTCGAGACCCCGTAATCTGGTACCGTAAAAAGTTGAAATTGGCTTGCGAGCTTAATGGTGGGGGCCTTTGCCGCCCCCACCCTTGTACTCCATAGCCCCCGCGCTTGTCTTCGACAAGAAGACGTGGCGGGCGAAGGACCTGACCTCCGTCCTGTTCGGTGTAACGAAGCGAAGTCGAAAGCTGGAGCGAAGGAGGATGGATTGGATGTTCGCGAAGAGACACTGCAATGATGACTAAAAAGTGCAAATATGCCGGTGCTTTCACGCTCGTTGAGCTGATGCTGGTCATCTTTATTGTTGGCATCCTGTCCGCTGTGTCGATTCCGATGATGAGAGCCAGGGTCGATACCTCCAAGTGGTCCGAGGGAAAGGCAATGGCAGGCAGCATCCGCACCGCTGCTCGCGCATACTGTTCAGAAAAGGGCGAGAATTACACCGGCTACGGCTCGGCAGACCTGGCCTCTCTCGGATTCCTGAATGGTGACCTCGATGGGAAATATTTTACCGACGAGTGCTTCGCTATACAAATCACCGGATTTGATAATTATCTGATTACAATAGATGCAACACAATCGCTAAGCGGTGACCCGCCTGTTGAACCGCAGAAAATGACCCTCGACCAAACGGGCCGTTTTATCGAGATAGACTGACATTCCCGCCGAGTATGAAAAAGGGCTCAGGTGCCTCTTCTTCATTATCTCCTCTCCGCCTTAGTCGGAATCAATCATCAGTAATCGATTTCCCTTTCACCACGCGTGATTCTTCACTTCCCTGAGAACCTCGGGTATGCCTTTGCGCTCCCAATGGTAATTTCGCTTCTTTTCTGTCGGGCATTATCAGACCTTGTTATGAGATGACGACGCAGTCCCTTTGCATTTGCCGGCTTTATTAACTATATTTTTTAATGGTTGTGCGCCAAGGGGGGCCTCTACAAAAACATACACGTTGTGTCTTTAGTAGGTTTAGATTGCGGAAAAAAAGGTCCATATTGACAGGCACATTCACACGCAGCTACGGGAGTTGCTCGCCAAAGCTGTATCTCAAAACGTATCGGTTAAGCTTGCTGGACAACTGCGGCCGTAAAAGAGTCAATTCGTGGCCGCACGGACAGCTCTGCTTTGTTGCGTCAGAGTCTCACGCAAGCCCATTCAAGTCTCGGCATTTGATGCCTGGGTGCAGGTCGATTTTTGTCTTGCCGGTGACAAATGCACAACGACCGATAACCGCTGCGGGGAATTTTAGTTTTATGGGCTTCTCAGAACAAACTATATCGTTGGCTTTTCGGGTGCCTGATAACTACCTGAAAATTGACGCTCAATTGTCTTTGCAATGCTTGTCGAAGCTATTTATAGGACCGTCCTCTGTTGGTAAACCGGGCTTCCTGACTGTTAACCGCTTATCCGGATTTCTACCTAAGACAGGCTCTTTTTGAGCCGATTAAGGTGTAGTGGTTGATGTTAAATCGCAACGTTACTCGTTTGGCCGCTTGTAATCGGACTTACGCCGTCTGGCGAAGGAAAGGGGTGGTACGGCGATAGTATGGGCACGAACTGGAAAAGAATTTTAAGTCTGCCTCAGAACGATGTACTCGGACTCGACATCGGCTCATCTATGGTGAGATTAGTGCAGCTTGCTAAAAACAACGGCAGCTACAATGTCGTCGCAGCCGCGGTAAAAGACATTGAATATTCCGAAGACGACATGGATTCCAGAGAAACTTCCGCCGCCGAGGCCGTGAAAAAATGTATCAAGCTTGTCGCAACGCATTGTCGCTATGCAGTCTGCAGTGTCTCCGGACCCGAAGTTGCCGTGCGGCACTTTTCGTTTCCGGCATTGCAGCCCGAAGAGCTTGAAGGGGCCGTGCGCCTCGAAGCCTCACAGGTCTGCCCCTTTAATGTCGATGACGGCGTCGTAGATTATCAGGTCGCTGAGAAAAGCGACCAGGACAATACCGCCACGGGTGTGCTTGTCGCCGCACCGGGTGAGATAGTAGCACGAAAGTTGCGCATTGTTAAAAAGACCGGTTTGAGCTGTGTGCTGATGGACGTCGACGGCCTGGCGCTGCTTAATTGCCTTGCTGCCGGAAGAAACGATGACGCGATATATTCAACTGCGGTGCTCGACCTAGGTGCCTCCTGTGCAATGCTCGCGATAATGGGTGAGAACAGACTGCCCTTTGTCCGAACCGTCCCTTATGGCGGAAATGAAATTGTGTCAAAAATCGCTGACGAAATCGGGCTGACGCCTGAGGATGTCAAAAAACAACTCTTTAACACAGCAGATGCTTCAACGCCTGACGAGCAACTTGAGAAAAGCTTCGAGAATACCTGCCATAAGCTCATCAGCTACGTCGCAGAGTCCCTGCGTTATCACAGCGCACAGCAGAAATCCTCTCGTGTAGGGGAAATACTTGTCTGCGGCAGCTTTGGTATGGCACGAGGATTCATAGATATACTCAACAAACATCTGCCCCTAAAGGCCACATTGTGGAATCCGTTCGACACTATGCACTGCAACGTAGGGCGTAACTATCTGAACGTGATTCAGGCAAAAGGGCCGACAATGGTTGTCGCTGCCGGACTTGCTATGAGGTCAATTTGATATGTTTACCGTAGATTTGCTAAAAGGTCAGGGCATTCCAATCAGGACCAAACCGCAGGGCGTTGCGATTTTTGTCGTCACATTTGCGGTCCCTGTTATTATCGCGATAGTAATGGTGATTTTCTACGTCCATAGCAAGATACTGATAGGCGTCCAGAAAGAAAGCATTATCAGCATCGAGGAGCAAACCGAGCGACTGGCCGGCGCCTTGAAGTTTCGTGATTCCTACGAAAAAGACAGGACCGACATTAATAATTGCCTCGCTGATGTCGCCACGTCAATCAGGAGTCACATGCAGTGGTCGCCGATTCTCGTCACGCTGGTCGAAAATCTTCCCGATTCGGTCATACTCACCGGCCTTGAGGTTAAACAGCAGTCCGTAAAACGTAAAGTTGTGCTGCCGGCTGACCCAACCAAAACGGTCAATAAGAGTATCCCCGTTAGAACGTTGAAGATGAAAGTCAGCGGAGACCCCAGCTATGATTGTGACCTCGAGGTCAAGGCGTTCCGCGACCGACTCAGGGCCTCGGAGGCGATTGGTCCTAAAGTCGAAGACATCGTTGTGGCCTCCCAGGGACGAGATACCCTCGATGGTCGGGAAGTCATTGCCTATGAAATTGAATGTGTTTTCAAACCGGAATTATAACCAATGAATATGCGTGCCTATAAAAAATACATTGTAATGATGGCGGTTGTATGGTCCGCATCTGCCGCGATATTCGCACTGGCCTATTTTTTCATTGTCGGTCCCCAGGTCGGGGATAAAGAAAAGCTAATGGCCGAATCAGCGAAGAAGCAGAAACTCTATGAAGAAGCGCTTACTGCCGCTCAGCCGGAGAGCAAACAGAAGCTGGCTGAGGAGGTTCGAAATCTCGAAAACCGCCTCGGTGACTACGTCGCCGAATTCGAGGAATCGGCCAATTTTACTTTCGCCATAAGTCGTATCGCTGCCGAAAAACAGGTCGGCTCTTTTACCGTCAAGACAAACGACCCGGCAAAGGATTCAGGCAAAAATGCAGTCAAATCGCTTCAGGAAAATCGCGTTGAAATCGCCTTCACCTCGGATTTCAGACAGTTTGCAACCTTTTTGAATGCCCTGGAAAGAAATCAGCCCGTTGTCTTCGTCGACAGGTTCAAGCTTTTACGAGCTGAGCCCAGCCAGGGAGCAAACAAGGTTGATATGGACCTCGCGATTTTTGTGAGAAAACGAACAGCGGGATAAAGCAGGTCAATTTTTAGAGAGTTCAATGAGAGTTATTGCTATTGCAAATCAGAAAGGCGGATGCGGCAAGACCACTACCACGGTCAATCTTGCCGCCGCTTTTGCAAAGTTGGGCAAAAAGGTCATTGTCGTGGACCTCGACCCTCAGGGACACTCTACGCTTGGCTTGGGATGTGACCCCGAATCCTTCTCAAAAACCATATACGATGCAATCGTTAACGTCGAGGTCCCCATAGCCAGCGTCATTGTCCCGAGCAAGACCGCCAATATCGACGTTGCCCCGAGCAATGTTCTGCTTTCCGGTGCCGAACTTGACCTTGGCGCTGTACCGGGAAGGGAGTTTATGCTCAGTGAGCAGTTCAGGACGATACAGGACAGCTACGATGTCTGTGTTATCGATTGTCCTCCTTCGCTCGGTATCCTTACGCTAAACGCTCTCATTGCAAGCACCGACCTCGTTGTTCCAGTCCAGGTCCACTACTACGCTATGGAGGGGCTTAAACAATTATTTGAAACCTGCGAAATTATTCAGGAGCATTTCTTTCCCTGCAAGGTCAAGATTACGGGCCTGTTGCTGACCTTTGTCGAAGACCGCCTGATTTTTACCCGGCAGATTTCACAGCAGATGCGAGAATTCTTTGGTGAGCTCGTCTTTGATACTGTTATTCATAGAAATGTCCGTCTCGCCGAAGCTCCAAGCGCGGGCCAGAGCGTTATTACGTACGCGCCTGACAGCAGGGGGGCAGCGGAATACGTCGCACTTGCTGAAGAAATCGTTTATGGCAAAGACCATATTAGGGCTACCGCCGGCGGGGCTCCTGGACAAGCCGGTTCCGAAGGTGAGCAACCAGATGTTGTTACGCCGCAGCTCGCGGATGCATCCCCTGAGCAGCCTCAGCAGGAGCAGGACTTAACGCAGCCCCAGCAGGATGGTGTTGTGGTTGCTGAACTCCAGGAACAGGCCCCGGAGCAACCTCAACAGAATGATACCGCAGCACAACCTAAACAGGAGCAGGATTCAACGCAGCCCCAGCAGGATGGTGTTGTGGTTGCCGAACCGCAAGAACAGGAATCAATCCAACCACAGCAGGACCAGGACGCGAGTCTTTTGCCACAGAATACAGAGATGCCTGTCCCGACCGATGAACCTAATCATCAGGATACTGCTGTGCTACAGACCGACACTGAGATTAGTACAGAAGCAGGCCGGCCGGAGAGTACCAATGAAATAGGCGATACCGGAGATATTGCAGAGCAGGGCGATGAGGCCGACCCCTCGTTACAGCAGCCGGCGCCGTCTGGTGCTGTCGTCGGAAATACCGACGAACCTCCTTCGGATGAGGAGGTAAATAATGCGTAAAAGCAAACTCGGATTGCAGAAAGATATTTCTAAGATCTTCACCGGTGTGCAGATCCCCGGCAGGGATGTGTCAAAAAAGGACCAGAACCCGCCTTTACACAGACCTGACCAGCATTTACCTCGGCCCCTTGTGCCAAAGCCGCCAAAAGTTGACGAACCGGAACCTGCCGAGTATACTCTCCCATCCGAGGAGGAACTGCTGGAACCCGTTGATGATGCGGTGATAACTGAGGAAGATGTGTCCGAACCGCCGGAGTATACGCAAACTGTCCAAAAGACCGCTTCGGAGCTTGTCGAGCTTGGCGAACAAACCACAGAAGAGGTAACTGAACCCATCGAATATACCCTGCCAACCGAGGAAGAAATTGTTTCCGAAATAGCCGATCTCGATGAACTTGCGGAGCAGGATTTGTCTGACGGCCTGGAATCTACGGCACCGCCCGAAGAACTTGTATCCCCGCCAGCCGAGCATATTGAGCCAGTCGAAGACGTCGAATCCGTTCCTTCGGATGCTGCGGCGTCAGTCGAAGAAAATGTAACCGATGCTCCGGAGCTCACTGCCCCGGTCACAGAAGATATATCTCAGACGGATGGTGCCAAAGAACAAACAAAAGAAGCTGTCTCCAGCCCGGTGGAACAGCCGGCTTCGGCTAAAGAAGATGTCCCTAAGCCGACGGTCTATACACCTCCTACAAAAGAGACTGTTTATGAGCCGCCAAAACCGAGCCCTGTTTTTGTCTCGCAGAAGAAGCCCAGGATTAGAGAGCTCCCTAAAGCATCACGCTTCATGCTGGCAACCAGGGCATGGAAACGCCTCAGTAGTAAGTTGTTTGCGACAAAATCCGGCGTCAGCACAACTAGGCAAAAAGCCACAGTCTTTATGATGCCGGTTCTGTTTATGGTTTTCGTTGTAGTAATTTTCAAGCTATTCCTGACACCCGGTCGTCACGGGCCGAAAAACCAACAAAAAATCGGGCCATCGGGGTCCATTGCTGCCTTTGATGGCAAAATCAACTGGGAGCTGCCGGCTCCTTATCCGGAGAACATTCGTGACCCGATGTACTTTGGCGCCTCTACCGCCGGAAGAGAAAATGCAGGCAGACCCCTGGTTAAAGGTATTGTTTATAGTGACGATAATCCCTCCGGTTCCTCGGTCGTTATTGCCGATAGAGTTTGTGTAGTCGGTGATGTCGTCCAGGGCGCAACAGTTATAAAGATTAATCCCGACAGCGTCGAGTTCGAAAAAGAGGATGAAACCTGGGTACAAAAAGTGGAACGTTAATCTAAACGTAAATTGAAGACAGTTAGTAACATCATCTTTAGAAAGGAACAAATATGAAAAGGTCGACCAATTCCAAAACAGTGTGTTTGCTGGCGATAGTCGCGTTCCTGCTGTCGCCCTGCATCGCTGCGTTTGCCGCGGCCCCCGCTCAGCAGGGTGAGCCGAATGTGGCCAAGGTCCAGGTCCTGACTACCCTGGAGCAGCGAATGCAGAAGAGAATCAGTGTGGATTTCAGGGACACGGCTATTGACGATGTAATTAGAATTATGGCCGAACAGGCCGACGTCGACGTCGTCAAAAGCCCAAAAGTCACAGGTACTGTAACGGCAAAACTCAGTAACGTGCCGCTCGAAGAGGCACTCAAAAACATCCTCGCCGCGCAGGGCTATGACTACGTTATGACAAAGAATATGATTAGAATTGCACCAGCGGCGGAAATCACGCAGGAATCTGAAAAGCTCGTCAACAAGATATATCGCATCACTTATGCGGATATCAAGGAGGTCGAGAAAGCGCTGGCCAAGTTCATCTCTCAGCGGGGCTCCATCTCCACTAACCCCGGCACCAGCAACATTATCGTTACCGACACTGAGGGAAAGATTAAGGCCATCGACACCTTTATCGAGGAAATAGACCGCATTACGCCGCAGATACTCGTCGAGGCAAGAATCTACGATATCACCAGCAAGGACCGTTTCGACCTCGGCGTCGAATGGAACGCCGGCGAAAGAACCAACTATTTTGCCAGTGACGGCACAACCATCACAACCCCGCCGGCAGGTCTGGGTATCAATCCCAGCGGCAAAACCGACCCGTTCTCCACAGGCGTATTCACCGGTTCGACTGGCAAGACCTCCGGAACAATCGGGGCACTCCGCCTCGGATGGCTCAAGAACAGTATCGACATCGATATGATTATCAGGGCTCAGCAGAACCTCATCAATGCAAAGCTGCTGGCAAACCCGAGAGTTCTGGTTCTCGACAACGAGACCGCAAACATCAAGATAATCTCCGAAGTTCCATATCAGGATATTACGGAGACATCAGGCGGCGGACAAATCGGCTCTACTAAGTTCCGTGAAGTCGGTGTTGAACTGCTTGTCAAGCCGCACCTGACACGCGACCAGATGATTAGAATGCAGTTGCAGCCCAAGTTCAGCGTCCAGACCGATGAGGTCGTCATTGTCGGAACGAGCAACAACCAGTTCCCGCAGCCCGTTATCGACAGGCGCGAAGCAAATACGACCTTGCTCGTTGAAGACGGCCAGACCGTCGTCCTCGGCGGACTTCGCAAAAAGGAAGTCTCAAAGCTGGTTAACAAGGTCCCGCTACTGGGCGATATCCCGATTATTTGTTACTTGTTCAGGTTCGAAGGCGAAGACACCGTTACGAGCGAGCTGGTGGTTTTCATCACCCCGACGGTTATCGAGGAAGCTCGGTTGAACGACATCGAGAAGGAACAGTATAAGGCTACCAATTTTGCCGGTCCTTCTCCGAATTGGACAAGAGCTGAAAAGAAAGCTGGAGACAACAGCAGATAAAAATAAATCCGCTACAGGCGGATAAACCTGTCCTCGCGAAAGCGTGGGAGCGAGATAGTCCCGAGGCCGGTTTCTATGCCGACTCGGGACTATTTCTTTCTTGTCTATTTTAATCATCTTCCGGGAAATTCAGTCTCGTCCTTCGACCTCGCTCACGACAGAGTATCTTCTTCAGGGAAGTTCAGGCGGGCGAATTCACCGTGATATTGCTTCGCCGCCTCGTCGTATGCCTTCGCCGCCTCGATTTCATCATCGAATACCCCGATGTGAATCCTCTTTCCGTGAACTGTTATTTTCGCCACCCATTTCCCCACGCCTTTATGCCATCCTACTCCGCGGTATATCGAGCTGCACCCCTCCTTGTTTACCCGCATATTCCACGCATTTTCGCTCTTCGTCGCCAATCGAAGGTTCTCACTGCGGTCATCTAATGTATTCCCGTTTATATGGTCAACCAGTAGCTCCTTCGGTGCAGCCGTAATCTCCCTGTGCAGGTACAGTGTTATCTTCCTCCCGTTGCCGTAATAAACAACCCGAACCGCGTATGGATATTCATCTGGCCCCGATGCGTGCCATTTGAACTTGCTCGCCCACTCGTAGTCTTCCGCGTCGACTATTGCATACAGACCCCTCGTCAGCGGGATGTATTTTATCTCGTCGTTTGCTGGCTGGCTCGGCTCACGACGCAGTGGCCCAGCCGTGTAATTTTTACACTTGGCGACGGGCCGAGTTTCCACAAGCTCACCTGGCTTGTCCGGGTTGTTTGTGCAAAGGACTATCTCCTCTTTGCCGTGCTGAAACGATATCCCGAAAACACAATTTTTACATTTATTTTCCATCATTGTCTCCCTCTCGGAGCGTAGCGAAGATCCCCGGGAACCCGCTCCTTTGGTTTTGCAACAGGGGACCCATTTCGTTTCAAAATCCTGATGACCGAATCCCACAAACCATCAGCGTTAGCTATGTTTTGATATTAGGATTTTGGTCATTGTTATTTGTTTAGGATTTAGTGCTTAGTATTTAGGATTTTCTGTTCAATGCCTTTCTCCTTCCCTTCTTCACTCTTCACGAGACACGAGATTTTACCCGCCGCAGGCGGGACGCCGGTCCAGCATGGCAACTTGCCTTTCTCATCTCTCAACTTTCAACTCTCTACTTTCTCGCGAAGCCCATTTGGCTTCGCGCGCCCCTCCATCCTATGGCGCGAACTTGCGCGCTTTTGTCGAAAACTAAGGAATTTCCTGATGCCAAACGAAGGGCCAAAATGCACTTAAGTGCTTATGACGTAAGGAGTAAAAAATTTTTTAAAAAAGTCGCCTTCTAAGGGTTTTCGACTTGCGCGCTTTTGCTGAACAAATGTTTAATACAAATGTTTAAAACAAACGTTTAATACGTTTGTTTAGTTTTGCCTATTTTAACACCCTTCCTTACCTTGCTTGCCTGCCTGTCCCCGAGAGTTGCTGACTTGGTCACGCAGCAGGGGATCCACAATCTCAAGCTCCTTTGGGAATGTAAATCGGGGGAGTCAACCATTTCCGACCGCAATCGCATCCCAGGATAAACCGATTTCTCCCATAAAATTTTTATTCATCGGCCTATAAAATCTTACATGCCGTGTCCAAAAACAGGTATTTGAAAGGTTTCGACGGCTATCCCCGATTTTTTCATTGAATCAAAACAGTGCTTGTGCAATAATATGTCCAATTGAGGGTTAGCTTTAGACAGGGGGATATGGTGAGTACATCGAAAGCGAAGAATCGTCCAGGTTACTGCTGTTCAAGTATGGCTGCTATTATAGCCGTTAGCGCTTTAATGTTCGTGATGGTTTTCGTAATGCTCCGTGCAGGCGTGCGGGTAGTAAGCACCGGCGAGTCAATCACAACCGCAAGAGTCAATTCCGTTACAATCGGCAATTAAGCTCCGGCCGCATTGTGTGCAAGTAGACACTTCAATCTTATGCTCTCTCGGCCGGTTTTACACCGGCCGTTTTCGTAGCGAAGCGCAGATCCCGCACTTACTTCCGCTTTTCTCCTTATTTGTTATCATCCTGGCCAACCTGGTCTTATGTTTTCAATGAGTTCCATCGTTCTAAGAAGTTAGTGCGGGGCGTTTGTATTTACCCCGCCGTTTCTCTGCTTCATTTATTCATTTCGGCCAGTCCCGGCAAAATCCTTTCCTGAATCGTATTTTGCTCGGCTTATACATAGAAGCCTGTGTTTTTCAGGATTCTGAGGATTAAGCAACTGCCTTTTGTAGAAGTATACTTCGGTAAAAAGGCATTGCTGAATACCCAAACTAGGCAAAAACAGTGTTACCCGTCCTGAGCAGTAGTCGAGGGAATCAGTGTCTAAAAAATCTCCGCGGCCTCTGCGCTCTCTGCGGTGAAATGTCCGTGCAAATCCGTGGTTAAAAACC
>Ga0307435_1000285_pt1 | contig 22896 bp, 24 predicted proteins | sample SalMarWE160470MG_FD_202164 | JGI IMG/M metagenome (GOLD analysis project Ga0307435, IMG submission 202164) | Salt marsh sediment microbial communities from the Plum Island Ecosystem LTER, Massachusetts, United States - WE1604-70 | ecosystem: Environmental > Aquatic > Marine > Intertidal zone >... | reverse complement strand
CAGGAATTACGCAGTTGAAGGATTTTTCTGAAGTGCTTGAGTAGGATTTACATGCCCAAATCCCTCAGAAGACCCCTCAATAAGTTATCTCGAATTTTATTATAAAAATAAGACTAAACAGTGAGTAGTTTATGAGAGAAGTCAATTCAAGCGCAGGATATCCCGCAAGATAGAACAAACCTGATCAACCTGAGCCTCAATCATTACCCCTGAAAATGGCAGAGCCAAACCGCGCCGTCCCAGGTCCTCCGTAACCGGAAAGTCACCATCTTTATAACCGAACCTGGAAACCATATATGGCTGCAAATGAATGGGTATAAAGTAAGGTCGCGCCGGCACTCCACGCCTTTGAAGAGCACCCGCCACGGCATCCCGGTTGAGGTGGGGTTCAAATCGGACAACATAAACAAACCAACTCATACGCGTAGTTTCGGGAACAATCTGCAGAGATTCAACTCCGGGAATCTCTGCCAACCGTTCCTCATACCAGGAAGCCACTCGTTGGCGTTTCGTAAGCAATTCATCCAAGCGTGACATCTGGACAGCGCCTAAAGCAGCACTCATTTCATCCAGTCGGTAATTGTATCCAAGATAGGTATGCTGCAACCAGGTATCCCCTGGTGCCCGACCCTGGTTGCGTAAACTAAGCATCAAAGCTGCGGCTTGTTGGTTGTTGGTCACGATAATGCCACCTTCACCAGTGGTAATCTGTTTATTGGGATAAAAAGCGAAGACACCATATTCACCCAACGTGCCAGCCTTACGACCTTTATACTCGGCACCCAAAGCCTCACATGAATCCTCGATCAATTTTAGGTGATGCTCCTGGGCGATGGTTGAAATCGGATCCATGTCTGCAGGTTGTCCGAACACATCAACTGGCAGGATTGCTTTCAACTGGGAACCATCCCCAGCGCCAGAGCGAGGCAACCAGTGATTGGCTACAGAGCTTCCTCGGATCAAATCATGCACTGCTTCCCGGACAGCGTTTGGGTTAAGGTTGCCTGTAACTGGGTCGACGTCCACGAATATGGGGATAGCGCCTTCAAATAACAATACGTTTGTTGAAGCCACAAAGGAAAATGGGGTGGTGATGACCAGATCACCGGCTCTAATCCCGGCTGCACGAACACATAAATGCAGCCCAGCCGTGCCCGAATTTACGCCTATTGCATATCTACATCCGGTAAACTCACGAAAAACACGTTCAAAATCCTGGATGCGGCTACCCATGCTAAGATGAGGAGTTAGCATGACCTCTGCAACTGCTTGCCTCTCCGCGTCTGTCAGATCGGGAGAGGACATAGGAATGTTGAGATGATGAGATTTACTTGTCAAAGACTGCTCCTTGGGCGTGATATCGATCTTAACCAATGCGTAGAAATGTAAGGGACAAATACAGTTTCTATTGAGGCCAGACAGAGCCAGCTCGAATAATCCCTCGCGAGGGGACATCGCTCTTGATGGTAGCGCCATTACCAATTCGAGCGTTGGCACCTATTGTTACGCCTAAGTTGATGGTTACGCCCATTCCAATCAGAGCACCATTTCCGACATGAACTTCACCAGCTAAAATTGTCCCTGGTGAGAGATTAACATAATCATCCAATTGGCAATCGTGAGAGACGATAGCTCCAGTATTGACAATAGCCCCAAAGCCGATCTCCGCCTGACTGCCAATATATGCATGTGGTAAGACCTGCACTCCCGGTGATAAAGTGGCACTCGGTTCAATAAAGGCAGTTGGGTGGACCACTACCGGGAATACAAATCCAGCCTCAGCCAGGAGGTGAAAAACCTTAATCCTGATTTGGAGATTGCCTATGCCTCCCACGGCATTAACCGCCAGGCGTATGCCTTGACTTCGTAATTCGGGTAAGACTTCATTGCCACCCAAAATGGGGAAACCCAACACCTTTTCCTCTCTACTCAGACCATCGTCTACCACCCCGATAATATGATAAACCCTCACAGTTCTTAACAGATCAATTATTGATTTGCCATGGCCTCCGCCTCCATAAACTATGATGGCGGTTGGATCGAAGTCGGATTCGGCAAGGTTGACGCCATTTGTGGGTAGAGTTGTTTCTAAGAGTGATTTAACCATGCTCTCGGTTACTAAGGGACCTATGGGTAAATTACCCAGGCTAATACCATGCTGGTTGGCCAAAGCCAGAGCTGGTTGGGTGATACGTAACCCTTTTGGCAGCTCTGTGGTCTGCGTGTGGGATGGTTCACGTTTGGAAGTCTCTATTTCCGAGGGCGATAACCTCTCGGGAGGCCTCCAATCTGGCGAACCTGCCAGATAGCAGAGGGTTTCACCCGCCAAAATAGTCTCTCCTTCCGCGAAACGAAGGTTAACCACAAACCCACTGGTTTCCGCGGTTAAATCTGCTGTCGATTTGGTCGTCTCCAATGTGGCGAGTACCTGACCTTCAGTCACACTTTGCCCTTCCACGATCGCCAGCGAAGCTAAACGCACTTCAGGCTCATTGGGATTTAGAAATGGGATAGTTACTGGTGCAGAAGTAGTTTGCATACTTTTAGAATCCTATGCATAAGATCGTATAAAGTAGTTTAAACGCAATACACGGCTATCCAACCCAAATCATGATGGTAGTAATTAGGAGTCCTTGTTCATTTCTAAAATAGATTGAACAATATCATTTTTATCGGGAAGCACGGCTGCCTCTAAAGGTTTGGAGGCAGGGATGGGAAGATCATCGGCGGCCAGACGGCGGACGCAGATCCCCTGCGGTCCCAGCGTTTCAGCCACACGAGCGAGGATCTCTGCTCCCCATCCCATGGTGAGATTGCCTTCTTCAACCACCAGCAACCGCCGAGTTCTAGAGACCGAAGTGAGCAGTGATGAAATATCAAATGGAGCCAGTTGGGTAAACACAATTAATTCTGTAAAAACTTCGTGGTCATATGCCAGTGTGATAGCCGCTTGCAAGGCCAGCTCGGTCATATAGCCATATGTCGCCAGCGTGATCCTAGGAAGAGGAGCTTCCTTCAAAGTGACCAGGTAGGAGGGTGCATAAGATGGAGACTCGATACCGGCGCGCATGGTCTCTGAAGGACTACTGTTGTTTTGGATAAGGCTAAAGTCAGCAAGAGATTCCTGTCCTCTAATTTGCGCTGGATAAAGTAATTTGTTCTCTATAAAAAGCACCGGGTTTTCATCGAATAAGATGGCGTTGGTGAGAAGCGCCCCTGGATCGCCCAAAGTACATGGAGCGATAATATGCAAGCCGGGCACACCTAAATAGAGTTTCTCCAGATTTTGACTGTGAGTAGCACCGTAGCCGCGTCGGCCACCCATCGGCGTACGGATAACAATAGGCACTTGTACCTGATCGTTGTACATCCAGCGAAATTTGGCTATATGATTTATGATCTGATCCGCGATAAGGGCGGTAAAATCTCCAAACATGATCTCTACCACCGGTCGTAACCCACGCAGGGCCATACCTGCTCCTACGCCAACAATCCCCGCTTCGGAGACGGGGGTGGGGATTACCCTGGTCGGGAACGCAGAAGATAGACCTTTGGAAACCTTAAATGCACCGCCATATGGATCAAGCAGGTCTTCACCCAGCAGATAGACGCGTGGGTCGGATGACATAGCATGGTGAAGAGCAGTATTAAGAGAAGTAAGAACCGTAGGCATGGTTAGTGAGGGGCTTCGATTATTTAATCAGATGCTGTAACTAAGGTTGGCATCTGGCGATTACCTATAGAAGGGAAAGGGTCACGCAGGGCTTGCTGGAATGCCTCATCTATTTCCTCTTCAATGAGGGAATCGATCTGGACACGCCGGTTTGGTTCCAAACGAGCTGCCTGGATGGTAACCGGATCGCGCTCTTGACAAAACTTCGCAATCTTTTCAGGATCACGTGTGTCATCTCCTTTGGAATGCGGACCGAAGCGGTGAGTGTGCAAAATCAAGGCGCGTGGGGCAATTTTAGAGCGGATTTGAGTTAGCAATTGCTCTGCAACCGGTAAGATTTCAAGCACATCGCTGCTATCTAGTTCTTGGAAAGGGATATTGAAGGCTGCGAAACGAGAAGGGATATCCCCTGCCAAATTTAATTCTATCGGCGTGGTTTGAGCGATCCTATTGTTTTCCACCACATAAAGAATAGGTACCTGCCAAAGGGAGGCCATATTTAGAGATTCGTATAAGACGCCTTCACCTAAAGTGCCGTCACCCAGAAAGGAGATTACAATCGAGCCGCTTCCCAAATGCTTTTCAGCCAGGGCCATCCCAGTCGCGAGGGGCATGGTACCTCCTAATACACCATTGGAGTAAAAATTTCGCCAATACAGGTGCTGAGAGCCACCCCGCCCTCCACAAACTCCGGTAGCTTTGCCCATCAATTCCGCAAACAGGGCGCGTATATCGCCACCATAAGCTAAGAAATGTCCATGACAACGATGGTTGCTTACAACAATATCACCCGATTGGAGATGGCTTAAAATAGCAACTGCGTTGGCTTCCTGGCCGATGTAAGTGTGAGTAGTGCCAAAAAAATGCCCATGAGGAAATTCTCTCAGCACGGTCTCTTCAAAACGACGAATGCGAAAAAGTGAGCGGTACAGCTGGATGTGATCGACAGGCTCCATAAGTCTTTTCACTCCATTCCGTGCTTCCCCATAAATTCCTCTGCAGTGCTAAAGCCTGGCTGGTTGATTCCTTCCCGGGTTATGACTTTCCAGAAAGTATAGAGTAATATTTTCATATCTAACCGGAAGGACCAGTTATCCACATACCATACATCCAATGAAAATTTGTCCTCCCAATTAAGGACATTCCGCCCATTGACTTGAGCCCAACCAGTGATACCTGGAAGCACCTCGTGACGGCGGGCTTGTTCGGGTGAATAACGTTCGAGATACTGCATCAACAACGGTCGAGGCCCCACCAAGCTCATTTCTCCATGCAAAACGTTGAATAATTCGGGCAATTCATCCAGGCTGGTTTCACGTAACCAACGCCCGAACGGAGTGAGGCGTTGATCGTCGGGCAGCAGCTGGCCATGGCTGTCGAGGGCTTCATTCATGGTTCGGATCTTATACAAAGTAAAAGGTTCACCGTGATAACCAGGTCTAAATTGATTGAATATGACTGGTTTGCCGTGATAAAGTCGTACCAAGAAAACAAGAATTAAAAAGAGAGGGAATGTCAAAATCAGACCTACCAAAGAAATGATGAGGTCAAAAGCGCGTTTGGATTTTGGCACACCAGCTGGAAAGAGCCTCATAATTGGTGGAATTGTACCAAAAGAATTTATTATGGAGCTTGGTAGAGGACAAAAACGGGATTGCGATTGCTACCTTTTGATGCGAGACGGCAGGGAGATGAATCCTTGACAATGACTATAATATGAGCGCTGATTTCTCGGACAGATGAGATCAAAACCAAATCCAGAGGAAAACGATGAATTGGTTTAAGGACACAATTGAGATATCTACCAGGGGAAAGGGACTTTACCCCTTTACCGCTGAGGTAACCAAGCGGATTGTTGATTGGGGCATTCAAGAAGGAATGTGTTACCTTTATCTACCCCATACAAGTGCCTCTCTTGCAATCAGTGAAAACTATGACCCTACCGCCAAGGACGACATAAAAACGTTCATGGATAAACTAGTGCCTGAAAACCTACCCTGGTACCGTCATACTCTGGAGGGCTCAGATGATTCTCCTTCCCATATGCGAGCATTGATAACAGACACTAGTTTAAACATACCCATCGATGATAATCAATTAAGCCTGGGGCTGTGGCAAGGAATTTATCTTTTTGAACATCGGGTGAGAGATCAACAAAGAAAGGTGCTCTTAAGGTGTTTGGGAGTTCAAGTCAGTACGGATTAGACAATGGGGCTGCTTCAAGTTTCGAAAGGACCTTACGAGCGAGGTCCAATAGATATGATTGTTTGACACGTGATTCCAAACCATGTCCTGTGATGACAGTAAGGGTGTTTCTGTAAATAAATTCAATGTTGTAATCCAATAAATAATCCTGATTTGGTTCTTGCTCCTTATAAATATAGACGAGGTTGGATTGACCCAGATCTAGATTAACATCAACGAGTTCAGCTATTCCTTCTTGGGCTTCGTTATAGACTGGGTGCCATTGCGGTCCAATTGCCAATCTAGCTCCTTCCCCAGTCCGGTAGAACACAATATAACAACCAATTTTTTCTGGGGCTAATTTGGTATTATCTTCCAGTGTGTACCAGACAAACCAACCCTCGATTCGTCCGGTAGCGTCCAGGTAAGCTCTGCCATCATCGGCTCCTCGTACATCGATGATCTTGTCGTTAGGGTAAGATCCTGACCAATCGGAGCCTGGCAGGTAATAGGGGTCTGGAATATCTTCCGGTTGGAGGAGATAATCCTTGGGGCTACCTGAAATTACAAGAGCAGAATCTTGAGTAGGCGTGGGTTTTTCAGTTAAGTCAGATGAAGGTAGGGTGGTGGGTGGATCTGGACTTACGCTTACGTCCGGTAAAAGATCGATATCATTATCGATTTCCAAGAAGAATGATGAAACCCAACCTCGGTCGATCTTTGCCCAGGTGCTATCTGAATTGCGACCATAAATTCTAACACAATTACCCTCGAGTAAATAGCCAATAGAATCAAACTCGGTGCTTGGCCCCATGCGAATGTTCAAGCTATTCGCCCCCTTAACACATCCAGAGATTAAGGAAAGTGTGTCTGTAGGTGCGGGTGTAAGGGAGGGGATAGTAGTGGGTGTGAAAGGAGCTTTGGCGGTACTGGTTCTTGCAATAGCGGTTTTGATCATACTATCTGACGGTCGCGGGGAACATGCAGTAAGCAGGGTAAAGCCGATTAGGAAGGAAAAATATCTCATGGAAAAAGCCTGGTGTAATTGAGTTTATCTTGAATTAGGTATAGTATAAACCTATGAAATAAGTTATGCGATGAAGAAAAAATATGGGTTTCCTACCGAATCTGATGGGATAGTAAGAGAGAAATTTCCTCTATAAATAAAACTCCCCTCAAAGGCAAACTGAGGGGGGCAATCTACCGGTGACGGGCTTTTGATATTTAACCATTAAAGCGTAGGAATTACAAGAAAATTTGGTGAACGAATTAGAAGTCTGACAAACTTGTTAACATTTATCTCCATGGTGAGCATCAACCTGAATTTCAGCCAACAGACGCGCTTTCACGTTAATAAGCTGCTCTTCTATTTCCTCAATTCTTATGATCATTGAAGCGGGAATGGAGTGCTTTGGTAGCTGAGCAGTCAAATCGTCAAGAAGTTTTTCAAACCGTGCAATTTCTCCTTCTAGCTCTTCCTTCATATAGCAATTATACCTTTCAAGAGACTTGATTCTTAGAAACTATCCCCACGTTTCCTTTTCTTATGTTCATACAATTTCTGGTCTGCTTTTGAAATCATATCCCCCAGAGAGGTCTCAAATCTGGGGTCGAAACGAACCACACCGTAACTCAGAGATATTTGGTAACGTGGATTGCCAGCGTTCTGGCTGTCGATTTTAGCCTTAAGACGACGCTCGATAGCTGCAATATCGGTATTTGCGAAGTTGACTGCCAGGACGATGAACTCGTCACCACCTAATCGGGCAATCACATCTGAAGATCGAAAACATTCTCCCAGGATTGTACCGATTGTGCGTAGAGCTTGGTCACCCACTGGATGACCGAAGCGATCGTTTATCTCCTTTAGACCGTCAAGATCTGCGAATACGAGTAACAAACCCCAGTTTTCACGCTGGGCAATTCTAAATTGCTGTTGGGCGATAGATAAGAAACCACGCCTGTTGAGTAAACCGGTAAGCTCATCTTGAAATGAGATCTGCTGCAATAATATTCGCATTCTATTACGCTCAACTGCGTATAAAAGTGAATATACTATGTGATCGACACTCAAATCCTTTTTTATTAGATAATCTTGGGCTCCTTCCCGAATGACTTCGATGGCTAAAGACTTGATGTCTTCATCAGCGATAACAATAATAGCCATATCTGGTGCATGGTTATAAATCTGGAGAAATGTATCTAAGCCGAAACTCTCCGGCAGAGATAAATCTAATATGATGGCATCGAAGGCTGTTTTTCTTAGATAATTTAGGGCTTTACTCAGGCGATCAACCTGATTGACATTGAAACTTATTGAGGGGGACTGTTTTAATAGGTCTTGTATCTGCTTGGCGTCTTCGGGATTATCTTCCACCAATAAGATATTGACAGGTTTTTGCAGTGTTGAATCGACCACGTCCTGCTCCTAAACGAGAATTATTCAAAGAAAATAATCCCCAATCATTATTTCCGACATTTGCTGTAAAATAAACACATATAGCCAGGCCTTTCCCATGCCTTTCCTTTCGGAAAATCTTCACTTTTGAAGAGGTCACCATGGCCATGAAGGATTTATTCCTGTTATTTCTACACCTGGATAACATTCGGCGTTTAGTTCCTCTGCTACCGCTAAAGCCTCCTCCCAGGTTTTGAACTCTTCAGGTAGGGTTTTAAGTTCGTAGGTAATAGGGTAACCTTTTCGAGTGCGAGTTTTTACTTCCCGGAAGACAATATGATAAGGATCGGATGCGAAGGTTCTTTTTGAGATGAAGTATTTGGTCATGGTTTTCACAATAATTTATGGTTGTAAAGATGGATGATTGCAATAAATGTTCGTGTGATTAGTTAAACGGTTTTTAATTTTATCTGTTACAGATTTCATTGATCTATTAGCTGAATTTCCTGGACACGATAACAATAAATCTCATCCTTTCCCCAACGTCTTGCTAAAATCAAGTAAGCATCTGCATAAGTCCATTTGACGATAAAACCATCCGAATCGGTACCGAGGAATTGAGGTTGTTTTACAAATTCACTTTCGGTGTGCAAAAGTAACACACTTCCCGCGCACATCCCAACCTTAACTCCTTCCCATTCTTCTACTTGATTTTCCTGTGTGATAAGAGTTGAAGGTGATGGAACAGGAATTATCATGCTGGTTGTAGGAAAGGTTGATGGGGTTGCCTGTTCTTGCCGGATAATTGGTGCACTTGTGGTTTGTTGAGATCCTATAAACGGACCAAAGGATCTTATAGAACGAAAAAGTGAAGGGCCAACTAACCATGATCCAATCAAAACAGCTACAATAAGTATTAGTAAGAGCCATAATCTGATTCTCTTTGCTGCTCTTTTTTTCCTTTGAGAGTCCGGGCGGGTTATTGATCTGCTAAGCTCCAGAGTTGGCTTGCTTGGGCGAGTTGGTTGAAGCGATAGTGGTATGAGGTTATACCCACAAGATCTACAGACTTTATCTTCTGGTGATATTTTTTCACCACAATTTGGGCATTGCATTGGAGTAACGCTACTTGAGCGGGGACTCTCTTCTCTGATTTCAACATTATTGAACGAAGGATTGATGTCATCTAGATATATACTGAGCGCATTCAGATCTTCGAGTGCATGCTGGTTATTTGGATTGATTTCTAAGACTTTTTCCAGGCAAAAACGTTTTTTCCTCGGTTCTTCCAAACATTTCGATAACCAAAACCAAGCTGTTTCGTCTTGGGGGTTATCCAGAACAATTCGTGCAAGGATCTTACTGGCATTATTCTCCTTTCCGTTTTCGATCAACTCGATGGCTTCGCTTATACTATCGTTGCTCAACTGATGACCTCTCTGGGATGTTGGTGGACAGGTGATGTGAGGTCGTAGTATTAGAGGTTTAAACTTTACTACCTCACAGTCAGAATCTCACCTATTTCCAAAACTGGTTGTCAAACCTGCAGCCTCGGCAGGACTCGGGGTTGCCAAAGATTGAGCTTTGGGTAGAATCGCACTACTGCGTATGGTTCCAGATTTGAAAGAGCTGTAATCTATCAATTCTTCTGCCTGGCCAATGCGAGAGGAAAGGATACATGCCATAATGATGAAAAATCCTGATACCAATATCCAAAAGCCAAGGATTATGATGGTGGAAATTGTCATTAAACCTCCTTTTGTACTCAAATAGAACAGTCAGTGTCGTGTCTCTGAATATCAAAGATCTTGAAAGCTATTACTCCAGTACTATGTTTTTGCACTTTTTTCATAAGTAACAACGGTTGTTGAATAAATTAATTACCAATCCTTACATATCTGTCTATTGCAAACTTGGATTAATAACCATCAGCTAGGGTGGATTTGTGCGAGGTAACTGTTCGTGAGGAAAGGAAAATAGCGCCTGGAGAGAACCAGGCGCTCTAAAGTGTAAGATATTTGGGATAAGAATTATGTGTGGCGTCGACAGCTGAAATATCGAAAGATTTATGGGTTCGCAGTCAGGGCTGTTTACAAGCTATTATTGATATATCAAGGGATAATTAAATGATTAGCTTTCATCTCTGTCTGGAGGAATTGACCGGCGAAGCTGTTTTTTCTCCGATTGGCGCCGTTTATTTTCTAACCTTATCCTTCTCGACGCCAGGGGTGGTTTTGTTTTATGGCGACTTTTGGGTTTCCTTGCTGCTTGACGAATGAGTCTTATCAATTGATGGCGAGCCTCTTGACGGTTTCGATCTTGGCTGCGGAACCGTTTTGACTCGAGGATCAAGATTCCCTTCGCATTGATTTGGCCCTTTGAAATTACCAACAGCCGTTGGCGGACATCATCTGGGAGTGAGGTAGAATTTATCACATCAAAACGAAGCTGGACAGCTGTGGATACCTTGTTAACATTCTGACCACCAGGGCCAGGTGCACGAATAAAGAGCTCGTGAATTTCATTGTCTTGAATTTGGATCTCAGGTGTGATTCGAAGCATATTTTGATCTGGTTGAATGATTTCTCAGCAATTATAAGAGAGGACTTTGGCCTTATCCTTTAATTTTGAGGAATCAGGATGGTAGATTATGGGCTGGAAGAAATCCTCTATGGAAAGCAGTTGCATTAAAAAAGATATTGGCTATAATAATTTTAAGCTTTTTCTCATGATAAAAATGTATCCATAAAACCCAAAACAGGGATGGAAAATAGAGCAAAAGGCAGGAAAACCAAAATTACAACGAAACGAGGGTACCCATGGCAGAAAAGATCTTAATCGTTGATGACGACCCAGATACCGTTGAATTTTTGAAATTACTTCTGGAACGCCAGGGATATCAGACATTGGAAGCCCCGAATGGCATGCAGGCGCTTTCCCTGGCTCACAGCGAGAAACCAGATTTGGTCATTTTGGATGTGATGATGCCTGATTTGGATGGTTATGAAGTTGCCCGTAGCTTACGTAGGCATCCAGATACTGCTTTGACACCGATTCTAATGTTTACTGCCAAGACCCAAGTAGAAGATAAAGTGGCTGGTTATGAAGCTGGCGTTGACATTTACCTGACCAAACCGGTTCATCCCCTTGAGTTACAAGCCAATATCAAAGCGCTAATGACCCAAAAAAAAGCTCGCACTTCCTCTGGTACCAGTCAGGGTTATTTGGCAGGAGTGGTGGCTGCCAGCGGCGGCTTGGGAGTATCTACAACAACGCTTAATTTGGCGATTGCTTACCATCAACAAAATAAGGATAAAGTAATCGCCTCTGAAATGCGACCCAGCCAGGGTTCTTGGTCTCAAGAACTTCAACTCCCAGACTCTCGTGGTTTGGAAGGTTTGTTGAAATTAAGCCCAGAGGAGATCACATTAGCAACTGTTGAAGAACAATTGATCCTAACTAATTATGGGGTAAAGCTTTTACTAGCTTCTAACCAATCAAAAGATATTGAATACGCCAACGCAATTGCTCAATACGAATCTATCATTCAACAGTTGATAATGATCACCCCATTAGTATTACTTGATATTGGAACAAGTTTCTTGCCAGCGTTTGACACGATTTCTGATCTATGTAATGAAATGGTGGTGGTGACAGAACCTAATCCGTTGTCAATAAAAAAAACTAGTCATTTTATTGAGGAATTACGAAGTGCGGGATTTGGGAGCGCGAAACCTTTAACTGTCATAATCCTCAATCGAGCTCGGGTGGAAATGGCATTATCGGTGAGTCAAATTGAAGAAGCATTAGGTTGCGCAGTGGCTTTGGGAATCCCTCCTACTCCAGAGCAAGCATATTTTGCTGCGAAGAACAACGTACCTCTCAGCTGGGTCCAAAAGGATGGGTTGGTTGCCCAACAATATAACAAGCTGGCTGAACTTCTTTCCCATCGTGTAAAGGAATAGTGGCAAGTGAAGACCAGTTTAGGATAACGTATATGAGGATCAAGAATAGAGCAATTGTGTCGTTTTATTGGGCGGAACGCATCTAATAAACCAACACACCACTTCGATTTACGATGAGTTGGTGATAAATCCAAATTCACGTTGGTATAAATACATTTTAGAAATTAGTGGGATGTAAATCTAGATTTTCGTTGTTGTGACCATCGAGCTTATTAAAAAGAATCATAGTGGGGTGAATCGTGAGCCGGAATCGCTTCACGCAATCGATATGCCGTGGTGTTCTATTATTAATTCTTGCTTGCCTGCCGCTTCTAGCCTTTCTTAATTCCTCGCTGGCTTCTCCCGCGGAGATTTTTATTCCTTTGGCGGTGCACGAGTGGCCAATCCAGAATCCAAACACTGCTCCTTTATTGATCAGTGAGGTTCTCTTCAGCCCGAACAGTGATGAACCAGCAAGGGAATGGATAGAGCTCTATAACCGGGGAAATAATCCACTAGCACTTGCTGAATATTTGGTGGGTGATGCAGAGAGTTTCGGAGACCGGGAGGGCATGTTTTGTTTCCCTCAAGAAAGTACGATTGGTTCAGGGCAAGTGATCGTGATAGCCAACCAGGCGGTTACTTTTTTCGCCAATTACGGATTTAAACCGGATTATGAGATGACAAGCTCACAACCAGATGTGCCTGATTTGATTAACTGCGTCGGTTGGGCTAGCGGGGGCATCAACCTGAACAATACCGGAGATGAGGTGATCATCCTGGGTAGAGATTTCGATGTTTTGGAGGCGGTTTCATGGGGAAGCTCAACCTTCGCTTTCAATCCGCCAGCCTCGACTGTAATAAAAGGACATTCTCTTGAACGTAGACCGGGAAATATGGATAGCAATACAGCTGGTGAATGGCTCGACCAGCCTGACCCGGAACCAGGAAAAGTAGATCTATCTATACCGACACCGTCCCACTCCGAGACACCGATTTTGACTGGCACCCCTTCTGCGGAGATGACCGCTACTACTCCAATTTGTGGAGGCGCGATTTTATTTATCAGTGAAGTCTTGTATGATCCAATCGGTTCTGGTGAACCAGATGGTGAATGGTTTGAAATTTTCAACGCTAGCAGTTTTCCGGTGAATTTAACCTGTATTAGAGTGGGTGATGAAGAAATGGTTGGAGGAGGTGAAGGTATGCTGGCATTTCCTGGAGATGCCATTTTATCTCCGGGTGATGTAATAGTAATTGCTCATAATGGCGCAATCTTTTTCATAATTTATGATTTTTACCCGGATTATGAGATGGTTGAATCTGATCCAAGCGTTCCCGACATGATTAAATATTCCTCATGGGCTGGAGGATCTGTGAGTTTGAGTAATACTGGTGACGATGTCCTCATCCTAGATAGTCAGGATGCTGTGATCGATTCTGTTTCTTGGGGTAGCTCTTATTTTTCTTTCGATCCACCTGTTGAGGTTGTCCAAGAGGGGCATTCACTGGAGCGTCTGCCAGCCAATCTGGACAGTGACTCTGCCTCAGATTGGATCGATCAGCCATTGCCAAACCCTGGACAGATCGATGCTTCTGAACCGATATCGACACCGACAGTAACAAAATCATCAACTTACCCAGCATCGACCTCGTCTGCCACAGCCACCCGAACAAAAACACCAACGAGAACACCAACTAAAAGACTGACACAGACGAAAACTCCAACCAATACAAAAACCCCCACCATAACCCCAACTAAAACGAGAACAACCACAGCAACACCGACACCGGTCCCTTGCGGAAATGAATCCCTGTTACTGACCGAGGTAATGTATGACCCAGGTATTGAGGCTGATCCCGCTGGAGAGTGGGTTGAGATCTATAATGTCAGCAGCATTGAGGTATATCTGGCCTGTGTGAAAATAGGCGATGAAGAAACTGCCGGTGGGGGAGAAGGTATGTTCACATTTCCTCCAAGTGCAACCATACAAGCCGGTGAAGTGGTTGTGATTGCTAATCGCTCTGCATCGTTCTACCCCGTTTTTGGTTTTAAACCAGATTTTGAAATGATTGACTCTGACCCTGATGTTCCTGACACGATCAGATACGGTGGCTGGGCCAGTGGAAGCGTTAATTTAAGCAATCAAGGGGATGATGTCTTAATACTTGATCACAGCGATGCTGTGGTGGATGCTCTTTCTTGGGGATCATCAACCTTTGCTTTTAATCCGCCAGTAGAGATAGTTGATCAGGGGCATTCTCTCGAACGCAAACCTGCAAATAACGATAATGATGTCGCCGCTGATTGGAAGGACCAGTCAAACCCCTCACCTGGTAGTATTGACCTGATTGCTCCTACAGACACACCAACCCCGACCACAACAGCTACAGCAACCCGAACCCCCGCTCCGGTAGAGTGGGAGGTATTGATCACGGAGGTTTTGTACAATCCTCTTGATAATATTTCAGAAAGAGAGTGGATTGAAATATTCAATGCTGGGAGCAGCTCTGTCGATCTTTCAGATTTCAAGGTTGGTGATGAAGAGACTTCTTCTGGGAGTGAAGGAATGTTCAAATTTCCAGATGGAGTATCCATCGATACGGGGGAGATTTTGGTGGTTGCCAATAAAGCAACCTCATTTTTCGCAGTTTACGGTTTTTTACCGGACTTTGAGATGGTTTCCTCCGATCCATCGATTCCGGATATGGTCATGTACACCTCATGGTCTTCGGGGGATGTCAATTTAAGCAACAGCGGAGACGAGGTACTTCTATTGGATAGCGACGACTTAATCGTCGATCTGGTTGCTTATGGGAACTCTCCTTATCCCGGTTTCCAGCCACCCGTTCCGGCAGTTTCCTCAGGACACTCAATCGAGCGGAGACCTGCCAGTGAGGATACCGGCACATACTTGGATTGGATTGAGCAAATAGTGCCCAGTCCGGGAGAGGTAAATCTATCGCCCTAGATCTAGATATAGTGTTGAATGTATAGTAAAACGTGAACGAAATAACGAAAGGGGCAGCTGTTACCCACAGCTGCCCCACTATCTAAGGAGGAGAAGGGAGTAACCCCACTTACTTGTCTATTTGATAGACGATTCAATTAGATAATTTCTTACCCGTCGATATTTTTCCGGGTACAACCCTGATTACATGAATAATCATGGCAGCAGGTATATGGCTTACAGAATTGTTTGCTGCGATTCTTGAGGTTGAGGAAAAAACATATTTGTAGAGAGGCGCTTATCTCCATTTTACGATTTGCTATTCCCTTACCTTAAATGACTGAATGTAACACGCCCAGACTTGCTACGTTATTTCTAATGTGAATGAAGGAATATTTTTTGGCAGGTTCTTACGAGCATTTATTCTTTTTATAATATTTACTGTGTTTTTTGTGACTATTCCTGGTTTAGGGGGTAAGACTCATGCCGCGGCAGCCGCGCCTCCAGGTGAAAGGAATATAGATATGAGATTCTGGTGGCATTTTTTTGATCCTCCTGATGATGGTACTCTGGGCGAGTTACTACAACAGCCGACGTGGCGGGCAACTGCCTTTACTTCCAAAGCACTGATCAGTGATAAAACGACGACAACACTCAGGTCATACAGTAACTGTGAATACTCAGAATTGAAATACTTGGTATGTAATAGCTTGTCGATAGATAAGTATTTTGCAGATAGCTGTGGTGAGAGAAGTGCTGTTTCAAGCACCAGCACGTTGCCGATACCTGCCATATCGATCATATTTGATCGATATGGTAATTATGATCCGCATAGTTCATGGAGGGGTGTTGACCCAGTTGACCTCCTGGCAAGAGCTATGCTGGCAGAGGAAAATAATAAATTATGTGACCCGGAGAAGGATAAGGATTTTTTGGGTGCAGGTTGGGTAATGGTCAATCGTACTCAGGTAGATGATGGGTATTTCGATTATGCTGAAGGCAGTATCGAGAGAGCAGTGCTTTCCTTCCAACAATTTGCAATCACCGGTACCAAGCGTTGTCAACAGTGTCCGCTTCTACCCGGTAACGCAGCAATTGTCGCTGACCCGGAATCCTATATTGGATGGTTTGGAGGCAACCCCAGGGCATCATATTGGAAATCCTATTCGATTGCAATTGGCATCCTTAACGGAGACTTATCCGATCCGACCTACGGAGCTTTATTTTTTTCGGATGCTTCTTATGACGATAATGGGGGTATCGTGACAAATAAAGATGGCAGGACTCGTTTTAAGTACTATATCGATGGGAACAATTACACCATCGATGAATTAGAAAAAATGAGGATGCCACCGTGGCCTTAGAAAATAAAGAGTGATATATACAAAGCGGGTAATGCGATTTCTGCCCGCATAACGGTCATAGCCGGTCCATCTCATCATTGTGATCTTATCGATTACTGTTGATATTTCCCAGTTTTTACCTCAAATCCTTTACGTAGTGTTAATAGATTGAAAACAGGTTATTAAATATTCCCTGGTATATTTACTTTGAAGAGAAGTATTTTAACCATGTGGAGAGAAAATAACGATGGTTTTCATAACAACAATTCTGGTGTTGGTGGGCATGCTCTTGGCAATGTTTGTCATCGTCGCTGCCTGTATGCAATCGGCCAGGCTCAGTAAGATTGAAGAGCAATTTAACGATCCTGCATACCGGTCAGAAATGATGTCCCATTATAGATGAACTCTAATGAATAAGAAGGTGGTAAGAACTATACGAACTGCTTGCTCTTGACCAGGTATCACCTTTGAGAGAACTCAAAAGTGAAACTTATATCAATACAGCGTTAAAGTACACGGCCTCCTGATAGCCTCAGGAGGCCGCATTATAGATATAGAATATGAAGTGTCTGGATTTAGACGGGCATCCCCTCTACTTGCCGTATTACCATCACCACTTTCCCCTTAATTTCCAATGTGCTGGGATCATCAATATATATAGGATTCATGGTGGGATTGGCAGGCTGCAAACGCACACGCCCATTTTCACGGTAGAAGTACTTTAGGGTGGTTTCATCACGGTCATTTAGCCAGATAGCAACCATTTCACCATTACGAGCCTCATGGGCGGGTTTCATGATGACAATATCACCATCATTAACCATCGCGTCGATCATCGAAGTTCCCTGTACCTCTAAGGCGAATAGATCATCACCTTTTTCACGGGCAGGTAACATGCTACGAGTGATCTCCACTGCACTTTCAGGATCGTAATAAGGGAAATCTGAGGATGGGACTGGCATAAGCTCGCCAGCGGCGATACGGCCCAACAGGGGGATGTGGAGCATTTCGGTAACCGAATCGGCGGCTTTCTTGACCTGAGCTGATACCCGGCCTGCAGCTTTTGATAAAGGCTTCATCAGACGTACCCCTCGCGAAACACGTCGGTCACGTTCTATATAGCCCATATCCTCCAGCTGCTCTAGGTAATAATTTACTACCGAAGTGGAGGAGATATCGGTTTTTTCACAAATCTCACGAATGGATGGGGGGTAACCATTTTGATTCTGGAAGCGTTCGAGCACTTCCAAGATACTCTTCTGTCGTTCGCTCAAGCCCTTGCTGCGTTTTCGAGGCATAATCTCAACTCCTATGGGTATAGGAAAAGGAAACACTTGTGCTATAAATATACACGAACATCCGTTCTGTGTCAAGGATTAACTTTTTTTCAAATGTCTGGTTTTCTGTGGGATAATGTAGCCGCATATGGATTTTTATACTCGCTTGGTGTATGCTCGTGATTGGCCTTTCTTGGGAAGGTTGGCTTATTTGATCCTAAAACTTTGTGGAGCGGAAATCCCTCGTGCTGTGCATATCGGAAGGGATTTTGAGCTGGCTCATGGTGGCTTCGGGGTTGTGATTCATCCAAGCACAGTGATTGGTAATGGCGTCAAGGTTTATCCCGGGGTGACGCTTGGTCGCGCCGATGTGTATAAACCGGTCGAAGAGTCCAGATTTGTGGGGATTACGGTGGAAGATGAGGTCATTTTGGCTCCCGGAGCCAAAGTTCTTTGTAAGCAAGGAGTCCTGCAAGTTGGACGGGGGACGGTGATTGGCGCAAATGCTGTCCTGCTGTGTTCGACAGGCGAGAATGAAATTTGGGCAGGCGTTCCAGCACGCTGTCTTGGTAGGCGGAACACTTTCCTGAGAAGGGATGAAAGCCCAGATCAGGTCCAGAGTTAATGAAAATCCATGCGAAGCAGGATCCGAGAATCTGTATTGTGCCTCGCCTCTCGGGGATTGGTGGCATGGTTTCCTTCCAACAAAAACTGACTCAAAGCTTGAAGAGGAGGGGGATTGATGTTTGTATGGACCTTGAAGATGAACCGTATCAGGCGATACTGGTGATCGGAGGTAGCCACCAAGTCTTGAAACTTTGGCGTGCTCGACGTCGAGGGATCCCCATTGTGCAAAGGTTAGATGGTTTGAATTGGTTACACCGGCAACGCTGGACGGGTCTCCGGCATTACCTGAGATCCGAGTACGGAAATGGATTGTTAAAGTTGATCCGCAACCGCCTGGCGAACCATGTCGTCTATCAAAGCCGATTTGCCCAGGAATGGTGGGAACGAGAGTACGATTCTGCGCCAGGATCGTGCTCAGTGGTATACAATGGGGTCGATTTGAGCACCTATGCTCCTCATGGAACTTCCTCATTGCCAGAAAATTATTTCAGGATACTTTTGGTAGAAGGTAATCTGATGGGAGGATATGAAATGGGGTTGGAGCATGCTTACAATATGGCAGTGAAACTAAAGAGCGAGCTTGAGGGTAAGACCAGTAAATTGAAAACCGCTGGATTGAAATTAATGGTGGTTGGCCGGGTACCTCCAAATCAAAAAGAAATTTGGGATCAACGAATATCTAGAACAGAGGACTCTAAACGGGTGAGGATTGAATGGTTTGGCCTGGCACCTCCCGAACAGATCCCTGAAATTGATCGTTCTGCTCACTTACTCTATTCAGCCGATATTAATGCCGCCTGTCCGAACTCGGTAATAGAAGCCATGGCTTGCGGTACACCTGTCGTGGCTTTTAACACTGGCGCCTTGCCTGAACTGGTAATGGGAGAAGCAGGTATGACGGTACCGTACGGTGGGGATCCTTGGAGGTTAGAGACACCTAACTTTTCAGCAATAGCGCAAGCGGCATACTCTATTTTAGAAAACCTGGATCGTTATCGATCAGGTGCTCGAGCTCGCGCTGAAGCAGTTTTTGGATTGGAGAAAATGGTGTCAGGATATCTTGAGCCATTGTTGGGTATAACGCGCCATGGAATTTGAAACTGGGTAAATCTTCATAAAGATTATTCTTCGGATGGCATGATGTCCAACTTTATCTTTTCATTAGCCTCCTTCACCGCCCGTATCCTGCCAATGCCGGTTAAGCGGCTGGTTTACCGTCTCGGCCCAATTGCCAGGACTATCCGCAAGGGCTTGAATAAGGCTATGCCTCGGGGATTGACACCAGTCACAATCACATCAGGAGCCCTGGCTGGCTTGCGTATGGCGCTATATTTGCAGAGCGAAAAAACTTACTGGTTGGGTACTTACGAACCAGAGTTGCAGAACGCAATTCAGGATTTGGTACGCCCGGGCTTGCAAGTTTACGATGTAGGCGCTAATATTGGTTACATCACATTGCTTTTTGTTCGTGTTGTGGGGGAGTCTGGCAAAGTATATGCATTCGAAGCTCTACCCACAAATATCGAGAGATTAAGGATGAATTTAGCGTTGAACAAATTGGATGAACGGGTAAGGATTATTTCGAGTGCGGTTATAGATCGATCTCGTGAAGTGCACTTTTTTATAGGACCATCTAATGAGATGGGGAAAGCCGAAGGATCCGCAGGTCGACTAGTGGTTGATAGCGCTGAGAGCATCGTCATTCCTGGAATCTCGCTAGATGATTTTGTTTATAAAGAAGGATACCCAGCGCCACAGGTCGTGAAAATGGATATCGAGGGGGGCGAAGTGATGGCTTTACCTGGAATGAAACAGTTGCTGGGTGAACAGAAACCGATATTATTCTTGGAATGTCATGGTCGCGAGGCAATCGGGGTTAGCTGGGAAATCCTAACCAAGGCAGGATATTCTATCAGAAGGCTCCAAACGAATTATCCCACTGTAACTAACCCAGGAGCTTTAAACCGTAAAGCTAATCTGGTAGCATTTCCGCCAGGATAAGGATCTGTATGATTCCAAGGAACCTCTGGTTGGGGGAACACTTTTCAGGGCGGTTGGGAATCCAACAGCGGGTGTTGCCCAGCTATCGAACAGACTTTTTCGATATGCTGTCATCAGCCTGCGACGGCGGTCTGAATGTGTTCGCAGGTTCTGCCCTCCCCCAAGAATCAATCTCAACAGCCGAGACACTCAAAATCGCTCAATATTCTTATGGGCGAAATCTCCATTTTTTTTATCCGGAATCTCAATTTTATCTGCTGTGGCAAACGGGTCTAATAAATTGGCTGAAAAAATGGAATCCTGATGCCTTGATAATTGAGGGCAATCCTCGCTATCTGAGCACAAACCTGGCGATAAAGTGGATGCATTCAAGGAGGCGACCTGTATTAGGGTGGGGGTTAGGAGCTGTGAGCTATAGTGGGCCGATGACAGGGTTGCTGACCCGCCTGCGGAGGTTATATTTCAATTCAATTGATGGGATTATTGCGTATAGCTACAAGGGTGCGGAGCAATATCGCCTTCAGGGAGTGCCGGCCACGAGAATATTTGTTGCACAAAATGCCGTGGTAGCCAGACCGACCCAACTGCCCCCAGAACGTCCAGTGGATTTTGATGGAAAGCCCAAGGTGATTTTTGTAGGGAGATTGCAATCTCGGAAGCGCATCGATTGCCTTTTAAAAGCATGTGCCGCAATACCAAAGGAGAAACAACCATGCTTGTGGATAGTTGGTGATGGACCTGATCGGGAAAAATTAGAAACGCTCGCGGCAGAGATCTACCCTCAAACCGAATTCAAGGGAGCTATCCAATCTGAGGGTTTAAGTAAATTGCTAAACGCGGCTGATCTTTTCATACTTCCTGGTACTGGGGGATTAGCGGTTCAGGAGGCGATGGCTCAAGCACTTCCTGTAATCGTGGGGCGTGGGGATGGCACTCAGGAGGATTTAGTAAAAGGCATTGGGGAACAAGGCGAAAAAAACGGATGGTTTGTACCCTCCGACGATGTTGGATCCCTGGCTGAGATTCTCAATATCGCATTATCAGATGTCAAGCGTTTGAGACGCATGGGAGCAGAGTCGTTCCGGATTGTGAGGGAGGAGATAAACATAGATAGTATGGTTCGAGTATTCGTCCAGGCGCTAAACAGCCTTGAAAGTTCAGAACATCATCTGGGCGTCAGATATGAGCTATAAACTACTACGTGAGTATGATACATAAAGATGAAGCTGTTTTTTATCGCTGATGGCCGTTCACCTACAGCCCTTAATTGGATAAGCTTTTTTGTCGAGAAAGGCTATGAAGTACATTTGGCTTCGACGTTCGCTTGTAAGCCGAAATTAAAGCTGGCTTCCCTTTCAATAGTTCCTGTTGCCTTTAGTGCCATGAAAAGGGGTGAGTCAGGTAATAGGGAAATCGGCAACCAGGAACGCCTCCTAAATGGAATCGGCACTATTAAGCTCCGAACTAAGCTTAGGCAATGGCTGGGGCCGCTCACGCTTTCTAAAACTGCAAGAGAATTAAACCAGTTACTCCTCGAGGTCAAACCTGACCTGATACATGCGATGCGGATCCCTTACGAAGGCATGGCGGCGGCTCTGGCATATGGAAGGATTTATGATCTAAGCTCACCAGGAAAATCATCCCTCCCTCCATTATTGATTTCCGTCTGGGGAAATGACTTCACACTGCACGCTCAATCGACGCCTTTGATGAAGCGGTACACCCGCCTGGTTTTGGGTCGCGCTACTGGACTGCACACAGATTGCCAGCGTGATTTACACCTGGCTCACAACTTGGGATTCTCGAAAAATAAGCCTGCAGTAGTACTGCCCGGCGGGGGAGGTGTTCAACTGGAAATTTTCTATCCGCAATTAACCCCGAACCCGCAATTTCGCTCACTAGGAATTAGCAGCCGAAGAGAGCGACCATTTGTGATTAACCCTCGCGGATTCAGATCCTATGTTCGAAACGATGCTTACTTTCGGGCAATTCCATTGGTTTTAGAGCAGTTTCCTGAAGCAAGCTTTATTTGCCCATCAATGGCAGATTCAGCTCAAGCCTGGATGTGGGTGGATAAACTAGGAATATCGTCTGCGGTGGAACTCATCCCGAAAGTTTCACGAAGCGAAATGGCGGAATTGTTTCGTAAATCCGTGATTAGCATATCGCCTAGCACTCACGATGGAACGCCTAATACGCTGTTGGAAGCGATGGCTTGCGGTTGTTTCCCCATCGCCGGAGATATCGAGTCTCTGCGTGAGTGGATCACCTCAGGTGAAAACGGTTTACTGGTCGATCCCACAAATCCCCGAGAGATAGCTACCGCGATCTTGAAAGTTTTAGCAGATGAGAAACTCCGACAGAAGGCAGCTGAGATCAACCGGAAACTGATCGCTATTAGAGCGGAATACAACCAGGTGATGGCAAATGCTATGATCTTCTACCAGAACTTGGTAGATTAAAAAAGAATAGCTGGAGATATGATAAATTTAAGAAAG
>Ga0307435_1000283_pt1 | contig 22979 bp, 25 predicted proteins | sample SalMarWE160470MG_FD_202164 | JGI IMG/M metagenome (GOLD analysis project Ga0307435, IMG submission 202164) | Salt marsh sediment microbial communities from the Plum Island Ecosystem LTER, Massachusetts, United States - WE1604-70 | ecosystem: Environmental > Aquatic > Marine > Intertidal zone >... | reverse complement strand
GTACGAGGTGTTGAGTTTTACACCCTTCTTCTCCTGTTTAACCTGTTGTGCCGCCTTTACATGCACAGTTATATTCTGCGCCATCGTAAATTTGCCATCATCTGTCTTTGCCTCTATCCGAAAGAGATAACTTCCCGGCTTTATCTTTTCAGGAGGCTTAGCTTCAAAATTGAGGGACTTGTCCTTCGAAGCAGGGACGTTCACTGCCCGTATATTATACTGGTACGTTTTTATCTGTGCATTCCATCCTTTCGGAACACGTGATAGCCAGACCTGCACATTTTCATCCTGTTTTCCCCTGTTATGGAAGATGATATTCATATTTATATTTTGACCCTGGGTAATCTCGATACCGGGATATTCCACAGCAAGAGTAATAAGCCGGGCGGGTGTGCTCTCATCTCCCTTCTCATTCACCTCAGCGTACAAAGAAAGCTGGAACAAGAAAAGAACAGCGGCTATCAAAAGAAAATAAAACATACATCCCCTTCTTCTAAGTTTGCCGTACATTTTCATCTCCCATTTTATTAAAATACAATTCCCGGCGCGGCCAAACCCTGCTGCACACGAAGAATAAACGCTGTACTATCTATTTATGGTTTTATCCATCAAAATTATGGTACAAAATACCAAAATTTCATGTAAATTGACTGTATATACTTTTACACTTGCCTGTCATTACGTGCCGCAGGTATGCATCCTACAGGTTATAACTATTAGGCAAGTGTTTGTTTAGACCTTTTACGATTGAAAGTTCACTTGCCTATATTGTTATAAGAAAAACTTACAATAACCTTTCATAAACATTACAATTTTGTAATGTTGACGAAGTATATTATCCTGTTCGATAATCAATGGCAGTTCAGCGGTTCGGTACAACCCACATGGAGGAAAAAATAGAAATACCAAAAATAACATTGGATGGTAAATCGGTATTGATAACAGGTGGTGGTATGGGCATTGCGTACACACTGGCATGTGGGTGCAGATGTCGCAGGTTTCAGCAGAACGAGTCTTGACCAAACAGCGAAAGTTGTTAAGCAAAAAACAGGAAAAGACATTGTCAAGCTGCAGGGTGATATGCTCAATCCCGGTCATTTGAAAGATGCGGTCGATAAAACGATAAAGGCCTTCGGTAAACTCGATGTACCCGTCAACAATACCGGCATCCTGCATATGGCAGCGATTTCTGATATGACCGAGGCTGACTCCGACCGTATTATTGGCATCAATCTAAAAGGGGTCTACTTCGCATGCAAGTACGCCGCTATTCATATGATACCAAGAAAAAACGGCGTGATCATTAATATTGGGTCCGAGCTTTCCTTTACCGGTGCGGCAAACTTTTCTGCGTATGCGGCGACAAAGGGCGGCCTGTTTACCCTTTCACAGTCACTGGCAATAGAACTCGGACCGCATAATATACGGGTTGTGACCCTGTCGCCGGGACCTACCAGAACATCGATGCATGATGAAAATTTAAAAAATCCTGATTTTAAGCGGACCCTCGAAACCAAGGACGTGCTCGGCAGGATGTGCGAGCAGGAAGACCTGACACCTGCTCTCGTTCTGCTTGCATCCGATGCAGCACGCATGGTAACCGGAACGAACTGGTCGGTTGACGGCGGCTGTCTGGTAAAATAGAGTAGAAAACAGGAAAACGCATGTACGCGTATGAAATGAAATGTACATCTTGTAGCTGTGCATCCGTTTGAATTCGAGTAAACCGTCGATAATAGTCGGTATAGGGCCCGATTATTGTGAGCAGGCGCTTTTTGAAGTTGGGTCACGGTGAGTTTACATGTTTATTATAAAGAATAATCGATTCGCCGTATTGTAAGTCTCATCTCGCCTGCCGGGATCTTTACCGCAACCTTGTCGCCCAGCCTCTTCCCGGTCAGAGCCCTTGCTAAGGGTGAAAACCAGCTCACCTTACCCTCTGCTGGGTCACTTTCATCTATTCCGACGATTCTGTATGACTTTTCACCCCCATTTTCCTCCAGCACGGTTACCTTCGCACCGAAAAGTACCCGTCCCGTATCTTGCCTCCCCGGTTCCACAACCTCCAGGTTATCTACCATTTTAGTCAGGTACTGAATTCTTCGGTCCGCCTCCCTGAGCAGTCTCCTGTCTTGAAGAACACCCTCTTGTGGAGCTCCTGTGGCATCCGTCATCGCCGATGAAATTCGAGCAATAAGCTCCGGTCTCCTGACGTTACAGAGCTCGGTGAGCTCATCTCTAATTTTTACCGCACCATCGGGAGTCATGTAATTCTTCGTCCCCGCAGGTAACGGATACTTCGCTTCAGGGATGTCGCTTCCCATAAAATCATCGTTCGATTCACTTACAAATGCCCTGCTCATATCGTGTGGTCCCTGTAATTAAAAGTAGCGCCTTCGCAGCCGATCCTTGGCAGGATACATCCTCCGGGGATACATCCTCCGGGACTGGGTATCAAACAGTAACTTGCGCGAAGTTACTTAGAAGCCGAAAACCCAGTCATCCTCGATCAGGCAATATGCATCGCCCGTCTATCCGGGACCGACCGCCGGTCATTATACAGTCTCCTATCGGTACCAGTCCGCCTGTCGGAACCTGCCCGGATATCAAAGTCGATGTCAACGAAAGCAAGCCTTCTCTCGAGCCCGTTTCTCCTGTCTGACCCGGATCTTCGATCATGGCCGCGGCGGCGGTCGTCTCCTCTTCTTCTTTCAGATGTCATAACCGTTCCCCATTTTTTATTATGCATTGAAATTACTTTAATTCGGAAAGAATATTTTTGCAAGATGAAAATATCTTTTCGGTTGGTTGTGGTCCCCAAAACCTATGTAAAAAATTCCTGTGAACGGCACTGGAGACATATTTACCTGATGGTGAGATACACGAGTGTAATAGATTGCCGTCTATCCCGATCTCTTATCAATAGTTTAATCTCGCCCTTACTCAGTTCCTTTTCGATGAGATTGCAAAACTGGTCTACATTACGTACTGCATCATCTCCCACACGGATAATAATATCACCGCAGTTCAAACCTGCATGATGTGCGGTCTTGCCCGGGACGACTTTCCTGATGATCACACCGGAGATATCGGTAACTTCCTTGCCGGAGTCTACCGGTAAAAAAATATCCTCAACCACAACCCCCAGTACCTCATTCGTGGTGAACCGCCCTTTTCTGAAAGGCATGATTCTGTAAACCGTCTCCGGTATATTTTTGTTCTTTATTTTAATTCCCCTACACCAAACATGATCATCTAGTATTGTATAATACCAACCTTTCAATCCCATTACACGAACATTACAATTTTGAAATATTTTATACTGCTGCAATGAAAAAAATCTAAAAATCTATGAAAAAATAAGAAATATATTGATAAATTAAGAAAATAAGCCTACATTATGTAAAACAACTATAATAGATACTAAATATATTCAATATATGGAAAAATGCTATGCATTTCGCTGAACCCGGAATATTGCTTATACTGGGAATCGCCGTATCGGGAGGTATTTTGAGCGCCGTCATTGTCAGACGGTTGAGCATTCCCCAGGTGCTCGGCTATCTTGCCATGGGGGTAATCATCGGAGTAAGTGGATTCAAACTTGTAACCCGTGAAGATATCGCGGATCTTGCTCCCCTGAACTTTTTTGCCCTTGGTGTAATAGGATTTCTCGTCGGTAGCGAAATCCGTTTTGAAACATTTAGAAAATACGGCAGGCAGTTTGCCTCCATCCTGCTTGCAGAGGGACTATCTGCATTCATACTGGTAAGCGTACCCATATCATTGATAATGTATTTCTTGTTCAAAGACCTTGCATCGGCAGTCGCAGCGGGCATCGTATTCGGTGCTATCGCGTCTGCAACCGATCCTGCATCAACCATCAACGTTCTCTGGGAGTATCGCTCTGCGGGCATACTTACCACAACCCTCATTGCAATCGTCGCACTTGATGATGCACTTGCAATGACCCTGTACGGCATCGGAACGAGCATTGCGCAAATGCTTACGGGAACAAACGTCTCTATCGCAGCACAGGTACTTGGCGTCATTATTGATCTCGGGGGATCCCTGGCTCTCGGGTTTGCAGCGGGGATGGTGCTTAACTTTTTACTTCATCGGTCGCGCACGCGTGATTACATGTTGTCGCTTGCCATAGGGGTTTTACTGCTTTGCATCGGAATTGCTATTATGTTTCATATGGACGTCATTCTCGCCGCAATGGCAGCAGGTATTACAGTAAGCAATAGTGCACCCCGACGGAGCAGGGACTTCCTGGGGCTTTTACAGAGTTTCGCCACTCCAATCTATATATTATTTTTTGTGCTTGTTGGTGCACGGCTCGGTATCTCATCGATGCCGCTTTGGCTCTGGCTCATTATCGGGGTGTACGTACTGGGGAGGAGTGCGGGGAAGACTGCAGGCGCTTTTATCGGTGCCCGGATCTCAAAAGCCGCTAGGGTGGTACAGAGGAATACCGGGCTCGGACTGTTTGCCCAGGGGGGTGTTGCCGTCGGACTCTCCATAATGGCAAGCGAGCATTTGCAGGGGATCAACCTTTCTGCTGACCTGTCTCTTGGAGATGCAATTATCTTCGGTGTAACGGCAACTACATTCATCGTCCAGATTGCAGGTCCCCCACTCGTAAAAATCGCCATTAAACGCGCGGGTGAAATCGGGAAGAAGATAACCGAAGAAGATGTTATTTCAGGGTGGAAGGTCGCAGATGTCGTCGACAAAGATGCCGCTGTAGTTGCCGAAAATACACCGCTTTCACTTATATTTTCAAAAATTCCGGAGGTCAGATACAACTTTTTTCCTGTAACGGGGCAGGACGGAAGGGCGGTCGGACTCGTAACCTTTGAAGAGCTCAAGGACATTGTACTCGACCAGTCAAGCTGGGAATGGCTTGTTGCATCTGACGTAATGACGCCCATCAGGGACCGTCTGTACCTTAAAACACCGCTTGTCGATGCGCTGAGGTCCATGAAACAGCTCGCCATCGAACAGGCCCCCGTTTTCGATACAGAGGATTCGCAAAAGCCGGTAGGCGTTCTTGACACGAGGAGAGTGAAACAGAAAATACGGCAGTATCTTGTCGAACGGGGGGCTGGATCTTCTGAGCTCGAAACCGCTGACAGCTGATCATAAAATGGAGAAACACCCTTTGTACAGGCTACATCCAGCAAATCGCAGTCAGTATAAGCTACCTTCAGCTGTTCGCTGGATAACCATACATGAAAGGACAGGATTGTATGGACGAAAATGAAATTATGACGATTGAAGAAGTGGCGGATTACCTCCGTGTTTCGGAACGAACGGTTTACGAATGGGCTAAAAAAGGCGAAGTCCCCTGCGGGAAGATCGGGACATCGTGGCGTTTCAAACGTTCTGAGATTCAGAAGTGGGTAGACAGACGGCTTGGAAAACCTCTTGCTGTAGATTCGCCCATTTCAATTTCTCTTTCCCGGGTGCTTACCCCGAAACGCTGTGTTATTTTAAATAAAGCTACCAAAGCCGAAACTCTGAGTGAAATGATCGGGGTTCTTGCAGCCGCGCCGCAGATTTCGAATAAAGATGAGCTTGCAGCAGCCATCTCCAGCCGTGAACAGCTTATGAGCACGGGAATTGGACTTGGCATCGGCCTTCCCCATGTGAGGCTTGCCTCCGTATCCGATATTGTAATGGCATTCGGGGTGAGCAGAAAACCGATTATCGATTACGAGTCCCTTGACGGCAGACCGGTACACATTATTGCGATGATTGCGGCAGGACAGAACCAGCATGCAGAGCACATACGCCTGCTCTCACATATCAGTGCACGGCTGAAAGACCCAGAAACACGACAGGCGCTCATAAATGCACAGGATGCAGATGAAATATACAGAATTTTAACAGGCTAGCTGAATGCTACTTTTTTCACCCTGAATTCGGCAATGTTGACAAATAAGAGTCCAATACACTATATTGCAATTTTGACAGCAGTAGACTTGATCATTCAGAGGTTACCCCCATGGAACGAATAATTTCTATCAGTACTGTGGCATATGACGGACATCCGCTTTTTGATGCACTCGAACATCTAAAACTATTGGGTGTCTCTCACGTTGAGCTGGCGTTTATCGAAGGTTATACGGATGAGTACAATGAAGAGATGTTTACGCTGCACAATGCCCGTACACTCCGGAGTCGATTGAGTGACCTTGGGCTTTCATGCTATGCATTGTCAGCTCACATGGACCTCGGTTCTGATAATGCGCAGGAGCGTTTCGGTAAAAGACTGGAATTTGCCGCTGAAGTCGGTGCTGAGATTGTACTAACCAATGCCGCACCGAGGAACGGAGAAAAAAAGTTCTTCTCGAATATTAAACCCATTATAGCGCAGACAGCTTCTCTTAATGTGGTCGTGGCGCTCGAGAATCCGGGTGACGGAAAGGACAATCTCATAAATACGGGAAAAGATGGTGCAGAATTGATTAATAAAATAAATTCGCCTTATATCAGACTCAACTATGATTTCGGCAATCTCATTTCTCACGCTTTTGAGAAGATCAGGCCTGAAGATGACTTCAAATATGCTGTCGACTATTGCGCATACCTGCATGTGAAGGACGTTAAAGCAACAGATGAAGGATGGTTTTTTCCTGCTATTGGGTCCGGAGAGGTCGACTACCAAATGATTATTCGCGACCTCATCCCGAACGACCTTCCATTCAGCCTGGAGGTCCCAACTCGTTTACGACGAAAAAGAGATGCCTCACCTTTCAGGGTTTCTCCGCCGCCGGACATTACAGAGATTGACGAGACCTTAAAGCAGTCACTGGCATTTGTCCGGAGTGCCGTCTCTTCCACGTAAAGACCCGAGCGGTCATCCGTACTTCAAATGATTATTTTCTATAAAATCCCGTGTTGTCAAATGATGAGAGATGATCAGTTCCTGAGCTTTTTTAGCGTCTCGTTTTTTGATTGCCTCAATGATTCTGATATGTTCCGGAAGAGTTAATTCAGGCGGCCTGATTACTCCTCTCTGGTAGCTTTTAATCAAAAAATCGAATCCATTGTCAAAATCTATTATTATTTTATTTCCCGAAAGCTGAATAATTTTTTTATGAAAATCCTGATCGGTCTTTATGTACTTTTTCAAACTTATCCTGTCAAGGGGCAATATAAACCTATCAAACATATGGACGAGCTCTTCGATACTGCCGTCTGCAAGTTCGGAAATACAGCGCCGAATCACAATTCCCTCTAACCCGGCCCGCACTTCATAAAAATCCTTTAAATCAACAGGTGTAATTTTTCTTACGTAGTAGCCTTTGCCCTTTTTCTGATACATCAGTTTTTCGCCGGCAAGTCTATTGAATGCCTCGTTTAAGGGTGTTATGCTCACACCAAGAGTTTCGGCAAGAGTGGATTTATCAATCTTTGTATCGGGAACAAGATTTCCCTCCAGGATCATCAATTTTATTTTTTCATATACAAGCTCATTCAAATGATTGTCTACAATCTTTTTCATTTATTCCTGTCTCTTTTCTGATCGAAGGTAAGGATTCCTCAGATTTTCATTTATACCGCGTCACTTTGGGGTCCAGGAGGCTCTTCCTCTGCCAGTCTCTTACTGAGTCGATTTCTGGAATCAAGAATGTGATTATACATCAATTTTTCAGAAAGCCCGGCATCGTGATTCCGTATAGCATCAAACATTTGTTTATGTTCGTCCATGCTCTGCTCCGCGGGTTTTAACAAACCTTCCATGTTACTGATAATTATGATATTGAAAGAAGAAATTATTCTGAAAAGAAGAGTATTTTTGCTCATTTCCATTATTTTCATATGAAGATAATAATCTTTTTCCATTAAATATTTCCTGGTCCCCTGATTTACAGAGTTAATAAAAGAATCGAGAGTTAATTTCAGCTGCTCAATTTCTTTTTCCGTTGCATTTTTAGCCGCTTCGTACGCGCCGAGCGACTCCAACCGCATTCTGATTTCATATAGTTCAATAAATTCTTTTATACTAAGTTTTTTAACATACGCACCCCTTCTTGGTTTAATTTCAATAAGCATTTCTTTTTCGAGTTTTGAGAATGCAGAGAGTACCGGTGTGCGTGATACCCCTAACATTTGAGAAATCTTTTCCTGATTGAGCTTTTGCCCCGATTTCAATTCATTTTTCAGGATCATCTCTTTCAACGCCTGGTAAACCTTTTCTGAACGATCAACATAATTAATTTTATATCGCTTATCCATGAAATGCTCTCACTAAATGAAATATTTTGCAAACAACTTAAAACTCCAAGGCTGAAATAAAAAGTATCCTGTATTCTACAGCAGTACATTAAAATTTCAAGCGATAGCTTGTGTTTTGTGTCGTCTTTAATCCTAAAGACTTGCATACACAGATAATTTGCTGCAACTCATTCAAGTACCCACGGTTAGATATTTTATTAATAATTATGAACAAATATTTAAAAAAATTGTTGACAGTATACAATATTTAGTATATCATATTTTGTATACAATTATCAAGTATTTTAACAGTAAATTTAAAATAAATTACTGCTAAAAAAAACGGAGAACTCGCTATGGCAAAGTTCAGTATAATTACATCATTTCTTGGTAAAACTAAAGACAGATTTCATGAATACAATGAAAACCGGTCGCTGGATGCAAAATTCCAAATGGTGAGCGAAATACAGGGTGTCGATGGAGTCGAAGTCGTATATCCCTATGAGGTCAATGATCCCGACCTCCTCCGTACACTGCTTGATAAATATAACCTCAATATTTCGGCAATAAATGTAAACGTTAAGGCGGAACCGGAATTTAGAAACGGAGGGCTTACCTCCACGGAAAAAAGTGTAAGAGAAAAAGCTCTGCAGTTTATTAAAGGTGCGAAAGAGTTTGCGAAAGAAGTTGGTGCCGATAAGGTTACCTGCTGTCCCCTGGGGGATGGGTATGAGTTCAACTTTCATTGTGACTATACACAGATGTGGCACTATCTGGTTGACGCCTTCGGCAGGGCATCGGATTATCTACCTGATATGCCTCTGTTTATTGAATACAAGCCTGCTGAAACACGGGGACGATGCTTTATTGATTCTGCAACCAAAACTCTCTGCTTACTCAAAGAGATCGGAAACAGGTCAATGGGAATTACAATCGATTTTGGTCATTCCGTTTGGGGAGGTGAAAACCCAGCCGAAACCCTGTCTATTGTACATGCAGGTGGTCACCCGTACTATATTCATATAAATGACAACGACGGGAAATGGGACTGGGATTACATGGTGGGAACACATCATTTTATTGATTATGTGGAGTTTTTGTTCTATCTCGATGAGTTCGGCTACAACGATTACTATACCTCCGACACCTCGCCGACACGGTGGGATATAAAGGGCACATTTGAAGCCAATGCAAGGATCACGAATAAAATCCTGGATGTCCTGCATTCATTTGATAAAGAACAATTTAAAAAGCTTATTTCAACGAGGGATTACCTTGAAACTCTGAAATTCATGGAAGAAAATATCTTCTCGTTGAAAAATTAAATTTTTTTAAGGAGGAAGTAATATGAAAACAAAAGCCTTACTCAGCTTTACCGCTATCTTTGTTCTGGTTGGTGCACTTGCATTTTCAGCCGGACAGGCTGAGAAATATCCGTCAAGGGATATTACCGACGTCGTGGTGTGGGGAGCGGGTGGAGGAACCGATACCTGTAATAGAATTGTATCGGCGGAAATGGCCAAAATTCTCGGAGTCCATATCAATGTTCTCAACAAACCCGGCGGGGTTGCAGGTTCAGTAGGCATGAATTACGTGTACTCATCGCAGGCGCATGACGGCTATACAATATGCGGTCTCTCGGAATCTTGTGTAACCGCAGGGGTACAGGGCGGCTGGGACAAGAGAATGAATGTATGGGATTTCTTCATTATTGCAGGTTCACCGGACGTTTTGTCCGTCACACCCGATACCCCGTACAAAACAATAACTGATTTAATCGAAGCCGCAAAAGCAAACCCGGGTTCAATCAGAGCCTGTGCAAGCGGTGCCGGATCTATTCACCATTTGAATCTGCTCGCCCTCGAAAAAGGGTCCGGAGCAAAGTTTAATTTCATCCCGTATCCGGGTTCAGCACCGTGTCAGACAGCCGCAATGACCGGTGAAGTCAATGTGGTGATCACGTCAATTGCAGAACAGCAGCAATTACTGAGAGGCGGAAAATTGAGGGCCCTTGCCGTTCTCGTGCCGGAATCATTCACAATTGAAGGTGTTGGATCGATTCCTTCTGCCTTTGATTCTTATCCGGGATTAAAAGATTATCTACCCATTTCACAGGCAATCGGAATGGCAGTACCTGCGGACACACCGGATAATGTAAAAAAAGTCCTTGCAGATGCCTTTACGAAAGCGCTGCAAACCGATTCTGTAAAAAAATGGGCAAAAGATAATTATTATAAGATCAACGGCAAAACTGGAAAAGCAGCTCTTGATGAGTTTAATAAGTTAGAGTCACTTTTTGGATGGACCCTGTGGGACCTTGGGGCGGCAAAAGTCAATCCAGCGGATATTGGAATTCCCAAGCCTTGATCTGCACTTAAAATTTTTACTCGCTAAAAGAGAGGCTGAATATGCATATTCAGAGTATGTACATATCAGCCTCCCTTTCAATTTTCCACCTGGGTAATGATGAATGTACGAAGAAAAACAATTAAGAAAAGCAGATTTCATTACAAGTATTATTCTGATGGTATTTGGTATTTGGATAATACTGATGGCATCAAGAATGCCGATGAAAGCGACCTATGGTGGAGTGCAGAACACCTGGTACGTGTCTCCCGCTTTATTTCCCCTTATCATTGGTTCAGCAATCATCATTCTGAGTATACTGCTTCTTATTCATTCAACTAAAGCGGGTGGGGCGAAAACATTTTTCAGGGAAATGGCATCAGGGGGCATTATTTCAGAAAAAAGCCTGAGATTCTGGATAATGATAGTACTTTTTATCTCAACCGTTTATCTATATATTCCAAGAATTGATTTCTTTCTCAGTGTTGTATTATTTCTCCTTGTTTTTATTTCCATTTTCTATTTTGATGAAATCCGTCTGATGATCAGACTGTTTTTATTCTACGTTGCAATTACAATACTGTTGTTGCTGTTATTCATTTTTAGACTCGATACAATACTCAATCGCTCCTTCGTTTATTTTACCGACTCTATTATTTTAATATTTATAATCTTTTTTATTATTTATTGCAGAATATTGATTAAAAAAAATCGTCAACTCATACAAAAGTTCAGACTTATCCTGTTGGTTTCATTCTCAACTCCTTTAATTCTTTGCCCTGTTTTCAAATACCTGCTTCTGGTTCCATTGCCAAAGGAGGGAGGCATTATCTATCTGTTCAATATTATCAGATACTCATTATTGTAAAAAATTAGATTTGTTGAGCATTATAAGGCGAGTTCATGAATGTTATTCACCAGTTTACACTATTTTTCCAGCAGTTAGGGATACTGGGCACCCACCCTGTGACCTATTTCATTCTTTTCCCCTCTGTCGTAATGGGAATCATATTCGGTGCAATGCCCGGGTTGACAGCGACATTAGGCGTTGCGTTATTAACCACAGTGACATACGGAATGAGCACTGGCATGGCAATGGTATCTCTCCTTGCCATATATGTCGGCGCCGTGTACGGAGGTTCATATGCATCCATACTGATTAATATACCGGGCACTGCCGCTGCCGCTGCAACGGCAATCGACGGTTACCCCCTTGCCCTGAAGGGAGAGGGAGGCAGAGCGCTGGGTCTCACAACAACCGCTTCAGCCATCGGTACCATAATCGGTATGTTATTCGTTCTTGCTCTTTCACCGTTGATTTCCGCACTTGCACTTCAATTTACTTCTTTTGAATTCTTTCTTCTCGCTTTCTTCGGTATTCTCATCAGCGGAACATTAACGACACCCGATCTGGTTATCAAAGGCTGGATTGCCGGTTTTATAGGTCTTTTTCTTGCAGCAATAGGGAGAGACCATTTACAATTTTATCCGAGGTTCACATTCGGAATATCGCAGCTTGATAGTGGTATCGATGTCGTACCGGTTCTTATCGGTGCATTCGGTATACCGCAGATTATACAGGTAATAAAAGATAAAATAACTGTTGGCGAGGCAAAAAAGTTTAAAAGGGTTTTTCCGGAATTTAAAACAATCATACGGCATGGGCCTGACATTCTACGGTCCGCACTAATAGGAGTAGGAATAGGAGCTGTACCCGGTATAGGTGAAGATATTGCAGCGTGGGTATCCTATGGTGTTGCTAAGAATTCATCAAAACACCCCGAAACTTTTGGAAAGGGTGAATATGCAGCCGTAATCTCAACAGAAACTGCAAATAATGCCTGTGTAGGAGGTGCCCAAATTCCCCTTTACAATCTCGGTATTCCGGGAAGCCCACCTGCTGCTATGCTTCTTGGTGCTCTTCTTATTCACGGAATACAGCCGGGCCCTCTCATTACATTTGATCATCCGACATTTATCCCACAGGTTGTGGCTATTCTCTTCCTTTCTTCAATTGCGATGTGGGTATCGGGAATGCTGCTTGTTAAGCAGGTGATCAAGATTTTAAGGATACCACCCCCGGTTTTTATGCCGATAATTGCCGTGCTGTGCATTATAGGATCTTACTCCCTCGGGGCTCGAATTTTTAATCTATTTCTCATGCTTCCGGTAGGTATAATAGCTTACTTTCTAACTGAAATGGGATATCCGGTAGCACCTCTTGTCATCGGGGTAATTCTGGGACCCATGGCGGATGAGAATTTGAGACGGGCATTAATGGTTTCGAAAGGCAGTTTTTTACCAATTTTTACACGTCCTGTATCCCTTATACTTTTTATTCTTATACTAACCATAATGCTGAGTCAGACGAAGATGTATAAAAAGTTGAAGGGTTATATTATTCATAGATTTTTTAAAGATAAAAAACATACAGGTGGAAACGATTAAACAGAATGTTTAGAGAATATCCTTCGCGTACGGTTCGGCGACAATCTTTTCAGACGCATCATCCTGAATGCAGGCCTTCAAATTTTCTACATTAATCTCCTCAATCAGACCTTCCGTACTCTTCAGGAGGTCTTCAATAAAATATTCTCTATTTTTACCCATATCTCTCAGTGAAGAAAATTCGGGACTATTTTTTTGAAACAGAGTCGTTTATCTATTAGAATTAAAATTGAAATGAGGCAGGCTTTATCGTAAAAAGGGTAATTTAATCGTTGCATGGAACACACGCCAGTACCGCGAACCGGATTGCCTTTTTTTCTGGGGATCGTCTATCTGTTTGTCGGAAACATGGATGCAGTTCATACACTCGCCTATAAAGGTATGGGAGTCTTTCTTAGCTACAGCTCCAACCTTCCAACCCAGCTCTGGATTGCCTCGAGAACAATGGAAAGCCTCTCCCTGCTACCTGTTTCTCTGATCGCGGGACGAAAAATCAGACCGATTCCGATTCTTGCCGGCTATACCCTTGCCACTGCGCTTCTTCTCATCTTGATATTCTCCGGCCTTTTTCCAGCCTGCTATATAGATGGAATAGGAATAACCCCCTTTAAAAAAATTAGTGAGTATAGTATCTCAAAGGCTAGATTTATCAATAAGGCGGGCTGTGAAATCCTCGGGTGCTCAAAGAATGAGATTATGGGTCGAAACTGGTTCAACACATTCACCCCTGAAACAATACGCGAAAAAGTACGAAATGACTGGAGAAAGAGAATCGAAGGAAAGATTGAATTGCCAAAATACTTCGAAGAGCCGCTCATATTAAAAAACGGCAAGCAGAGAATAATTTCCTGGCATACCAGCCTGATACATAACGACAGGGGTTCTGTAGTATTAACCCTCTGCTCGGGTGAGGATATCACTGAGCTCAAGGCAATTGAAAACAGGCTTCGACGGCGAAATAGGGAGCTTCAGGCACTGAACATCATCGGTTCAAAGCTCAGTGAATCCTTGATTAAAAAAGAAATCCTTGATATGTCATTAAATGGTGGTCTTCCTGCAACCGGAGCTGGGGGGGGACTTATATATCTTTATGACCAGAAGAGCAAAAAAAACATGCTTGCTGCATTCTGCGTTCCGCTCAAAACGGGAGAAACCAGCACCTGACTTTTGGTTTTCCTTAGCCGTGAAGCGCACAAATTTCCGGTTGACTCTGTTGATATGAACGAAGCCATCGGAAGGCAGCTTGCCGCCGCCATCGAGAATACCCGGTTGTACGAAGAGGTAACCCCGCTCAGATCCAGCAGATAGTAACCAACCTTGCGGCAAACGCGCGAGACGCCATGCCGAAAGACGGGGTGCTGAATCTACGGCTTGCCCGGGTTGCTGTGGAAGACAGTAAAAAAGTGTTCGAACACAATCTTCCTCCCGGGATACATCCTCCCGGGATACATCCTCCGGGGATACATCCTCCGGGGACTGGGTATCAAACAGTAACTTACTCGAAGTTATATAAAAGCGGCATACGTCATTTCATTACCGATTATCTGTAAGTAACTTCGCGAGAAGTTACTTAAAAGAGGAATTCAGGGATTCACAGTGGCCTGTATCGACTAAATCAGAAAAAAAAGTTTGTTTACCTGCAAATCAGGGGGTACTATCGCGCTCCTGACAGCACCACTCTGAAATCACTAAAGATCTGGAACCGCACGAGTTCTCATCGTTATTCCTGGAATTGTTTGAAATAAACAGCATCAACAGGCCAGGCAAGAAGTTCCCTCAACTCCGCGTCGAGCTTCATGATAGTCAGTGTCACACCGGCCATCTCGAGCGAGGTAAATAAGTTTCCCACATACGAACGGTACACCGAGATTTTTTTCTCCTGCAATACCGTGCCGATGGTGCGGTACAGAATATACAGCTCCATGAGCGGCGTCGAACCGAGCCCCGATACCAGTACGCATACCTCGTCTCCCGCGGTAAAGGGATAATCAGGCAGAATGATATCCAGCATCATGCGTGCTATCTCATCTGCCGTTTTAATCTCTGTTTTTTCAATACCCGGCTCCCCGTGGTGTCCGATACCAACTTCCATCTCGTTTTCCCCGAGGCTGAAGTTCGGCTTCCCGACAGCAGGGATGATGCATGGCGAAAGACCCACGCCCATGCTCCGCGTATTATCGATTGCCTTCTGGGCGGCCGCAATCACCTCATCGAGAGTCCCGCCCTTTTCTGCACAGGCACCCCCTATTTTCAGCATAAGCACCTCACCGGCGACTCCGCGCCTGTCAGCCGCCTTTCCTTTGGGAGCAGAGGGCACGTCGTCGTTTGCAATGACCTGTTTTACCATTATCCCGTAATCAGAGGCCATTTCTACCGCCATATCCACATTCATAACGTCCCCCGCATAGTTTCCGTACAGGCAGGCCACCCCTTTACCGCTGTCTGCCGCTTTAAAGGCGTGATAAAAGGAGTTTGCCGGGGGTGAAGTGAATATCTCTCCCACCGCGACTGCATCGACCATCCCCTTTCCCAGATAGCCGATGAATGCGGGTTTATGACCCGATCCGCCGCCGGTAACGATACCAACCTTGCCCTTTACCGGCGCATCGGCGCGCGCTATCACCCGTGCCTCATCAAGCGCCCGCAGTTCCGGATTCGCCATAACATATCCTTCAGCCATTTCATCAACAACCGCATTCGGATCGTTAATAAACTTCTTCATTCTTAAACTCCTCCTCTGATTTTCAAAATTATGGGGAAATCATACCTGCAACGATTTTTTCAGGTGTTGGGCGATGGTCTTCAGGATAAGATAGCAGGACGCGGAGCCTGCATCGATCACCCCCCTGGAGCGTTCACCGAGTCTGCTCGACCTGCCTTTTTTTGCAACAAGCTCTTTTGTGCTTTCCATTCCCAGTCGTGCACTCTCGATAAGCGCATCGAGTGCTGCACCGAAATTCTTGCCGCTTTCAAGCGCTTTTCTATACCCCTCCTCCGCCCTCGCCAGGGTATCGACCAGCGTCTTGTCCCCGACTTCGGCACCTCCTCTCTTCTTAACTCCCGCGAGAGCCTCAGTCAGCATATGAAGAACATCGTCCTCCTCGAGGTCTTTCTTTCCCTCGACAGCCTTACCCATTTTCATGAAAAGGGTGCCGTATATAGGGCCCATAGCACCGCCGATATTAGTGACCAGCGTCATGCCGACATGACGGAATTGCGCTGAAAAATCATTCGGATGCTCATCGATCTTTTCCCGTGCCATGCCGAATCCCTTTGCCATGTTGATTCCATGGTCCCCGTCGCCGATCGCGCCGTCGATCTCACTGAGCCACGCCTTGTTACCCTCAATCGTTTCGACAAGGCGAATCACCAGATTACGGGCGTCGTTTTCACCTGCCATATATCAATCCCCTTTCAATTGTCATTTGGATAATTTTTCCGGCATCAGGCAAATAGAAACCCATCACTCGCCGAAAATCGAGCGTGCAATTACGAGCTGGGAATTTCCTGCATCAAGAGACTGCATCGCCGCCTTGAGCTCTTTCTTATTAATTCTATTAAGAATCTTTTCCGCCCCACGTAAATTTCTGATGCACAACTCTGCCGCCCTCTTCCCGTCCATCCTGAATGGAAAGATATCAAGACCGATCCAGCCGTCATAGCCCATATCCTCGAGGTAGTACATGAACTCGAGAGTCTCCTGCAGATGAACACTCACCGCGATCATGTCATCATCCCAGTCCCCGTAGGCATCGTTCATGTGTACATTGAAGAGCTTCTTGTTCATCTGCAGCAGCACCGCCGATTCGGCCGGCTTTTCCTTTGCCATGAGAGAGTGCCCGAAATCGATAACCACACCCACATTTTCCCCGCACTCCCGCGCGAGATACAGAGCCTTGCCGACCGCGCCTATTGTCATGTACTTCCGCGGTTCTTTAAGCTTGTACTCGAGGCAGACCTTCATGCCGGTATTGTACCCGGCAATCTGCTGAATACTGTCTCTAAGGGTGTTCCAGTGATCCCGAAAATCCACCTGGAAAGAGTAATCGTACCCGTCGCTTCCAAGCCACAGAACCACGGCCGGACATCCGAGCTCAACCGCATTGTCGATGCTCTTCTTACAGATGCCGATTGCCTCCTCCCTGATTTTTTTATCGGAGTGAGATATCGATCCAAGTTTGAACTTTTTGTCACCGAACGTATTTGCAAGAATACCGGTGAGTGCAAGCCTGTTATCGGAAAGCCACCCCTTGAACTCTCCGAGATTAATCCCGTCGATCTGTGACGATATGATTTCAATACCGTCGATCCCATCGATACTCCCCGCAATATCTACAACCTCATGAAGCGTTAACGCCTTATCGGCATACCCTCGCGGAACGTACCGATCAAAGGCACCGCCTAATGCCCAGAGACCTGCTGCATACTTGAATTTTCCCATGTCTGACTCCTCCATTAATATTTGCAACCTGTATCTATGTTACTGCTTCATAGTACGCGACATGATTTATCCTGTCAATAGTGCTTTTTGATTCAAAGAGCCATAATGTTTATCACCAAACGTATTTTTCGGTAACAAAGCATCCGAATAGAATACAGATGCACTAGATACCCAATGGCTCCAAACCATATCCAATGAAAGTCCGTTTGAATAATCCGCTTTTCCTGATCTTATACAGTCCTGCGTTAAACTCCTGCACTAATTGATGGCCGTCCTTCTGAAAGGCAATAAAAAGTTCCCGTTCTATCTCGAAACCGTCTACCCTAACGATATCATCCCTACCAAGTTCTTTGATAAGGTAGGTTCCAACCCCGACATCCATCAATGCGAGACGGTACCATTCTTTTACGAGACCTGTAAGGAGGGCTTTCTGGGAATGCTCTTCAATTTTCTTTGATTCTTCAAGATTATCAATAAAAGGTCCATATGAATAACCGGCAACTACCCCTATTTTATTCTTTTTCAATTGAATTCCAATATCAAGAACTGGATCAAAGGATATTCCGAGGGGTGCCTTTTTAAAAAAGACAGTTTTTGCAACCCGCAGGATATCTGAAAATATAAAAAGCCTTTCACGTTCAGCAGAGCGCATAATCTGGAATATTCCATCTGCCTCTCTGTTTTCCATCAATGTAATACTCTTTTCCCAGGGGAAAAGCTGTACATGCGCTTCAATACCGGCCGCTTGAAATGCCTGTATAACTATTTCATAATCAACCCCAGTAACTTCATTATTTTTTTTGAATTGATACGGTGGGTACGGATCAGCAACGAGTTCTACAATTCTCCTGCTTTCTACCATTATAGTTTCCTTTTCTGATGAGGTTATTATTCACTTAACCATCAAAAGGTCGACGGAACAAATCGATTAGAGCTGGCAATCCCCTTCGCACACGTAGTGGTAAACATGTAATACAACAGTGGCATTTTTTTCGAGAGATGTTATCAACTGTACCGGGTCTCTCAATGGCCGCAGACCCTTGCAAGATCGATGAGATCGGGATGAACAACTTCACCATTCTCTGTTATTGCCTCGCCGTCACAGGTAACGGAACAATCCAGACTGATACCGTCTATATGTGACGCGGCGACCCTCGGAGCACCGCCTGAATACATCGGCCCCTGGTAGCCGAACCCCCATTCAGTACATCCCCACACTCTTTCATCCTCCGTTGTGGCATATCCCAGCTTTGCATTCGGGTTGAAGCCGTAACATACATGCGCCGCAATGTACACGTTGGGATCGTTCAACTTCTCAAACCACCTGCGCACAATATCCGCCTCTTTACCGCCGCGAATTTCCCGTATCCTGCCCTTCTCCACCTCGTACACAACAGGCTCTGATACAATCCCGATGTCCGCTTCCCCACCCCCGGAGATAGCGCCGTCAAAAACCATTGTCCCGTTGATAGATTCTTCTCTGGGAGCCCAGCCGATCTGGCCGGTAAGAAAGTGTCCGCCGGGAGTTTCAGCAATATGCTCATTTGCAAAAGGACGTGAGGGGTCGTTTTCAAACCCCACGTTTGTGCCGGCTGCATTCACTATTTTCATTTTTTTCGCACTTCTAGTTATCTCGACAACCTTTTCCTGAAACGCGACCTGAGCGTCAATATCAACTTCGCCGATACAGCGAATAAGCTGCTCTGTCGAAAGCCCGCCCAGCATGAGGTTTCTCGTACGTCCGTTTGTAACAGCCCTCTCCCACGGTGTGCCGTACAACAGCCACTGATTGTTGAGCTCAATCCAGGCATCCGCTTCAGGGCATGCGGCAATCAGAGGGGCGGGAAGGTATGGATCGGTTGCCTTTCCGTAACCTTTCGGTGTCGAATGCCAGGCTACCATAACCTTTGCCCCGAGCGCCTCCCCTGCTTTTGCCATCTCCTCGGCAACTCTGAAATCACTGATTGAATCAATTGTAATAAGCAGATTTTCTCCTGGCTTCACTCGCAGAATTTCCTTTACCGTTTTGAACGCTGCTTTAAAAAGTTCTAGATCCCGTATCGTGGGCATGATCCCTCCTTTCATTCCTGGTAAGAAGATTTTTTAAAAGAGTCAGGTAAATACAATTCCATAGCTGGAATGCCGATATGCGGTTCAGGATGTGAGTTTCACAAATATTTTCCGGATAAACTTTCTAAAATAAGGAGCAAGACCCTCCGGAAGAAATACAATCACAATAATAAATATCAAGCCGTATAAAATACGTAAATATCTTTCAATTGAAACGAGAAGCTCTGGTATCAATATGACGAAAAGCGCCCCGAGGATAGGACCATAAAATAACCTGCTCCCGCCGATGAGTGGAATAAAGAAGATGTACACCGTTGTAAATACCTCTATATCGACCGATGACACAAAACCTGTATAGTTTACATACATCGCCCCGCCGATACCGGATATAAATCCTGCTAGAGCATAGGCGAGCAATTTGTAATTTCTTGTATTGATTCCCACGGCCTGTGTCAACCGGTCATTTTCCGAAATAAGTGTAAATATCTTGCCTGTTTTTGTTTCCATTAGCCAGAAAAAGGCGGTAGCTATAACTGCTGTCAAAAGTATTACAACGACATAGATATACTTATCGTCAATAAAATCGGACATACCGGTAAAATAGAGGCCGCTTCTCCCGCCTGTAATGTCGCGGAGAGCTTCAATGAGCCGAGGAAAAAGAATGGCCAGCAGAAAAGAAGCCAAACCGCGTGCTCTGATAGTCGCAAGGAATATAACGACAGCTACAAAAGAGGCAGCAAACGAACTTATGATCATTGCGCCAATCAACGGCCAGCCGGCCATTACCGTTAAAATTATGGTTCCGTACGCACCGATTGCCATAGTCACCGAGTATCCGAAAAAAGGCTGACCGCATTTAAAATAGAGAAACCAGGCTACATACCCCTGGATTAAGAAGAGGTATAGATACCCGGAAACCTCCTGAAGGTACCCTCCCTTCACGGCGAACAACAGTGGCGTAAAAAGAATCAAGGTTGTAATAATTTTTTCATAGCGATCGTTCACTTCCAAGAATCCCCTTTGGCGCAATTATCAAAACAAGTATGACAATAAAATATAAAATAACGCTCTGCCACATCCCGCCGAGCAGATACCCGCTGAAACTCATCACCATCCCCATTATCATCGCACTGATTATCCCTCCCCATATATTGCCGATCCCACCGACAACTGCAATAATGAATCCCGTGAACCCAAGGTCCCAGCCGCTGAGAAGGGTGAGGTTGTACAACGCCCCCCAGAAAATAGCACCAACACAGGCAAGTGCACATCCCAGTCCCGATGCAATACTGAACACCCTGCCGGTTTTTATACCGACTAGTTTTGCAAGCTTTAGATTCTGCGATGTCGCCTGCCAGGATTTTCCGATTTCCGTATGTTCTTCCAGAAGACGAATCGCCACCAGGGTGCCGAGTGCGAATACGAGGGCAAAAACCTTGAAGTATTCAACCGTAACACCAGCAATGGTTATTGTTCCAATACGTGGAAGTTCGAGGCTGATGTTCGGGCGCGGAAAGATGGATCTGATTATGCCCTCGAAAACGAATCCAAGAGAAATGGTTATTATGAAGAAAAGGGTTGAATCACCCCCTCTTTCGCTTATCGGTGTCAGGAGTACGGTCTGGATAATATATCCAATGGCAAAACAGGCAACAACACCTATCAGAATGGCAAAACCGATATTAAAAGAAAGGAAATACCATGTTAAAAACCCTCCGAATACCCCGATAATACCGATTGCAAAATTCGGTATTCCGGTTATACCGTATATCACCGCTACTCCCAGTACCGGAAGCGACAGTATGCCCCCCATAATCAATCCGGTAATAGTGCCGTTCAGTAACATCTCGATTCCTCAATAAATAATTTTTCGGCGATGCGGTCTATCCTCTCCATAGGGTTACAGCAATTGATTAAGAATAATTTTCATTCCTTAACTTATCGCGCCCATATACAGATCCTTCACGATATCCTTACTCAAGTTATCTGTCTTTTCATCAAATCGAATCGTCCCTGCCTCCAGACCGAAAAGCCTGTCGGCAATGTGAAGGACCTTGATATTCTGTTCGGCTAGGACAATTGTTTTGCCCGTATCCTCCATAATTTTTCTCAATGTTTCAAACAGCCTAGTCACCAATTTAGGTGCAAGCCCGATTGAAGGTTCATCAATGAGCATCACCTTTGCATTTGAAACGATCCCGATACCGACTGCCAGCATTTTTTGCTGTCCGCCGCTCAATGTATTTGCAGTTTGTTTTTTTCTCTCCTTCAAAACAGGAAAAAGTTCATACGCATAATCTATCAACTCTACTCTATCACTGCGGTCACTGAGGATTACACCGACCTCGAGATTCTTCTTTACGGACATAAGAGGAAAAATGTTACCATCCTGTGGAACAAGCATCAACCCGAGACGGCGCCTTTTCAATACCGGCCAATTCTCAATCGATTCTCCCTGAAAACTTATTTTACCTTCAGCAATACGGAGGGACCCGGCGATTGATTCCAGAAGAGTTGTTTTGCCCGCACCATTCGGGCCGACGATACCCACAATTTCATTCGAGTGGGCGTTAAAGTTTATAGATTTCAGTGCAACGACCTTCCCGTAACATGCAGTTAACCCGGAGACATGCAAAATCGGTTCACTCAAGACTCTTCTCCATCATTTATTCCAGATATACATCAAGTACCTTTTTATTATTTTTAATATCATCCGGCATGCCTTCAGCTATCATACGTCCCTCATCAAGAACAAAAACCCAGTCAGATGTTTTCATGATTGGCCCTATCTCGTGCCCGATCTGGAAAATAGTGTACCCCTCCGATTTCAAATCTTCGACTATTTCACATATTTTTTCAGTTTCCGAGGGGAGCAAGCCTCCGACCAGCTCATCCAGGAGTATGAGCTGTGGATTTGTCGCAAGCGCTCTCCCAAGTTCAACCAGTTTTCCGTCCAGTGGGGGTAAATTCGAGACGAGTTCATCTTCCTTTTCCCTTATTCCGAGATAATCGAGAATTTCATACACCTTTTTCATTCTTGTTTTTTGATCGATCGTATCCTTAAACATGCCGGCAACTATATTCTCGTATACACTCAGGCGGGGAAACAGGTTTTTCTGCTGATAGGTTCTGGTAATACCCTTCCTGCAGATTGTATAGGGCCTTAAACTGGTGATATTCTCACCGAGAAATTCGATCTTCCCTGAATCTGCCGGAAGGGTACCTGTAATGAGATTAAAGAGAGTGGTTTTGCCGGCTCCGTTTGGCCCTATCAAACTCCATATTTTACCCCGATCGAGCCTGAGGCTTACATCTTCAATTGCACGAATTCCGCCGAAATGTTTGAAAAGGTCTTTGATCTCAAGCATTGCTGTTAAATCAATCTTTCTCGTTCATGTGTAAATTTTATACAACGTGTCAATAGTGTCCAATTATAAATCGAATA